>JAEEGL011119885.1_pt1 | contig 78332 bp, 63 predicted proteins | sample 9134231 | NCBI WGS metagenome assembly JAEEGL01 (sample SAMN16246548, study PRJNA631951) | gut metagenome | biome: gut microbiome; feature: rumen; material: fiber-attached | host: Bos | place: Iran: Karaj | collected 2018-10 | reverse complement strand
TTTTATATTTATATACCAATGCAAAGGAACCTGTCCTTTCCTATACTGACCTTAGGGTGAGTCTCGCTACGGGAAGCTGCTCATCCACACAATAAGGAGGTAGAGAGAAATGACAGGTTTTCCACTAATTATCGTATTTATCCTTGCTATTGTCCTGATGATCGTGATGATCAGTAAGTTTAAGATCCATCCCTTCGTCTCCATCATGCTGATCTCCCTTATTCTGGGACTCATCGCCGGGATTCCTCTGGTGGATAAGACCCTGGAGGACGGCACAAAAGTATCGGGCCTTGCAAGCGTTATCGGCGCAGGCTTCTCCGGTACCTTCTCCAGCATCGGTATCGTGATCATCCTTGGTGCTCTGATCGGAACCATCCTGGAAAAGACCGGTGCAGCCTTAAAACTGGCGGATATCGTCATCAAGCTGGTTGGCAGGAAACGTCCCGTTCTGGCTATGGAACTCATGGGCTGGGTTGTTTCCATTCCGGTATTCTGCGATTCCGGTTTCGTTATCCTAAACCCCATTCGTAAGGCGCTGGTTAAGAGAACCGCAACCTCTTCCGTTGCAATGACCGTTGGTCTTGCATCCGGTTTGTTTATCTCACACGTATTCATTCCCCCTACGCCGGGTCCCATTGCTGCAGCCAACACCCTTGGCATCGGCGATAACCTGCTGCTCGTTATGGGAATGGGTGCCCTTTGCTCCATCCTTCCTCTGATCGTTGGCTGTATCTATGCAGGCGTTGTCGGTAAGTCCGTTCAGGCAGACGACGAAGGCGATCAGGCAGAAGTAGCCAAGACTTACGAAGAACTTGTAGCAGAATATGGAAAGCTTCCCGGCGGATTTTCTGCACTTGCACCTATTATCGTTCCCATTATCCTGATGGCACTTTCTTCCATCGTTACCATGGCAGGAAGCACAGGATTTATCGTAGATCTTATTAAGTTCCTCGGTACTCCCATCATCGCTCTGGCAGTTGGTGCCTGCTGCGCAGTTCTGCAGCTGGCCGGCGCAGGAAAGATGGGCGAGTTCTATACCATCTGCAACGACACCTTAAAGACCGTAGGACCGATCCTGTTCGTTACTGCAGCAGGCGGCGTTTTAGGAAAAGTGATCGCTTCTTCCGATATGGTTTCTTACATTTCCGACCATGCTACGGCTTTTAAGGTAATGGGAATTTTCTTCCCGTTCCTGTTATCAGCAATCCTTAAGTCTGCACAGGGATCTTCCACTGTTGCACTGACCACCACCGCAGGCATCGTCGCACCCCTTCTTCCGGTACTTGGTTTTACCACACCGGCAGGTATCACCCTGGTGTGCATGGCCATCGGCGCAGGCGCTATGACCGTATCCCATGCAAACGATTCCTATTTCTGGGTTGTTACCAACTTTGGTGCCATGACTCCGGAAAAGGGATACAAGAGCTGGACCTTTACGACACTGCTTCTTGGTATTGCAGCAATCGTTGAGATCGCTATCTTAAGTCTGTTTATCCACTGATCATAGGATCCGGAGGCAGAACAGAAAATTGGAGTGAAAACTGTATGAAATTGTTGTTTGCATCGGACTCGTTTAAGGGGAGTCTTACCAGCGAACAGACCATTGCCCTTCTTACCAGGGCCGCAAAGGAAGTATTTCCGGAGCCGGTAGAATGTGAAGGCGTAGCTGTAGCGGACGGCGGAGAAGGAACCGTGCAGGCGGTTGTCAGTGCGGAAAAAGGCGAGATGATCGAAGTTGAGGTTCACGACCCTCTGTTTCGTATGATCAGGGCTTCCTACGGAAAACTGGATGAAAAAAGAGCCATCATCGAGATGGCGGCAGCTTCCGGCCTTCCGCTTTTAAAGCCCGAAGAGCGCAATCCTGAGGAAACATCTACCTATGGAACCGGCGAACTCATTAAAGATGCGCTGGATAAAGGGTTCCGTGATCTGTCCATCGCTATCGGCGGCTCTGCTACCAACGACGGAGGCATGGGATGCGCCAGAGCTCTGGGCATCCGTTTTCTGGATAAAAACGGCAACGAACTGGAAGGCAGAGGAAAAGACTTAATAAACGTAGATGTGATCGACACCACAGGCATTGATTCCAGGCTAAGAGAATGCACCATCACGGTTATGTGTGATGTGACCAATCCCTTATGCGGTGAAAAAGGTGCCACCTACACCTTTGGCAAACAAAAAGGTGCCACACCGGAGATTCAGGCCAGACTGGAAGAAGGCATGTGCAACTACCGGGATGTGATAAGGCGGGACTTTGGCATTGACTGTGATACCATTCAGGGTGCCGGGGCAGCCGGCGGTCTGGGCGCAGCGCTGAAATGTTTCCTGGGCGGCGAGATGCGATCCGGTATCGAAACCGTCCTGGATCTGATCCACTTTGACAAGCGCCTTTTGGGCGTAGATCTGGTGGTTACCGGCGAAGGACGCACCGACTGGCAAAGCTGCTTCGGAAAAGTCATGCAGGGTGTCGGAAGCCACGCTAAAGCACAGAACGTTCCGGTCCTCGGATTATCCGGCGGACTTGGCAAAAATGCCATGGACATCTGCAACCACGGTGTCAGCTCTCTTATGACCACCGTAAACGGCCCCATGGAGCTGGAGGAAGCATTAGACCGCGCCGAAGAACTCTATTTGGAAGGTGCCATCCGCATGTTCCGCTTTGTGAAGGTGGGCATGGATATGCGTTCCTAATTTCATAATTGTAACCATTCGTGCCGGAGGGTAACCTCCGGCACTTTTTATGTCTCTTTTTGCTGTATTGAAAAAGTGAGTGATCTGTTGCACATTCTTTTTCTTTTGAGCTGTTATGTTTGGGAGGCCAGGGGACATCGTTTTGTCTACGCAGACGGCAGCGAGGTTAGAGGAGCCACTTGCGAGCCTTAAACAAACGATGGCCCCTGCCCCCCCAATGAAAACGAACGGCTAACAGGAAGACAATTTAACAATACAGTCGGCGAAAGTGTGCTGAAATTTCGGTGCGTAAAACAGGGGCATAGGGATCACGCACGGAAGTATGCCCGTAAATAAGGGAAAAACGAGCGTTGTGCAAAATGCTCAAAGAAAAAATTTGAATTCGGTTTCAAATTGAAAAATCTTTCAAAAGCTATTGACACTGATTTTTCATATGGCTAAAATGACAGTATGAAATGGGTTTCAAAACCGTTTCATATTGCAAAATGCTAGTTGATTTTGAAGGGTGAAAAGAAGCGCAGTTGACGCTTTTTTTAAAGCTCAAAAAAGAAACCGATTTCAAAAAGATCCAAGAGGAGATGTCACATGGGTAAATCCAAGAATGCAACAGCAGTTGCAGCAGCGCCCGTAAAGAATCTGACCTTCTGGCAGAAGGTGAAGAGGCACCGTACCCTGCTTCTGATGTGTCTGCCGGCGATCCTGTTCTTTATCGCGTTCAGCTACGCACCCCTTCCGGGTATCTATGTAGCCTTTGTTAAGTACAACTACAGAGACGGAATTTTCGGCAGTAAGTTCGTGGGAATGAAAAACTTCGAGTTCCTCGCTCAGTCCGGAAAGCTGTTAGAACTGACCAAGAACACCATCCTCTACAATGTGGCTTTCATCATCTTAGGCAACCTGGTGGCTGTTCTGGTAGCGATCCTGCTTAATGAAATGCAGAGCAAGTGGTTTAAGAAGGTTTCGCAGACCATGATGTTCCTGCCTTACTTCATTTCACAGGTTCTGGTAGGTCTGCTGGTTTACAACCTGCTTAACTACGATACCGGTTTTGTTAACACCATCTTAAGTTCCCTGGGATTAGAGCGTTGGGGTCCCTACTCCGATGCAGGTGTATGGCCGGTACTGCTGGTTATCATTCATCTGTGGCAGACCACCGGTTATAACTCCGTTGTATATTTCGCCGCGATCTGCGGTATTGACGCTGAGATCATCGAGGCAGCCCGTGTGGACGGCGCCAACGGTTGGCAGAAGATCCGATATATCATCTTACCTTCCTTAAGACCTACCGTTGTCATCCTCCTTCTCTTCGCACTTGGTGGAATCGTAAAAGGTAACTTCGGTCTCTTCTACAACATCGTCGGTACCAACCCGCTGTTGTACTCCACGACGGATATCATCGAGACTTACGTTTACCGTGCAACCATGACAGACTTTAACTTCTCCACTGCGTCCGCGGTAGGTCTGTATCAGTCCCTCATCGGTTTCTGTATGGTAATGGTTACCAACTACGTAGTTAAGAAGATCGAACCTGACTATTCACTGTTCTAAAGACTGCATACCAGCAAAAGAGAGGCAATTATGGCAAAGAATGACAAAGATTTGATGGCTTCCGGGCCTAAGGTCAAGATCGGAAAATCAGATATGGTCATCCGCGGGATCGGCTACGTAGTCGTTACCATATACGCGCTGGCATGTATCTTCCCTTTCCTGATCATTGTAGGAAGCTCCTTTACCAATGAGGACATCATCCGTGCAGAAGGTGTCCAGCTGATCCCTAAGGGATTTACCTTAAGAGCATATGAGATGGTTGTGGCCGGCGGTCTGATCTGGAAGAGTTACCTGCTGACCATCTGCCTGACCGTGATCGGAACCTTCGTGGGACTGAGTATCATCTCCATGACCGGTTACGCACTGCAGAGAAAAGATTTCTCCTTTAGAAATCCCATCTCCTTCTTCATTTACTTCACCAGCTTGTTCCAGGCAGGACTTGCTCCTTACTACCTGCTGATGACACAGTATTACCACTTAAAGGACAGCTACTTCGCAGTACTGCTTCCCCTGATGATGAGCCCCTGGCTGATCATCCTGATGAAGAACTTTGTGAAGTCCATTCCTTTTGAGATCACCGAATCCGGTAAGATCGACGGCGCAGGAGATATGAAGATCTTCACTGCCCTGATCCTGCCGATGCTTAAACCCGCACTGGCAACCATCGGACTTTTCTTAGCTCTGGGCTACTGGAATGAGTGGTATCAGTCCTCTCTGTTCTTAAGCTCTCAGGTAACCGTGGTTCCCCTGCAGTACAACCTGTATAAGGTTGTTAACCAGGTACAGGCCCTCAGAAACTCCATTGCAGGACAGTTCATCTCCTTAAAGGATGTACCTTCGGAGTCTCTTAAGATGGCCACCGCTTGTCTGGCAACCGGACCGATCGTTCTCTTATATCCGTTTGTTCAGAAATACTTTATCGGCGGTATCACCGTCGGTGCTGTTAAGGGCTGATGCCCGCTGTAACCGGTTGTAACTCCTTATGGGGAGTAACAATAAAACTTTATCTTATTATCTTACAGGAGGAATACGAATGAAAAAGAAACTGTTAGCTGTACTGCTGACCGCTGCCATGACTTTAAGTCTGGTTGCATGTGGCAGCTCTGACGCAGGTTCTGCTGCACCTACCGACAGCAGCTCCAGCAAAGAAAGCACCACAACCGATAGCGCTAGCGCTACCACAACCGATGCCGGAAGCGATACAACCGAAGCTCCCGCAATCGACACATCCGAGCATGTAGTCATCACTTACATGACCACCGGTGGAAAGCCTACCAACGGCGCTACCGAGGAAATGCTGGATCAGTTAAATGCAATCTTAACCGAGAAAGTAAATGCTGAACTTGCTATTTACTACATCGACTGGACCGATTATCTGTCCGTTTACAACCTGACTCTGGCTCAGATGGATGGTACCGTAGATTTAGTTGGTACCGCTACTGACTGGCTGGATGCATGGCCTAATGCAAAGAACGGCGCTTTCCTTGAGCTGTCCGAAGATATGTTAAAGACCTATGCTCCTCAGACCTGGGCTAGCGTTCCCGCTGATCACTGGGAGCTTTGCAAGTACGATGGCAACATCTACTTAATGCCCGAAGATAACTACGCACAGTGGACCAACCACGGCTTCACCTACAGACTTGACTGGGCTAAGGAAGCCGGTCTTGCAAACGGTGTTCACAGCTGGGAAGACATGACCACTTACTTCAAGTATGTGAAGGAAGCTTATCCTGATATCACTCCTTGGGATTCCGACGGTACTCAGTACGCAACCATGGTTGGTGGATGGATTTCTTCCCACAGCAACTATGTTTCCATCGATGGTCTTAACTCCGGCGCTATGTGGGGTGGTACCAAGGATGATCTGTACACTGTATACAGCCCTTACGTAACCGATACCGATTCCTTAGTTGAGTTCGCTAAGATGATGAAGGAATGGGATGAGATCGGTGTTTGGAAGACCGACGTATTAAATAACACCTCTTCTACCAACCGTGATGATTACAAGATCGGCCGTGTAGCAGCTGAGCAGCACCACACCCAGACCTGGACAGGCCTTGTATCTCACACCTCTGATAACACCATCTATGTAGATGATCCTGATGCTGAATCCGGATTCTTCTGGTTTGGTGAAGAAGCAAGCAACCTGGTAGCTCTTTCCATTACTCACGGTGCTATGGCTGTTTCCGCAGCTTCCAAGAACCCTGAGAGAGCTCTTATGGTTTATGACTTACTGAGAAACGATCCTGATTGCTACAAGCTGATCAACTATGGTATCCAGGGCAAGCAGTGGGATGTTGACGCTAACGGCCTCCGCATCACTCCTGAATCCTACAATGCAGATACCGATGCGATCACTACCAATTACTGGTGGGGACGTAACGATGATCTGGAAGTTAAGTCCGCTGAGCTTAATTGGGACGCTATCGATGCACTGTACGCAGAGTATGACAAGGTTAAGATCGATTATCCTTACGGACAGTTCATCCCTAACGTAGATGACATCCAGTCCTACATCGATAACATCTCTGAGATCCACACCAACTACATGAAGCAGATCGCATTCGGTAAGTACTCCGGAAGCGCTGAAGACATCGTAGCTGAGTATCAGGCAGCTCTTAAGAGTGCCGGTATCGATACCGTTACTGCTGAACTGCAGGCTCAGATCGACGCTCTGTACAAGTAATTGTAAGAGAGATCTTTCGAGGTATTCGAAGTAATTACACAGGGGCGTGCCGTCAGACACGCCCCTTTTTTTAAGAAACCAGTATAAAAAAGCACCATCAAAGGAACGTTCAACAATTTATGAAACGATATATCACCGAACCGGTCCGCTTCCGTTTAGAGGATGTCCGGGACGCCTACAGTGCCCATATTGATGATTCTTCCTGGCAGGAAGTGTATCTGCCCCATGACTGGGCGGTGGAATATCCCTTTGATCCCAAATATTCCAGTGGTACGGGGTATCTCCCCGGCGGCACCGGGTGGTATCGCATCCATGTGGAAATGCCGGAGGATATCGGGGATAAGCACGTTGAACTTTGCTTTGAAGGCGTTTACAAGAGATGCCGTGTATGGATGAACCAGTATTATCTGGGCGAATGGGCAAACGGGTATACCCCCTTTTCCTTTGACGTATCCCATGCCATCCGGGGCGGCAGCAACCTGATCGCTGTTCAGGTACGCCATGAAGATTTGTCCGATTCCAGATGGTATACCGGTTCCGGTATTGAGAGGAACGTATTTCTGGACATTCAGGACAAGGTCTACGTTAAAAGGACCGAGCAGTATTTTAAGACGCTGGAGGTCATTAAGACCGCCCAGAAAGAGGCGATCAGCGCCAGGATCTTTTTAGGAAGCGTTGTGAAAAACGCAGATACCGTAGCCCGGGAAGTGATCGTTCGAAACTTCTTAAACGATGCCCAGTGTACCGAAGAAGTACTGGAGCTGACTCCCGGTGAAGAGCGGTTTTTATCCTATGAAGTAAATGTGGAAAATCCCATGCTCTGGAGCATCGAGTTCCCGAACCTTATGCAGTGGGAGACCCGTATCTATAATGCGCTGGCACAGGATACCTTAAGCCTTGCATCTTTAACCGTAGGTATAAGAGAGGCTACACTGACCGTGGACCGGGGTTTTTTCTTAAACGGACAGGAAGTAACACTTAAGGGTGTCTGCCTCCATGAAGACGGTGGAAGCTTTGGAAATGCGGTTCCTTCCAACGTATGGGAAAGAAGGCTCCTTACCTTAAAGGACATGGGCTGTAACACCATCCGTATGAGCCACAATCCCCATTCGGCAGAACTGTACGATCTGTGTGACAGACTGGGATTTCTGGTCATCGATGAGATCTTCGATGAGTGGGAAGGCCCGAAGAATAAATGGTGGCAGGGACATAATGTGTACCCGCCCAGACATGAAGGTTATTATCTGGATTATCCGACCTGGCACGGTAAGGATGTGGAAGCCTTTGTAAAAGCGACCCGCAACCGTCCCGGTGTGGTGATCTGGAGTATCGGAAATGAGATCGATTATCCCAACGATCCCTATTGCCATCCCTCCTTTGCAGAGATGACCGGCAATAACGATGCCGGAAAACCGGCCGAGGAGCGCGCTTATGATCCGGAAAAACCCAATGCGGAGCGTCTGGTAGATCTGGCAAAAGACCTGGTGCATCTGGTAAAACTCTACGACGATACCAGGCCGGTCACCTTAGCCAGTGCTTTTCCGGAATTATCCAGTCATACAGGGCTCTTTGAACCCCTGGATGCAGTCGGATACAACTACAGAGAAGAATTTTACGAGGAAGATCACAAGCGTTTCCCCAACCTGCCCATCTTCGGCAGTGAGAACGGCCATGACTACGACCAGTGGAAAGCGGTATCAGGTCATCCTTTTATTGCAGGACAGTGCCTGTGGACCGGTATCGATTATCTGGGCGAGACCCATTTGTGGCCGGAACACGGATCTCATGCAGGCCATTTAACAACCGCCGGTTTTGCAAAAGCCGATTACTATCTGCGGCAGAGCTGGTGGACGAAAAAGCCCATGGTAAAACTGGCCACCTGTAAAGCGGATGCGCCTTCCTGGATGGAATTTCGCTCCTTTACCCTGGACTATGCCCAGGGAGAAGTTTTCCGTGCAGAAGTCTATACCAACCTTGGAGAAGCAGAGCTGTTCCAGGGAGAGGTAAGCCTTGGACGGAAAAAAGGCTATGATGCAGACGGCCGCTACGTGTGGGAAGTTACACAAAACGGCGAACCCTTAAAGGCAGTAGCCTACGGCAACTGCGATACCGGTGAGGAACTTAGTATCACTGACCAGCTGGAAAAAAGCAAAGAAGCAGCTTCCCTTCATATTTCCCTTTGGGATGAGGAACTGATTGCAGATGGGCGGAATATCGGTCAGATCGTCATCGAGGTGACAGATTCTGACGGATGCGTCATAAATTCAAACGAAGATACCCTGGAAGTAACGGTAGAGGGTGAAGCCCGGTTACTTCACATGGATAACGGAGAGCTGGGAGATGTTACTCCTTATAAGGAGAATCGTCGAAAGGCAAAAGCCGGCAGACTGATGGCCTATGTTCAGACAACAGAAAAAGCCGGAGAAGTACGGGTAAGGGTTACAAACCTGACAAGCCCGTCACAAATCACAGAAACCCTTACGCTTCAAACGGTAAGATAACAGGGGATTCATGTGTATAGGAAGAGGTAACTTATGATCGAGGAGAAGAGACTATTCACAGTGGAAGGCAAGCCCTTTCAGCTTATTTCCGGTGCCATCCATTATTTCCGGATCGTTCCGGAATATTGGCAGGATCGTCTGGAAAAATTAAAGGCCATGGGGTGTAATACCGTGGAGACCTATATTCCCTGGAATCTGCATGAGCCGGTAAAAGGAGAGTTTCACTTTGACGGCATTCTGGATGTGGGACATTTCATGGATCTTGCCAGAAAGCTGGGGCTCTATGTAGTCCTTCGTCCCTCCCCCTATATCTGCGCAGAATGGGAATTCGGCGGATTGCCGGCATGGTTACTTAAAACCGACGGCATGAAGCTTCGGTTAAACGATGCTCCTTATATGCAGGCAGTTCGGGATTATTACAGTGTGCTGATCCCCTACCTTGCACCTTATCAGATCGACCAGGGCGGCCCGGTGATCATGATGCAGGTGGAAAATGAGTACGGCTATTACGGTAACGACCACTCCTACATGCAGGCCATGCATGATATGATGCGGGAGTTTGGCGTGACCGTGCCCTTATTTACCGCAGACGGTCCCTTTGACCATGCATTTACCGGCGGCAAGATCCCCGGCTTACTCCAGGGCGGTAACTTCGGTTCCCATGCCGAGGAACGGTTTGCTTTCATGAAAAAATATGTGGACGGCCCCCTTGCCTGCATGGAATTCTGGCTTGGATGGTTTGACGACTGGGGCAGCGGTATGCACCATACCACTGATGCAGAGCAGAACGTTAAGGACCTTTCTTACATGCTGGATAACGGACATGTGAACATCTACATGTTTATCGGCGGCACGAACTTCGGCTTTATGAACGGCGCAAACTACTACGATGTATTAACGCCGGATGTGACCAGTTACGATTATGATGCGGTTCTGACAGAAGACGGTCAGATCACGAAGAAATACAAGGCTTTCCAGGAGGAGATCGGCAAGCGTTTTCCTCTGCCCCAGGTAAAGCTTTCCACCAATATCACCCGTAAGGCTTTCGGGGAAGTTCCCGTAAGAGACCGGGTAAGCCTGTTTGAAACGCTGGATACCATCAGCAGCCCCGTAGAAAATCTGTATCCTCTTTCCATGGAGAAACTGGATCAGTCCTACGGTTATATCCTGTATCACACCAGCCTTCCGGAAACCCCTGCTATCGGAGAGATCCGCTTAAAGGGCGCCAATGACCGGGCCAAGGTCTATACCGATCAGGAAGAGCTGATCACCTTATACGACAGAGAACTGCTGACACCCCATAAGATCGAGCCTGTCCGGGAAGTAGCAAAAGACATGGATATCCTGGTGGAAAACATGGGGCGTGTAAACTTCGGACCCTTTATGGAGCAGCAGCGCAAGGGTATCGACGGAACCGTGGTCTTAAATACCCAGCAGCATTTTAACTGGACTATGTATCCCCTTCCTTTGGATAAGCCGGAGGATATCGACTTTTCCGGAGAGTTTACCGGAAAAGGTCCTGCCTTCCATCGGTTCTACTTTAACGTAGAGCAGGAAGATGGCGTATTTACCGATACGTTCCTGGATATGAGCGGATGGGGCAAGGGTGTTGCCTTTATCAACGGCTTTAATCTGGGAAGATTCTGGGAGATCGGCCCTCAGGTGACGCTTTATGTACCGGGACCGTTATTGCAAAGCGGAGTCAACGAGATCATCATTTTTGAAACAGAAGGTAAGTACAAAGATACGATTTGTCTTGTAGATGAGCCCAATCTGGGCTAAAATGAGCCAGGGAGTAGAGGAGCGGTTGTGGATCAAAAAGTAACTATCTATACCATAGCCAAGGAAGCAGGCGTATCACCTGCAACAGTTTCCCGTGTTTTGACAAACAGCGCCAACGTACGCCCCGAAAAACGGGCCAAGGTCGAGGAACTGATCCATAAATACAATTTCATGCCCAGTGCACTGGCCCGGAGTCTGACCGATACCCAGCGTAAGCTGATCGGTATCATCACTGCGGATGTGCGCAACTCGTTCTATGCCGATGTGTATACGGCCTGTGAGTTTGCCGCCAGCAAAGCGGGTTATACCATGCTCCTCCTGAATTCCTTTGGTGACAGGGACACGGAAAAGAAGCTGATCAAAAAGCTTCTTGAGCAGCGTGTGGACGCCATCATCCAGCTTGGAGGCGCTGCCGATGACGTGGAAACGGATCCCGGCTATGCCAAGCAGGTCAAGATCGCCCGTAAGAGCGTTCCTTTTATCGTAACCGGTAAGGTGGACGGCGCCGATTGCAACATCGTTCGTGTCGATGCGGAGCGTGCCCTGGAGCTTCTGGTAGAACATCTGGTGAAAAACGGTAACCGGCGGATCGCCCTGGTAGGCGGCCGGATCGACGTTGTTTCCACCAGACAGAAATATGAACATTTCCGCAAGATCGCAGAAGATAAAAAGCTTACGATGCATCCGGTCTATCTGGAGAACTGGGGAGGCTACAGCGTACCCTCCGGTGTGGATACCATGGATCAGCTTTTTAAGAAGTGCGACAAGGAAAAGATCCCTTATCCCGATGCGGTGATCGCCGTCAATGACCTTACGGCAGTAGGCGTTATCAAGAGCATCGAGCGCCACGGCCTTAAGATCCCCGAAGACATCGCGGTGGTGGGCTATGATAATATCGACATCGCAGAGATCATCGAACCCAACATTACCACCATTGATTATAATTATCAGGTGTTCGGTGAGATGCTGGTATCCACAGCGATTTCCGGTATTGAGAATAAACCGGTGGATAAGCAGCGCAACATCGAACCCCACTTAGTGATCCGCCAGTCCAGCGATCTGAAGCGAAAGAATGAGTGAACGAATCTGCAGAAAATGTCTCACCAGAGACATGGATCAAAACGAATACTTCCGGAACCTCCATGAGTATATCGCCAATCTGGAGGAGGATATCAAGGCTACGGCCCCAAAATACGAAGAGCGCCTTTTGATCTGCAAGCAGTGCGACCTGTTAACCGACGGAATGTGCAGAGCCTGCGGATGCTACGTGGAACTAAGAGCCGCCATCGAAGAAAACATCTGCCCCTATGAAAAATGGTAGATGAGCAGAATATGAATAATTTATAAAAGCTTTCGGAATTAAACCACCGGAAGCTTTTTTTCGTGGTATAAAAGGAATAAAATGAGGAGCAAAGAGGAGAGCATATTATGATCTGGGAAGAAATATCATTCGTACGTTTATTATGGGACATGTTAAATAATAAGACCGGACAGCTGGGCCATGTGACCTTCCGCCCCGAGAAACCGGCCTTTGATGAAACAAAGCAGGTAGAGCAGGCCTTCAAGCGATCCACCCCGGAAGAGCAGGGCATATCATCGGAATATGTTGCCCGGTTTGTGGAAAAACTGGCCACCACCCCCGGCACCAACATGCATCAGCTAATGATCCTGCGTCATGGCCATGTGATCTATGAAAGCGGCTTTGCCCCTTACCCTCAGGGCGTGTGGCATGCCACCTATTCCCTTTGTAAGAGCTTTACCAATATGGCTGTTGGCCTTCTGATCGACGATGGCAAGCTTCATCTGGATGATCATGTGGTAAACCTGTTAGATACCAGCTTTAATCCACTGACCTTGCTTCGGATGAAGGATATCACCATCCGCCATCTCCTTACCATGTCCAGCGGCGTAGCCTTTAACGAAGTAGGCGCCATCAGCGGCGATAACTGGGTAAAGGGCTTCATGGATTCCAATGTGAAGTTTGAACCCGGTTCCCAGTTTGACTATAACAGCATGAACAGCCTGATGCTCTCGGCCATCGTAGCCAGGATCACCGGCATGAGCATGTTTGAATTTTTAAAGGAGCGGATCTTTATCCCCATGGGCATCACCCAGGTATTCTGGGAGAATTCCCCCAAGGGCATCACCAAAGGCGGCTGGGGTATGTTCATCACCCCGGAAGATGCGGCAAAATTAGGAACCCTTTACCTTCAAAAGGGTAAATGGAAGGGCACACAGCTGATCTCCGAGCACTGGGTAGAAGAGTCCACCAGGCTGCAGATCACCACCAACCGCAAGGATAATCCGGAGTACGGTTATCATATCTGGATGGAAAAGAGGCCGGGAAGCTTTAGCTACAACGGTATGCTGGGCCAAAATGTCCGGGTATATCCGGATCTGGACGTGATCCTGGTTACCAATGCGGGAAACGGAGAGATCTTTGCAGAAGGTGGCATGACCGGTATCCTGAGAGACTTTGTGGAGCATGATGAAGCCTTTGCAGACCATGCCCTGCCGGAAGATGCCAGCGCATACCATCAGTTAACGCGCCTGAAAGCGCAGCTGGAAGGAACCTTCCAGCCCATTTCTCCCATCCTGCGGGGCGGTTGGAAGAGACGTCCCATTGACGGGCTGGTGAGACGCTATAACACAGAGGATCTGCTGCGACGTCTGGACGGCGAAACCTATGAAATGAAAAATAAGGGCGTGGGCATTTTTCCTCTTCTGATGCAGGTAGTACATAACAATTACACCTGGGGGATCTCCAGCCTGACGTTTAAGAGGAGTTCGGACGGTCTGGACCTGCTCTTTCAAGAGGGGGAAGAGACCATCTGCCTGCCGGTAAGCGTACAGAAGTGCAAACGGGTGCACATCAACATGAACGGCGAAGATTACCTGGTAGCTACCACCGCTTCCTTCGGGAAAAACGAAGACAATGTGCCGGTACTTTCCCTGCGGTTCTGCTTTGTAGAGGAAGCTACCGAGCGGCTTCTTAAGATCTTTTTCCTGGATCCGGATCACATCCGCCTTGCCTGGAACGAAACGCCGGGAGGCACTCTGATCCTGGATACCATGGATCTCATCACAGCCGGAAGCGGCAACACCAGCGGCATCGCCAACCTCCTTATGGACCAGATCCCCATGGAGATCGTAAAACGGGAAGTAGCCACCACTGTTGGCATCGTCGTGGACGCAGAGAGAGTCACTGGGGACGTAACAAATTGACTCCCTGTCATGAGTCGCCGGGGACGTAACAAGTTGACTCTCTGTCATCCGTAAGTTGACAGATTGATTTCCGGGATAGAAACAGTCAGGAATATATGCGAAAAATTCTGGAATATATCATCAAAACAGAAGATATGGAGAGCACCTACGGAGGAGTCGTGGGTGCTCTTTTGAAAACGCGGATCGGTGTGACCGGTCATGAGATCAGCAGTGCCAAGTTTACAGAAGATGGCATCACGCTGGACGGAAAGCGGGTGAACATTAAGGAAAAAGGAAAGCCCGGTCAGCTCCTGCAGGTGATCCTGGAGGATGAAGGCGCGGATGCAGAAAAGGTGCCGCCCTATCCGGGGCCCCTTTCCATTGTCTATGAGGACGAAGACCTCATCATTTTGGATAAGCCCGCCGGTGTGTGCGTCCATCCTTCCCACGGACACTGGACCGACACGTTGGGGAATTTCCTGGCAGATTATTACGAAAAGCAGCATCTGGATGTGACCTGCCGCGTCATCGGACGGCTGGATAAGGACACTTCCGGCCTGGTTTTGTATGCGAAAAATAAGCCGGCAGCAGCCAGATTAACGGCCCAGCATAAAATGGGCATTTTTAAGCGGACTTACCTTGCCAGAGTAGAGGGGAAACCTGTGGAAGAATCCGGCACCATCGACCTGCCCATGGGGCCCATTCCCGGCGTCCTTATGAAGCAGCAGATCCGGGAGGACGGAAAGAAAGCGGTGACCCACTATCGTTTGTTAAGTTACGATAAAGAGCAGGATATCTCTCTTCTGGAAGTGGCCATCGATACCGGTAGGACCCACCAGATCCGCTTACATATGGCAACCATCGGTCATCCCCTGGTGGGAGATCCTATTTACGGCAGTGGTAAAAACGGGAAAGACGGTGCCGCCCTTCATTCCTGGAAACTGGAGCTTTTCCAGCCCTTTACGGGGGAGAAACTGCAGTTTGAAAGAGGAATCGTTGCTTGCAATTTTTCACAGATATGATACACTGAGTGCGTTGCAGAGTAGGTTTCGGCGCGTTAAGTGCCTGCGGACGGGACGTTGTCGCAGGACGAAGGAAAAGTATTTTCCGCGATGCCGCGACCGCTTCCGCTGCCGCATAGATCTATATTGTTTTTCTCTATGTGGCCTACTTATATCAAAGGAGGCTATTTTTTATGTCAAACACATCTACCCTTGGAGCAGATCGCTCCAAAATCCTGACGGTAAACAAACTGGTAATCCTGGCAATGCTCATCGCATTGGAGATCATTTTCGCAAGATTCCTTTCTTTCTCGGTATGGAATCTGCGGATCGGCTTATCCTTCCTGCCCATCGTTCTGGCAGCCATGCTCTATGGACCTGTGGAAGCAGGCATCGTTGGCGCCGTATCCGATTTCCTGGGAGCCATCGTTTTTCCTACCAGCGGAGCCTATTTTCCGGGCTTTACCCTGACGGCAGCCGTTCTTGGCGTGCTGTTCGGATTATTCCTTCGGAAAAAACAGAACTGGCTGACCATCCTTCTGGCGGTATTATCCACGCAGCTGATCTGCACCCTGCTGCTTAACACCTTCTGGATCTCCACGGTATATGGCGCAGATTTCGGAGCAACCTTCTACACCAGACTGACCACCCAGACCGTGATCATGGCACCGGTACAGTTCATCCTGATCTTCCTGTTAAAGGAGCCGTTAAATCGGGTGCGCAGATTCGCCTGAAAGATGTATAATTAAATACAGACAACAAATGAACAAGCCGGGGACAGAGGATATCCGAGAAAAGGATGTCTCTATTCCGGCTTGTTTTTTGCTTTTTTGTCGCAAAAATGCGCCTATATAAAAGGGCGTCTAAGGTATAATAAAATGTGTGTACACATCAAGGAGGCATCATGAGCACAATTCCCATGAACATTGGCATTCGCCTGCACGATACCATCGAAGGATCCTTTACGGAGAAACTGGATAAGGTGAAGGAGCAGGGATTTTCCTGCATACATCTGGCATTATCCAGAGCCTATCCGGATGCAAAAGTGACAGATGCGTCATTAACCCCGGGCTTTGCTCAGAAGATCCGCAGAGAACTGGATAAAAGAGACCTGGATCTGGCGGTTCTTGGTTGTTATCTGAATCTCCTTAATCCGGACCCTGCAGAGCTTAAGGCGACCCAGGAGCGCTACCGCGCCCATATCCGTTTTGCATCCATGTTAGGAGGCGGCGTTGTGGGAACGGAGACCGGCTGCCCCAATCGGGAATATGCAGCCTGTAAGGAGAGCTATACTGAGGAAACTTTGCAAAAGTTTATTGAGAATCTTAAGCCCGTGATCGCCGATGCAGAGAAAATGGGCGTGATCCTTGCCATTGAACCGGTATGGCGCCACTGCGTCAATACCCCGGAACGGGCAAGAAAAGTATTAGATGCCATTGATTCCCCCAATCTGCAGATCATCTTCGACCCTGTAAATCTGATCGGAGATGTGAACTATAAACAAGCCCCCGAGATCATCGAAAAAGCCATGGACCTGCTTTGGAAGGATGTAGCGGTACTCCACATCAAGGATTATCAGGTGGTGGACGGGAAAGTAGTTCCCGCTCAGCTTGGTAAGGGCCTTATGGATTACTCCGGCATCATTGCAAGGATAAAAGAGGATAAGCCTTATATCCAGATGTCACTGGAAGAGACCACTCCGGAAAATGCCGAGCAGGGGAGACTTCTGATCGCGGGAATGTAGGAAAACAGAGAAGACCGCGGAAAACGAAATGACAGGAGCGTCATAAACATGAGCAAATTATGGTATAACAAACCAGCCGATAAATGGTCCGAAGCCCTGCCCCTTGGAAACGGACGCATCGGTGCCATGGTTTTTGGCAAGACAGCAATGGAGCGCATAGCGCTAAACGAAGACAGCATCTGGTATGGTAGGCCCATAAACCGGATCAATCCGGAAGCCAAGAAAAACCTTGGTAAAGTCCGGGAGATGATCTTTGCCGGACAGATCCCTCAGGCAGAGGAGTTGCTTAAGACGGCTTTTTCCGGCCTTCCGGAAAGTGAGCGTCCCTATCAGACTCTGGGGAACCTTAATATCTCCTTTTTATGTAACGGGATTCCCATTACCGGAGAGGTTACGGATTATAACCGGTCTCTGGATCTTACTACGGGTATTTCCCGGGTTTCGTACGAGCAGGCTGGCCGCACTTTTTCGCGGACCCAGTTTATCTCTGAGCCGGATCAGGTCATGGTACTCCACTTTGAAAGTGACACAGGTGTCTCTTTTACAACCCGTCTGGAGAGAGATCGTTTCTACGATGAAGTAGGGAGTTTCCAAATGGGAGATCACCCTGCAACCTTCATGCAGGGAAGCCTGGGAGATGGCGGGATCCGTTTCCTGACTGCCATTACGGCAGATGTAAAAGACGGTAAAGCTTCCGTATCCGGAGAGTACCTGGTAGTAGAGGATGCCAAGGACGTTACCCTGTATCTGGCCGTAACCACTACCTATCGCTACGGCATCAACATCCCGGAAGGTAAGCTGGTAGACGGTGTTACCTGGAAAAAGCTGGGCTGCATGGATACCAACCGGGAGGAAGAGTTTGCCCGCTTAAAAGAAGTGGCTGTTTCGCAGCTTAAAAAGGCAACCGAGAAGGGCTATGAGAAGGTTCTGGAAGATCATGTAGCGGATTTTACGGCCCTGAGCAGCCGGGTTTCTTTATCACTGAAAAACGTGATAGATGCCCTTCCCACCGATGAACGCATCCGGCGTTTTGCCAGAGGAGAACAAGATCCCGGCATCCTTTCCTTATATTTTGATTACGGTCGTTATTTATTAATATCCAGCAGCCGTCCCGGAACCCTTCCGGCCAACCTGCAGGGCATCTGGAATCAGGATATGCGCCCTGCCTGGGACTCAAAATATACCATCAACATCAATACGGAAATGAACTACTGGCCCGCGGAAGCCTGCGGCCTGACGGAGTGTACGAAACCGCTGTTTGACATGCTGGAAAAGATGAGTGTAAACGGAGAAGTGACGGCCCGGGAAATGTATGACTGCGGCGGTTTCTGTGCTCATCACAACACGGATATCTGGGCGGATACGGCGCCTCAGGACATCTGGATCCCCGGTTCCTACTGGGTAATGTCCCCGGCATGGCTGTGCACCCATATCTGGAGCCATTATGAATATACCCTGGATAAAAAATGGCTCCGGGACCAGGGCTATCCCATCCTGCAAAAAGCCGTGGAATTCTATCTGGACTATCTGGTAGAGCACGACGGATATTATATGACATGCCCGTCAGTTTCTCCGGAAAACACCTACATCATGGCAGATGGAACCCAGGGAAGCGTTTGTGCAGCGCCTACCATGGACAATGAACTGTTAACGGATCTGTTTAATGCCTATCTGGAAGCCGGTAAGGTACTGGGTATTAAGGAAGATAATGCAAAACAGGTCGAGGAAACCAGAGATAAGCTTCCGCCTCTTAAGATCGGCAAGCACGGACAGCTGATGGAATGGCTGGAAGATTATGACGAAGCAGAGCCGGGACACCGCCATGTTTCTCATTTATACGGATTATATCCCTCGCACCTGATCAGTGTGGACAAGACACCGGAACTGGCCAGAGCCTGCGAAGTATCTCTTAAGAGACGTATGGCAGAAGGCGGCGGCTACACCGGATGGAGCTGCGGCTGGCTGATCTGTCTGTATGCCAGACTGGGCCTTGGAGATAAAGCACTGGATATCCTCCATAAGCTCCTTCGCCAGTCCACTTATCCAAACCTGATGGATACCCACCCCTGGGGAAGTACCGGCGTTTTCCAGATAGACGGTAATCTGGGCGCAACTGCCGGACTTACGGAGCTGTTTGTCCAGGCAGAAGGCCGTAAAATAAAGCTCCTTCCCATCTTTGACCGAAAGATGGCGGCAGGGGATCTGTCCTGTGGAAAGCTGGAGCACCTGCGCTTGCCCTATTTAGGGGAGATCTCTCTGACCTGGGAAGACGGAAAGCTTCTGGATCTGGTGTTGGCGCAGGATGAAGCGACACCGACAGATGCAGGGGAAATCGTGCGCTCCATTGTGATCGGAGACAAGACGGAAACTGTAGCACTGCGTCCCGGAGAACGCTGGGAGTGGCATGAAGCCAGGTAGGTAGAGGGAATGCCTGGGAAGCTTCCCGAGGTTTTGCAGGCACAAGTGAATAGGTATATCGAGGGAAAACAAACAAGAAAAAGGAAAAAAATAAGAAACGAAGAGGAGAACAAATCGTGCTGTGGAAAGCAGATAACGGGGACGGAACCTATACCAACCCCATACTATATGCAGATTATTCGGATCCGGATGCCATCCGGGTAGGGGAAGACTACTACCTGACGGCATCCACCTTTACCAACGTACCGGGGCTGCCGGTACTGCACTCCAAAGACCTGGTGAATTGGGAGGTGATCTCCTACGCACTGCAAAGCCTGCCGGGAGAGCGATTCTACGAAGTGCAGCACGGATGCGGTGTTTGGGCACCCTCCATTCGCTATCATGATGGGAAATTCTGGATCTGTTTCCCAATGCCGGACGAAGGAATTTTTTTGACAACAGCGTCAGATCCAAGAGGACCCTGGTCGGAACCGTTCTGTGTAAAGGCGGCCAAGGGCTGGATCGATCCCTGCCCCATCTGGGATGAGGACGGAAAGGCCTATCTGGTCCATGCTTTTGCGCGAAGCCGTGCGGGCATCAACTGCGTGCTGGCCATCAGCGAGATGAAGCCTGACGGAACCGGACTGATCGGAGAAGATAAGATCGTCATCGACGGCCACGATACCCAGCCCACGCTGGAAGGACCGAAGATCTACAAAAGAGGTGACTATTATTACATTCTGGCTCCTGCGGGAAGCGTACCGGCCGGTTGGCAGACAGCCTTCCGCTCTAAGAATATCTGGGGCCCTTATGAAGAAAAGATTGTGATGATCCAGGGGAATTCCTCCATCAACGGCCCTCACCAGGGCGCGCTCATCGATACCCCCGACGGAAAGGACTGGTTCATTCACTTCCGGGATATCGAAAGCCCAGGACGGATCTGCTATTTGGAGCCGGTGAAGTGGCTGAGGGATTGGCCTCGGATCGGTACTGCAGGCGGCGATGACATCGGCTTCGGCGAGCCTGTGGAAACCTATGAAAAGCCGGTGCAGTGTAGCGAGCAGAAGATCTGCGAGCCCACGGCAAGCGATGAATTCGATGGTAGCAAGGGAAGCTCCGTTCCCGCAGAGGATGAATCCGAAATCGGACGGCTCTCCCTTGCATGGCAGTGGAACTGCAACACCAGACCCGGTTGGTATCGGATCACGAAGGACCATCTGGAATTAAACAGCCAAAGAGCGGACAAACAGCTTTGTGATATGCCCAGCCTCCTTTTGCAGAAGTGGCCGGTTCCCAGCTTCTTAAATGAAACCTGTATCGATGCCACATCCCTGGCGTATGGTGAGATCGGCGGCCTGGTGGTCCTTTCCAAGGAATACAAGGCCATCTGCGTGCAGAAAACAGGGGAAGGCGAAAATGCAACCTACCGCTTCGTGGAGATCACCGGAAACATTCACGGAAACAACGAGAAGATGCGGGTGCTGGAGGAAGTGGAAGATCCAAAGCACGCTATTTTGCGGGTAAAGGTCATAGATGGAAAGACCGCACAGCTTTCCTACGGAAGCCGCACGCATGTGACACTAATGTCAGAATACAACACCGTACCGGGTCACTGGGTGGGTGTAAAGAACGGACTCTTTGCCATTGCTCCGAACAAGGAAGGCAAGGGGAAACTCCTCGTGGATTACTTCCGCTTCGAGTCATACATGTACAGATAGCAGGATAAGCATATGGAAAAAGCGTACAAACTGGAATTTGCAGGCGGACGCAGCAGCGCCCTTACCGTGAGCAGCTGCGGGGTCTCCCGGACGGAACCCCTGCACAGCTTCGGGCCTGCCGTAAAACCCCATAACATGATCCATTACATCATGAGCGGCAAGGGAACCTTTACCATGAACGGGGTAACCTATCCTTTGTCTGCAGGAAACGGCTTTCTCATCGTTCCCGATGAGCTGGTGTTTTATCAGGCGGATGAAAAGGATCCCTGGACCTACGTCTGGGTGGGCTTTGCCGGCGCGGATGTGGAGGAAGTGCTGGAAGAGATCGGTCTTTCCAGAGAGCATCCCATTTTTCAGTCGGACAAGGCGGATGAACTGTATCGCTACGTGGAAGACATGATGGAGCACAATACCTCCGGTCTTACCAATGAGCTAAGGCGGGACGGCAGACTGTCCCTGTTTTTATCGGTGATCGCAGATGCTACCTGCGTAGAGAGCACCGAAGGGGATAAGGCCAATCAGTATGTCCAGCAGGCCCTGCATTTTATCCAGGCCAATTACTATAATCCCATCAAGGTGACAGATATCGCCGATTATGTGTGCATCAACCGCAGCTACCTGTATACCCTGTTTATGGAAAGCTGTGGCATGAGTCCCCAGAACTTCCTGTCGGCGTATCGTATCACCAAGGCTTCGGAGATGCTCCAGGTGACGGACCTTCCCATTGAAAGTATCGCCATTTCCTGCGGCTACAGCGATCCCATGGTCTTTGCCAAGGCTTTTCGCCAGAAAAAAGGGATCTCTCCTTCCGGCTACCGGAAAGAGATCCGAAGCGGCGTAGGAAGGCGCAGCAAAGAACATTTGCAGGAACTGGAAGAGTTCCTGCGTCAGATCGACAGGATGGAAAATGCGGCGGGAAATTAACCGGTTCGCGAGCATCCTGCACAATAACAACAAAATAGGACAACCAATGAGAGAACCTGCCAAATAACATTTTGACAGGTTCTTGTAACATTGCATACTATGGAAATAAGGGGAAACAGGATAAGATAGTATCATAGAATCCGAAATACGATTTGATCTTATAACGTGATAACAATCAACATGCCCTATGGGAAAGGAGAAACTATGGCAGACGTAGCTATGAAAGCAAAACTGGAGCAGAAATTTGCTGAGGTATTTGGAGATCTGGAGGGATGCAAGGTATATTTTGCGCCCGGCAGAGTAAATCTGATCGGCGAGCATACCGATTATAACGGTGGCCATGTTTTTCCCTGTGCCCTCACCATCGGAACCTATGCAGTAGCCCGCAAGAGAACAGACAAGACCCTTCGTTTTTATTCCATGAACTTTGAGCACCTGGGCGTACTTACCAGCTCTGTAGAAGGGTTAAAACCTGAAAAGGAAGCAGACTGGACCAACTATCCCAAGGGAGTTATGTGGGCCTTTGGTGAAAAGGGAATGAAGGTAGATGCCGGTATGGACCTGCTGCTGTTCGGCAATATCCCCAATGGCTCCGGCCTTTCTTCTTCTGCGTCCGTAGAAGTGGTGACCGGCTTTATCTTAAGAGACTTATTCGGTTTTGATGTGACCAATCAGGATCTGGCGCTGATCGGCCAGTATTCCGAGAATAAATTCAACGGCGTAAACTGCGGTATCATGGATCAGTTTGCCATCGCCATGGGTAAGGAAAACAACGCCATCTTCTTAGACACCGCGGACTTATCCTATACCTATGCACCCATTAAGTTAGAGGGTGCCAAGATTGTGATCTCCTGCTCCAACAAAAAGAGAGGTCTGGGAGATTCCAAGTACAATGAGCGCAGAAGCGAGTGCGAAACCGCTCTTGCAGAGCTGCAGACCAAGCTTTCCATTAAGAGCCTGGGCGAACTAACCGAAGCAGAATTTGAAGCGAATAAGGACCTGATCGCAGATCCGGTACGCATTCGCCGTGCAAAGCATGCCGTATATGAAAATCAGCGTACCATCAAGGCAGTGGATGCCCTGAAAGCAGGCGATATCGCTCTCTTTGGTCAGTTGATGAACGCTTCTCATGTATCCCTGCGGGATGATTACGAAGTAACCGGTATCGAATTAGATACTCTGGTAGAGGAAGCCTGGAAGATCGACGGCGTCATCGGATCCCGTATGACCGGCGCAGGCTTTGGCGGATGTACCGTCAGCATCGTAAAGGACGAAGCCATCGACAAATTTATTGATGAGGTCGGCAAGGCATACCTGGCAAAGATCGGCTATGCCGCTGATTTCTACGTAGTTTCCATCGGCGACGGCCCCAGCGTCATCGCCTGAGGATTTTCTACTGAGAAATAAAAGCGATACATACGAAACGATTTGTTCCGGCGGGAGAGATCCTGCCGGAATTGTTGCATAGTAGATCAGAATGAAAAACGGGAGAACGAATATGACAGATACAGAATTGGGCATTGCCCTTCGGACATTGGTTGCATACGGATTGGAAGCAGGGCTTCTGGAACAGGAAGATGAGATCTACGTAACCAACCGCCTGCTGGAGCTTTACAAACTGGATACCCTGGAAGAAGAGGCCATCGCAGCCCCGATCCCGCAGGGCCTGGTAAAAGAAGACGGCTCTGTGCTGGAAGAACTTCTGGGTAAGCTTCTGGATGAAGCCTTTGCAAGAGGCCTTATGGAAGATAACACCATTACCCACAGAGACCTGTTTGATACAAAGATCATGAGCATGCTGGTGCCTTTCCCCAGTGAAGTGATCCGCAAGTTTAAAGAGGCCTATGCAGTAAGCCCCGAAAAGGCCACGGACTATTTCTACAACCTGAGCCGAAATACCGATTACATCCGCCGCTACCGCATCAAGAAGGACCAGAAATGGGTGACTCCTACCGAGTACGGCGATATCGATATCACCATTAACTTATCCAAGCCGGAGAAGGATCCCAAGGCCATCGCCGCTGCCAGAAATGCCAAGCAGGGCGGCTATCCCAAGTGCCTGCTCTGCCCGGAAAACGAAGGCTATGCAGGCCGCATGAACCATCCGGCAAGACAGAATCACCGGATCATTCCCATCACGGTGAACGGCCATGCCTGGGGATTCCAGTATTCGCCCTATGTTTATTACAATGAGCATTGCATCGTGTTTAACACAAAGCACGTGCCCATGAAGATCGAGCATGATACCTTCTGTAAGCTACTGGATTTTGTAAGCCAGTTCCCCCACTATTTCGTGGGAAGCAATGCCGATCTGCCCATCGTCGGCGGTTCCATCTTAAGCCATGACCACTTCCAAGGCGGACACTATGAATTTGCCATGGCAAAAGCGCCTGTGGAAAAGCAGCTGACCTTTAAGGGATTTGAAGATGTAGATGCAGGCATCGTAAAATGGCCCATGAGTGTTATCCGGATCGCCCATGCCGATAAGGAGCGGATCATCGCTTTGGCAGATGTGATCTTAAACGCATGGAGAAGCTATACGGACGAAGAAGCTTTTATCTATGCGGAAACCGACGGAGAACCGCACAACACCATCACCCCCATTGCCAGAAAGCGTGACGGCAAGTTTGAGCTGGATCTGGTACTGCGTAATAACATTACCACCGAGGAACATCCCCTGGGTGTATATCATCCCCATGCCAAGCTCCATCATATCAAAAAGGAGAACATCGGCCTTATCGAGGTTATGGGCCTTGCTGTATTACCCGCCAGATTAAAGGGTGAGATGGAAGCACTGGCTGATGCTATCCTTTCCGGAAAAGACATCCGCAGGGATGAAGTACTGGAAAAGCATGCAGACTGGGTAGAAGAGGTTTTACCTGCCTATAAAGATTCTGACGCAGGTGTCACAAAGGATAACATCATGGACATCCTCCATGCCGAGATCGGCAAGGTATTCTCTCAGGTACTGGAAGATGCCGGTGTTTACAAGAGAACAGAAGAAGGCCAGGCAGCCTTCGGACGGTTTGTGGAGTATGTGAATCAGAAACATGGTCGCTATTTTTTGTAAGCCAGTAATACTTTCACCTTAAACCACCCATCCTCATAAGAGCACTTCATGGCTCCGTCGTACTTTTCGGCAATCTGGGTGATGGACTTTAAACCATAGCCGTGGCGCACGGCATCCGGCTTCGTAGTACGCGGCAGGAGACGACCTCCAAAGAGGCTTCGGCTCCTGCTGTTTTTTAAGTTTCCGGAAGGATCGTTGGCGTAGTTTTCGCATTCGATAATGATGAACTTGTTGCGGCTTCGCACGGACAGGGTGATCAGACGCTTTTCCGGATCTTCCAGCATCTGCGTGGCTTCGATGGCGTTATCGATAAGGTTGCCGAAGAGGGAACAGATATCCTTTACATGAATGCCGGATAAAAGATCACCGTCCACCATGGCATTTAAGGTGATACCCTTTTTCTGGCACTGGAGGCTCTTGGTGGTAAGGACCACATCCAGTACCTGATTACCCGTGTTCATGAAGGATTCCTGAATGGCGATGGCCTGTTCCATGTCGGCTAAGACTTCCGCTCTTTTTGCCGGATCATCCTCGTTTTTTAAGGCAATGACGTAGTGCTTCATGTCATGCATTTCCTTGCGGAGGGCTTCGGAATTATCCAGAGCCAGCTTGTACTGTTCGTACTGACGCTGGAACAGCTGGTTGATGGCATCGTTTTCGTTTTTGACCGCCATTTCGTTTCGCCGGCCCATCTCCGTCATGAGCATCAGGAGACCTCCGAAGTCTACCAGAGTCCGGACATACAGCAGATTTTCTGTAGCGGAAAAAGGCGTATTGGAAGTAACGAAGCTGATGTTACTCATAATAAAAGCCACGATACCGGTGGCGATGACGCTGATCAGCTCCTTGGTGGTGACGTTCAGCTGATGATTCTGGGAAAGGTTATCCCGCTCGAACCGGAAGAAGATCACATAGGTCAGGAAATAAACGACCACCATGATCAGAAAGGATCTTCCGAAGTTGTGCTCACCGGAAATGGGGATCACCCACACATCCAGCTGTTTATACAAACTGGCGGCAAACTCCGCCAAAACGAAAGCGTGGGTAGTCAGGACGCCGCAGTCTTTGGGTTTGATATCCAGGATGGCGTAGAGAGACAGATACATAAGGCCTACGGCGCCGATCATGGTGGGAATCCAGAAACCGATGGGAAGGAGCCCTGCCAGGAACTGGAAACTGATCTGGGCAAGGAGGATCAGAAGGCATTGGATGACATACTGCCTTCCGCTGACGCGCCGTTTATAGATATTAAAATAGACAAAGATTGCCAGCCATTCGGCAATGGCGGTAAAGAGTCTGGGGGTGTCCTGCAAAGCCGCAGGATTTAAGAAAGCGGTGAAGTCCATGCATTGTCCTCACGAAATGATCAAAGGATATCTTCGGTTAAAGCCATCATGAATTCCTTTTTGCGGGCACGGCTGATGGGAAGTGAGATGTTTTCTGCAAGAAGGACTTCCTCTTTTTGCACCGCTTCCACATAGGAAAGGTTAACGATATAGGCGTTGTGACATTTGGAAAAGCCGTGTTCGGCTAGCATTTCCTCAAAATGTTTTAAGGGTCCGGCGGTGACATAATCGCCTTCCTTACAATGGAGGATCACGTTGTTGCGCTGGCTTTCGATGTAGTAGATATTTTCGCAGTCCAGCTTTAACTGCTTATCATCTACGGTAACTTTGATATAAAGCTTTTTCTGGCGGGCTTTTACGCGTAAAATAGCCTTATCAAAGAGTTGTTCAAACTGAAGATAGGGAACGGGTTTCAGGACGTACCCGAGAGCATCCACTGCATAGCCCTGTACGGCATACTGTACCGTGGAAGTAATAAAGATGATCACCACATCCGGGTCCACCTTGCGGATCTTTTCCGCAGCGGCCATGCCGTCTAAGTGCTTCATCTGGATGTCTAAGAGGATGATGTCAAACTGCGCTTTGTATTCGTCCACTAAGTCGATGCCGTCAGCAAAATGGGTGATGGCAAACTGCTCTTTGGAACGGGTTTTGTACTTGTCGATATAATCCCTGAGCAGATCTGCCTGGGATATTTCGTCTTCTACAATACAAACGTTTATCATGATAGAAACATACAATAAATCGGAAATATGTGCAACTTGAGCGCAAGGAACATGCCGAATCCTAATGGAATAAGTTTGAGATAATGAATGGTTAAAAATGGTGAAAATGAGTAACGGTATGGGGGCTGACGAAAAATGAAGATCATGGTAAGTGCCTGCCTTCTGGGCGAAAACTGCAAATATAACGGAGGAAACAACCGGTCGGAAGAAGTCCTGTCCTTTTTACAGGATCAGGAAGTGATCCCGGTATGCCCCGAGGTGCTTGGGGGCCTATCTACGCCGCGGATCCCCTGCGAGATTGTAGAGGGAAAGGTTACAAACCGGGATGGGGAAACAAAAGATGCCGAGTTTCGAAAGGGAGCTCAGATCGCTCTGGAAAAAGCGCTGTCTAAGCAGGCAGACTTTGCGATCCTCCAAAGCAGAAGCCCTTCCTGCGGCGTAAAGCAGATCTACGACGGCACCTTTTCCGGCACTTTAAAGGACGGCTCCGGGGTATTTGCCACCCTTCTAAAGGAAAAGGGCATCCCCATGGTGGATGCAGAAAACCTGATCAAAGGCAAGACAAAACCACGGATCGTCAATCAGTCCATCGCACTGATCCCCTATTATCCCTGGGAGGAAGCAACCCTTCCCTGGTATCAGGACCCTGTACTGGTCAAGCAGGTTGATAACAAGGATGAATTATATACACCGGAAAAACTAAACCGGATGTACACCTGGTTAAACGAACACGGCAATCTTTGGTATATCGTCTATCACGGACATCTGGCGGGAGATATCTCCATAGGAGATAACGGAGAGATCGGCCTTGCCATCGCCCCGGAATATCAAAATAAGCACATCGGCAGAAGATGCGTCGCAGAGCTTCTTACGGTAGCAAGAGAAAAAGGTCTGCCCATCGTGAAAGCCCAGGTGTATTCCTTTAATGAGCAAAGCCGGAAAATGTTCCTCTCTGCAGGATTTGTGCAGATGAAGGAAGATTGGCTGATCTGCGAGGTGTAGAGGGGAATAAAGAAGTTTGCAGAGAAAAGGATGGATCCATGACTTTGCATATTCACGGTTTTGAATATGCAATTATTGCATATCGATTGACAGAAATATGCAAATATTGCACAATGGTGTTGGAGGGATGTGCAAATGACAGATTTGAAAACGCTTCGCATAGCCAGACATCTTACACAACAACAGGCTGCAGAGAAAATAGGTATTTCTCTGAGATCCTATATTTCATACGAAAAGGATGAAAGCAAGGCCAGTACGACCAAATATCGGTTTCTTCTTCAGGAGATGGAGCGACTTGTTCCGCTGGATGAAGAGCATGGTGTTTTATCCATAGAAGGAATCAAAGACACCTGTAAGGCGGTTTTTGATGAGTATGGGGTGGACTTTTGTTATCTTTTCGGATCTTATGCAAAAGGAAAACCTACCGAATCAAGCGACGTGGATCTTCTGATCGCAACGAGTGCGAAGGGCCTTAAATACTATGGGTTAGTAGAACAACTCAGAGAAAACCTTCATAAAAAAGTAGATCTGCTGGATGTAAATCAGCTTTTGAATAATAAAGAATTACTCCATGAAATACTAAAGGATGGAATTAAAATATATGGATAACAGGAAGAATGATGATTATTATGTGCGCAAGATCAAGGAAGATTTGGAGTTTATCATAAAGCACACAAAAACAATAGACATGGAGGAATTGGCGAAAAATGAAGTGCTTCTGGATTCCATGTTGTTTCGTTTAATACAGATCTCCGAGAATGCCAAAAGATTAAGCGAAGAATATAAAGGATCACGAGTCGATATACCGTGGATTGCGATCTATGGTTTGCGAAACCGAATCGTACATGATTATGGGAATGTAGATCTGGAGGTAGTATTCAGCACACTCAAAGAAGATATACCCGAATTGCTGGATTTATTAACAAATGAATGATCATATGGAAATCTGGACCCTGGCTGCTCTGACAGCCTTCTTCATAAAGGGCCTTTGCGGCTTTGCCAATACACTGGTTTTTAACAGCATATTAACCTTTGGAAATAACAATATCCTGGTAAGCCCGACGGAACTTCTGCTGGGCTATCCCACCAATCTGGTGATCGCTGTAAGAGAGCGGAAAAGCATCGATCCGAAGATCTGCATCCCATTGTCCATCCTGGTGTTAGCCGGGAGTATCCCGGGAGTATTTCTCCTTAAAAACGTGGATGCTACCATGATCAAGATCCTCTTTGGCATCGTGGTGGTGCTGATCGGGATTGAGATGCTGCTTAGGGAAAATACGGGCAGAAAAGATTCAAAAATAAAAAATGGCGGGACAGATCCTTCTGCAGTCAAAAGAAGCCGTTCCTTCCGTATCCTCCTCATGCTCATCGGCATCCTCTCCGGTATCCTCTGTGGCCTGTACGGCATCGGGGCACTGCTAGGGGCCTATATCAGCCGGGTTACGGAAGACACAAAAGCCTTTAAAGGAAATATCTGTGTGGTCTTCTTCGTGGAGAATACTTTTCGCATTGTCCTCTATGCGCTGACCGGCATACTGACGATACCTGTACTAAAGCAGGCGTTTGTCCTTATTCCCTTTATGGCACTGGGACTTTTTGCCGGGATCAAATGCAGCCGGATCGTGCCGGAAAAGATCGCGAAAAAGCTGGTGGTGATCTTGCTGATCGTATCCGGTATCATGCTGATCCTGCAAAATACGTTATTATAATGTAAGTAGATTGAAATGCTCGCCAAAGCAGTAGCTTTAACATGTAAGAGGGTACGCCATGAAGAGATTATCCGCAAAAGAAAAAGCAAGAATACAGGAGATCCTCTCCCGTTTGGATCAGGAATACGGTGTGGATGTTGCCTGCTACTTGGATCATGAGAGCGCCTGGCAGCTACTGATCGCAACGATTTTAAGTGCCCAGTGTACCGATGCCAGAGTCAATATCGTTACCAAAGACCTGTTTAAAAAGTATCCGGGCGTTCAGGCCTTTGCAGATGCGGAGTTAAAAGAGCTGGAGCAGGATATCAAATCCACCGGCTTTTACCATAACAAGGCAAAGAACATCATTGCCTGTTGCCGGATGCTGATGGAGGAATATGGCGGAGAAGTGCCCAATGACATTGACCTTTTGACAAAACTGCCCGGTGTTGGGCGAAAGACGGCCAACGTCATCCGGGGAAACGTGTACGGGGAAGCCAGTATTGTGGTAGATACCCATGTAAAGCGGATCTCTGGGCGCCTGGGTCTTACAAAGGAAACGGATCCCGTGAAGGTGGAGTTTGACCTGATGGAAGTACTGCCAAAGGAAAACTGGATCCGCTGGAACATTCAGGTGATCGCCCTGGGACGGACGATCTGCAAGGCGCCTACGCCCAAATGTGAGAACTGTTTTCTTCAGGATCTGTGTTCTTCCAAGGATAAGAAAAACGGCACAAAGGAAAGCTAGCAGCAGAACATGGGAAAGAAAAAAGAACTGATCGAATTCCGGAGATACGACTTGTCCGGCAGCGAGCCGGTACTCATCATGGATGTAGATACATGGAAAAAGTGTTATCCGGATGGATCGAGGATCCTGCATTTTCATAATCTGATGGAGATCGGCGTATGCCACGAAGGAGAAGGCACCCTGGTGGTGGATGATAAGGAGTATGCCTTCCGGGGGGAGCGGATCTCGATCATCCCTGCCAACATGACCCACGGAACCTTCAGCGATACCGATGACTTCGGCCATTGGCACTATCTGTTTTTCGATGTAGAGAGCATCTTGCTGGAACTGTGGGGGGATAATACAGCCTACCGAAAGGATTTTCTGCATCGGGTGAACCAGTCCGGTTTCTTTTTTGATGCAAAGGATCACCCGTTGATCGCAGAAACGATCCGGATGATCATTGCGGAATATGACGGAAAGCAGGACTTTTATTGCGAGAGTATCCGGGGACTGTTAAAAAGCCTTGTGCTGCAGATCTACCGGCTCAATGTCCGCCTGAACCGCGAAACAGCCGACCTGTCCAGAAAAGGGCAGATCATTAAAAAAGCGGTTACCTACATCGGAACGCATTATGCCGAGCATCTGACGATCAAAGAGATCGCAGATGAATGCGGACTAAGTGAGCCCCATTTCAGAAGAAGCTTCAAAGAGATCATGAACATGTCTACGCTGGAATATATTAACTATATCCGGATCCAGAAGGCATGCGAATTATTGAGCACCACTTCTCAGCCTATGACCATGATATCGGATCTTGTAGGCTATGAATCAGTCTCCACCTTCAACCGAAATTTCGGAAAGATCGTTGGGATGTCTCCCTACCAGTGGAAGAAAAATCCGGATAACTATGCCGGAAAACTGCTGGAATTCAAAATCTCCTCTTTAAAAGGCTGGTAAAAAAACGCGCATCGAGATGATCGAAATTGCGCGTTTTTTGATTAGTATCAAGAACATATCTGCACCTTTGTCTCTTATAATCCATCTTAGCAAGAGAAAAGTGCACGTTTCTCCAAACAAATTAGAACAGCGAAATAATGTATGATTTTTTGGAGGGTTCTTATGAAAAGTAGAATGATCATGCCAATTCTGGCGATTACCCTGTCTCTGTGTTTGACAGCCTGTGGAAGCAGCGCACCTGCTACTGTAGCTACCCCGGAAACAAGCGCAGCCACTGCAGATACTGCTGCAGAAACAACGGCAGAGAGCAGCGAACCTGCAGCCCAGACGGACGAGGAAGCTTTGACCGTATGGTGCTGGGATCCTGCCTTCAACATCTATTCCATGGAAGAGGCTGCAAAAGTCTATCAGCAGACCAATCCTGCATTCCGGTTAAACACCGTGGAAAACTCCTGGGATGATATTCAGACCAAACTTGCCACAGCCGCTGCATCCGGCGATACATCCACCCTGCCGGACATTGTGCTGCTGAATGATAACGCGATCCAGAAGTATGTGTCGATTTATCCCGATCTTTTTGAAAACCTGGAAAACTCCGGCATCGATTTTACACAGTTCGGTGAATCCAAGTGCGCGTATTCCGTGATCGGAAATGAGCATTATGCAGTTCCCTTTGACAATGGTGCGGTCATCGCATGCTACAGAACAGATATCCTGGAGGAAGCCGGTTTTACAGTAGATGATTTCACCGATATTACCTGGGATGAGTTCCTTGAAAAAGGAAAGGTTGTCCTGGAAAAAACAGGAAAGCCCATGTTTTCCACCCAGGCCGGTGCATCCGACATTATCCTTATGATGCTGCAGTCTGCCGGCGCTTCCATGTTTGATGAAGAAGGTAATCCGGATATGGTCAACAATCCGGTGCTTCACGAAGTTATGGACATCTATGCAAGCCTGGTATCCAACGGGATCTTACTGGAAATGAGTTCCTGGGATCAGTATATCGGCTCCTTTACCAATTCCAACGTTTGTGCCGTGATCAACGGATGCTGGATCATGGGATCCATGCAGACCGCAGAAGACCAGGCAGGAAAATGGGCGCTGACCAATATGCCCAGATTAAATAAGGCGCCCAATGCCAGCAACTACTCCAATAACGGCGGATCCAGCTGGGCCGTTCTGGCCAGCAGCAACAAAAAGGAACTGGCAGAGGACTTCCTTGGAAAGACATTTGCAGGCTCCGTGGAGTTTTATGAGACCATCCTGCCCAAGTCCGGAGCACTTGCAACCTACCTTCCCGCTAAGGACAGTGATGTATATTCCCAGCCTCATGAATTCTTTGGCGGCGACCCTGTGTTTGCAAAAATCACTGAGTTTGCCGGAAAGGTACCCAGCAACAATACAGGCGTGTATTACTACGAAGCCAGAGATGCCATCGCAACTGCAGTGACCAATGTGATCGCAGGAGCGGACATTGATGCGGAGCTGGAAGCGGCGGAAGAGACCGTTCGGTTCGCTATGCAGCAGTAACAAAGAAAGGTTCCGCGAAACGGGAGACTCTGACACCAGAGTTTCCCGTTTCTTTCTTACAGGAGAAAAACTATGCGAAATAACGCTCTAAATGCAAAAAGAAATCGGATGGGCTGGCTTTTTATCCTTCCTGCGGTGGCACTGATCGTAACCATGTATTTTTATCCCATGGTCAGGGCACTGATCATTTCCCTTAGCAGCGGTGTGGGCACCAACACAAAGTTTGTGGGGCTGTCCAATTATACACACATGTTTAAGGACAAGCTCTTCCTGCAGGCCATGAAAAATACGGTCCTGTACCTGGTGGTGCAGGTGCCGATCATGCTTTCCGTTGCGATCCTGCTGGCAGTGTTTCTAAACGACAAGACCCTGCGCCTGAAGGGATTGTTCCGAACGGCCATCTTTCTGCCCTGTGCAACTTCCCTGGTATCCTATGCCATTATTTTCCGCTCGATCTTTGCCGTAGACGGCATGGTCAACATCGTTCTCTTAAAACTGGGGCTGCTGGATACCGGCTACAATTTCCTGGGCCATCCGGTCAGTGCACGGATCGTGATCATACTGGCGCTCTTGTGGAGATGGACCGGCTATAACATGGTCTTCTTTCTGGCGGGATTGCAGGGGATTGACCCTGCGGTATATGAGGCGGCGAAGATCGATGGAGCTTCCTTTTTACAGGCTTTTTTCAAACTGACGGTGCCGCTGCTGAAACCGACGATCATTCTTACTGCCATCATTTCCATCAACGGAACGTTGCAGCTCTTTGATGAATCGGTGAATCTGACCTTCGGCGGGCCCGCCAACTCCACTATCACGATGACCCATTACATATACGATGTGTCCTTCAAATATGTGCCCAATTTCGGCTACGCGGCCGCAATGTCCTACGTGATCCTGATCATTGTAGCGACGCTTTCGTTTATACAGTTAAAGGTAGGTGATAAGCGTGAATAAAATGGAAAGACGGATCAAATATCTGGTCCTTACAGCGGCTTCCGTCATCTCGGTGTTTCCGCTGTACTGGATGGTGGTGTCTGCCACCAACAAAAGTGCGGACATTCTGGCGGGAAAGATGCTGCCGGGAGGAGCGATCGCAGACAATTACAGGAACCTGGTGGGAATGTATCAGATCGGTCGTGCGATGGGGAATTCCCTGAAATATTCCCTGCTGATGACAGCGGCCACTTTGCTCATCTGCTCCCTGGCAGGGTATGGATTCGAGATCTATCACGACAAGCTAAAAGACCGGGTGATGTCCATCCTGCTGCTGGCCCTGATGGTGCCCTTTGTTGCCATCCTGATCCCGCTGTTTCAGATGATGTCAAAGCACGGACTGCTGAACACCTCCCTGGGCTTTATGCTGCCTACCATCGCGACGCCTTTTATGATCATGCTCTTTCGCCAGAATACCAAGGCGTTTCCCTATGAGATCGTAGAGGCAGCCCGGATCGACGGGTGCTCGGAATGGACCATTTTCTGGAGATTTTTCGTTCCCACCATGCGCTCCACCTTTGCGGCAGCGATCATCATCACGTTCATGAATGCCTGGAACGCATACCTTTGGCCCAAGGTCATCATGCAGACCGATGAAAGTATCACCATGCCCATCCTTGTGGCCAGTATCAAAGACGGATATTTCACGGATTACGGAGTTTTGATGCTTGCGGTTACCATCTGTACCATGCCCACCGTGATATTCTTTTTCTTTTTACAGAAACAGTTCGCGGAAGGCATTGCCGGATCCGTAAAATAAGGAGACTCCAAATGAGATCGGAAAGGGAAATACTTACACCCAAATATCCCCATTTACTGCATGGCGGGGACTATAATCCGGAGCAGTGGCTGGACCGGCCGGAAATCCTGGAGTGTGACCTGCGGCTAATGAAACAGGCGGGGATCAACTGTGTCAGTCTGGGGATCTTTGCCTGGTCGAAGTTAGAGCCTGCAAAGGATGACTTCCGGCTGGACTGGCTTGCAACGATCGTGGATAAGCTATATGAAGCCGGCATTTATGTGGACCTGGCTACGCCCTCCGGAGCAAGACCCAGATGGCTGGCAGAGGAAAATCCCGAAGTACTGCGGGTGGATGAACGGGGGAAAAGAGCCCGGTTTGGGGGAAGACACAATCATTGCATGACATCCCCCTTTTACCGGGAGCGGGTAGCTAAGATCGACGCCAGGCTGGCCAAGCGGTTTGCGGACCACCCCGCAGTGATCATGTGGCATATTTCCAATGAATTTGAAGGGGAATGCCATTGTGAGCTGTGCCAAAAGGCATTTCGCCGGTTTTTAAAGGAGAAATATCAGACCATCGAAAATCTGAACAAGGCATGGTGGACCGCCTTCTGGTCCCATGACTATTCGGATTTTGAACAGATCGAGCCGCCGGGAGCATCGGGAGAACAGAGCATCAACGGCCTGACGCTGGACTGGAAGCGCTTTGTGACCGCCCAGACAACAGACTTTATGAACCAGGAGATCAGGACGGTAAAAACCTATGCACCGAAGATTCCGGTGACCACCAACCTCATGGGCTTAAGCGATGTACTCTGCTATCCCAGCCTTGTAAAGGAACTGGACTTTGTGTCATGGGACAGCTATCCCAACTGGCATGAACCGGGACAGAACGTGTATGAAGGAATGCTGGATTCCTTTACCCACGACTATATGCGGTGCCTTAAGAACCGGCCCTTTATCCTCATGGAATCCACCACATCCACGGTAAACTGGAGGCCAGTGTGTAAACTGAAAAAACCGGGCATGCACAGACTCTCCATGCTAAATGCCATCGGTCACGGCGCCCAGAGTGCCATGTATTTTCAGATCCGCCAGTCTGCCGGCGGTCCGGAAAAGTTTCATTCTGCGGTGATCTCGCACCTGAACAGTGAAAAGACAAGAGTTTTTCGGGAAGTGGAAGCGCTGGGAGCAGAACTGGGGCAGTTGTCGGACCTGCTTTATGATTCTTACGTGGAAGCAGAGGTTGCGATCTTGTATGACAAGGAGAGCAAGTGGGCGCTTACCGCCTCCTGCGGACCGCGAAATGCAGGGCTGGATTACGATCGGATCTGCGTTTCCTTCTATGAGTATTTCTGGAATGCCGGGATCAACGTGGATGTCATCGATTCCTCCGCATCCCTGGAGGGCTATAAGCTGGTGATCACCCCCATGCTGTACATGTACCATAATGACCTGCAAAGCAAGGTGAGAGCCTTTGTGAAAAACGGCGGATACCTGCTCTCAACCGCACTTTCCGGCTATGTGGGAAGCACCGACCTGTGTTTTACGGCTGCAGAGGAGAAGGAAAAACTGGAAGATGTTCTTGGGATCTGCGTAGAAGAGATCGATGCGCTGTACGATACAGAAGCCAATGCGACCACGTGGGAGGGCATCCGATATCCCCTCCATACGCTGTGCGAGCTGGTCACATGCGGTGGAGCCGAGATCCTCAGCGTTTACGAAAAAGACTTTTACAAAGGAAAACCGGTTCTTACGGTAAATGCTTTCGGATCCGGAAAGGCCTATCATCTGGCGTCCTATGGGAACAAGGCGCTATACAAAGCGCTGTTTGACCGGATCTGCAGAAAGGCCGGTATAGAAGGGGTACTGGGTAAGGCACAGATCCCCGATGGGATCGGCGTCGCATCCAGACGAAACGGAAATAAGACCTTTGTTTTTATAGGGAACTTTTCGGAAGAGGAGAAATCCATAGAAGACCGGATCAAATTAAAGCCCTTTGAAATGCAGATGGTCGTTTTGGAATGTCCGTGATCCAACCATCCGGATGCAAGTTATCCTGAAATTTTTACAAGTTGTCCTTCGGGGCAACTTGTTTTTTTATTTGGGTGTTATAACGAACACATAAACCAAGAAGATTGTGATTCGTATCCGGGATCGTTCGAAGGAAACGGATGAAACCGGATTTAGGAGACATACCATGGATGCAAGAGAGATCCTGTCGAAGCTGACGTTAATGGAAAAAGCCGCGCTGCTTAGCGGCAAGAATGAATGGGAATCCCGTGACATTCCCCGTCTGGATATTCAGTCCATTACTTTTTCGGACGGCCCTCACGGACTTAGAAGACAGGAAGGTGCAGGAGATCACCTGGGATTAAACGCTTCCCTGCCGGCAACCTGCTTCCCCACTGCAGCAACTGTTGCAAACAGCTGGGATCCCCAGATCGGAGAAGAGATCGGACAGGCCCTGGGAGAGGAAGCCCTGGCACAGAAAGTGGATGTACTCCTTGGCCCCGGTCTTAACATGAAGCGTTCTCCCCTGTGCGGAAGAAACTTCGAATATTTTTCCGAGGACCCTTATCTTGCAGGAAAAATGGCTGCTTCCTATATCCGCGGGATCCAGAGTAAACATATTTACGCCTGTCCCAAACACTTTGCGGTGAATTCCAGAGAATACCGCCGCATGGCCATGAACGCCGTGGTGGATGAGCGGACCCTTCGGGAGATCTACCTGACCGCTTTTGAGATCGCCGTTAAGGAAGGCGGCGCAAAAGCCATCATGAGCGCCTACAACGAAGTAAACGGCAGTTATGCCAATGAAAATAAACATCTGCTGGTGGATATCCTCCGGAATGAGTGGGGATTTGACGGAATCGTCGTTACTGACTGGGGTGCATCCAATGACCATGTAGCAGGCGTTAAGTGCCAGTCCAATGTGGAGATGCCCAATCCCGGGCTGGATTCCGCAAGAGAGCTGATCAAGGCTGCCACCGAGGGTGAGGGACGGATCACCGAAGAAGAGATCGATCGTGCAGTCCTTCCCATCATCGAAGCAGCGCTTTACGTAAGAGAAAACGATCATAAGAAGGGATTTGATATCGAAGCCCATCATGCCATCGCCAGAAAAGCAGCGGTTAATTCCGCAGTACTTCTTAAGAATGACGAAGACATCCTTCCGCTTAAGAGCGGCTGCAAGGTAGCCCTTAAGGGACCCTTCGTAGACAAGCCCCGTTATCAGGGCTCCGGAAGCTCTCAGGTGAATTCCACGAAGCTGGAAACCGTAAGGAACGTTATCGGTAACTACGACCTGCAGATCGTGGAAGATCCGGGAGAGGCCGATGTCGTACTGTTCTTCTTCGGATTAGATGAGATCGCGGAAAGCGAAGGCGCGGACCGCTTCTCCATGGACATTCCGGAATATCAGATCAAAGAACTGGAAAACCTGACCGTATACAACAAGCACATCGTCGGCATCATGAGTGCAGGCTCTGCTGTAAAGATGCCCTGGTTATCCAACCTGCAGGCACTGTTACACGGATACCTGACCGGACAGGCAGGAGCCAGCGCCATGCTGGATCTGTTAACCGGTAAGGAGATCCCCACCGGTAAGCTGTCGGAGTCTTATCCCTTCGCGTATACGGATTGCTCCATTTACAATTACGCAGATCAGGAAAAGAGAAACCTGCAATACCGGGAAGGACCCTTCATCGGTTACCGGTATTACGATACCGCAGAAGTTGCGGTGCAGTTCCCCTTTGGATACGGACTTTCCTATACCACCTTTGCTTACAGCAATCTGACAGTTACTGACAAGGATGTCACATTTACCGTTACCAACACCGGTAACAGGGACGGAGCAGAGATCGCACAGCTCTATGTGGGTAAGAAGGAAAGCGGCCTTATCAGACCGAAGAAAGAGTTAAAGGGTTTTGCGAAGGTATGGCTTAGGGCCGGCGAAAGCAGGGAAGTCACCATTTCCTTTGATGATAAGACCTTCCGTTATTTCTCCACCCGTTCCGATCAGTGGGAAGTAGAAGGCGGCACCTATCAGATCTACGTTGGAGCGAACGTTTTGGATACTGCCCTGACCGGAGAACTGAAGATCCAGGGAACCATCTTAGAGCTTCCCTACGATATCGAAAAGCTCCCCAGCTATCGCAGCGGACAGGTACACAACGTGCACTACGAAGAGTTTGAGAAGCTCTACGGCAAGCCTCTTCCGGAGGAAAAGGTAGGAGCCTTTGAGATCAACGACGCCCTGTGTCAGATGAAGGATTCCAAGAGCGCGATCTGCCGTCTGGTTTACCGGGTACTTAAGAAAAACCTGGATAAATCCTATGAAAAGGGTGTGCCGGACTTAAATACCATGTTTGTTTACAACATGCCTTTCCGTGCTATCAGCAAGATGAGCGGCGGCATGGTATCCAGAGAAATGGTTGAAAGTATCGTTACCATCGTAAACGGACATTTCTTCCGCGGACTGGGAGGCGTCATCGCCGGATTCTTCCGGAACAGAAGCGCCAACAACAAATATGAGAAGAGGCTCTATCACAAGGAGTAGAGAGCCTGCAATGAGCGAAAGCACAACAACGCTATGAAGGGGACAAACACATGAACATTTGGAAACAATTTGAAGCAAAATATCCCAAGGCAGCCAAGTGGGTAAGAGAAGGCGGCTTATTCGTTATCGTCAGCAACCTGGTAACGGTATTTAAGTATCTGCTGCTTACTTTTTTGCCTGCAGCCTTTGCGTTCCTGGGAGATAAGGCCTTCGGATGGCCGGGGATTCCCATTACCGTCGCCGGGGAGACCTTCCAGTGGAACATCCTGGGATATGATCAGGCAAACGGCGGACTGGCGTACTTTACCGCATACATGGTGGCCATGGTCATCGGAGAATGCATCAACTTCCCGATCCAGAAGGTTTTCGTTTTCCGTAATCATGATAAGCCCGGTAAGCAGATTGCATGGTACGTGGCAGCCTTTATCCTGATCACCTGTATCGTTAACTCCGTTAACTGCATCTGGGTTGCGGTAGCCGGCAAGTTTGTAGCACCCTGGCTGTATAACATTGCAACCATCGTATTAAACGGCGGTGTCTCCATGGTGGTGTTCTTCTTTGTAAATAAGATCATCTTCCCGGAGACTCCCAAAGCGCAGCTTGAGGAAGCATCCTCAGAAACCAAATGATTTAAAGGGTCACGGATCCTTTAGATAAATAGCCAAAAAACTTCTAAGGAGGAAGAAGACAATGCTATCTATTAATGTCGCGGACGTTGTAGCCGTCCTTCAGACACTGGTACCTCAGCTGGTTGTGATCGGCGTGGTACTCCTTTTAGCAATTGCAGTAACTATCGCTGTAAGAAAATGCAACAAACCATTAAAAAGTTTTGTTCGTAAGGAAACGTGGTTAGCGTTTTTCCTGACACTGGTGCTGGTGATCACTAACATCTTACTGGTACCGATGTATTCCATGGTAAACATGGCCATGGGTGGTGGCACCATTTCCGAGGATGCCATTGAAGAAGCAAAAGAGATCTGTACCGAGATCGCAGAGGAAGGTATTGTCCTGTTAAAGAATGACAATGCAACCCTGCCTCTTGCAGAAGGAAGCAAGGTCAATGTATTTGGCTGGTCTTCCACACATCCTATTTATGGTGGAACCGGATCCGGTGCACTGTCTGATGCGTACCCCACCGTTGACTTTCTGACAGGTCTGTCAGATGCCGGTATCGAGTACAACCAGGAGCTGGTTGACTTCTACAACAGCTGGAGAAGCGACAGACCTACCGTTGGTATGATGGGTCAGGACTGGACCATTCCCGAGCCTAAGGTGGATGAGTACGGCGATCTGTTTGAATCTGCAAAGAGTTATTCCGATACCGCTATTTTCTTCATCGCCCGTTCCGGTGGTGAAGGTGCAGACCTGCCCGTTTCCTATGACGGTGCAGATACCTTCTCTGCAGAGGGTATGTTTGGCGCAATGGGCGTTCGCTTTTCCGAGCAGGCAGACGATCTGGATGCTTCCAAGTCCTATCTGGAGCTGTCCAACCGTGAGAAGGCTCTCCTGGATCAGGTAACAGCTGATTACAGCAAGGTTATCGTAATCGTAAACTCTGCCAACGCAATGGAGCTTGGTTTTGTAAATGAATATCCTTCCATCAAGTCCGTACTGTATTGTCCCGGTACCGGCCAGACCGGTTTTGACGGCCTGGGCGAGATCCTTGCAGGTGGTGTAAATCCTTCCGGCAAGACCGCTGACATCTTTGTGGCAGACCTGATGAATACCCCTACTTCCAACAACTTCGGAGACTTTGATTACACCAACATGACAGAGTACGGTGTTTCCAATTTCTTCGCAGAAGGCGGTATGGCTTATCCTACCTTCGTTAACTACGTAGAAGGCATCTATGTTGGTTACAAGTTCTACGAGACCGCTGCTGCAGAAGCCGCAGCCGGCAACTTTGAATTTGATTATGACAGTGCTGTCGTTTATCCTTTCGGATACGGCCTGTCCTATACCACCTTTACCCAGGAGATGGGAGCTATCTCCAATGACGGAACCACCGTATCCTTTGATGTAACCGTAACCAATACCGGTAACACTGCAGGTAAGGATGTGGTAGAAGTTTATTACAATCCTCCTTATACCAACGGTGGTATCGAAAAGGCAGCAGCCAACCTGATCCAGTTTGAAAAGACCGATCTGTTAGAGCCCGGCGCTTCTCAGACCATCAATATCACCTTCGCACTGGAAGATATGGCTTCCTATGATACCTACGGCGAAGGCTGTTACGTACTGGATGCAGGCGATTATGAGATCTCCATCAACACCGATTCTCATAACAAGATCGCTACCGGTACCGTAAACGTAGCATCCAAGGTTGTATACGATGAAAACAACAAGCGTTCTTCTGATGAAGTGGCAGCTACCAATCAGTTCCAGTTCGCAGAAGGCGACGTAACCTATCTGTCCCGTGCAGACGGATTTGCCAACTATGCAGAAGCTACGGCAGCTCCTTCCAATTTCGAGATGTCCGATGCATACAAGGCAACCTACTTTAACGAGACCAACTACGATGAGACCGCTTATAACAATGATGCGGATGTAATGCCTACCACCGGCGCTAAGAACGGTGTCAAGCTGGCTGACCTTCGCGGTAAGGATTATGACGATCCTATGTGGGATACTCTGTTGGATGAAATGAGCGTTTCCGATATGAACACCCTGATCGAATTAGGTGGTTACGAAACCTCTGCAGTAGACTCCATCGGCAAGGTAATGACCTATGACTGTGACGGTCCTGCATCCATCAACAACAACTTTACCCAGCAGGGATCCATCGGATTCCCCGCAGCAGTTATGATCGCCTGCACCTGGAATAAGGATATGGCGAAGGCATTCGGTGAGTCCATCGGCCGTATGGCAAACGATATGGACGTATCCGGATGGTATGCACCTGCAACCAACACTCACCGCTCTGCATTTGCAGGACGTAACTTCGAGTACTATTCTGAAGACGGCGTATTAGCCGGCTGGATGTGCGCAAACGCAGTACTTGGTGCTAAGGAATACGGCGTTTACTCTTATGTAAAGCACTTCGCAACCAATGATCAGGAAACCAATCGTACCGGCCTTCTGTGTACCTGGTTAAATGAGCAGTCCATGCGTGAGATCTACCTTAAGTCCTTTGAGATCGCCTTCAAGGTTGGTGATCCCGGAGCAACCATGGTAGCCTTCAACAACATCGGTACCGTTCCTGCAGAAGCTTGTCCGGAACTGTTAAACAACGTTCTTCGCGGCGAGTGGGGCTTCAGAGGCTTCGCTGAGACCGACTACTTCGGTGGTTACGGTTATCAGGATGCGGACCGTATGATCCGCAACGGCTGCGATCTGATGTTAGCAACCTACTCCTCTCCTCAGTCCACCGTGACCGATCAGAGCAGTGCTACTTCCCTGATCGCTATGCGTACCGCTTCCAAGAACATCCTGTACACGGTTGTTAACAGCCGTGCTTACGATAAGGAGATCAACGGTGGATTACCTACCTGGGAGAAGATCCTCATTGCTGTAGATGTAGTCCTCATCGCTTTGATCGCCTGCCTGGCAGTTCTTGCCTGCAGAAAGTATTTAAAGCAGCGCAAGGAAGGTGCAGCAAGCACCGAAGGTAACACCCTGGCATAAGCAGGGAAAATAAGTTTTTGTGATTCTCATTTATCCTCTGGGAACATGAAATAAAAGTGAAATTTGGGAAAGCAAAGCCCCGGACCGTAAGGTTCGGGGCTTTGTGCGTATGTAGTAAAGTTGATGGATTTACAGATGAAAGGCATACGGGAGAGATGCTTATGAACTATCTGCGAGTATATTGCAATAGAAGAATCTGCTTTCCGTCAGGGCTTACGCCGTACAACGTAATCTCCTTTGCAAAGAACAGATCGGAAGGCAGGGTAAATACAAAGCCGCAGGCAGTATCTTCCGAAATCCCAAGAGCTTGGGCGACATCGCTTCGAAGAACGGCTTCTCCAGGATATTCGGTATCGTCCACGCGGCAGACAAGCTTCGTAAAAGGTGCCTGATCCGCAGAATCAAAGGCCCAGCCATGCAGGAGGATATTGCCATTATCCTCATAGATACCGTCTATATGGAAGGTATCGATAGAAGGATTCATAGTTTCTTCGTACTGTTCCAGAGGACTTACATAAAGCTTGGTGCCTTTTAGTACATGGAGTGCGTAGCCAAGGCTTTCCAGGGCTTCGCTGGAAGCGGTATCGGAGCGGACCACTACGTAGTTGGCATCTAACAGGATATGATCGGGATAATGCTCTATGTAGTCCGCGCCGTAGCGGTAGTGCCCGTTTTCATCTACGGTGAATTCTTCGTAGGGACTTAGCTGGTTACTGTAGCGGTAGAAAAAGGCCATATGGCCTTCCAGCCAGTCGTGCATGGGATAGCAGGTCATGCGTTTTCCGGCGCTTTCCCCTTCGGGAGAGTGGTAATATTCGTAGACGCCTTCTGTAGTTTCGTACATCAATACGAAGTTTTCATTGGCATAGTCCGTAAAGTAGTAGTGAACGAAAAACAGGAAGCTGATACCGTAGGCTGCGCTTAAAAGAGCAGCAAATGCTATGCGTAATCTGCCGCGCTCCTTCAGGAAATCCCAGGTGGTCATGATCCCCAGGACAAGGACATACAAAAGAGGGGTAAAGAAGAAGTTAAGCTGAGTATTGGTGGTCGTATAACCGGCATCCACCAGGAGGGCGATCATGCAGCTGGCAAGGATCCAGATAAAAGCCGGAAGGGAAACATCCGGGCTCCGGGTTTTCCATGAATGAACCACTTCTTTTCCAAGGCGGATAAAGCCGATCACGAAGAAGGGCAGGGAAAAATAATACCAGTTGCCAAATTGCGGAATGGAACTGTACCCTAAACCGTCAAAGGAAAACAGGCGGATCACAAAGGATCCGAAATGATTGAAGATATGGAGAAAATCCAGCTGTCCGATGCGGTAATACGGGAAAATGGGGAAGGTGATCCCCCACAGGATCACCGGTTCCTCTTCCAGAATGTTTAAAAACTGAATGAAAAAGGCAGGAAAGGAGATCAAAAGGAAAGGGATCGTCAAGGCAAAAAAGCGGGGCAGGGTGATCTTCTTAAGGCGAAGCCCCATAAAGAACATAAGCAGCAGATACAGAGGGATCAGCACGATGGCCAGAGAGTAGGTATAGATCCCAATGCCGCAAAGAATTCCAAGGAAGGCAAACCACCTAGTCTCTTCCCGGTAAAGGCAAAATACTGTAAGGAAGATGATCCCTATGGAGTAAAGCATCATCTGGTGGCTTTCCACGATAACACGGAACATAACCGTAAATACGGGAACCACCGAAAAAAGAACTACAAAGAGATAGCCGGCTTTTCGACCCGGCCATTTTTTATTGCAATAGAAAAACCCCAAAAGCGCCGTGATCAGGGCAAAGATGCCCATAAGAGCCCGGAGGAGGACTTTCATATCCGTGGCAGGACTAAGGATCTTAACGAGGGGAAGCAGGATATAGTGGATCAAAGGAGCGGTACCGTCTCCGTGACTGACAAACCAGGCAGGATAGGAAATCAGGTTTCGGTCCACGCCATAGCGGTCCAGACAGAACACATCGTATACAATGCTCAGCTCATCGCCGTGCATCCCGAGGGGGACCTCATAGAGACGAAAGAAATGCAAAAAGCCGCAGAGGGCGGTGGTGATCGCAAGCAGGATGTGCCATTTGTGATTTAAGAAAAATAGACGTATTTTTTCCATGGAATCTCCGAAGAATGATTGTATGATCAGGATATAGAAAGTTACTGAAATACCTTGAGAACCAGTGCCCGGGAGTTTTCCGGCAGCTGCTGGGCTTTTTCCTTAAGGGCCTGTATTTTTGCTGTGATCGCTTCGGCCTTTTCCGGATTTGCAGTCATTTCTTCTTCATATAACTGCTTTAACAGCTGGTAGGTGCTGCGCATGTCCACACCGGTGGAAACGGAGTATTCCAGAAGGGTTTTCGCTTCGTCCTTATGGCCGGCAGCTACGTAGCGATCCGCCAGGCGCTGCAGGGTGCAGACCATGACGGTGTAGTTCTGGTCATATTGGGATAAGAAAGGAAAGTTTCCGGCACCGTAGTTAAGCTTTAAGTCTGTATTGGAGATGCCGGAGAGATTCAGGATCTTCTGGACCGACAGAGTCTGGAGGATACCGATGTATTCCTTACAGGATGCGTCTTCTTTTAGCTCGATCAGAGGCAGGTCTGCTACCGGCAGGTTTATATAAGGCAGATCATCAATGGGCACATTTACAGCGGCATTGGCCCGATTTTCCCGCTCCCAGAAGCCTTCCTGCTGCTTGGTTTCGGCTTTTGTATTCTTGTGAAGTTTGTAAGTCAGCCATACGGAGAAGACCACGGCGGAGGTTGCAATCATAGGGATCATCTTTTATAATAACCTTTCAGAAGAAAACCGAATTTTACTGGTAGTTTCGGTAGTTTTGACCATTGCAAGAAAGGATCTCTCATGATTAACTGGAGAAGTAGTAAGACAAAAAGAATCATTGCAGGGGTGATCATCTTACTCCTGGTACTTACTATGGTAGTAACCGGACTGGCAGCCATCGCTTTTTAAAGCAGGCCTTAAGCCTAACCTATTATAGCACGGACAGAAGGCTATCGGGATAGTGGTATCTCGTGGGGGGATAGAGCAAATCGCACGTTTGGTGCGTAGATAGTGTGAGTGGATTATGAAGTGTAAGAAATGGATTCTTGCCGTAGCAGCGCTACTTATCATCGGGTTAATGCCCGGATCAAGAGTGCAGGCCGCCGGCGATCCGATCATTCATCAGGGCGTTTACGCCGGAAACATTGACCTTTCCGGGCTTACACAGGGCGAAGCAAAAAAGAAGATCCAAAGCTATGTGGATGCTATGGGAGCGGCCGCCGTTTCTCTTAAGACGGTCAGCGACAACACCGTGACGGTAACGGCAGCAGACCTTGGTTTTACCTGGAAAAATACGGATATTCCGGAAAAAGCGGTATCCCTTTGCAAGACCGGTAATATCGTCAGCCGCTATAAGCAGTTAAAAGATCTGGAAAAGAACAATTATATCTACGACCTGGAATTTGCTGTAGATAAGGCCAGGATCGAAGCCATCATCAATGAGCATTGTCTGACCTATAACATCGCAGCAAGAGACTATGGATTAACCCGTGAAAACGGTGAGTTTCAGCTGATCGAAGGACAGGTTGGTTATGAAGTAAACGTATCTGCATCGGTGGATGCGGTTGCAGAATATATCACCTCCGCCTGGGAAGGTGGCGATACCACCATTGACCTGGTGGTGGAAGAGACCACTCCCAGAGGGTCCGCCGAAGAGCTTCTTGCTCTTACGGATGTGCTGGGTACCTATACCACCAGTTATTCCACTTCCGGAGCATCCCGAAGCGCCAATGTGGCCAACGGATGCCGGCTGATCAACGGAACCCTGTTATATCCCGGGGATTCCTTCTCGACCTTAGCTAAGATCACACCCTTTACGGAAGCTAACGGCTATTATCTGGCAGGCTCCTATTTAAACGGAACCGTTGTGGAAACCTTAGGCGGCGGTATCTGTCAGGTGTCTACCACCCTGTATAACGCAGTGCTCCGTGCGGAGATGGAAGTGACCAACCGCAGCTGTCATTCCATGATCATTAATTATGTACAGCCTTCCGAGGATGCTGCTATCAGCGAATCCGGCGGTAAGGACTTTGAATTCGTCAATAACCTGGATCATCCCGTATACATTGAGGGATATACAGAGAAAAAGCACATCACCTTTAACATTTACGGTGTAGAGACCAGAGATCCTTCTCACAGCGTGGACTATGAAAGCGAGATCCTGGAAACCTACAACCCCGACGGAGAAGTGATCAATCAGACCTCTTCTCAGCCCATCGGATACATTTCTGTGCAGTCAGTCCACATCGGTTACAAGGCGCAGCTATGGAAGATTGTTAAGGAAAACGGCGAAGAAGTCAGCCGCCAGGTGGTTAACAGCAGTTATTATAAGCTGGTTCCCCGAACTGCTGTAGTCGGAACGGCAACGGATAATCCGGAAGCCGCAGCCAGACTGCAGGCCGCTATCGCAACCGGCAGTATTGATGAGGTAAAGGCTACTATAGCAGCCCTTACGACGCCTGCCCCTACTCCGGAGCCTACTCCTCAGGAAACTGTGGAACCGTAATAGATTGACAAGAAAACGCGTTGTTATACAGAAAGTAAGCAGGGAGAGTAAAAAATGATAAAAAAGATGCAAGGCTTTATTTCTTCTCTCAGCCGGCTGCAGAAGATTGCATGGGTAGTTACACTGGCAATTTCTGTGGTGACGTTTCTTTCTATATGGTATTCGGATCTGGGAATAACCTATCGCCACGGGATGAGTTTGATTGATTGTCTCTTAAACGGACAATTGGTGCATTTTTATCCGCTTGCTGAACAGCAGGTGGGGGATATGGCGGCATATTGTATATCTGTATATGTGATATTTGCGGTGTGGAACATCCCTACATGGATAATGACGCGCTTTTTTGGCGTGCCGGAAGATGCCGTCGGGTGCCTTTTGTGGGCAAAAGCTATGCTGGTGGTATTTCTTTTGCTAGCATTGCTTTTTTTGTTTAAGATAGTGAAACAATTAAACAATCAAGAGCCGGAAGAGATTCTATTTTTATTTGCATCTTCGTTATTTGTCTTTTGTCCAATTATAGCTACCGGACAATATGATATATTGGAAATTGTTTTTTCTTTAGCAGGTGCTTTTTACTATCTTCGCGATAAAAAACTATCGTGGAGAGTATTGTTGCTGTTCGCAATTGCAATTTCGATGAAGATCTTTGCCCTTTTTATTTTTATTATTCTTGTACTTCTTCATGAAAAGAGGGTTGTGATTGCGCTGGTCAATATCGTGGCGAGTATGCTGCTCAGTCCGATCATCATGTTACCTTTTGCGAAAGAGTATTATCCCATGGTTCGTGAGTTCAATGCAGGAATGAGCAGATATTTGTTTGCGTATACGATTCCGTCTATGAGTCCTGGGGTTTCCTTGTTTTGGAGTGGTTTTTTGGCAATATGCATCTTTGCATTTCTCTCCAGGAACGCAACAGCAGAAGAAGTGTTTCGGAAATGGATATGGTTTGGTGCCGCTTTTTGGCTTAATTTTTTCATCTTTGCTGCCAGCCATGCATATTGGATCATTTGGGTCGCACCTTTCTTTGCTTTATTGATAGCTGGACAGAGTGATTACAAGAGAATTAACGGTTTGCTGTTATTGTTTTTTGAAGCAAGCTTTACCATTACTTTCGCGGACGTTGCTTCCTGGATTCTGCTTCAGACAGGCGCTTTTAATAATTTGATTTTTAAAGAGTATTTTATTAATTCCGGATATCCGGGAAAAAGCTTTCGAACGATTGTGGAACATCTGGCAATTGATCATGTTTTCACCGGAGTGTTTGCGATTTCTTTTGTTACAGGTATTGCAATCCTTATAATTAACAATCCCTGGAAGAAAGTGCTGAAACAGGATATAGACGAATCGTTTTTAATTTCAGAAGGCTGGATTCGGATATATAGAAGCGCTGCTTTGGTATTATATTTCCTTGGAACTTTGATTTGCAATATAGACGCTTTTTAATATTGCTTTTTATACATAAAGGATATGATCCGGCGCAGTTCTCATGCAGAACTGCGCTGTTTTTATGCTATAATGTAATATTAGGGATAATATCATGCAGACACTGTCATCGAAAGATTTACAGAAAAATGCATATGGAAACTTACAGGACCTGGAGATCGTTATTGCCGGATACGTGGGCGAAACAGGGTTAAAAGCCCTGCTTTCTCAGGAAGAGATGCGGCAAAAAGCCGCGGAAGGCATATCCGGGAAAACGCTGATGAGGGCCATGGAGCCTGTAAAAGAGATTTTATCGGAGGCCGCAGTCGCCGGTAAGTCCGGCGGGGAGATGTTTATTCGCGTAGAAGAGGAAGGAATCTATGATACCCTTTACAAGATCGCGGAAGCAGGAGACGTCGGACTAAGCGTATATTTGCGGCAGATTCCCATAAGGCAGGAAGTGATCGAAGTGTGTAACGCACTGGAGAAAAACCCTTACTACCTGGACAGTACCGGAGTAGCGGTGATCTTAACAAACCGTGCTTTTACGCTGCAGCAGCTCCTTACAGAGGAGGGGATCCCGGCAAAAGCCGCGGGATTTCTCACAAAGAGTAAGGACAAGGTGATCCTATCCGGAGAAAAGGCTCGTATGGGGCAGCACCGGAATTACCTGTTCCCGCCGGGATCGGCCAAGGCCAATCTGTCCTGAAAGATCTGACAAAAGAAATATGCAGATGAAAAAATCTTGCAGTCATTTTTCAGGACAACAAACATGTGAAATGGAAATGTTCATCAGATCGGAGGAGTTATGAGAGAAGAATTACTTAAGATCATTGAGAAAAACAGCCGCATCGATATCAAAGAGCTGGCCATCATTTTAGGTGTTCAGGAGATCGATGTGATAAATGAATTACAGCATCTGGAGGAGGAAGGCATCATCTGCGGTTACCACACCATGATCGACTGGGATAAGTTAAACGTGGAAAAAGTGACCGCCATGATCGAGGTCCGTGTGACCCCTCAGAGAGGACAGGGCTTTGACAACATTGCAGAGCGGATCTACAAGTATCCGGAAGTAAATTCCGTATATCTGATTTCCGGCGGCTTTGACCTGATGGTAACCCTGGAAGGCAAGAGCCTTCGGGAGGTATCTTCCTTTGTTTCCAATAAGCTTTCCACCCTGGACAGCGTCCTTAGTACCGCTACCCATTTTATTTTGAAAAAATACAAGGATCACGGCGTGATCTTATCCAAAAAAGAAGCTGATACGAGGGAGAAGATCACACCATGAGAAATCCACTTTCTGACACGATTGTCACAATCAAACCCTCCGGGATCCGCAAGTTCTTTGATATTGTCAGCGAGATGCCGGATGCGATCTCTCTGGGTGTGGGCGAGCCGGACTTTGATACGCCCTGGCATATCCGGGATGAGGGTATCTATTCCCTGGAAAAAGGACGTACCTTTTATACTTCCAATGCCGGTTTAAAGGAGCTTCGCCAGGAGATCTGCAATTACATTTACCGCAAACAGCAGGTATCTTATGATCCGCTTAAGGAAGTTATCGTAACCGTCGGCGGTTCCGAAGCCATCGATATCGCCATCCGCGCCATGTGTGATCCCGGGGATGAGGTGCTGATCCCTCAGCCTTCCTATGTATCCTACGAGCCCTGCGCCATTTTGGCAGGTGCCAAGCCGGTGATCATTCCCTTAAAGCCGGAGAACGAATTCCGCCTGACGGCTGAGGAGTTGTTAGAGCACATCACCGATAAGACCAAGATCCTGGTCCTTCCGTTCCCCAATAACCCTACGGGAGCCATTATGGAAAAGGAAGATCTGGAAAAGATCGCCAAGGTCATCATCGAGAAGGACATCTTTGTTTTATCCGATGAGATCTATTCGGAACTTACCTATAAGGGAGAGCATGTTTCCATCGTGACCATTCCGGGCATGAAAGAGCGGACCATCCTGATCAACGGCTTTTCCAAAGCCTATGCCATGACCGGTTGGCGACTGGGGTATGCCTGCGGACCGGAAGTCATCATCAAGCAGATGACCAAGATCCATCAGTTCTGCATCATGTGTGCACCGACCACCAGCCAGTATGCCGCCATCGAAGCCCTGAAAAACGGGGATGGAGACATCGATGAGATGCGCATGGCCTACAACGAACGCAGACGCTATCTTATGCATACCTTTAAGGAAATGGGACTGCCCTGCTTTGAGCCCTTCGGCGCGTTCTACGTATTCCCGGACATCCGCAAGTTCGGCATGACCAGCGATGAATTTGCCACCAGATTCCTCCGGGAAGAAAAGGTAGCCGTGGTTCCGGGAACTGCATTCGGAGATTCCGGTGAAGGGTTCCTGCGTATTTCCTACGCATACTCCCTGGAAAACCTTAAGGTTGCCATCGGCAGACTGCAGCGGTTCGTAGAGAAATTAAATGCAGAGGTTTCCAGGTAAGCAGGAACCAAAGCATTTCGGATCTGCGGATCGGAAAGAAAGAAAAACAGGAATGATAAATTTATGAATATCGTCTTACATCAGCCGGAAATCGCATTAAATACCGGCAACATCGGCCGCACCTGCGTCGCTACAAGGTCTCTCTTACACATCATCGAGCCCATGGGCTTTGTGTTAACGGATCGGGAAGTGAAGCGCTCCGGTATGGACTACTGGGACAAGGTGCAGCTGACCAGACACATTAATTACGATTATTTTTTGCAGTACCTGGAGGAGTACCGTAAGGACCATCCGGCTGCGAAAGTGTGGTATGCCACCACCAAAGCAAAGCATTGCTATACCGACGTTTCCTTCGGACCGGATGATTTCATCATGTTCGGCAAGGAAAGCGCCGGTATTCCGGAGGAGATCCTGGTGGAAAATGAAGAGACCTGTATCCGGATCCCCATGGGACATGAGATACGGTCTCTCAATCTGGCCAATTCTGTTGCCATCGTCCTCTTTGAGGCCTTAAGACAGAATGATTTTGCAGGCCTGGAAGAGGAAGGAGAGTTACACCGTCTTCACTGGAAGAACTAGAGGGGAAAAACGTGATCCAGATCATCGGAAGAACAGCAGCAGAAGGATATGCGCAGGCAACAGTGGGATTTTATGGCCGTCAGAAGGTCAGGGTTTCCGCTGTCCTTTTGCTACCGGAAGAAGTGGAGGAAGCCATAAGCCGCTTCCATGAAGCCACCGGGAAAGCCATTGAAGAGACCGACCGGATCTATCAGCGCACCTTAAACCGTTTAGGACATGATCAGGCGGCGATCTTTGAGGGACACAAGATGATCCTGGAAGATCCCATCTTTGTGGAAGCCGTGGAAGGTCACATCCGAAACGACCGGATGAATGTGATGCTTGCGGTAAAAACGGCAGGTAACGAGATCGCAGATCACTTTGCCTTAATGACAGAGCACCCCTATTTTCAGGAAAAAGCGGAAGACGTCCGGGATATCTGCGACCGCCTTCTGTTTATCCTTGCAGGTAAAAGAGAGAAAAATCTCCTGCCTGACGAGCCCCTGATCTTAATGGCGAAAGCCTTAACCCCCAGTGAAACCCTGGACTTAAATCCGGAGCAGATCCGTGGTATTGTAACCACCTTTGGCTCCGGCCAGTCCCATGCAGCTATTTTAGCCCGTTCCATGGGTATCCCGGCTATCACCGGTATCCCGCTGGAGCCTTCTTATGAGGGAAAACAGGCCCTGATGCTGTGCGGGCAGATGGATAAGGAAGGGCTCCTGATCCTGGACCCGGAGGAAGATCAGCTGGCAGAGTATGCCTTAAAACAAAAGGAAGCTGCCTCCTATCAGGCTTCTTTAAAAGCCCTTAAGGATGCAGAGGATGTTACCACAGACGGCAGGACCATACAGCTTTTTGCCAATGTCAGCGGAGAAAAAGAGATCCTTTCTGCTCTGGATGCCGGTGCCAAAGGCATCGGCTTATACCGTACGGAATTCCTCTTTATGCAAAGAGGAGAGCTTCCTACGGAAGAAGAACAGTTTGAAGCTTATAAACAGGCGGCCCTTCAAATGCAGGGACACAGCGTTGTGATCCGTACGCTGGATCTTGGCGCTGATAAGCAGCTCCAAAGCCTTGGCCTTGCAAGGGAAGATAACCCTGCCATGGGCTACCGTGCCATCCGGATCTGTCTGGATAAGCCGGAACTGTTTAAGCCCCAGCTACGGGCAATCCTTCGGGCAGCCGTCTACGGAAACCTTAAGATCCTGTACCCCATGATCACATCCATTCAGGAGCTTATGCGGATCCATGACGTTATGGAGCAGGTCAAAAAGGAACTGACCGCCGAAGGAAAAGAGTGGAAGGAAGTGCCGGAAGGCGCCATGATCGAGACCCCGGCCGCTGCCCTGATCAGCGATCAGATTTCCCGGAAGGTATCCTTCCTCAGTATCGGAACCAATGACCTGACCCAGTATACGCTGGCCATCGACCGCCAGAATGAGAAGCTGGATCCTTATTACGATGCCCACCATGAGGCCGTTTTAAAACTCATTGAAATGACGGTGAAAAATGCCCATCTTGCAGGGATCCCGGTCAGCATCTGCGGCGAATTGGCAGCAGATAGCACCCTTACGGAGACCTTCCTTAACATGGGCGTAGACAGCCTGTCCATGAACCCCAGGAATATCCTTAGGATCCGCGAGAAGGTACGGGGAATCTAGTGACTTATAAGAAGAATAACAAAAATAAGAAGTAAAAATATAAGCAAATAAGAGAAGTAAAACAGAAGCAAGAACAGAAGATAGATAGTAACAACCATGAACGATAAAGCACTTAGAACATTAGAATTTCATAAGATCATCGAGCTACTGTCCGCCCATGCTTCTTCCGACCCCGGAAGGAAAAAGTGCGCGGCCTTAACTCCATTAACCGATATCAACAAAGTCCTTAAGATGCAGCAGGAAACCGAAGATGCCGTAGGGAGGGTATTCCGTAAAGGAAGTACCTCCTTTGGCAGTAACCGGGACCTGGGAAGCGCGATAAAAAGCCTGTCCATCGGCGGTGCCCTGCCGGCTCTTACCCTGCTGCAGATCGCATCCATGCTGGAAAATGTAGCCAGAGTAAAATCCTATGGCCGCTATGATTCCAAGGGGGCGGTCAACGATGTATACGGCAGCCGGAATGAAACCAGACAGGAAGCATCATCGGAAGAAGAGGAAAAAAACGGCGAATTCGGAAACGACTCTCTGTCCGAATATTTTGATCTGTTGGAGCCCTTAACGCCCTTATCCACGGAGATCCGTCGCTGTATCCTGGCAGAGGATGAGATCGCAGATGACGCATCTGCGGGACTTCTTAAGATCCGTAAGGAACTGAGCCATTCCGGAGAAAAGATCCACGCAGCCCTGATGAACCTGATCAACGGCTCTGCCCGTTCTTACCTTCAGGATCCGGTGATCACCCTCAGAAACGACCGTTACTGTATTCCCGTAAAGGCGGAATATAAGGGCATGGTCAAAGGTATGGTCCATGACCAGTCTTCTACCGGCTCCACCTTATTCATCGAGCCGACAGCTGTTGTGGAACTGAATAATCACATCCGGGAACTGGAGATCCAGGAAAAACAGGAGATTGAAAAGATCCTTCAGGATCTCAGCAATACCGCGGCAGAGTATGCACCCCAGTTATTATCAAATATGACAATTATGTCAGAACTTGATTTTATCTTTGCACGGGCGGGACTGGCTTTAGAACAGAATGCCATTAAGCCCACCTTCCGGAATGATCGCAAGATTGACCTTATAAAGGCCCGTCATCCGCTGATCAGCAAGGATCAGGTGGTGCCCATTTCCGTCAATCTGGGCAAGGATTTTGACCTCCTGGTGGTAACCGGTCCTAACACCGGTGGTAAGACCGTTTCCTTAAAGACGGTCGGGCTACTGACACTGATGGGACAGGCGGGACTTCATATCCCTGCAGGAGACGGCTCTGAACTGTCCTTTTTTAACGATGTCTATGCAGATATCGGAGATGAGCAGAGTATCGAGCAGTCCCTCAGTACCTTTTCCTCTCATATGGTAAACATCGTGGAGATCCTTAAAAAAGCGGATTCTCACAGCTTATGCCTCTTTGATGAGCTGGGAGCCGGAACGGATCCCACCGAGGGCGCGGCATTAGCCATTGCAGTCCTGGACCATCTGCATAAGCAGGGTATCCGGACCATGGCGACCACCCACTACAGTGAGCTAAAGGTCTATGCCTTAAGCACACCCGGCGTGGAGAATGCCTGCTGCGAATTTGACGTAGAGTCCCTGCGGCCTACCTACAGGCTGCTGATCGGTATCCCCGGAAAAAGTAATGCCTTTGCCATTTCCAGCAGGTTAGGGCTTTCCTCCGACATCATCGATGCTGCAAAAGAGCAGATCAGTCAGGAAAATACCCGGTTCGAAGATATGATCGCGGATCTGGAAAAGAGCCGTATCACCATTGAAAAGGAACAGCTGGAGATCACCGCTTACAAGGAAGAGATCGAAGCCCTTAAAAAACAGCTGGAAAGCAGGCAGGAGAAATTAGAGCAAAATAAAGACGCCATCCTCCGGGAAGCCAACGAGCAGGCAAGAGCCATCCTCCAGGAAGCCAAGGATATGGCCGATGAAACCATCCGTACCTTCCAGGAAGCCGGAAGCGGCACGGATATCCGGGATCTGGAAAAATCAAGACAGAAAGTCCGGGAGAAGATCAAAGATAAAAACAGCCAGCTCTCCACCAGAGTACAGACGCCTCAGGGCAATGTGAAAGCTGCTGAGATCCGTCTGGGAGACGCGGTAAAGATCCTTTCCATGGGCCTTAAGGGAACGGTTTCCTCCCTGCCCGATGCCAAAGGCAATCTCTTTGTACAGTGCGGCATCATGCGCAGCCAGACCAATATCAAGGATATCGTCCTGTTACAGGAGGATACCTTTACCATCCAGGGAGTGGGTCAGACCACCAGGAAAAAAGGCGGGAAGGTTTCCGCCGGTAAGAGCTATTCCATTTCTCCGGAGATCAATCTCCTTGGAAAAACAGTGGATGAAGCCATCATGGAGCTGGATAAATACATGGATGATGCGTACCTGGCCCACTTAACCAGCGTGCGGATCGTTCACGGCAAGGGAACCGGCGCGCTGCGAAGTGCGGTGCAGCAGTATCTTAGAAGAAACAAACACGTGGAATCCTTCCGCCAGGGCGTCTTCGGAGAAGGCGATGCGGGAGTGACCATCGCGGAATTTCGGAAGTAAATAAAAGAAGGGATAGGGGAATATGGCAGCAAAACAGAAGATTTTGATCGTAGATGATGATAACAATATTGCAGAGCTGATCTCCTTGTATCTGACCAAGGAGTGCTTTGATACCATGATCGTCAACGACGGGGAAAGCGCCCTGCAGGAATTTGAAAACTATGAACCCCAGCTGATCCTGCTGGATCTGATGCTGCCGGGCATCGACGGTTATCAGGTTTGCCGGGAGATCCGTACCCGTTCCACCACGCCCATCATCATGTTAAGTGCCAAGGGAGAAGTTTTCGACAAGGTCCTTGGTTTAGAGCTGGGCGCAGATGACTACATGGAAAAGCCCTTTGATTCCAAGGAACTGGTGGCCAGAGTAAAAGCGGTCCTTCGCCGTTATAAACCGGCAGCTCCCGCGGAGGAAGCTTCTGCGGAAAAGAGGGTAGAGTATCCGGACCTGGTGATCAACCTGACCAACTACTCCGTGCTGTACAACGGACACAACGTGGAAATGCCGCCCAAGGAGCTGGAACTTTTGTATTTCCTGGCAGCATCCCCCAATCATGTATATACCAGAGAGCAGCTCCTGGACCAGATCTGGGGCTACGAATATGTTGGTGATACCCGTACCGTAGACGTTCACATCAAGAGACTCAGGGAAAAGATCAGCGATCACGAAGGATGGCGCATTGCCACCATCTGGGGAATCGGCTATAAGTTTGAGGTATTATGAGAAGAACCCTCTATCTGAAATTCTTAGTTGCATACGGTATTTTCGGATTGTTCGGCTTTCTCATTGTGGCAACCTTTGTAAGTAACATGACCACCGAGCGGATCCGCAGACAGGAAGCGGAGCAGCTGTATCAGGAGGCCACCTACATTGCCAACTCCTATGCACAGGAACTGTATAATTCCGAGACCACGCTGGAGAGCGTAAAAAAGCAGCTGGACGCCCTTTCCGCTTATCAGGGCACCATCATCCGGATCATCAATCCTTCGGGACGTGTGGTAGTGGATTCGGAGCTGGAGCTTTCCACCGATATCGAAAACACCATCGAAAACTTTGATCCTACGGTGACCGGAGGCTCCTACTACATCATCAGTGACTTTTTCGGGGATTTTTCCGAGGATGTGATGTCTGTTATCGCGCCCATTACGGCCAATTTCAAGGTTCAGGGTTATCTGGTGATCCATAAGCCTCTATCGGACTTAGACCGCATCACCAACAGCATGCTTAACATTTCCTATTCCCTGCTGCTGATCCTGTTTGTGCTGTCTCTGATCATCCTGATCTTCTTTACGGAGCTGGTGTATATCCCCCTTCGGCGGATCACGAAAGCTACCGAAGAGTATGCAGCAGGTAACTATCACTACGAACTGACGGTGGATTCCATCGATGAAATGGGTTATCTGGCAGCATCCTTAAGTTACATGGCCCATGAGATCGCATCCGCAGAGGATAACCAGAAAAAGTTTGTGGCCAACGTAAGCCACGATTTCCGGTCACCTTTAACCTCCATCCGGGGATTTCTGGTAGCGATGCTGGATGGCACCATTCCGCCGGAAATGCATGAAAAATACTTAAATGTGGTATTAAACGAAACAGACCGGTTAACAAAACTGACCAACAGTCTGTTAACCTTAAACAACTTAAATACCAAGGGCATGCTTCTTAACCGTACGGATTTTGACTTAAACAAGGTGATCCGGGATACAGTATCCTCCTTTGAAGGCACCTGTATCCAGCGTTCCATTGGCATCGGCCTGGTGCTGTCCGGAGAGAGCCTGATCGTTAACGGCGATATGGAAAAGATCCAGCAGGTACTCTATAACCTTATTGATAATGCCATTAAGTTCAGCCACCACGATAGCGTGGTGAAGGTGGAAACCACCATCAAGAAACAGAAAGTCTTTGTTTCCGTAAAAGACAGCGGTATCGGTATTCCCAAAGAGGACCTGAAGCTGATCTGGGAGCGTTTTTACAAGTCCGATTCCTCCAGAGGAAAGGATAAAAAAGGCACCGGCCTTGGTCTTTCCATCGTTAAGGAGATCATTACCGCCCACGGGGAGCACATCAACGTGGTCAGCACCAAGGGAGAAGGCAGCGAGTTTATCTTTACCCTGCCTCTGTCCGATTATGATGATGATAATAAGTAAGCCCTATTTGAGGATCGTTTCATGAATGATAAGGATAAAAAGCCTGTAGAAAGCGAAAGTCCGGCAGAAACAAACCGCCCGGAGGAACTAAGCCTTCAGCAGGAAAATCAGAAAAAGATCAATAACTTCATGACGGAGCAGATCAAGCAAAAGCCCTTAAACGGCAAAAAGCTCCTTCGAAGAACGGCGGTTACCATTGCCATGGCGGTGATCTTCGGTCTGGTGGCCTGTGTGACCTTTTTGTTTTTACAGCCCATCATTAACCGCAGCATGTATCCTGCAGAAGAACTGGAAACCATAGAGTTTCCCGAGGAAAGCAGTGAGATGAGCCCCGAGGATATGCTGGTTGCCGATGAAGAGATCGCAGGCGATACTTCCAAAGAGGGGCAAAGCGGTACCGTGGGGGATGCCCTCCGAGAAGAAGGGACCATAGCGGAAACGGCTGAGACCGCAGAGGAAACCCAGGAGGCAGAAGAGGGAACCGCTACAGAGCCTAAGCCCGGGGACGAAACCGGGGAAAATAATCCCACCGATACCCCCGAAGGAGAAGGGGAGCCGCAGTTTGACGAAGACGGTAATCCCATCCTTAAGAATGACCGGGAGATCGCCTATGTGCGGGAGCCTTTAACGACCGAAAGTATCGCTGAGATCTATTCGTCCATTTTGGAACTGGCCGGCAGAGTCAGCACCAGCCTGGTCACCGTGACCAGCGTAACCAGTGATGTGAACTGGTTTAATGATGTATACGAAAGCAGCGGCCAGACCACCGGCCTGATCGTTGCCGATAACGGAAGACAGCTGTTTATCCTGGTAGAAGGAAGCGAAGTAGAAGGTGCGGACAGTATCCGTGTAACCTTCCCCACCGCTTTTTCCGTGGAAGCAACCCTGCAGGAGATCGACGGCATCACAGGTCTTGCAGTCATTCAGGTCGAAAAAAGCGCCATTAAGACTTCTACCTTAAATGAGATCACCGTGGCAACCTTGGGCAGTTCTTCCACCGGGCAGTCCCTGATGGTGGGAACACCGGTCCTTGCCGTAGGAAGCCCCTATGGCAGCAGCGGCACCAATGCCTTTGGTATGATCACCGGTGCCGGCAGTACACTGGAACTTCCGGACAGTAATTATAAGCTGATCCGTACGGATATCTACGGCAGCAGCGCCGCAACCGGCGTACTGGTCAACTTCCGGGGAGAAGTCCTTGGTATCATCGACAGCTCTTATAACAGCCCGGATACGGCCAACCTGATCTCTGCAGTGGGCATTACCGAACTAAAGCGGATCCTTGCCAGATTATCCAACGGCAAGCCCCGCAGCTACACCGGTATCTACGGAACCGATGTGACCAATGAGATCCACTTAAAACAGAACATTCCCTTTGGTGCATACGTTACACGGATGGATATGAGTTCTCCCGCCATGCGGGCCGGCATCCAGAGCGGCGATGTGATCACCAAGGTCAATAACCGCATGATCCCCGACTATGGCACCTATGTAGACGTACTCTACAGCTACATGCCCGAGGACGAAGTGCAGGTGACCCTGCAGAGATTCACCCAGGATGCCTACCGGGAAATGACCGTGACCATGACCATCGGAACCAAATGAAACGCTGGGGTGTGTGGTCCCTTGGGAACCACACACGAACATATAGAAAAAGAAAGACGAGGACAGAAAATGAAGTACTTACAGGATTTACATGATGGAGACCGGATCTCCGACATCTATCTCATTAAGCATAAGCAGTCGGCTGTGACCAAAAACGGCAAGCCCTATGAAAACGTGATCTTACAGGATAAGACCGGGACCATGGACGCCAAGATCTGGGAGCCCAACAGTGCGGGGATCGGCGATTTCGATGCCCTGGATTATGTGGAGATCGTGGGAGATGTAAGCAGCTATAACGGTCAGTTACAGGTGTCCGTAAAAAGAGCACGCCTCTGCCATGAAGGAGAGTACAACCCTGCAGACTATCTGCCGGTCAGCTCCAAGGATATTCCTACCATGTACAACGAACTGCTGGGGCTGATCAACAGTGTCAATAACAAGTATTTAAAGTATGTCCTGGAAGATCTCTTCGTAAAAGATGAGAAGTTTATCAAGCAGTTTAAGTATTCCTCTGCAGCCAAAGCAGTTCATCACGGCTTTGTAGGTGGACTGTTGGAGCATACCTTAAGCGTTGCAAAACTCTGCGACTTTTTCAGCAAGCAGTATCCCAAGCTTAACCGGGACCTGCTGATCACCGCAGCTATTTGCCACGATATCGGTAAAACCAAAGAGTTATCTGCGTTCCCCCAGAATGATTATACGGATGAAGGCCAGTTTATCGGCCATATCGTCATCGGCGTAGAGATGGTGGATAAGATCATCGATCAGATCCCGGATTTTCCGCCTTTCCTGGCAGCAGAGCTGCGCCACTGTATCTTATCCCATCACGGGGAGTTAGAGTTTGGCTCACCGAAAAAGCCTGCCATCATGGAGGCAGTTGCCCTTAATTTTGCGGACAATACGGATGCCAAGATGGAGACCTTTACCGAACTGTTAAACAGCACTACCGAAACCGGCTGGCTGGGCTTTAACAGACTGTTAGACTCCAACCTGATCCGCACCAGAGAAGAGTGATGTGTTGTACAGGCTGGATAAGCAGTTGTACCCCATGAGGAAGGAGAAACGAAAGTGCCCCTCACAAAAAACGATGAAGTGATCGTACGAATCGAAGATCTTGGAAATGAAGGAGAAGGCATCGGGAAAGCCGATGGCTTCCCTTTGTTTATAAAGGACGCCGTGCCGGGAGACCTGGTCCGCGCGAAAGTCATGAAAGCAAAGAAAAACTATGCTTTCGCCCATCTGGAGGAGATCCTGGAGCCTTCAAAGGATCGCGCTACAGCCCCCTGTCCGGTCTTTAAGCCCTGCGGCGGCTGCAGGTTGCAGCATATTTCCTATGAAGCACAGCTACGATACAAGCAGAATAAGGTACGAAGCGACCTGATCCATATCGGTGGCTTTTCAGAGGAATTCATCGATTCCATTACCGAGCCCATTATCGGCATGGAAAACCCTTACCGCTATCGTAATAAGGCCCAGTTTCCCATTGGAAAAGATAAGAACGGCAATCTCATCGCCGGCTTTTATGCAGGCAGGACCCATGATATCATCCCAGGTCGGGACTGTATGCTAGGCGTTCCGGAAAATCAGGAGATCCTGGACATTGTCTTAGATCACATGAAGACCTGCAAGATAGAGCCCTATGATGAGGTCACCTATAAGGGACTGGTGCGCCATGTGCTGATCCGTAAAGGCTTTGCCACAGGCCAGCTTATGGTGTGCATCGTCATAAACGGGGATAAACTGCCGAAGGAAGAACAATTGGCAGAGCGGCTCATGGGACTCGAAAACATGACAAGCGTGTCAATAAATATAAATAAGGGCCACGACAACGTGATCCTGGGAAAAGAAGTGCGCCTTTTGGCAGGGAGTCCGACTATCACCGATAAGGTGGAGGATATCGCTTTTTGCATTTCGCCCCTTAGTTTTTATCAGGTGAATTCCGTGCAGATGGAAAAACTCTACCGTCAGGCTCTTGATTACGCAGACCTTAAAGGAACGGAGACGGTTTGGGACCTGTACTGCGGCATCGGCACCATTTCCCTTTTCCTTGCGCAGAAGGCAAAGCAGGTTTACGGTGTTGAGATCATCCCGGAAGCTATTGCGGATGCCCGGAAAAATGCGGAGATTAACGGCATTACCAACGCAGAGTTTTTCGTAGGAAAGGCAGAAGAAGTCCTTCCGCAGAAATACGAGGAGTTTGAGAAAAGCCATGCCGACGTGATTGTGGTGGATCCCCCCAGAAAAGGCTGCGATTCCAAATGTCTGGAAACCATCCTTGCCATGGCACCGGAAAAAGTGGTGTATGTCAGCTGTGATCCCGCAACCCTGGCAAGAGATCTGCGGATCCTGACAGAGGGCGGGTACGAACTTAGGCATGTACGGGCCGTGGACCAGTTTCCCCAGACAAGTCATGTAGAGACTATAGTTTCACTTTCGCGAGTATAAAGAAAAGTGGCTCTAAAAGGCTTGAAATCAAATGGTTGGGAATACAGGAAGGATAAACGAAAAGGACAATTGACTTTTATGCTTGGTTTATATACAATACCAAGCATAAAAGTCAATTTGCTTTATAGAGGAAACTGTAATGAAAGATTCAAAGGCAATTATGGAATTGGCAAAACAGAATAATGGCGTCATTACAACGGCTATGGTAGTTGCGGCAGGATATTCCCGTGGCAGTTTGAAATATTTGTCTGATAACGGAACATTGGAAAAATCCTCCAGAGGAGTATATACATTGCCGGAAGTATGGGAGGATGAGTTTGTCAATCTTCAGGGAAGATACAAGCGTGGTATTTTTTCGCTGGGGACAGCGCTGTTTTTATGTGATCTTACAGATAGAACACCAAATAAGTATCATATGGCATTTCCGGGTACATACAATCTTTCATCTCCAAAATCTGAAGGGATTATCTGTAATGGGACAAAAGAACCGCTCTATAGTTTGGGCATCACGGAAGTGAAGACTCCGGGAGGGAATACGGTAAAAGCATACAATGCCGAAAGAACACTCTGTGATATTTTGCGTCCAAGGAATCATGTGGATGTACAGATCGTTTCCGATGCTTTTAAGAGATATGCAGGACGTAAAGAAAAGAACATTCCATTATTGTCAGAATATGCAGGAATACTAAAAGTTGAGAATCGCCTGAGATCATATCTGGAGGTTTTATTATGAAAAATGCCATGCAGTTGAAAGCACTAATAAAGAATATGGCAAAAGAAAAGAATATAGCGGCTCAGCTTGTATTGCAGAATTATATGTTAGAGCGATTCCTGGAACGGGTTTCTTTATCGGATTATAAAGATAAGTACATCATTAAAGGCGGTTTCCTTATTTCATCTATGGTAGGTCTGTCATCAAGAGCAACGATGGATATGGATGCCACAATAAAGGGGTACCCGGTTAATGAAGATTCTGTTACGAAGATGATTGAGGATATCATAGCAATTCATATTGATGATATTTCGTTTGAACTAAAGAGCGTAGGTGAAATTCGTGAGGGCGATGAATACACAGGATATCGGGTAGCTTTATCAGCAAACTATCCGCCCATGGCCGTTCCCTTAAAGTTGGATATTACGACCGGAGATAAAATAACTCCAAAGGAAATAAGATATGAATATAGATTAATGATGGAAGATCGAATGATTCAGGTCCTGGCATATAACCTGGAAACTATTCTGGCAGAGAAACTTGAGACGGTTATATCTCGTGGTGATCAGAATACAAGACCGAGAGATTATTATGATATTTTCATTTTATTCAAGTTGCAGGAGAAAAATATAGATATGGGTTCACTTTCTTTGGCTATAGAAAATACGGCCAGGAAACGGGCTACCACGGATATTATCAAACACTATAAAAGTATCATGGAGATTGTGAAAAACAGTGATGTTATGATACAACGCTGGAACGATTATCGAAAAGATTTTGATTATGCTCAGGGTATAGAATTTAATGATGTTTGCGAATCCGTTGTTCAGATAATGGATAACCTGTAGCGTTTTTTGAAAATCTCTTGATGGGGTATCGGAACGAATTAAAGAATAGGTACATCCATGTTGATTGCAAAGAGCAAAATGCAATGCAAGGTGTAACTGAAGACGAATCAAAGTGCAATTATTGCACTTTGGAGGAACTTGCAATTCGAGGCGGTAAAAAGTGAAGCTTTGATGCACAGGATTACAATCAACTAAAGGAAAGGGAAACAGAGTATGGATTATAGCACAAAAATATCCGAAAGAATGTGGAATCAGCCGGATAAAGGGGAATTGGAAGCGGAGCGTGAGAACACATTTATAGATGATATCGTCCAAAAAGCACATATAGAAAAAGAACTTCTGTCAAATCTTGACGGCATCGAAACGGTTTTTGACGGTGGCGCGGGCTGCGGACGCTTTTCCATACTTCTTGCGAAGCAGGGACGAAAGGTAACCCACTTTGATATTTCCCGTCCCATGATCGATAAAGCGAAGGAACTGGCCCAAAAAGAAGGGGTTCTTGACAGGATCACTTTTGTACAGGGAGCATTGGAAGATCTGTCGGCATATGCAGATAAATCCTTCGACCTGGTGATGTCTTTTGATTCTCCGATTTCCTATACCTATCCCCGGCAGGAAAGGACCATCAGTGAACTGGTAAGGATCGCTCGTAAGCGCATAATGATCAGCGTTTCCAGCAGACTGGGAGCCCTTCCCTATCTTGCCAATCCGATTCAGAAGAACCAGTTTATCCTGGATAAGGACAGTAAAGATAGCTGGGTACAGTGGTGTATAAGCGCTCGCGAGCAGATGATCGAGGATTTTTCCTTTTCAAAGGATAGTGTCAGGAAGACCTATGAAACGGGGCTTTTCGGGGATATAGAGGAAAGTAAGAAGGCGTACGACAGAGGAGAAGCCCCCTGGAGTATCTCCTATCATTTTATGCCGGACGAACTAAGGGGGATCCTCGAAAGAAACGGCGTAAAAAATATTGAGCTGGCAGGACCCGGTGCTTTTGCAAGGACGATCCCCAATGAGGTGCTGGTCAAGATTGTAAGTGATCCTGAGCAGAGAAAGGATTTCCTCGAAGTCTGCCACATGTATGACAGCAATCCCTATGTTTGCGGAATGGGCAAAGATAACCTCTTTGCCAAGGGAGAAATATAGGTAATGAAACCTCCGGACAAAACGAAACATAAATTGACAGGATAACTTATAAGGCTCCCCGTAGAATAAGATCATCAAAGAGAAGGAGTGAGACAAATGGAGTGGCTTACCTGCATTCGGAAGGCGATCGATTACATGGAAGAACATCTGGAGGATAACATCAGTGCGCAGGATGTTGCCGATCAGGTCTTTGTGTCGTCGTTCTTTTTCCAGAAGGGATTCTCGGTGATGACCGGGTACAGTTTGGGCGAGTATATCAGAAACCGCAGATTGTATCAGGCTGCATGTGATCTTCAGGAAACGGATGAAAAGATCATCGATATAGCATTTCGGTACGGCTATGAAACACCGGAAAGCTTTACAAAAGCTTTTTCCAGGTTTCATGGTGTAAACCCCACTCAGGTGCGGGAAGGCGCGCCCATAAAGCCATTTCTTCCTTTGAAAATTGAGATTTCGATTCATGGAGGTAATCAGATGGACTACAAGATTCAAAATATGGCAGGCTTTAAAGTGATCGGTTTTGCAAGAGAATTTGACGGGGAAACTTCTTATGTGGAGATTCCCGGATTCTGGGATGAGATCCGCGAAAAATATGCAGGAAGTGTCTGGAAGGGAAATGCACCGGCAAATGCCATCGAGCAGGCGATCGTAGATAATAATATCGGGGAATACGGTGTTTGTGTGGATGATGTAGGCTGTGGCAAGTTCCGCTATTTTGTTGCGGGAATCTACAAGGGCGGCGAAGTCCCTGAGGGCATGACGGTTTATGAGCTTCCGGATTTTGACTGGGCGATCTTTGATTGCTACGGTGCTTGTCCCAAGGCACTGCAGGATGTAAACACCATGATCTTTAAGGAGTGGATGCCGGGCAATCCGGATTATGAGTTTCCGGGACGTGTGAACATTGAGTGGTATGGAGAGGGAGATCCCAGCAGTGCAGATTATCACTGCGCAATCTGGATTCCGGTAGAGAAGAAGGGTAAGTAATCCGAATAGGTTACCATCGGGAGGACTACATGAGAAAAGAATTACTGGCAGCGTTCAGCGGGTTTCCGGATCATCACTTTTCGGGCGAGATCGCAAACAGACTTAGGGAAGAGCTGACCCGGCGGCAGAGCATCGTTTTTATCACGGCCTGTCCCCTTGCATATGAGCAAAATGACAGCGATTTAAATGGCATGTATGAAATGTTCGTTGAGCAGGGCATTACCTTTGAACAGCATCACGTGATCGATCAGCGTACGGAAGCATCCAGGGCGCAGATGCTGGTGGAACAGGCGGATTGTATCTTCCTGATGGGCGGCGGAGCCTGTTTGGATCAGCTGAATCTGATGAAAGAAAAAGGCTGCTATGAGGCTCTTCGGGAGTCTCATGCGGCCATTCTTGGAGTGAGCGCAGGTTCTATGAACATGGCCCGGGAAGTGGTGGATTTCCATGATTCTCTGGAGGCTTTTTCCGGCCTTGGCTTTACGAATCTTACCTTTAGCTGCCATCATGACCAGGAGGATACCTGGCGGTACGAGCAGACCCTGAAGATGTCTGAGAGTCGCAAGGTTTATGCCATGGAGGACATGAGTGCGTTTTTTATCAAAGGGGGCAAGGTTGATACCGTCGGAAGGATCTACTGCGTGGAAAACAGAGAACTTCGTCCGATCATGAAAGAGGACATACAGGAGCTGGAACAGGATGAGTTTCGAAGGGTATTCGACACGATCCCGGATCAGTTCGACAAGTTCCGTCCCAGGTACAGTGAAGAACTGTTTACATTTTTAAATCGTGAGCTGGGAATCGGCCCCGGAAAACGTGTACTTGAGATCGGACCCGGAACCGGCCAGGCTACGGAACCGGTTCTTCGGACCGGATGTGAATATCATGCTATCGAACTGGGAGAGCATCTGTACCGGAAAATGGTGGAAAAGTACGGGTCACTTCCCAATTTCCATATTGTAAATGACGACTTCATTACCCATGATTTCGTGGATATGCAGTTTGATCTGATCTATTCGGCAGCGACCATCCAGTGGATCCCGGAGGAAATCGCTTATTCCAAGACCCTGGAACTGCTAAAGCCCGGCGGATGCCTTGCCATGATGTTGACTTCCTCCGAATACCGGTCAGATAATGAGCCCTTGTACGAAGAGATCCAGGCCCTGTACGATGCCTACTACAAACCGGAGATTCCCTATACCCATGGGAAGTTTGATTATACGGCTGCGCCGGGCTACGGATATTCGGACGTTAAGCGGTATGAGTTTAAAGGGAAACGAACCTTTACCGCGGAGGAATATGTTCAGTTTTCCGGAACCCACTGCGATCATATCGTGATCCCGGATCCCATCCGTAAGGAATTCTTTGAAAAACTAAGAAAAACAGTACTGGACGCAGGAGACAGGATCGTATTTAACGATACCTATGTTTTGTATCTAACGAAAAAGCCATCCGGAGAGTAAGGCTATGGTATATGAACTGACAGATACTAAAAAAGTGACTGCCCTTTTTGTCGGGTGGGAAGAGACCCTGATCTCTTCCTGCCTGCAGAAGGTGATGGGTAAGATCTTTGTGACAGACCTGGAAGATCCAAAATCTGCCATGGCATTTGTGGGATGCTTTGCGTTTTATGCAGGCGCCCCGGATAAAGAGCTGGTGAAAGCAAAGCCCGAGGGATTTGTGATCATGGTGCCCCAAAATGCAGACTGGGAAGTCTGCATCGAAGAGTGCTTTTCGGATGCGAAGAAGATCACTCGCTATGCCATCCAAAAAGACACGAGGTTTGACAGGGATTATTTACAGAGCCTGGTGGATACCCTTCCCGAAGGCTATGAGCTAAAAGAGATCGATGGGCAGATCTATGATCTGTGCCTTAAGGATCCCGTAACCCGGGATTTTGTCGCAGCTTTTGAAAGCAAGGACAAATATCTGGAACTGGGCAGGGGCATGGTGTTGTTACGATCCGGGCGGATCGTTGCCGGTGCATCCTCCTACACCAGATACAAGGAAGGGATCGAGATCGAGGTCGATACCGCCCAAGAGGAGCGGCGTAAGGGCCTTGCAAGTATCGCCTGTGCAGCCCTGATCCTGCGATGCCTTAACGAAGGCTTATACCCAAGCTGGGATGCCCAGAATATGAACTCCGTGCACCTTTCGGAAAAACTGGGCTACGAGTTCGACCACGCCTATACAGCCTATGAAGTATCCCGTGAGAAGCGGACCCACTAAATGGTCCCTTGGTGGGCTGTGGTTGGCATTTGGTCCCTTGGGGACGGAGTCGATGGCTCATTTTTCGTTTTCTGGTCCCTTGGGGACGGGGTTAAAAGACCATTCTGGGCTTGGTTCATTTTAAGAAATTCGTTTCGAAAAAAGAGAGGCGACATAATGCATTTTGTAGATGCGAAGGGAATCCTGACCGCCAGCGGCGGCGGGCGATATGGAATGAATATCTATCGGGGATGTACCCATGGCTGCATCTACTGCGACAGCCGCAGCAAATGTTACCAGTTTACCCATCCTTTTGAAGATATTGAAGTAAAGCAGAATGCACCGGAGCTGCTGGAACAGGCCCTGAAAGCCAAACGGAAAAAGTGCATGATCGGAACAGGGGCTATGTCCGACCCCTATATGCACTGCGAAAAAGACCTTGAGCTTACCAGAAAATGTCTGGAGATCATCCGCAGGTACGAATTCGGGCTGGCGATCCAGACCAAATCAGACCTGATCCTGCGGGACATGAATCTGCTTTTCGAGATCAACCAGGTGGCAAAATGTGTCGTGCAGATGACCCTTACCACCTATGACGATGACCTTTGCAAGATCCTGGAACCCAATGTCTGCAACACCAGGCGTCGCATCGAAGTGCTGGAACAGATGCAGGAAAGAGGAATACCGACCATTGTGTGGTTAACGCCCATCTTGCCGTTTATCAACGACACGGAGGAAAATCTCACAGCGATCCTGAAGGAATGCGCCCGGATAAAAGTGAAGGGTGTGATCGATTTTGGTATGGGACTGACCCTTCGGGAAGGCGACCGGGAATATTACTATGCTGCCCTGGATAAACATTTCCCCGGACTAAAAGAGCGCTACATCAAAACCTACGGAAACGCCTACGAACTGCCAAGTCCGAATGCAAAAAAGCTGACGCAGGTATTTCAGAGAATCTGTCAGGAAAACGGGATGATGTCCACCCCGGATGCCTGCTTTTCCTATATGCAGGAACTGCCGGAAAAGTACACCCAGATGAGCCTGTTTGATCTTTGAGTGCATTAGGTAGTATTTGATTCCAACCGATTTCAACCACATTTCAGGAAGAGGGTGTAGGCTCCCTCGCAAGGAGATGTTAGCCATGCGGATATTGATCGCAGAAGATGAAATTGCTACAGCAAAAGCTCTGAAGCTGATACTGGAGAAAAATAAAAATACCGTGGATATGGTCCACAACGGGACCGATGCCTGGAACTATGTATCCGAAGGCACCTATGAGGTGATCATCCTGGATATCATGATGCCGGGGCTTAGCGGCATGGAGGTCTTAGAGCGGATCCGTAAGGCACGGATCAAAACCCCGGTCCTCATGCTGACTGCCAAGGCGGAGATCGAGGACCGTATCGCCGGTCTGGAAGCGGGGGCCGATGACTACCTGCCCAAGCCCTTTGCCATGGGAGAATTTATTGCCCGGGTAAACGCGCTCGGGCGCCGTAGTGAGAACTATACCAGCGTTGTTCATGAGGTAGGAAACCTCAAGCTGGACTCTAACCGCTACCAGATGTACGTGGGAGAAGAGAGCGAAGCCCTGACCAACAAGGAATATCAGCTGTTAGAGCTGTTTGTCCTTCATCCGGGCCACGTTTTTTCCACGGAACATCTGATGGAAAAAATCTGGGGCTACGATTCGGAGTCCAACATCGACGTCGTCTGGACTCATATCGGCTACATCCGCAAGAAACTGCGCAGACTTAAGGCCAATGTGGAGATCAGAAATGTCCGGGGAGCAGGCTATAGCCTGGAGGTGACAGAATGCTGAAAAAGATGCGAAGACGCGTCATCGGAGCAGCGATGATCGCCTTTTCCGCCGTGATCCTGCTGATCGCCTTGCTAGTCAATGCCATCAATTACAGCAGCGTAACGAAAAAAGCGGACGATACCCTGGAGCGGATCCTGGAATATGAGGAACACAATGCCAGCGGCAGCGCATCGGAAAAGATGCCTCCTCCGCCCTTTATGGAACTGGCAGATGTGGAATCCAATTACATGACCCGCTTTTTCTCCGTTCGTGTAAGCAGTGAGGGAGAGGTGCTTTCCACCTCTACGGATTATATCGCCACCATCGACCGGGCAACCGCCATTGATTATGCCGGGAAGGCCATGCAGAAATCCGGCATAAACGGCTATATCGGCGTATACCGGTATCTGAAAAAGAGCATTAACGGGGTAACTACCATCTGCTTTTTAAATACCATAAGGGAGCAGGAGTTTATGACCACGCTTCTGACTCTTACGGCAGCTGTTGTGGGAGCCAGTCTGGTGCTGGTATTTATCCTGGTGTATATCCTGTCTGCTAAGGCGATCCGGCCTTATGCCGCCAATATCGAGCGCCAGAAGCAGTTTATCACCGATGCCAGTCATGAACTGAAAACACCCCTTACCTCCATTTCCACCAGCATCGATGTGATCGCCCTGGAGCACGGAGAGGATGAATGGACGGAAAATATCAAGAAACAGACGGGCCGGATGAGTCAGTTAGTAGGGGAGCTATTAACCCTGTCTAAATTAAACGAAGGCATCCCTGCCCCCAATAAGGAGACCTTTTCCTTAAGCGATGCGGCATGGGAAGTGGCAGAAATCTACCGCTCCCAGGCGAAAGCCGGTGAGAAGGAGCTGGAGATCGATATCCGGGACGACCTTACGCTTTTTGGAGAAAAGGAATCCATCCAGAAGATGTTGTCCGTCCTGTTAGACAATGCCCTTCGCTATTCTACGGAAAAGAGTTCGATCGGACTTAAAGTTACCGGAAACAAGGGAAAAACCAGGATCGTCGTAAACAATCCCTGCCATTTTGAGGCCATTCCCGATACCGAGCGGTTATTTGACCGGTTCTACAGGCCGGATGCTTCCCGGAATGAAAAAACCGGCGGAACCGGCGTGGGGCTGGCTATCGCCAAAGCAGTAGCGGAAGCCCAGGGCGGAAATATCAAAGCAGACTGTCCGAACGGCGAAGAGATGACCATTACGGTGGAACTGTAGAAAAATACTAGCCACTATCTCGCTACGTACGCCTTTTGGCCAGTTCCGGTTAATCATATTTCTGTTTACATTTTTGTCACGATAATTATATAATAATCGTGACAAAGGAGATCGGCATGGCTGGACAGATATATGATGAAATAAAGAATCGAATAGCGGCATATGAGGATGGCGACATTTTCTTTACAACAGATTTTAATGATGTTGCTTCACTATCCACAATACGAAAATGTTTGGGACGCCAGGTAGAAGAAGGCAACATACGACGTGTCATGGCAGGAGTATATGAGAAGCCAAAATACAGTAATGTCCTGGGAGAATATCTTCCAACGGATCCCGAAAAAGTTGCGAATGCTCTTGCCAGAAAATATCACTGGACAATTTCTCCTTGCGGAGACGTGGCCTTAAACAAACTGGGGTTATCTACTCAAGTTCCTGTTGTCTGGTCATATGTGAGTGATGGTCCTTATAGGGATTTTTCCTGGAATAACATTACTGTGTCATTTAAGCACAAAACAAATCGTGAGATATCATTTATGTCGCGTGTTTCTATTATGGTGATAGAAGCCATAAAAACGCTAGGCAAAAACAGCATAGATGAGACCACGATTGCAATCTTAAAACGGAAATTAAGTGAAGATGAAAAAAACACTCTGCTAAAAGACGCCGCCGACTCTTCATCGTGGATTTTTGAAACAGTAAGAAAGGTATGTAACAAAGATGAATAGATTCGTGAACATATCTACAGCAGAAAAGAAAGAAGTATTTCAGGCAGTTGCCCTATCTATGGGACTCAGACCGGATATTATAGAAAAAGATTTTTGGGTTTGCTTTATGCTGAACCACCTGTTTCATGAGTGTAAATATAAAGATGCTTTTGTATTTAAGGGCGGAACCAGTCTGTCCAAAGTTTATCACGTGATAGAAAGATTTTCTGAAGATATAGACATCATTCTCGACTGGAGAAAACTAATACCTGAGAATGATGATCCGTGGGATGAAAGATCTAAAACAAAACAGGACCAATACAATAAAGCAGTAAACACTAAAGCGGCAGAATTCTATGCTTCTGAATTAGTACCTTGTTTAAATTTGGAACTTGATAAGGTTCTTGGAAAAGGCGAATGGGTTACAGTAGATGAAAATGATGAAATGGTAGTTAACTTTTATTACCCACAGCTATTTGAAGCAGAGTATATAAGAGATAAGGTGAGATTGGAAATTGGCCCGCTGGCAGAATGGCTGCCATCGCACGTTAGTGATGTGCAGGCTTTTGTTACAGAGAGATATCCTGACTTATTTGATCGAAAAGCAACAACTATCCGCACAATCGATGTGGAACGGACCTTTTGGGAAAAACTCACTATTCTTCATAAAATGGCTCATTTCCCTGAAGGCAAGGTTTTCCCCAGAAGATATGCCAGGCACCTCTATGATGTGTATTGTATGGCCAACAGCCCGATCAAAGAACAGGCATTTGCTCGCAAGGAGTTATTAGAGCAAGACGTAGTATTTAAGCAGAAGTTTTATTACGCCAGGAGTGCCCATTATGAAAGTGCAACGTTATCCCGGATTTCTCTGCTGCCTGCAGAACATATTATGGACGCAGTCAGATCTGATTATGCAGCAATGAAGAACATGATATACGGAAAATATCCGGGTTTTGATGATATTTTGTCATGCCTGAAGCACTTAGAGGAAGAAGTTCACAGCATCTCTCATTTATAAGCTAAGAGAGTGGGTTCGAATCCCACTCTCTTAGAGGGTAGTATGGTTCTATCAGTCAGCAGGACTTAACACAATGGCATTTACTGCTTCCACCAGATCTACCACTTCGCTTCTTGCGACCATGCAAACCGGCTCGCCGTCCACGACTGCGACACAGCTTGTTCCGTCGTAGCGGTAGAAGTTAAAGGTAACTTTGGGGAAGTTCTCGCTATTTAAGTAAATGGTAAAGGAGAGTTCTTCCTTGTCGTAGGAGGATGCTGCGGTAAAGCTGTCAGCGGACAGTCCCCGCATAGCACTTCTAAGAGAAGTCATATCCAGTTCTTCGCCTTCGTAGTACCAGATACGTTCGTCTTCATCCTCTTCGGGAGCCTCCGAGGTAAGGGAGTAGGTCTTTCCCTCCAGGGTAAAATCAATCTGTTCCATATCTTCAAAGGAAGCCGTCATAACCGTTTTGTGACGCAGAGCATTATAGGAAGCCTGCATCAGATCGGTGTATTCATCGGAAGTGATCTCATAGATGATGCCGGAATCACCCACGCGGACGTAGGCGGTTACTTCGCTTTCATCAACTGTATCTTCCTCTTCTGCACCGGCATTTGTGGAAGATGAACTGTCTGCACTCGATGAATCGGCCGATGTTTCCAAATCGGATGAGGCGTCCGAATCTGACGTTTCCGAATCCGCTTCTGAATCTTTCGAAGTATCGCTCTTCTTCCGTGCCGCCTCCAGCTCTTCCTGATTGCGTCCCACATGGAGCACAAAGGTGCGGCTTTCTGTTTCCTCATCTTCCAGTTCCACGGAATAATCCACCGTTACGGATAGCTCCGGATCGTCTAAGCCGTATGAAGCCAGTTCCTCGTCGGTAGCGTTGTAGCTTACGTAGTAATTCAGGGACAGGTCGGAAATGGTATACAGATAACTGCTGACCAGGCTGGTGTCTAAGGGCTTATTATCGGTGAAATATTCATCATCGGAGCAGTAGGTGTTGGTGCTGTCCTCTTCTCTGGTGATGCTGTAATTTTCCGTACCGGAAAATGTAATGGCATCTGCTTCGGTGAGGTAGGGCACTTCGTCATGGAGGATCATATCGCTTAAGGTCAGTTCATAATCATCAAAAGGATCATGGCTTGCCAGGTACACATTTCCGTCGCCGATGGAGACATAGCGCTCGGAGTCCATGGTGCTGTAGGAACCAAGGGAAATGTCATAGGTGGTATCTCCTGCGACGATATGAATGGTGCAGGTGGGATCCTCTAAGCCGTACTGGTCATAATCTTCAACATTTTCAATGACGAAGGATACGCCGAATTCGGAAAAGACATCCAGCAGATCTCCAATCTTTTCTTCGCTGACCGGGAAGGCATCATCTTCATCGTAAAGCCAGGTGCTTTCGCCTTCCTCACCCGCATCCTTATGAAAGCCCAGAGATTCCTCTTCATATTCCCAGCTAAGAGCGGTCACCGTATCTGCATCCAGACTTAAGATGACTTCGTCGCTGTTTCGGATCTCTTCCTGTTTGGTCTCATATTTGCTGACGGCAAAGGCCGCGATGCAGACAACGGCCAGAATGCCTGAGAGAACGTATAGTTTTGTCGCTTTTTTCATTTCTTACGCTTCCTCCTTTCCACTGTAACGATGATGCCAAGGATCACGAAGATAAGAGGAAGGATGGCGATCATTACTGCTTTTAACAAGCTGGCAGTGGATTCATTGATCGTAAGGTAGTTATAGCTTAAGGACTTGGACCGGATGGCGATGGCTTCACTTTCTCCGATGAGGGAGGATAAGCCGTTCATGGCAAGATCCAGGTTTGCTCCTGAGGAGTAGGCATTGTACAGTTCATCCAGGAAATAGGAGGAGGTGATCCAGACGATCTCTCCTTCGTTATCCGTTGTGACATCTACGCCCAGAACAAAAGGTCCTTCGATATCCCCTTCTTCCTGCTCATAGGTTTCCAGGGCATAACCGGCAACTTTGCTGTAAGCCAGGTCCGAAGTGGTTAAAAGGGCGGTTGCGGTTCCCTTGGAAGAACTACTGATGGTAAGACCCTTGGCCAGAGGAACGATGATGTAATAGTTGGCTTCCTTAATGGGATCCGTAATGGAACTGTCCCCAATATCCGGCAGCATCACATAGGGAGCACCCAGTGCGTAATGGGTACGGTCTCCTTCTACCACGATGCCTTCGGTTGTTTCGACGCCGTAGGAACCCAGAACAGCATAAAGATTTGTAAGGTCGCTTTCTTCGGAAGGTCCTGCCAGAACCATCAGCTTGCCGCCGTTATCCACGTATTCCGCCAGAAGCTTTCGCTCTTCCTCGGAAATGTCCGTAGAAGGAGCATAGATCAGGATACAGTCCGCATCTTCGGGGATAGCATCCTCATTTAACAGGGAAAAGGAAGTAATCTCCATGTTGTCCTTCTGGATCTGCTCACTGAACTCAGCAGGAAGCTCCTGCTCGCCGTGGCCTTCCAGAGTATAGATCTTAGGCAGTTCTTCGCTGACCACATAGTCGATGGCAGAGGTGATGGCACCTTCGCCGTCAAAGGAATATACCTGAGAATAGGTGGTATAGTCGATGTCCGTCAGATAGATGTCCGCATAGGGGATGTAACGGTATTTTTCGCCGCATTCCACGATGAGGGAGTTGTTATAAACGGTTTCATCCGTATACTGGGCAGCAAAGGTGGGGAAGGCATCCGGATTCTTTTTTACGATCTGGATGTGATCCGACAGGCTGTCGTATTTTTCCAGCAGGTTCTCGATGATGCTGTCTTCCTCATTTGCCTGGACGATCCAGTAAATGGTCACGTCCTTTTCCAGTGCATTGACCACTACCTTGGTATTACTGGTAATGGAATAGAGCTTGGTGGAGCTGATATCCAGATGGGTCATGGTAGAGGGCAGAGCGGACGCCAGGATATTGACTGCGATCAGGATTGCCAGGACGATGGCCGTCACGGTAATAGAGTAGGCGCCGCCTTTTAAAGCATTTTTGCTTTTCATCAGTTATACCTCCTTTTCTCCATGGACTGAACGGACAGGAACAGGAAGAAAACGATCACTGTGCCGTAGAAAACAATGGAAGTCAGGTCAAAGACGCCGCTTACAAAATCATAGAAGCGTTTGAACAGGGAAAGGCTGCTCATGATCTTAGGTAACAGGCCTTCAAACAGGGAATTGTTGGCATAGAAGGTAAAGCCTGATGCCGCAACGCCCACAATGGCGATGCCGTAGGCCAGGTTCTCATTTCCTGTAAGAACCCGGAAAATAGCAGCGAAGATCAGCAGCAGAACGCAGATCGCCACCAGAGAGCCGAAAGCGGTGGAAGAGACGTATTCTGCCAGAGTTACGCTGTAATAGTTAAACAGTAGGACCGGGATGGCGATACCTGCTGCAAAGCCCTGATTGTCCGTAAGGGAGGATACAAAGGTTCCGATGGCGATCAGGGCCGCTCCCATGATAAAAAAAGCAAGAAGAGAGCCATAGGAGGTTAGCAGGTACACTTCTCCGAAATGGGAAAAGATCCAGGGATATACTGCGATAATGGCTACCGGGATGAGGAACACGATCAGCATGGCCAGATATTTTCCCAGGATGATCTGGGAAGTCTTAAGAGGCAGGGCATAAAGGAGCTGATCGGTCTTCTGTTTGCGCTCCTCGGAAAGTACTCGCATGGTCAGGACCGGGATAAAGACGGTCATGGCGATGCAGACAAACTGGAGCACGTATTCAAAATTGGCGACGGCGGACTGGATGTTGTATAACATGGCGCCTACGCCGACGAAAGCTAACAGAAAGCCGCAGAACAGATAGGCGGTCAAAGAGTGGCTGTAGCTTTTCAGTTCATGCTTTAAAACGGCGATCATTCTTGTTCTGCCTCCTTTTCATTTTCGGATATTTCTTGTTCTGCAGATACTGCAGATTCAGAATCTAAATCGGAAGATGCGTCAGGATCCGAAGATCCGGTGATATTTGATTCTCCCCTTGTCAGTTCAATAAAGACATCTTCCAGATTGGCTTTCTTAGCGGTCATTTCGATAATGGGACACATTTTCTTTGCAAAGGCAAAGAACAGCCTGGAGCAAAGCTCTTTGGTATCACCGGTATTTGCTTTGATATGGACAGAGATAATCCCGTCTTCTTCGCTCTCCAGATCCCAGGTATCTGTATCGCCAAAGCCTTTCAGTGCTTCTTCCACAACCTCCCTGCTTCCCAGGGCTTTTAAATAGATACCGTTTGACTGGGTAAGGAGCGTTTCCAGATTTTCGGGCGTATCAAAAGCTACCAGTTTTCCCCGGGAAATAATCAGGACCTTTTCGCAGATGGCCTGCACTTCCGACAGGATATGGGAACTTAAGATGACGGTATGGGATTCTCCTAACTTACGGATAAGATCCCTTATCTCGATGATCTGATTGGGGTCAAGGCCTACGGTGGGCTCATCTAGAATGATGACCTTGGGATTACCAAGGAGCGCCTGGGCGATGCCCACGCGCTGTTTATAACCTTTGGACAGAGAAGAGATCAGCCGGTGCTGTACGTTTTCGATGCCAACCTGAGTGACCACTTCTTCAATCTGTTCACGGAGAACAGAGCCTCTAAGCCCCTTAGCTTCCCCAACGAACTCCAGATATTCATAGGGGGTTTCATTTTGATATAAAGGGGGCTGTTCAGGCAGATAGCCGATGAGTTTCTTGGCTTTTTCCGGCTCTTCTAAAATGTCATGTTCACCGATCAGAACCTTGCCGTCCGTAGAAGACAAACAGCCCGTCATGATGTTCATGGTGGTGGATTTGCCGGCACCGTTAGGACCCAGAAAACCGTAAACATGGCCTTCCGCTATCTCAAAAGACAGGTCGTTTACTGCCAGAAAGTCGCCATAGTATTTTGTTAAATGCTGGACTTGTATCATTACCTTCCTCCTTGAGTGTTTCTTTCAGGATTCCTGATGCGCAAAGTATTTTATATAGCGGCAACCTGAAGTAAACTTGAAATCCGGATTCTGGTGGGGGCGGTGTGTGGACTCTTGGGGGCGGCGTGTGGTCTCTTGGGGACGGGGATGATGGCTCATTTTATT
>JAEEGL010223919.1_pt1 | contig 78342 bp, 77 predicted proteins | sample 9134231 | NCBI WGS metagenome assembly JAEEGL01 (sample SAMN16246548, study PRJNA631951) | gut metagenome | biome: gut microbiome; feature: rumen; material: fiber-attached | host: Bos | place: Iran: Karaj | collected 2018-10 | reverse complement strand
GCAGCCTCCGGAGGAGAACTCATCTTTGGAAAACACGCATACAACGGAGTCACGGTGGCCTTTGCCGCCGCTCCGGTCGAACTTACCTGGGAGTGATATTTACATGAATATGATCTACGTCGTCGGGATCGGTCCCGGCAAGGAAAGCGCCATGACGGCTGAAGCCCGCCAGGCCATGGATGCGAGCGATCTCATCATCGGCTACAGCAAATACGTGGAGCTGGTCAGGCCCTATTACGCGGACAAGGAATACATGGATACCGGCATGCGGCGGGAGACGGACCGCTGCCGCATGGCCTTCGAACAGGCATCGCTGGGAAAGACGGTATCCCTCGTCTGCAGCGGCGATGCCGGAATCTACGGCATGGCCGGCCTGATCTACGAGCTCAGCCCGTCCTGGCCGGAGACCGAGATCGTCGTCGTTCCGGGCATCACGGCGGCCATCAGCGGAGGCGCCTGCCTCGGTGCTCCCATCGGCCATGATTTTGCCGTCATAAGCCTTTCCGACCTCCTCACGCCGTGGGACCTGATCGAGAAACGCCTGAAATACGCCGCCATGGGCGATTTCAATATCGCCCTGTACAATCCCTCCAGCCACAAGCGTCACGACTACCTGCAGAAGGCCTGCGACATCCTGCTGTCCGTGCACAGCGGCGACCTGATCTGCGGCTACGTGCAGAATATCGGGCGAGAGGGAGAGCGGGCAGTGGTCCTGACGCTCTCGGAGCTCCGGGATACGCAGGTCGACATGTTCACGACCGTATTCATCGGGAGCACCCGCACGAAGGTGATCAACGGAAAGATGGTCACGCCCAGGGGATACCGCGATGTCTGAGGTCCTGCTCTTCGGCGGGACGAGCGAAGGACGTCAGCTGGCGGAGTATATGTCTTTTCTCCGCCTTCCCGCAGTCGTCTGCGTCGCCACGGACTACGGCGAGACGGTCATGGACGTGGCCGAACCGGTACGTGTCCGCGTCGGACGGCTTGACGCCGACCAGATCGCGGAACTGATCACGGCCGAGCGGCCCCGCTTCGTGGTGGATGCCACGCATCCCTACGCAGACGTCGTCACGAAGAACATCCTGACCGCGTGTGAACGCTGCGCAGTGCCCTGCTTCCGTGTCCACAGAGACTCCGAACAGGAGGACGGATGCCGTCATTTCGCGACGCTCTCCCAGGCCATCGACTGGATCAACACCCTGCCTGGCGTCGTCTTCTCCAGCCTCGGAGCGAAAGCGAGCGCGGAGCTCTGCGGCATCAGCGGCTATGCGGAGCGGGTCTGGCTCCGTATCCTCCCCTATCCGAACGGCATCGAATCCTGTCTGGCCCTGGGGTATCCCATGTCGCATATCATGGCCGTGCAGGGTCCGTTCACCGAGGAATTCAACGCCGCCTGTTTCCGGCAGACCGGCGCGTCCGTCCTCCTCACGAAGGACACCGGACGCCAGGGCGGCTTTCACGAAAAAGTACGCGCCGCGCTGTCCTGCGGCATGCAGGTCGCGGTCATCGACCGGCCCGAGGACTCCGAGGGCTGCAGTATGGAACAGATCATGAACAAGCTGAAGGAGGCGTCGGAATGAAATCGGTATCCGTCATAGGAATCGGCATGAGCCGCAGCACTCTGACGGCGCAGGCGCTCGAAGCCGTAAAACAGGCCGATCTTCTGATCGGAGCGCCCCGCATGCTGTCTGAATTCAAGGATCTGAAAAAGAACACCTCAGTGGCATTCCTGGCGCAGGATATCCTCGGCGTCATCCGTTCTTCGGAAGCGGAGCGGATCGCCGTTCTCTTCTCCGGCGATGTCGGGTTCTACAGCGGGGCCGCAGGGCTCCTGTCGATCCTGGATCCCGGATCCGTCACCGTATATCCCGGCATCTCTTCCGCCGTCTATTTCTTTGCGAAATGCGGCAGGCCCTGGCAGAACGCCACTCTCGTGAGCTGTCACGGCCTTGACACCGATCTCGTATCCCCTGTCAGGAGGAACAGCGAAGTCTTCGCCCTCACCGGCGGGAATGTGGAGGAACTGGCCGGTTCCCTCATCCGCGCCGGCTTCGGCGATCTGAATGTGACGGTCGGCGAATCGCTCTCCTACAACGATGAAAAGATCTGGTCGGCAAAGGTAAGCGACCTGCCCGGCCGGTCCTTCTCCTCCCTGACGGTCCTTCTCATAGACAACCCCGCTCCGGAGAGCTGCGTGCGCAGCGGCATCCCCGACGAGGAGTTCGTGCGTTCCTCCGTTCCGATGACGAAAAGCGAGGTGCGCGCCGTCTGCCTCAGCAAGCTCCATGTCCGTCCCTCGGACGTATGCTACGATATCGGCTGCGGCACGGGCTCCGTGACGGTGGAGATGGCTCTCGCCGCTTATGAAGGACGCGTATACGCCTTCGACAAGAAGCAGGAGGCCGTCGACCTGACGCAGCAGAACTGCGTCGCTTTCCACCTCGGAAACGTGACCGCCGTCACCGGAAAGGCTCCGGAGGTCCTCAACGGCATCCCCGATCCGGATGTCGTATTCATCGGCGGAAGCAGCGGGAAGATCGGGCCGATCCTGCGCCTGCTGTACGCCAGGAACCCCTCCGTTCACTTCGTCATCACGGCCATCTGCCTGGAGACGCTGACGGACGCCGTCAGCGGCCTGAAGGCCATCGGACGCGACCCGGAGATCGTACAGATCTCCGCCGCAAGGACGAAGGCGGTCGCCTCCCTCCACATGCTGGAGGCGCAGAATCCAATCTTCATCATTTCTGACAGGACCTGAACTTATGAACCGACTGCTCATCACCGGGACCGGAAGCGGCTGCGGCAAGACCACAGTGACCATGGGCCTGCTGGCCGCGCTGAAGGCCAGAGGCCTGGCCGTCAGCAGCTTCAAATGCGGTCCGGACTACATCGATCCCATGTTTCACAGGGAAGCGCTGGGCATCCCCTCATACAATCTGGATCCCTTTTTCAGCGACGGGGAGGATCTGAAGCGCTCCTTCCTCCGCCATGCCGGACGTGACATCTCCGTTATGGAGGGCGTCATGGGCTATTACGACGGCATCGGCACGGAGGGAACCTGCAGCACGTGGGACGTGGCGCGCATCACCGGGACCCCCGCCGTGCTCGTCATCAGCGCACGCGGCATGGCGACCTCCGCGGGAGCCGTCATCGCCGGCTTCCGTGATTTCCGGTCCGCTTCCGGCATCAGCGGCGTCATATTCAACGGAGTGCCGTCCTCCATGCTTCCCATGCTCAGCCGGATTGCCCAGGATCAGGGTGTTCCCTGCTTCGGCTGTCTGCCGCGCAGGGAAGATCTCTCTGTCGGAAGCCGCAATCTCGGACTGATCACCTCCGCGGAGATCGAGGACATCCGCTCCCTGATAGTTCAGCTCGGCGAACTGGCGGAGCAGAACCTGGATATCGACGGGCTCCTCTCCCTGGCTTCTCAGGCGCCGGATCTTTCCGTTTCCGGAAGTGAGGACGAACTTCCCCGCTTTCCCGTACGGGTCGCCGTAGCCGAGGACAAGGCCTTCTGCTTCCGCTATCAGGACAATCTGGAACTGCTGGAGAGCATGGGTGCCGAGCTCGTGCATTTCAGCCCCATGGCAGACCGTTCTCTTCCGGAAAACGTTCACGCGCTGTATCTGTGCGGCGGCTACCCGGAACTCCATCTGCAGGAACTCTCCGATAACCGTCCGATGAGGGAATCGATCCGGACCGCCGTCGGAAACGGTCTTCCGACCTTTGCCGAATGCGGCGGATTCATGTATCTGCACGACGACATCAGCGGCGTTCCCATGTGCGGGGTGATCAAAGGCAGCTGCACCGAAAAACAGCGTCTGCAGCGTTTCGGCTATATCACGCTGACCACGGACAGAGATTCCGTCATGGGGCCTGCCGGCTCCGTCATCCGCGCCCATGAATTCCATTATTACGACAGCACGTCAAACGGCGACGGATGCACGGCAGAAAAGGCCTCCAATCACGTCTCCTACCCCTGCTGCCATATCGGGGAGTCCCTGTTTGCGGGTTTTCCCCACCTGTATCTCCCCTCGGCGCCTTCGTTCGCCGGGGAATTTCTGAGGAGGGCATACGCGTATGCTTCTCGTATATAGCACGGCGGCGCTTCTGTTCGGGTTCATCCTGGACCTGATCCTCGGCGATCCGAGGGGCATCCCCCATATCGTCGTCGGGATGGGACGCCTGATCGGCGCGCTGGAAAAGCCGCTTCGTTCCGCCTTTCCGAAGACTCCTGCGGGAGAACGTGCCGCTGGGCGCTGTCTCGTTGTCATCATGTGCCTTTTCGCTGTCGCCGTCACGGCAGTACTCCTGCTGATCTACCGTCTGCATCCCGTTCCCGGCATCATCGCGGAGGCCCTGCTCGTGTGGCAGCTGCTCTGCATGCGTGATCTGGAAAAGGAAAGCACGCTGGTACAGACGCGGCTGGATAACGACGATCTTCCCGGTGCGAGGACGGCGGTGTCCATGATCGTCGGCCGCGATACCGAAGTGCTGGATGCCGAAGGAGTAGCCAAGGCAGCTGTCGAGACCGTTGCGGAAAACACCTCCGACGGAGTCATCGCCCCTCTGTTCTGGCTCCTGCTTCTGGGGCCCCTGGGCGGTCTTCTATGCAAAGCCGTCAACACCATGGATTCCATGGTCGGTTACAAGAACGAACGCTTCCTGAACTACGGACGGGCGGCCGCTCTGACCGATGACGCCGTCAATTATCTTCCCGCCCGTCTCTCCGCATTCCTTATGACCGCATCGGCGGGACTCCTCGGACTGGACGCATCCAATGCCTGGAGGATCTACAGAAGAGACCGGCGGAAGCACGCGAGCCCCAATTCGGCTCATACGGAATCCGTCGTCGCGGGAGCTCTCCATGTGGCACTGGCGGGAGACGCCCGCTATTTCGGCGTCTGGCTGAAAAAGGAGACGATCGGTGACGGCGACAGGCCTGTGGAAACGCAGGACATCCGCCGTACGAACCGCATGATGACCGTCTCCGCTTTCCTCATGCTGGCGTTCATCCTGATCATCCGCGCCGCCGTCATTCTGGGAGGTCATCTGTATGCAGCGGTATGAACACGGAGGAAACATTTATACCGGCGCTCCGGTGAAGATAGATTTCTCCTCCAATCTGAATCCTCTCGGCATGCCCGATGAGGTAAAAAAGGCGCTCACCGAAGACCCTTCCCGCTTTGAGAAGTATCCCGATCCTGACTGCGCCGATCTGCGGCGTGCCATCGCTTCCTATCACGGTCTTGATCCGGAGGACATCCTGCCGGGCAACGGCGCCGACGATATGATCTACCGTCTGTGCACGGTCCTGCGGCCCAAAAAGGTGCTCCTGACGGCGCCGAGCTTCTCCGAATACGCGAAAGCCGCCCTCATCTCCGGAGCAGAACTGAAGTATCACGCGCTGTCCGAAGCGGACGGATTCGCCGTGACGGACGCGCTCCTTCCGGACATCACGGAGGACGTGGAGCTCGTCTGGCTCTGCACTCCGAACAATCCGACGGGCCGTACCGTACCGTTCCCGCTTCTGCGGCGTGTTGCCGACCGCTGTGAGGCGCTGGGCATCCGTCTTGTGATCGATGAATGCTTCTCCTGCTTTGCCGGCCAGCCCTCCTGTACGTCCCTGCTGCCGGAGTACCGATGTCTTTCCGTCCTCGACGCCTTCACCAAGCGGTTCGCCATGGCCGGTCTTCGCCTGGGTTATCTGATGAGCCGCGACCACGACCTGCTCCGCCGCCTGTGCGAAGGCGGCCCCTGCTGGAACGTGTCCGGACCGGCGCAGGACTGCGGACTTGCGGCACTCAGAGATGCCGGTCCGTATATGGAAAAGGCAAGGCGGATCATTGCTGCGGAAGCCCCGTGGCTCAGGGAGAATCTGACCTCCCTGGGAATGAAGGTATACCCCTCAGAAGCCAACTATCTCTTTTTCCGGTCCCCCGTCCCTCTGCAGGTGCGGCTGCGTGAAAAAGGTCTGCTGATACGGTCCTGTGACAACTATCCCGGTCTGTCCGAAGGATATTACCGTATCTGCATACACACCCATGAAAAGAATGAAATCCTTATCGACGCTCTGCGGGAGGTGCTGCATGGCTAAAGTGATCATGGTCCAGGGAACGATGTCCAATGCGGGAAAGAGCCTGCTGGTGGCAGGTCTCGCCCGGGTCTTCTGGCAGGACGGCTACCGCGTGGCGCCGTTCAAGAGCCAGAACATGGCCCTCAATTCCTTCATCACCAGAGACGGTCTGGAAATGGGGCGTGCCCAGGTGGTCCAGGCGGAAGCCTGCGGCCGGGAACCGTCGGTCCTCATGAATCCGATCCTTCTGAAGCCGACCACCGACGTCGGCTCACAGGTGATCGTAAACGGAGAGGTCATCGGCAACTACAAGGCCGGCGACTACTACAAGATGAAGCACACGCTGTGGCCGGATGTGGAGAAGGCGTTCAACACTCTGTGCGAAGAAAACGACATCGTCGTGGTGGAAGGCGCCGGGAGCCCCGCAGAGATCAATCTGAAGCAGGATGATTTCGTCAATATGGGCCTGGCCAAGCGGTTCAGGATTCCCGTCCTTCTGGTCGGCGACATCGACCGCGGCGGAGTCTTTGCGCAGCTGGCCGGGACCCAGATGCTGCTGGATCCCGAGGAAAACGAACTGCTGAAAGCCACGGTCATAAACAAGTTCCGCGGTGACGTGGAGATCCTGAGACCCGGCCTTAAACAGCTGGAAGAGATCATGCACAAGCCGGTGGCCGGCGTCCTTCCCTACCTGCATGTGGATATTGAGGATGAGGACAGCCTGACCAGCCGTTTCGGAAAGCGGACGCGGGCGATGATCGACGTGGCCGTCATCCAGCTGCCCCGCATTTCCAACTTCACGGACTTCACGGCGCTGGAAGCGACGGACGGCGTCTCTGTCCGTTATGTTTCCCACGTGCACGAACTCGGCTCTCCCGACGCCGTCATCCTGCCGGGCACGAAGAATACGATCTCTGATCTGCGCTGGCTGCGGGAATCCGGGCTCGAAGCGGCCGTCCTGCATCTTGCCGACTCCGGCACCCCTATTGCCGGGATCTGCGGCGGCTACCAGATGCTCGGACGGCGGGTCACGGACACCTGCGGAGCGGAAGGCGGAGGCAGCATCGACGGTCTCGGCCTTCTTCCCACTGAAACGGAATTCGAACCGGAGAAGCACCGCACGCGCGTTGAGGGCTCCGTCCTGTCCAATCCGGTGATCCCGGCGGGCACGTCAGTCACGGGATATGAGATCCACATGGGGCGCACGGTCCTTGATGAAGGTGCCGTTCCCCTGCTCCGTCTGGACAACGGAGATCTGGACGGCTGCGTCAGCGGAAACGTTTTCGGCTGCTATATCCACGGTTTCTTCGATACCGTGGCGTCACGCCGGGCATTTCTGGAACTGGTCTGCAGGAGAAAGGGCATTTCCTCCGCCGATCTGACCGTTATGGACTATGACGAATACAAACAGCAGCAGTTCGATATCCTGGCCGATGCCGTGCGTCGGAATCTGGACATGGAACTGATCTACCGCATTCTCGATCAGAAACTGTGAGGTGTCATTCATATGGAATTCAAAATGGAACAGGTGCTTCCCGCGGACATTGAAAGAAGAAGCTTCGAAATCATCGAAAGCGAACTTCCCCATCCCATCGATCCCGCGCTGGCCCCGATCATCAAAAGAGTCGTCCACACATCTGCCGATTTCGACTATGTGGACAATCTCTGCTTTTCCGAGAACGTCGTGGAAAAAGCCCTGAACGCCATCCGCTCCGGAGCGGATATCGTGACGGATACCACGATGGCCCGCTCCGGCATCAACAAGACGGAGCTTGCAAAACACGGCGGAGAGGCGCACTGCTTCATTGCCGATGAGGATGTGAAACTGGCGGCGAAAGCCAACGGAACGACGCGCGCCGTCGCGTCGATGGACAAGGCAGCCGCTCTGAACAAGCCCGTGATCATTGCGGTCGGCAACGCGCCCACCGCCCTGGTCCGGCTGTACGAGATGATCACGCGGGGAGATTTCCGCCCGGAACTCATCATCGGCGTTCCCGTCGGCTTCGTCAACGTCGTACCCTCCAAGGAGCTGATCATGACCGCCGGCGTCCCCTACATCGTGGCCCGCGGGCGGAAAGGCGGCAGCAACGTGGCCGCTGCTATCTGCAACGCGCTGCTGTATATGCTCAGATAAATCGCTTCCGCACGCAAAAAGTCCGGACCTGTCGGTCCGGACTTTTTCATTCCTCTTATTATCAGCTTGTGCTTCCGTCTGCCGGGACAGTTCACCGCAGCAGCATGCGGTCGTTGTCCAGCGCAGCCCCGGTCTTGTCGCGGAACAGTTCCATGAGATCGGATACGGTCAGGCGTTTCCGTTCTTCACCGGAAGTATCATAGATGATCCTGCCGGCGTCCATCATGATCGTGCGGCTTCCCATGTCCAGAGCTGCCTGCATGTTGTGCGTGACCATCAGGCATGTGAGGCTGGACTCCTTCACGATCCTCTCCGTCAGTTCCGTGACCTTCTCCGCCGTTGCGGGGTCGAGGGCCGCCGTATGCTCGTCCAGCAGCAGGAGCTTGGGCGGGTTCACCGTAGCCATCAGCAGCGTCAGCGCCTGGCGCTGTCCGCCGGACAGCAGCCCCACCGGCTGCTTCATCCGGTCCTCCAGCCCCATGTCCAGTTCGGCCAGCCTCTCCCGGAAGAACTCGCGGTCCTGCCGGGATATCGTCCCGAACCATCCGCCTCTCCCCGAGGCGAGCGCCAGGTTCTCCTCGATGGTCATGCCTGGCGCGGTCCCCCTCATGGGATCCTGGAACAGGTGGCCGATGGCCGCCGCCCTTTTGTGCATGGGGAGCCAGGTGATGTCCCTGCCGTCCAGAGTGATGGTCCCGCTGTCGGGATAGAACTCTCCGCAGACGGCATTGAACAGGGTGCTCTTGCCCGCGCCGTTGCTTCCGATGATGGTGATGAAATCCCCCGGAAGGACATGCAGGCTGAGCCTGTCGAGCGCCGTCTTGCTGTTGACGGTGCCGGGGTTGAAGGTCTTGCTCACATTGTCAAGCACCAGCATGAGAGTCCCTCCTTTCCTTCCGGTCCGCCGTGATCATCAGGATGAGGAACACGGCGCAGAGCAGCGCGAGAAGGATCATCAGCGGCCGGGATCCCGAAGTGAATACGGAAAGCAGGATGAACAGCACCGTCAAAGCGGCGAAAGCCGCCTGGAGGATGCGGTACAGGCTGATGCCGCGCGTGCTGAGCCTCCGGTTCTGCAGGGCGAGTGCCCGCACCACCGTGGGATAGGAGATGGCCACTGCTACGATCACTGCGCTGACCAGTTTCAGGGCCGTTGCCGGCATGTTCAGCCGCAGCGCGACGGCGACGACGATGCGGTAGATGACCGCCCCGATGACGACGCCGACGGCTCTCCACGGCACGGTTTTTTTCCCGAAGATCGTCTCCCCGATGATCAGGGATGCCAGGGCGATGGTGACCATGCCCGTACCCATGTTGATATCGCAGGTCTTGTTGTACTCCCCGATCAGGCAGCCGCCCAGCGCCGTGATGGCGTTGGAGCAGCACAGCCCGATGGTGATCATGGTTGTGGGATTGAGTGACGAGGAGCGGACCATGTCCTTGTTGTTGCCTGTGGCGCGGATGGAAAGGCCGAGCCGGGTACGGAGAAAAAGCACCAGGAACAGCACCGTGAGGATGACGAAGCACAGGGCGACCACCAGTTTGTAGCAGTCGGCCAGCGGAGTGCCCGCCAGCACTTTCTTCATCCAGGTGAACACCGTAGGAGCGTCGTTCAGGCTGACGGTCGCTTTCCCCAGGATCATGATGTTGATGGTGTAGAGTCCCGTATTGACGATGATCCCCGCCAGCAGGCTCTCGATCTTCATCCTCGTCTGCAGGAAGGCCGTCACGAAACCGGAACAGATGCCGGAACCGATGGCCGCGAGAAGCGCAAGGACGGGATGGCCGGTGAGCGCCACCATGCTGCCGACGGAACATCCGAGCGTATAGCAGCCGTCCGTAGACAGGTCGCATACGTTGAGCATGGAATAGCTCAGGAACAGCGCCAGCGCCACCATGGAATAGATCAGGCCCAGTTCCACCGCGCTCTGTATGATGCCCCAGCTGATGAACATGAGGTCCCCTTCCTTTCGTCAGTTGCTTTCGGTCCCTTTCCGGTCCGCGGTTCAGTCGAATTCGGCCTGCGTGGTCAGTTCCCTGAACTCAACGGCGATCTCTCCGAACGCCTTCTTGATCGTATCCAGATCGAACCCGATGGCCTTGCAGGTCTCGATGTTCACGGACACGATGCCGTTTTCAAACGTCTTGACGGGATAGGATGCGGGATCCTTCCCGTTGACAAGGATATCCACCACGATATCCGCCGTGGCGGTGCCCAGCACGGCGTAGTCCACGCCGTAGCCGACGAAGCCGCCCCACAGGGCGAAGGAATCCGCTCCGGCATAATGCGGGATGCCCGCGTCGGCGAACACGCCGCTGATCGCCTGTTCGGCAGCCATGATGGTGTTGTCGGTCGGCGTGAACACGGCGTCCACTCCTTCCGCCACCAGCGCCTGCGCCGCCAGCAGCACTTCATCCGTCGTGGAACCGGTCTTCTCAACGACTTCTATGCCCTTTCCGCCAAGGATCTCACGGGCGGACGCGATGGCGGCCGTGGAAGCATCCTGCGCCGTATCGTACAGCAGGCCGACCTTCTTCAGATCCGGATCCGCGGCCAGCATCAGGTTGATCAGGGCGTTGGCATCCAGGCCGTCGGAGGTGCCGGTCACCTTTCCGCCGGGTTTTTCCATGTCAGCCACCACCCCGGAACCGACAGGATCGGAGACGGCAGCGAACACGATGGGGATATCCGTATCCTCCGTCGCGCTCATCATGGTCAGCGCCGTGGGTGTCGCCACCGCGACGATCACGTCGACCTTGTCCGCAACGAGGTCCGCGCCGATCTGGTTCAGAACGGCGGAATCCGCCTGCGCGTTGTCGTAATAGGGCGCGTAATCGAAGACGACGCCGAGTTCCTTGCCCTTCTTGTCCAGCTGGGCTTCCAGATTGTTGACGATCTGATTCAGTGAAGCGTCATCCACATAGTTGACGATGCCTACCTTGTAGGTCTTTCCTTCGGCGGCGGGCTCGGTCTTTCCGCCGTCGGTCTTGCTTCCGCAGCCGGCCAGCAGGCCGAAGCAGAGCAGAAGCGCCAGTGAAAGTGCGATGATCTTTTTCATTTCTTTTCTTCCTTCCTTTTTCTGTTCGATCTCCCTGTGAACATTAACGCAGGCAATAAAAAAGCCCCTGCTCCCCCATGGGGAACAAGGACAGGAAAACCTGCGGTGCCACCTTGTTTGCCGCGCGGAAGCGCGACCTCTCACGGAGAGCTGCCACTCTCCTGCCCGTTAACGCAGGCTCACGTCAGCACATACTCGGGTCTCCCCTTTCCGGCTGCCCTCGGCGGCCCATTTGCTGCCCCGCTCTCACCCTGCTCCCAGCCATGGCAGGACTCTCTGAAGACGCGCTGACAGTTTGACTTCCGCCTCATCGGTTTTTTCGTACTTTACCACCGTACTCGGCTGATGTCAAGGTTTTTTGAAAAAGCCTCTCCCGCCGGCCGGATTCGATACGGAAGAATGCCTTATTTCACAGGCCTCTCCCGCGCCGTCCGATCACAGACATGACCCGATCTCCGTCCAGCGCCTCCCCGGGGCAGAGAAAGCCGCGGATACCGCCGGTCTGAAGGATCCGTTCCCCCATTTCCGCCGCCTTCCCGTATCCGGCGGCCGTCATTTCTTCGCCGTTCGAACAAATTCGATCTAATGTCCGGCAAACTTCGCCGTACGGCTCATTCTGTTGTGTCCTATCAAATACTAAGCCGTACGGCTAAGGCAAGCGGTGCTTGCATTTTCATCCGGATGGTATATGATATAAGGGTTTTTGACAGTCGAATGAGGTCACATGCCATGCTGTTTTCCAACAGAGATCTGAAAAAACTGCTGCTGCCGCTGATCGCGGAGCAGATCCTGATGTCCCTGATGGGGACGGCGGACGCCATGATGGTGTCCAACGTGGGAGCCGCCGCGCTTTCCGCCGTCTCGCTGGTGGACGCCATCAACACGCTGATCCTGCACCTGTTTTCCGCGATGGCGACCGGCGGGGCCGTCGTCGCGTCGCAGTATATCGGACACCGTGAGGAGCGGAAAGCCAATCAGGCAGGCCGGCAGCTGCTCCTGTCCGTCACCGCAGCGGCGCTGTTCCTTACCGTTCTCCTGCTCGCGGTGAAAAGGCCGCTACTGAAGATCATCTTCGGCAGGATCACGCAGGAAGTGATGACGGACTCCCTCACCTATTATTCCATCACCGTGCTGAGCTATCCCTTCATCGCCGTCCAGTACGGCAGCGCCGCCCTGTTCCGGGCAGCCGGGAATTCCCGAACGCCCATGCTGGTCACCGTCGCCGCCAACGCGCTGAACATCCTCGGCAACGCCGTGCTCATCTTCGGTTTTCATATGGGCGTAGCCGGGGCGGCGATCGCGACGACGGTCTCCCGGATACTGGGCGGCGTCGTCATGCTGCTCCTTCAGCGAAAGCCCGGGACAGTGATCACCTTCCGGGACTACCTGAGCGTACGTCCGGATTTCCCGACCATCCGCAGGATCCTGTCCATCGGGATCCCTACCGGTGTGGAAAACGGTCTGTTCCAGCTGGGAAAGCTGCTGATCCAGAGTACCGTATCCACTCTCGGCACCGCCGCCATGGCGGTACAGGCCATCACGGCCCAGATCGAGCTGTTCACCTCCATGCCGGGCATGGCCGTGGGCATCGGCCTCGTCACGGTCGTCGGGCAGTGCATCGGCGCCGGACGCCCGGACGAGGCGGTGAGATACTCGAAAAAGCTCACGCTGATCTCCTTCCTGTGCGTGGCGGGCTTTTCCGCGCTGTCCATACCGGCGTGCCCGCTCATCACGCGTCTGGCCGGCATGGATGCTGACAGCGCCCGGCAGGTCTTCCGTCTCATCGTTCTCATCGCCTGCGTGAAGCCCGCGATATGGGCGCTGGGCTTTACCCCGGCCTACGGCATGCGCGCCGCGGGGGACGTCAGGTACTCCATGATCGTCTCCTCGGTCATCATGTGGATCATGCGGGTCGCGCTGTGCTGGTATCTGTGCCGCCATGCCGGTTTCGGAGTCCTCGGCGTCTGGGTCGCCATGTTCTCCGACTGGGCATGCCGAGCAGTGCTGTTCAGCATACGCTTCGCAAGCAGAAAGTGGCTCATCCACAAAGTGATCTGAAACGCAAAACAGGCGTGACCGACAGCGGTCATGCCTGTTTTTTGTTCTGCCCGGGTTTTTAATGGATAAACCTGTCCTTGATATAGCCCTGTGCGCGTCGTCACATGTTCCGTATCGTCCGTTTCGCCGCGCTTCCCTTCCTCAGATGCGGAGGCTTCTGAGTCAAAACAGGGCAAGAGAGGGATATGCCGTATCAAATTATAATCAAAAAGGACGGCACAGTGCCCTGATCTCTTTTCCGGTCATCGGATATTCCTCCAGCATTGCTCATCAGTAGCGGATGATGTAGTAGAGCACGTAAGCCCAGCTGAGAAGGCCGTGGATAATGGCCCAGCCGATGGAGTGCCACGCGGTATAGCTGATGACCATAGCCAGGGCACTGCCAAAGGTAATGCCGGTTTTTACGGTTTTCTTCACAATAGTTTTTTTATCGTCTTCCATTTTATATCTCCTTCTTCAGATTCTGTTGTCATTGATACGGAACAAAGGCGGTTGAATGCAGCGCCGCACGATGATCATCATATCCACCCCAGATTTGTTCGGATATAGGTGATATTCAAGATACAAAACTGTGCTCGGGGTACCTTCCTTACGGAGGGTGACCAAGGGAGGACGTTCTTATTTATCCCTTTCCGCCATATAACGGGCAAGCCATACGGGAAAATCCGGACACGGGAATACGCCGGTCAGGCTCTCACACGCGTGCTCCGTCAGTTCACGGATCATCGCGGCGCATCTTTCCTGTCCGTACAGCGTGACAAAGGTGGTCTTCCCGTTGGCCGCATCGCTCCCGACGGGCTTTCCCAGTTCCTCATCCGTGGAGATCACGTCAAGCACGTCGTCCCTGATCTGAAAGGCCAGGCCGACGTCGGCTGCGTATGTCCGGGCCGCCTCCATCTCGTCCGGACCGCCGCCCCCGGCGATCACGCCTATTTCGGCGGCGGCCGTCAGCAGGGCTGCCGTCTTGCCGTGATGGATGCGCACCAGCTGTTCTCCCGTCAGCGGCTGTCCTTCAGCCGCCAGATCCAGCGCCTGCGCGCCGCAGATGCCATAAAGCCCGGCGGCCTGCGAAAGCGCCCTGGCCATCGCGACCACTCGTTCGGGCTCCATCCGGCTGGACAGGAGAAGCGCGAAAGCCTCCGCCTGCAGGCAGTCGCCCGCCAGGACGGCCGTTCCTTCTCCGAACACGATGTGGTTCGTCGGCTTTCCCCGGCGCAGTTCATCGTCGTCCATGCAGGGCAGATCGTCGTGGATCAGGGAATACGTGTGCAGCAGTTCCAGCGCGCACGCGGGGTCGAGCGCCGTCTCTGCAGGCGCGCCGCATACCTCGCAGAAAGCCATGGCCAGGACGGGACGAAGCCGTTTTCCGCCGGCAAGCAGGCTGTAGCGCATGGCCTCGTTCAGCCGGGCGAACGGTTCATCCTCCGCAAACAGGTTCTGAAGACGCGCGTCCGTCAGGTCCCGGAGTTCCCTGTAATGGTCATTCATCCAGCTCATCGGCCCGATCGAACGGCTCCTCCACCGGAGTGCCGTCCTCCCCCTTCTTCAGCTTCACGATCTTCTGACGGGCGGACTCCAGCGTCACGGTGCAGAAACGAACCAGCGCCGCCGCCTCCTCATACAGTTTCATGGACTCCTCCAGCGGCGCGTCCCCCGTTTCGAGATCGTGCACGATCTGCTCCACGCGGCGAAGCGCCTGCTCAAACGTCATCTGTTCCACGTCCGGGGCTCCTTTCCATGATCTTTTCCACTCTGCAGGACAGCTCTCCGTCCGAGAGCGTCACAGAGATCTTTTCCTTCTCCGACGTCTGATCCACAGACGTCAGTGCCTTCCCTTCGGGGTCGCGGACGACCGCGTATCCTCTGGCAAGGACCTTCAGGGGACTGAGCGCCTCGAGGGATGCCGCCACCTCCGAGATCCTCCTCTCCTGCCGGAGCAGCAGGCGTTCGCCCGCGGCCGTCAGCAGGACCTGCTGCGCGTCCAGTCTCTGCCGCCGCAGTTCGACCGAGCGGAGCGGGTCCGCCAGCACGGGACTGGCCTTCAGCCGGTGAAGGGCGGTCTCCGCGGCGGAGATCCTCTTTTCCAGCTTCAGCAGCAGTTTCTGTGACAGGTCGTCCAGCTGCTGCAGCATCTCCTCCCGGTCAGGCACGGCGATCTCCGCTCCGTTGGAAGGCGTCGCCGCCCGCTTGTCCGCCGCGTAGTCCGCGATGGTCACATCGGGTTCATGCCCGACGGCAGAGATCACGGGGATCCGCGACTCGCTGATGGCGCGCGCCACCTTCTCCGAATTGAAGCCCCAGAGATCCTCCAGGGACCCTCCTCCCCGGCCGCAGATGATCACATCGGCCAGATCCCAACGGTTCACATACCGCAGCGCCCCGGCGATCTGGGCCGGCGCTTCCGTGCCCTGTACGGCCACGGGAAGGACGACGACCTTGCTCAGCGGCCACCGCCGCCGCAGGATGCGGGAGATGTCCATGACCGCGGCCCCCGTCCCTGAGGTGATCACAGCGATCGTCTTCGGGAACCGGGGCAGCGGCTTTTTGCGCTCCGCGTCGAAAAGGCCCTCTTCGCCGAGTTTCTGCTTCAGCTGTTCGAAGGCCGCGTGCAGATCCCCGATCCCCTCGGGCATCAGGGAGTCGACGTTGATCTGATACACGCCGCCGGCGGGATACAGCGTCACACGCCCCATGACTATGACCTTCATCCCCTGTTCCGGGCGGAACCTCAGCTTATCCGCCTGCGAACGGAACAGCGTGCATGAGACGGCACACCGGTCGTCCTTCAGGGTAAAATAGCAGTGTCCGCTGCTGTTGCGCTTGAAGTTGGAGATCTCTCCGGTCACGGCTACGCGCCGCAGCAGTTCATCCGACTCCAGGATCTGTTTCACCAGACCGTTGAGCTCGGAAACCGTCATCGTGCGTTCAGCCATGATCCGTCACCGCCCGCCACGTGAGTATCGCGGTACCCATCGCGTTGTCCGTGGAATACCTCGGCTCTGCGAAAATGCCGTCAGTGAGACGTTCCCGGAGCAGGCTGTTGGAGGACACGCCGCCGGAGAAGAGCACGGGTAGATCCCCGTACCGCTCCCGTGCGGCTTCCGTTGCCTTCTCCACCGCGTACAGAAGAGACAGGAGGACGAAGCGCGCCGTATCCTCCGGCTTTTCCCCCGCTTCCGTCCGCTGCTTCATCTTATGCTCGACTCCCGACAGGGAGAAATGCATGCCGTCGGTCTTCATGCGGAAACAGTCTTCGCTACCGCTCTGCGCCGCCAGCGCATCCAGCGCTTTTCCCGCGGGAAACGGCAGCGCTAGGCGCTGGCCCGTCCGGTCGATGAGCTGTCCGGCGGAAACATCCGTCGTGCCGCCGATCACGGTGCATGAGACCGCCGTCCCCCGTTTCACCACGTGCAGCAGTTCCGTCGTTCCTCCGGACAGATGCCAGGCCAGATGCGGCTGTTCCAGCAGATCCATCCGGCCGGCGGACCAGGCCGCCGCGGCGATATGTCCCTGCTGATGGGAAAAAGAAAAAAAGGGTACGTTCAGCAGCTGCGCAAGAACCATACCCTGTGAAACGCCGGCGAGAAAGCACGGCATATAGGACCCTTCCGTCTCCCGCGGCGCGTTGCTGGCGCCCACGGCGGCAAAGGATCCGGAAACTCCCAGCTGCTCTGTGATCCCGGGAAGGCGCTTGACATGACTGAAAAGCGCCTCCGACTGTCTCAGGCCCAGTTCCCCGGGCTTCACGTCAAGAAGGCGCCCGCTGTTCGCGCCGTCCGTCCCGTCGAACCAGGCGCAGGAGGTCGTATAGTTGCTGGTATCGAAAGCCAGGACTCTGCTCACGGCTGCAGCTCCTTCCTCGAGAAAGAGCCGAGGATGCCGTTGATGAAGGACACGGTGGCCTCGTCCTCGAACTGTCTGGCCAGTTCCACAGCCTCATTGACGGAAACGCTGACCGGGATCTCGGGCATGTAGAGCATCTCATACATGGCGACCTTCATCACCGCCAGCGCCGTGCGTGAGATACGGTCGAACTTCCATCCGACGGCATACTGCATCACGTAGCTGTCCAGCTCCGCGTTGTGTGTGACGATGCCTGAAACGACCGTGTCTATATACTCCCTCTGGGAACCGGGATCCTCCGAAAAGCAGGGATCCTCCTTCGCCAGAGAGGCGTAATACTCCGGCTCGAACACCTGCGACAGGGCCTCCTCCGCCGTCACCGGGTTCTCGGAAACCATATAGCACAGGCGGACGGCGATCTGTCTTGCCGTACTTCTCTTCATGGAAACGCCCCGTCAGGCCTTGACGCCGCTGACCGTCACGTTGACGCACCGCACCTGAACGCCGACCGATGCCTCCACGGCAGCCTTGACGTTCTGCTGGATCCGTCCGCCGAGATCCGCCAGCGGGATATCCGGCCGGGCGACCACGGACACGTCGATGTCCAGCATGTTGCTGTCCAGCTTCACCTTGACGGCCCTGCCGGCGCTGCGTCTGACGGAACCGTCGGCGGTGTACCCGCTCTTGAGCTCGGCGACGCCCTCCACGTCCGCGGCAGCCGCGGCGGCGATGACCGAAACGACCTCCTCGGAGATGTGGATATTTCCGTTATCGCTGTAATAGCTGATGTATTCCTTGTTTTCTGCCATGACTGTCACTCCTGTATCTCAACGTTGGTACGTGTCCATATCTGTCAGATGATTTTACCATATGAGCGCGTGAAAGAAAAGTTTTTTTTCACCACACCAGGCACCGCACGACGGCGTTGTCCTTTTTCGTCCGCCCCGTCTCCTCCTCTAAGCGGAAGCGGCCCTTCCCCCGGACGCTGATGATGCTGCCGGACGCAGGACGGTAGCCGGGGGAATCGATCAGGCGTCCGTCGCAGAACACCAGTTCCCGCTCGAACAGTGTTCTTGCCTCTCCGCGGGACAGATGGTACACCGCGGCGACGAGCGCGTCGATGCGCAGGGAAGCGACGATGACGTTCCGCTGCTCCGGCTCCGGAGTCAGCGTTTCCGGCACGGCGGGAACGATCCCGCAGGTCACGCTAGTGCGTCCCACAGAGGTCAGCTGATTGCAGATGTGGGAAGCCACGGAATCCAGACAGATGACATACGCCTCATGTTCTCCCACCACGATATCCCCGATACACTGCCGCTTGATGCCGAGCCCCATCAGGGCACCGAGGACATCGCGGTGTCCCATGCCGGCGTCGAACCGTGCGCTGACGGAAGCGACGCGCACGATGGCCAGGGGCGGCTCCGGTCCGTAACCCAGTTCGTCTTCGCGGCCGAACGCGGCGATCACCCGTTCCGCTCCGTCGTACCCGCCGATCCGCAGGAACTCCGCTCCGGACGGAATCAGGCTCTGCTCGTACAGGGAGAGAAAGTCTGAGTACGTCCACATGCTCCGGGACCGGCTCCGTTCGTTCAGTTCCGTCAGACGGGCCCTGAGGTATCTTTCCTCCTCGTTCATGAGCATCCCTCCGTTGAATTCCGCAGATTTGTCTGTATAATAATACCATACTGAACGTTCAGAGGTACAGATATGAAAAAAGCCTTTCTGCTCGTACGAAGGTACTTCATCGGGGCCGCGGAGCGGCGGCTTCCCCTCTACGCTTCCTCCGGGGCTTTCTACGTGTTTCTGTCCATCATCCCGTGCGTTCTCCTTGCCGCCGCCATCCTGCCCATGAGCCGTCTCGACCGTGACCAGATCAGCGAATTCATCGCCCTGGTCGCCCCGAAGACGGTGATCAGCTTCCTGGAGTCGATCGCGGATCAGGTCTACCGGCGCTCCGCCGGCGTATGGTCCGTATCCGCCGTCATCACGCTGTGGTCGGCGTCAAAGGTCGTCTCCTCCTTTATGCGCGGCATCATCACAGCCAGCGGGAGCGAGAAATCCACCGCCTACGTGAGGCTCACGCTCAAAGCCATGGGGTACTATATCCTTATCGTGCTGGCCATGTACCTGCTGGTGCTGGGCAGCGTGGTCCTGAACGTCTTGGGAGCCTTTGACATCCGGCCGATCTCCCACAGCCGCCTCATCTCCGCCGTCGTCCTGTGCCTGCTCCTCACGCTCTCCTACCGCTTCATCCCGGGAAAGAGCCGCAGATACCGTTTCGCCTTCCCGGGTGCCGTCCTCGCCTCCGCGGCGTGGATGCTGTTCAACCACATCTATTCCCTCTGGCTCGGCTGGTCCGACCGTTACGGCGTCTACGGCACGGTAGGCAGCGTGATCGTCACCCTGCTGTGGCTGTATGCCTCCATGTACATCATCTTCTCCGGCGCCTATTTCGACCTTTTCCTCAGCCGTGTCGCCCCCCGCTGGGCGACCAGGCGCCAGGTGCCGGCCAAAAAGCCTCCGGAGACGGAGTCCGGCAGTCCCCCGTCGGAATAACGTGAACGACCCCGGGCGGTTCGCCCGGGGTCATCTCTGTTCAGAACAGTCTGTGTTTTTCGTTGATCTTTTCAAGCACCTTCATCAGCGGCATGCCTACCACGTAGCAGGCGATGGCCTGGCCGATGAATACGGACAGCGACATCAGGGCCAGGACACCGGCGGTACTGGTCGCATTGCCCATGGAAGTGATCCCGTAACCGTAGTACAGCACGAAGGGGATCACCAGGGCGTTGAACACCACCGCGGGAAGCGGGGCGAGCCAGCGCCGCACAGGGTTGAGTCCTTCCCGCTTTCCCAGCGAGAACCGCTTTCCGATCAGCGCCGTCACGGCAGCAGCCGCCAGCGTCGTCAGGGATCCGAAGACGATGTCGACCCAGGTCCCGGACAGGATGTTGGCCACTGCGCATCCGATGAACAGGCCCGGGATTGCCGCCGGCGTGAACAGCGGGAGGATGCAGAGCGCCTCCGACAGGCGGACCTGGATGGCCAGGGAGGAGAACTCCCACAGGACCATCGTCAGGACCGCGTACAGTGCCGCGATCACCGCGGCATATACGATATATCTTGTTTTTTTCACGTTTTTTCCTTTCCGTGCCGCGGTCAAAACGCACACCGCGATCTAGTTTTGTTTTCGGGATCGCTCCCGGGTGAGGATGGTCTCGAACTCACCGCCCGTTCGGGCCGACCGGCCGATGCCGGATACTGTCTGTTACTCTTCCTTGACCTCACGGATCGTGGGTTTGCCTTCCTGCTTCCTCCAGGTCGCTCCGGTCTCAAGTCCCCACTTTGCGAACATGTTGTTGTAGAACTCGGGCCGCGGGAAATTCAGGGACATGTCCATGGCCAGCTCCTGATATCCGAAGTTGGCACGGCTGAGGATCTGCAGGCCGCTGACGAGCTCCGTCAGTTTTTCCGCGCGCATCGTGAACATCACCTCATCCTCGTCCGTCAGGCCCCGCTCATACTCGCCGGGATCCGGGAACGTGATGTTGTAATCCTTCCCGTTCAGCACCGGGATGGAGGAGTGTACGCAGGAATCCACGGGATCCAGGACGACGGGGAGCATTTCGCCGGAATGGAACTTCGTAGCCATCAGGATGCTCCGGATCTGCGACGGACGGCAGTAGATCGTGACGATCTCCGGCTCGTAATTGCAGCTGCGCAGCGGCGCGATCGTGAATCCGATGGGCTTCTTTTCGGAAGCGAGCATGGGATATTCCTCCCTGAGGAACCTCTTGCTGCGCTCGGGGTCCTTGAAGAAGAACTTGTCGCCCATGTACTCGTAGTCATCCTCGTCCAGCGGCACCATACCGTAGCTGACCAGCGGCCAGACGCACCAGTGGTCCTCCTTCAGCATGGTAATTGCCTTCCTGTTGCGCCGCACCATGGCGTAGGCCTGGCACATGGCGAGCCGGTCTCCCCTGTCCCTGAACGGGCGGAGCGTTCCCTCCGGGATGTCCTCCTCTGTCCAGATGAGCTTCATCGCGATGGGAGAATACCGCAGGATCAGCAGTTCCTCCAGTTTCTTTCCCAGATCGTTGAATTCCTGTACCGTCATCGTTTCATCCTCCTTGTGGTTTCCGGATCATATCGTTGATCCAGGCAAGAAGGTCTTCAAAGACCTCCTGCCTGTTCAGCTCGTTGTGCATCTCATGCCGGCCGCCCTCGTAAAGCTTCATTTCCACGGCCGTCATACCGGCCTGTCGGAATGCCCGGAAGGCGCGTTCGACACCCTTTCCATTCGCTCCGACCGGATCCATGCTCCCCGAATAGAACAGTACCGGTTTCGTCTTTTCCATCTTCATAAGGTTCTTCCGTGACGTGATCATCAGAAGGCCCTGCATCATGTCGGCGTACAGGCGGTTCGTGCAGACGAAGCCGCACATGGGATCCTGCAGAAAGCCGTCCACGGACGCTTCGTCCCGCGTCAGCCAGTCATAGTCCGTCCGCGCAGGTCGGAAGGCCCTGTTGTAGCTTCCGGAGACCAGTCTGTTCAGAACCCTCCCGCGTCCTCTGGGAGCTACGCCGGCAAGAACTCCGCTCAGCAGGCGGCCGGTGATCAGCAGCGCCCGTCTCTGATGGGCCGTCCCGCCGAGAAGAACGCCGTCAAAGTCAGCCGGCCATGTGAACAGGTACGTGCGGGCAAGGAAACTGCCCATGCTGTGTCCCAGAAGAAAATGAGGGATCTCAGGAAAGTGCGCGCACGTCATCTCGAAGACCGTGTGCATGTCCTTCAGCACCATCATCCAGCCGTCATGTTCAGCGAAGAATCCAAGATCCGAAGGATCGGCTATGCTTTTTCCATGCCCGAGATGGTCGTTTGCCAGGACGGCGAGGCCTCCCTCCGCCAGAGCACGGGCAAGGCCGTCGAATCTCCCGCAGTGTCCGGCGATGCCATGGGCGATCTGGACCGTTCCCTTCGGCTCTCCCTCCGGCAGCCAGAATCTCAGGCGGATCTGCGTCCGTCCGTCACAGGACGGAAACGAAGTGTCCCCGCAATTGATCATGGCATTCATCTCCCGCCTGTGCTATGATAAGAGCAGTACTATTCTATTCTCATAAGCGGGCCGCGTCAAGAGAACGCCGTCTGCGTACGGAACCGCTTTCCGGTCCCCGGAAGCTGTGCAAGGAGGCAGTTATGGAACGATATGTAATGGCTCTCGATCAGGGCACCACCAGTTCCCGCGCCATCGTTTTCGATGAACGGGGCGGCATCGTCGGCGTCGGGCAGGTCCCCTTCCGGCAGCACTATCCCCAGCCCGGCTGGGTGGAGCACGATCCGGAGGAGATCCTCTCCAGCCAGCTGGAGGCCATGCACATGGCCGTCGAACGGGGACGGATCTCTCCCAGCCAGATCGCCGGGATCGGCATCACGAACCAGCGGGAGACCACCGTCGTCTGGGACCGTCATACCGGCCGTCCCGTATGCAACGCCGTCGTATGGCAGTGCCGGCGCACAGCGGACTTCTGCGAGCAGCTGATCCGCGACGGGCTGAGCGATCTGATCATGAGGAAGACCGGTCTGCTGATCGATGCCTATTTCTCCGCCACCAAGATCCGCTGGATCCTGGAGAACGTGGCGGGTGTCCGCGAGCGGGCGGAGCGCGGCGATCTTCTTTTCGGCACCGTGGACACGTGGCTGACCTGGAATCTCACCGGGCGCCACGCAACGGACCCCTCCAATGCCTGCCGCACGATGCTCTTCCACATAGACCGGCTGGAGTGGGATGATGACCTTTGCCGTCTGTTCGGGATCCCCGTGCAGATGCTGCCCGAGGTGCTGCCCAATTCCGGCCTGTTCGGCACGGTGCAGGACCGCCTCCCGCAGGCGGCGGCCTTTGCCGGCATCCCGGTGTGCGGAAGCATCGGCGACCAGCAGGCGGCGCTTCTCGGCCAGGGCTGTCTGTCCCCGGGAGAAGCGAAAAACACCTACGGGACGGGCTGCTTCACGCTGATGAACAGCGGCGGCACATCCGTACGGTGCGCCAACGGTCTGCTGACGGACGTGGCCTGGTCTCTCGGCGGGAACACCACCTATGCACTGGAGGGCAGCATCTTCAACGCCGGCAGTTCCATCCAGTGGCTGCGTGATGAGCTCGGACTGATCTCCACCGCTCACGAGTGCGACATTCTGGCGGAATCCGTGCCGGATACCGGCGGCGTTTACGCCGTTTCCGCCTTTACCGGACTCGGCGCCCCCCACTGGGACATGCGCGCCAGAGGCATCGTCTGCGGCATCACCAGAGGGACCGGCAGAGCCCATCTGGCAAGAGCCGTCCTGGAAGGCATCGCCTATCAGGTAAAGGACATGCTTGACGCCATGGAGAATTCGACCGGAACGCCGCTCTCCGTTCTGAAGGTGGACGGAGGGGCAAGCGTCAGCGACTTCATGATGCAGTTCCAGGCGGACATCCTGGACAAGCCCATCGACCGGCCGAAGCTGGTGGAGACCACCGCGCTCGGCGCCGCTTTCCTGGCCGGGCTCCATCTCGGCGTCTGGCCGGATGCCGAGGCGATCCGCGGACTCCGCACCTCCGACCGTATCTTCGAGCCCCATATGGAGCGCGCCGCGGCAGACAGGCTGTACGCCGGCTGGAGAAAAGCGGTCGAAAGAAGCAGAAACTGGTCCGAATGACGGCCAGCATGTAAATACCCGCCCTCCTGCGGTCGCACGCAGGAGGGCGGGTTTCTTTTCATCATTATTGATCGTTTACTTCAGAATTATGCGGCGGAAATTCTTCTTGCCTTTCTTTACGATCAGGCCTTCCCCGGACAGCTGCTCGGCGCCGTAGGAGGCGGAGATGTCCGTCACTTTCTCGCCGCCGGCCTCCACGCCGCCCTGCTGTACGTTCCTTCTCGCGTCGCCGCGGGAGGCGCACAGTCCGGACGCGACCAGCAGGCTCAGGATGTCCGCCCGGCCGTCCGTCAGGTCTTCGGGCTTCAGTTCGCATACGGGCATATCCGCGGCCCCGCCGGAGGAGAACAGCGCCCGTGCCGTATCTCTGGCGGCATCCGCCGCCTCCTGGCCATGCACGAGATTCGTCAGTTCCCACGCGAGGATCTCCTTTGCCTCGTTGATCTTCTGATCCTTCCACGTGCTCATCTCCTCGATCTGCTCCAGAGGCAGGAACGTAAGCATGCGCAGGCACTTCATCACGTCCGCATCATCGACGTTGCGCCAGTACTGGTAGAACTCGAAGGGAGATGTCTTGTTGGGATCCAGCCATACGGCGTTGCCTGCGGTCTTTCCCATCTTCTTTCCCTGGGAATCGGTCAGCAGCGTGATCGTCATGGCGTAGGCGTCCTTGCCCAGCTTCTTGCGGATCAGCTCGGTTCCGGCCAGCATGTTGCTCCACTGGTCGTCGCCGCCGAACTGCATGTTGCATCCGCACGTCTGGAAAAGATGATAAAAATCGTAGGCCTGCATGATCATGTAGTTGAACTCGAAGAAGCTCAGCCCCTTCTCCATGCGCTGCTTGTAGCATTCGGCCCGCAGCATATTATTGACGGAGAAGCAGGTGCCCACTTCCCTCAGAAGCTCGATATAGTTCAGGTCGAGAAGCCAGTCGGCGTTGTTCATCATCACGGCCTTTCCGTCGGAAAAGTCGATGAAGCGCTCCATCTGCTTCCGGAAGCACTCGGCGTTATGGTCGATGTCCGCCTTTGTCAGCATCTTGCGCATGTCCGTACGGCCGGAGGGGTCTCCGATCATCGTCGTGCCGCCGCCGATCAGCGCCACCGGTTTGTTGCCGGCCATCTGCAGACGTTTCATCAGCGTGAGCGCCATGAAGTGACCCGCCGTGAGGCTGTCCGCCGTGCAGTCAAACCCGATATAGAACGTGGCCTTGCCGTTGTTGATCAGGTCACGTATCTCTTCCTCGTCTGTGACCTGCGCAATCAGTCCACGGGCCACCAGTTCCTCATAGATTCCCATTTTCGATCTCCCCGTTTCTGTCATGTTCTTTGATTGTCTTTTTTGTAGGCCTCAGCCTGAACCAGCTGCTCTTCGGCGCTTTCCAGGGTGAGTTCAGTAATGCGGTCTCCGCCGGTAAGACGTCCGAGTTCCGCCCGGCGTCCCGCCCTGTCGAGAAGCCGAACGGTCGTATAGGTCCGCCCGTCCGACTGTTTCTTATCCACGGAATACTGTTCGTCCGCCATGGACGCGATCTGGGCCAGATGAGACACGCACAGGACCTGCCGTCCCCGTCCCAGCCTCCACAGCTTTTCCGCCACCCTCTGGGCGGCGATGCCGGACACTCCGGTGTCGATCTCATCGAACACCAGCGTCTGCACGGTATCCGATTCCGTCAGGACGTTCTTCATGGCCAGCATGATGCGGCTCAGTTCGCCGCCGGATGCGATGCGGCTGAGGCGTCCGGGCGCCTCTCCGGCATTTGCAGACATATAGAACCCGATATCGTCTGCTCCCGCAGCGGTGAGGCCGCATGGTTCCATGCGGACCTCGAACCGGATGCCCTTCATGTTCAGTTCGGCCAGTTCCCGGACGATCTCCTTCTCCAGGCGGTCCGCGCCGTTTCTTCGCACGGCGGTCAGCTTTGCGGCCAGGGCTTCGGTCTCCGGCCTTGTTTTCTCTATCTTCGCCCTCAGACGTTCCCGGGCGTCATCGGAGCCCTGAAGCTCCTCCAGTTTCTCTTTCGATGCAGCCAGATGGTCCAGCACGTCCTGTTCCTCCGGCCCGTATTTCTTCAACAGTCGCCGCAGAGCGGCGTATCGCTCCTCCAGTTCCTCGAGTTCACCGGAACTGAAATCGAGCTCGCGCAGGCTGTCCGCAAGCGTCTCGGCCGCATCGTCCAGCTGGTAGCGGGCGTCGCGGATCTGCTCCGCCGCCTGTGTGAAGCGGTCAGTGAAACGCTCCGCGTGACCGAGGACCGCCTCCGCCTCCTGCGCCAGCGCTACGGCGCCGTCGGAGCTGCCGGCCCCGTTCAGAGCCGACAGCGCCTGCTCCACGAAGTCCGTCAGTTTCGCCGCATTCTTCAGAAGTTCTCTTCTCCGCCCGAGTTCCTCATACTCTCCGGGAGCGGGAGAAACACGCTCGATCTCGGCGATCTGGTATTCCAGCATATCTACCGTCCTGGCGCGCTCCCCTTCGTCCATCTCCAGACTCTGCAGCTGAGCTTCCAGACGTTTCAGTTCCCGATAGGATTCCGCATAGGCGGCCAGCGCCGCTTCGGAACCGGCATAGCCGTCCAGATAATGCAGGTGGGTGGACTCGTCGAGCATCTTCAGCCCGTCGTTCTGACCGTGGATGTCCACGAGTGCTCCTCCTGCCTCGCGCAGCTGTGCGACGGAAACGGTCCTTCCGTTGATCCTGCAGACGTTCTTTCCATCCGCGGACAGCTTCCGGAACAGCACCAGGGTCCCGTCCTCCGACGGTTCCGCGCCGATCTCCTCCAGCGCAGACATATCATCCGGCGCGTCGAAAACGGCTGTAACGGCCGCCCACGAGGCTCCGGTGCGGATGACCTCGCGTCCGATCCTTCCCCCGGTGACCATGTGGAGCGCATCGATGACGATGGATTTACCCGCGCCCGTCTCACCCGTCAGCACGTTCAGTCCTCCGCCGAAGGAGATGTCCGCACGCTCGATCACGGCTATATTCTCAATCTGAAGATCGGTCAGCATCCGCTTCCGTCACCTCCCGCTCCGGAGACCCGTCAGATTACAGCATCTCCCGGATCTCTTCCGTGAATTCCTTGGCCTCCTCCGCCGAATACATGCACAGGAAAGCCGTGTCGTCGCCTCCCAGCGTTCCCGCCAGAGACTCTATGTTCATGCTGTCGATGGCGCTGCACGCCGCCTGGGCAAGTCCCGGCAGCGTTTTGATCACGACGATGTTCTGCGCGCAGACGCAGGAAGTGACGCACTCCCTGAAGATGGCCTGCAGCCGCATCGAGTGGTTCTGCTTTTCCCTCTTATGGAGAACGGCATACCGGTAGGACCCGTCAGGCGTGAGTTCCTTGATGATATGAAGCTCCTTGATGTCCCGGGACACGGTGGCCTGCGTACTGACGATGCCGGCGCCGCGGAGCGCCTCGATCAGCTGGCCCTGTGTCTCGATGTCCTGCTTCTCGATGAGTTCCAGAATGGCTGTCTGTCTTATACTTTTCATTGGTCATCTGTCTCCTAATTTTTCATATACGGTGGAATAAAAGCTTCTCTCGGAAAACCGGATCAGCCGTGTCTTCTTTTCGGATCGCCTGATCTCTATCACATCGCCGGGCAGCAGGCTGACGCCGTCATTCCCGTCGCAGGAGATTACCGCCGGGTTCTTTCTCTCCCCTGACATGCGGATGCGGACGGTCCTGGAAGGATCCAGGACGAAAGAGCGTGCTGCCAGCATATGCGGACAGATGGGCGTTACGATGATGGCCTCCGTATCCGGCTCGACGATGGGGCCGCCGGCGGACATCGAATAGGCAGTGGAACCTGTGGGCGTCGCGACCACCGCGCCGTCTCCCGTGTATTTCAGCATTACTGCGTCGTCGCCGGAGATCTCCAGCGCGATGACACGTTCACGGCCCTTGATCTCGACATCGTTCAGCACGACGTCCTCAAGGATGCATTCTCCGTTCCGAATCACCTTCGCCTTGAGCATCATGCGCTCTGATACAGCATAATCCCTCGCGGCAAGGCGCCGGAACTCACCGGTATCTCCCGGTCCCAGATCGGTGATGAAACCCAGGTGCCCAAGATTCACGGAGGCAACGGGAAGCTCCGCGTCTGCCACGAGTCTGGCCGCCCGGAGAAGAGCTCCGTCCCCTCCGAAGACCACCAGCACGTCCGAGGAAGCCATCTCGTTCTCCACAGTGCTCCATGCGGAACTCTCCGGCGCGGGAATCTCCTCCCCTTCATACAGCGTACAGAACACGGTGCTGACGCCGTTCCGGGCCAGCACGTTGGCGACCTGCCTCGCCGCGGCCAGCGCATTGGGCTGTGCCAGGCTCGGACATAGAATAGCTTTCATACGCTCCCTCCCAGACTGTCATGCGCCGCACGTACGACGGCAGCGGGATCCACGCCGCAGGCGTCTGTCCCGGACCGGAAATGGCCGAGAAATTCGATGTTCCCCTCAGGACCCCGCACCGGAGAAAACGTGAGCCCCGTCACGGCAAAGTCCGACGCGAGGGCATAGCCGATCACGTTTTCCAGCACTTCCACATGAGTGGCCGCCTCTTTCACGACGCCCTTCTTGCCGACTTTCTCCCGGCCGGCCTCGAACTGGGGCTTGATCAGGCAGCAGATCTCCGCCGACGGAGCCATGATGCTCCTGAGCACGGGAAATACCAGTTTCAGGGAAATGAAGGAAACGTCAATCGCCGCCAGATCCGGCTGATCCGGCACCTGTTCCGCGGTCACGTTCCGTATGTTCGTCCTCTCCATCACTACGACGCGGGGATCGTTCCGGATGCTCCAGGCGAGCTGTCCGTACCCGACGTCGATGGCATAGATCTTTTTCGCCCCGTTTTTCAGCAGGACATCAGAAAACCCGCCGGTGGAGGCTCCGCAGTCGATGCAGATCCTTCCTTCCGGCCGAACGGAGAAGACGTCGAGCGCCTTTTCCAGTTTCAGTCCTCCGCGGCTCACATAGGGGATCGCATGTCCCCGGATCTCGGGTTCGGCCGTATCCGGCACCATGGTGCCGGGTTTGTCGACTCTCACCTGATCGATATACACCTGTCCGGCCATGATGGTTGCTTTCGCCTTTTCACGGCTGGGTGACAGTCCCTTCTCCGTAAGGAGAACGTCAAGACGGATCTTACCCATGCTCCGCCTCCCTCATTCTCCCAGCGAGCGCCGCGGCATCCAGGCCGCACAGGCGGCGGAGTTCCGGAACGGATCCGTGGGGCACGAAGCCGTTCCCCGTATTCGCGCAGAGCAGTTCAGGGGACATACCGTTCCTTTCCAGCAGCGCAGCTATCTGCATGCCGATGCTGCCGCTCTCCTCCGCCTCCTCCGCGCAAAGCAGGATCTCGCAGCCGTCCAGGAGGCCGAGGATCTCCTCTTCGGGAAGAGGGCAGATGCGGTTGAGCTTCACCAGGCCCGTCTCCAGGCCTTCTGCCTGCAGCAGGTCGCAGGCCTGCAGGCATTCGTTCACGAGAACGCCGTAGGTGAGGATGACGCGGCGTTTCCCTCCGCGCAGGCGGACGGCGGCGCCTTCGGAGCAGTCCCTGTACGCCCCTTCCCCGCCTCTGGGATACCGGACCGCGACCGGTCCCCGGCATTCATAAAGAGCCTCATGCATGGCGGCTCGGAGTTCCGCAAAGGAAGACGGAGACAGCACGGTCATCCCCGGAACGGAGGACAGATATGCGATATCAAGAAGTCCCTGGTGGGTCTCTCCGTCCGCTCCGACAAGACCGGCCCTGTCCACGGCGAGCACCACGTGCTGTCCCGCCAGCGCCAGTTCCTGCACGAGCATGTCATAGGACCTCTGCAGGAAAGTGGAATAAACGGCAAAGACCGGCTTCATGCCGCCGGCCGCAAGGCCTCCGGCCATGGCGGCCGCATGCTCCTCCGCGATGCCGACGTCAAAGAATCTGTCGGGATAAAGGGCGGCAAAGCCTCCGAGCCCGGTGCCTTCCGTCATGGCTGCGGTGATCGCGCAGACCGTCGGATCCTTCTGTGCCAGCTGGATCATTTCATTTCCGAAAACCGCCGAAAAGTCTGCGGATGACGGCGCCGTTTCTCCCGTTTCGGGATCGAACGGCCCGATTCCGTGGAACTTTCCGGGTTCCGCCTCGGCAAACGTGTAGCCCATGCCCTTTTTCGTAACGGCATGCACCAGCGTCGGGCAGCCCTGATCCCTGGCCCACCGGAGGACCTCCTCCATCGCGCCGATGTCATGGCCGTCCACCGGTCCGCTGTAAGCCAGTCCGAACTGCTCGAACATGCTCTCGTTCAGTACGGACCGCTTCAGGCGCTCCTTCATGCGGTGCGTCAGCCGGTAAACGACGCGGCCGCCGGGCATCCGCTGCATGAAGGCCCTGTATCTCTTCTTGAAAACAAGATAGGAATGCTTCAGGCGCAGTCTTTTCAGGTAATTGCCCAGTCCTCCCGTGTTGGGATTGATGGACATGCCGTTGTCATTCAGGATCACGATCACGGGAAGCCCGGAGGACGCCAGATCGCACAGGCCTTCGTAAGCCGTGCCTCCGGTCATGGCGCCGTCGCCGATCAGGCAGACGATCCTCTCGCTCCGTCCCGCGAGAGCGCAGGCTCTCGCCATCCCGAGCGCGACGGAAATGGACGTGGAGGCGTGTCCGGCAACATAGGCGTCGTGGACGCTCTCCCTGGGTTTTGGAAAACCGGAGATCCCTCCGAACGTCCGGAGAGCGGAAAACTCCCCCGCCCGTCCGGTAAGCATTTTATGAACATAGCACTGATGTCCGACGTCAAAGACCAGCCGGTCAACGGCGGTATCGAATACGCGATGAATCGCGACGGTCAGTTCCACCGCCCCGAGATTTGAGGCGAGATGGCCTCCCGTACGGGAGACGTTCCGGACCAGAGCCGTCCGGATCTCCCCGCACAGTTCCCGGAGCTGGGGCTCCGTAAGACCGCGGAGTTCTTCCGTCGTTATCGAATCGAGATAACTCAACGCATTTCCTCTTTTCCGCGCCCTTTGACCGGACGCTGCGTTAACATAGGATTGTATCAGAAGAAGTCTTCCAATTCAAGTATCCGGCACCCCTGAGGCGGTGAAAAACGAATAAAAAAGCGAATATTCCGTATATACAGCGTTATTCCGTCATCCGTCAAACGCAGCCGTCAGGACATCCGACGCCACGGTGCCGGCGGCGGAACTCCCGTATCCTCCGTTTTCCACAAGTACGACGAATGCCAGCGTTCTTCCGTCCTTTTCCCCATAGCCAACGAACCACGCGTGGGGCGAGAGTCCGCCGCCGACCTCCGCGGTCCCGGATTTCGCATAGGCCCTGATGCCGGGAAACAGGCTTTCCCCGTAGGACGTGACCACATTGTTGTGCATCAGTTCCGCCAGGGTTTCCGCTGTCTTTTCGGGGAGGAGCACCGTGCTGCCTCCCTCCGGGCCGTCTTTCAGCAGGGTCAGATCCGGCGCCTCGCCTTTTCCGGCGATTGCTGCCATCATGCGCAGGACGGCTGCCGGACAGACCGTATCCTGTCCCTGTCCGATCCCGCTCCAGGCCGTATCGAGCGCTTCGGAGGAAAGCGTATAGTTGCCTTTCGCCGAGGGGACGCCGTCCATGAAGACCGATGAGGTGAGAGACAGTGCGTCCGCCTTGTCCTTCATTGCCTTTCCTCCCACATCCACGGCGAGCTGTGCAAAATAACAGTTGCAGGATACGGCGAGCGCCTCACGCATGCTCAGATCCCCGTGGACGCCCATACAGTTCACAGTATCGTCGCCGATCTCACAGGATCCGGCGCAGTGATATGTACGCTGCATCGCGTCGGGAAGCGCCTCCAGTGCTGCGGCAGCCGTCACGAGCTTGTAGATCGATCCCGGCGTATAGGCCGAGGAGAGGAACCGGTTGATGTACACGCCCTCGTATTCCGGCGAATCGAAGGAATCCGGCGGCGATTCCGGATCGAAGGACGGAGAGGAGACCATGCACAGGATCTCGCCGGTATCGCAGTCGCAGACGGCCACCGCTCCCTTCCTTCCGTTCAGCGCCTGCCAGGCGCGCCGGTTCAGTCCGGCGTCGATCGACAGGGCGACGGACCCCTTCCGGTCCGAACGGTACAGGCCGTTGACGGTATCGTATCCGGTCAGATAGTCCCGGTAAACGATGTTCGCCCCGGTGCCGATGTTCCCGTATCTGTCCCCCACGGCGTGAAGGGTGCTCAGACGCGTTGCGGTGTCCGCCGAATAACGGTACGTTCCGTCTTCCATCGTGAGCAGGATCTCCCCGTCTCTGTCGGTGATCTCCCCGTGTTTCAGGACACCGTCGGTATAGGCCGTACGGTTGGCGGAAAAGGCCGCCCAGTGCCTCCCGTCCCGGAAATAGCGCAACAGGAATATCCCCATGCCGGCAGCCAGAAGAAGGATGATGATCAGCAGCACGGCGCTTCTTCTCTTGATCTTAGTCATGCTCCGCCTCCGATCCTCTTACATAGATCCGGACATCCTCATCGACGTCGGCGGCATTTCTTTTCCTCCGCCCGGGCACACGGACGGTGAAGCTTGCGTTTTGCCGGGTATCACAGGCCTTGATAAAAGCCAGGATCCCCCAGCAGGCGATCAGGCTGGACCCTCCTCTGGAAACGAACGGGAATGTGACGCCCGTAAAGGGAAGGATATCCATGCTCCCGAGCACGTTCAGCATCATCTGAAAGATCAGCATGGCTGCCGCAGACACGGAGCATATGACCGTGAAGCTGCTGCGCGCCCTGCCGGCGTACGCGAACGCGTATACTCCGAGGAGTATCACGGCAAGGATCATCGTAAGTCCGAAGATCAGGCCCTCCTCCTCGCATACGACGCCGAACACGAGATCCGTGTTGGCAGCGACCACCGTCTCCAGCCACCCGCGCCCGGCGCCAAGGCCGAAAAGGCCTCCCCCGGCCGCCGCGGACATGGCTCTGACCTGCTGATATCCGCTGTCATACGGAAAGTCCCAGGCGTGGCGCCAGCCGGAGAATCTCGACGCGATATACGGCTTCAGGCTGATGGCCAGCAGTCCTGCGCTCACGGCGCCGCCGACGCTGAGAAACACGGTCCCGATGCTGCCGGAACGAAGAAACGCGATGACGAGATAGGTCACGAAGAACACAAGTCCGGTGCCGAAGTCGCTGATCAGCACAAGCGCCAGCACGCACATCGCCGCGAATCCGACGAAAAGGAACAGGTTCTTCTTTGTGAAAAGGCGGTCCAGCGTGGCCGCCCCCACGAAGATGAAAACGATCTTCACAAATTCGGAGGGCTGGAACGAGAATCCCCCGATGCTCAGCCAGTTTTTCGCCCCGAGCACAGCCTCGCTGAATACGACGTTGACAAGAAGCAGGGCGAGACCTGCCGCCGCCGCGGGAATCCTCAGCTTTTTGACGAGCCTCAGGCTGCGAAGCACCGCTCCGACGCAGAAATACAGAATCACGCCGGCGATCAGGAACAGGATCTGCCGGGTCATCTCATACGCGGCGGAGGTGGCGCAGACGGCAAAACCCGCCGTGGTGAGGAGCAGTGCCAGCGTTTCCGCCTCGAAAGCCCGTCTCCGTATGGATCTGGTGAACAGATAGGCCGCCCAGCTGACAGCCGCCAGGCACGGAAACCCCAGCAGGATCCTTCCGTCCGCCGGCTGTGAGGGGTCCAGGAAAAAGCTCAGGAAGAAGCAGGCCTGAAGCATGGAGAGAAGGAACAGCGTAAAGCCCTGGCTGACCGGCTGATACCGGTACCGCCTGCTCTCCGCCTGCTCTCTCTCCTCCTCCTCGCTCATGGGCAGGAACACCATGTCCAGTCCGCCCACGGTGATCACCTGTCCGGGCCGGACAGGCATGGAACCGTCGACCTTCTTATGGTCGACTTCGATCCCCGTGCGGGAACTCAGATCGTAGACCGTCCATCCGCCCCTGTTGTCCCGGATCAGCGCGCCGTGGCTTCTGGATACCGTGGGAACGTCCACACGGATGTCACAGCTCCTTCCGCGCCCGATGGTATTCTCCCAGTGCATCAGCGGGATCGTCACGTCTCCGGACAGCACGAGGCGCCCCCACCGCTCCGGACGGCTGTCCTCGCGGAAGAGGCTGATCAGGCAGCGGAGAAGGACGATGAGACCGAGAGCCGGTATCAGGTAGCGCAGGAAGAACAGCGCCGTCTCCGCCCGTTTTCCGATGAACGAGACGGCCCATTCGGAGACCGTCTCAAGGGCTTTGAAAACAGATTCTATCATAAAAATGGACATGGGCAGATACGGTCGCCCGCATCTGCCCACCTTTCGTATAATGTTGTTACGCTTCGCTTGCCTTGGCGTCGGCAATGACCTTCTGCTGCACCATCTGGGGCGCCTCCTGATACCTGTTGAACTCCAGAGTGAAGGAGCCGCGGCCCTGTGTCATGCTGCGGAGATCGATGGTATAGGAACTCATCTCGGCCATGGGTACTTCAGCCTCGACGATCTGCATTCCGTCAGCGGCGGTCATGCCCAGCACGGTCCCTCTCCGCTTGGAGGAAATGTCGGACATGATATCGCCCAGATTGGCGTCCGGGATCGTCACTTTCAGCGTGCCGATGGGCTCGAGGATCGTGGGCTTGGCATTCGGAATGCCTTCCTGATACGCCAGCCTGGCTGCCGTCTGGAAAGCCATATCATTTGAGTCTACCGGATGGTAGGAGCCGTCGTAAAGCGTGGCCTTCAGGCCGACCAGAGGATATCCGGCCAGAACGCCCTTCTGCACGGCGTTGCGCAGTCCCTTCTCAACGGAGGGGAAGAAGTTCTTCGGAACGCTGCCACCGAACACCTCTTCGGCAAACACCAGATCGTCCGTCTCATACTGGGGCTCGAAGCGGATCCAGACGTCGCCGAACTGGCCGCTGCCGCCGGACTGCTTCTTGTGCCGGCCGTGGGCTTCCACCTTGCCCTTGATCGTCTCACGGTAGGCGACTTTCGCCGGACTCAGCTCGGCTTCCACTCCGAAGCGGGATTTCAGCTTTGCGCACAGGACATCCAGCTGGATGTCACCGGCGCCGGCAAGGACCATCTGATGGGTCTCGGGATTGTTCTCAACAGTGAAGGAGATGTCTTCCTCGTTCAGGCGGGCAAGCCCGGAAGCGATCTTATCCTCCTGTCCCTTGACTTTCGGGGAAACGGCCATGGAATAGCAGGGCTTCGCGATCTGGATCGGGGCCAGGACGACGTCGGCCTTCGGGTCGCAGACCGTGTCGCCGGTCTTCCAGTCCATCTTGCCGACGGCACCGATGTCGCCGCAGATGATCTCCTTGACCTCCGTGTTCTTCTTTCCGCACATGGTGTACAGGCGGCCCAGCTTGTCCGTGGAACCGGAGCGGGGATTGAACAGGGACATATCCGAAGTGATCTTGCCGGAAAGGACCTTCACGAAAGAGAACTTGCCGAACTGGTCGGACACCGTCTTGAACACGACGCCGACGGTCTTTCCGTCGGGATCGCACACGATGGGCTCGCCCTCCTCGGGCTGCACCGCGGGACGCGCCAGCGGGCTGGGCGCGCACTTGACGATGGCGCGGAGGACGGAAGCGGTGCCGTCGTTGGTAAAGGCGCTTCCGCAGAAGATCGGAATGATGGAACCGTCAGCGACGCCCAGGCGGATGCCGGAGACGATATCGGGCACTTCCAGAGACATATTCTCAAAGTACTTGTCCATCAGTTCCTCGCTGGAACCGGCGGCCGTCTCCATAAGAGCTTCCTTAAACTCCTCGGCGGCGGCGGCATCGGCGGCTCCGGGCGCAAACTCCTTGACGCCCTTGCCTTCCCAGGCAAAGCCCTTGCCGTGGACCACGTCTACGATGCCCTTCCCGTCGGAACTGGGAATGGTGATGGTAACGACCTTCGTGCCGAAACGCTCCTTGATGCTGTTGATCGTCGCCATGGTGTCGATGTTGTCCTCATCGATCTTGGAGACGTAGAACATGAACGGGATCCCGGCGCCCTGCAGGCGTTTGAAAGCGCGCTCCGTACCGACGGAGATGCCGTCCTTCGCCGTGACGACGACGATGGCAAAATCCGCGGCAGCCAGCGCCGTCATGACGTCGCCCGCGAAATCGAAGAAACCCGGAGTGTCGATGATGTTGATCTTGTGATCGTCATAATATACAGGCGCGACGGCAGTGGAGATGGAGATAGTGCGCTTCTGCTCCTCGGCGTCGTAGTCGCAAACGGTGGTGCCGTCAGCCACTTTTCCCTGACGGTCGATGGCTCCGGTCACATAGAGCATGCTCTCCGCCAGGGAGGTCTTTCCGCTGGCGCCGTGCCCGATGAGCAGTACGTTTCTGATCTGGTCTGTCGTGTAACTCATAGTCTGAATTCCCTTCGTCATATTTGTGGTTATAGTCAGATTAACACACCAATAAAGGTATTTTACACCTTTTCTCTATTACATTCAATCCGTTATTATTGCTAATTCTCCCTCTTTGATTCTGTTAAAAATGACGAATCCCGCAGGGAGAAAAACGCACCGGTACCGATGGGTACCGGTGCGGTGAAAACCGTATGAAACCGGCGGTCAGTCTTCTTTCTTTTCCGTTTCTTCCGCGGCTTTTCTTCCCTTTCCGCTGAGCATGACGTTGGCGAGGATGCCCAGGATCAGGGCGCAGGCAACTTCGGTGATGGTGACGGAGCCGAAGGACAGAGTCATTCCGCCGACGCCGGCGATCAGGATCACGGAAGCCACGAACAGATTCCTGTTGTCGTTCAGGTCCACCTTCTGGAGCATCTTCAGACCGGATACGGCGATGAAGCCGTAAAGGGCGATGCAGACGCCTCCCATGACGCAACTGGGAATGGTGGCCAGGAAGGTCGCGAAGGGGCCGAAGAAGGAGATCACGATGGCCAGGATGGCGGTGGTCAGGATAGTGATGACAGAGGCGTTGCCGGAGATGGCAACGCAGCCGATGGATTCGCCGTAGGTGGTGTTCGGGCAGCCGCCGAACAGGGCGCCGGCGAAGGAGCCGATGCCGTCGCCGAGAAGCGTCCGGTGCAGGCCGGGCTCTTCCAGCAGATCCGTTCCCACGATGGAGGACAGATTCTTGTGGTCAGCGATATGCTCGGCAAAGACCACGAACGCCACGGGGATGTAGGCGACCGCGATCGTGGCCACATAGCTGCCGGAAAGTTCCGCGAATCCCTTTGAGGCCGTCAGGAACGTGAATCCGGGGACCCAGGTGATATCGTTGAACAGGCTGAAGTTGATAACGCGGAAGGCGTCGTTTCCGGTGGCATTTCCGATCGCCGTGAAGATGGCTGCAAGCACATATCCGGCCAGGATGCCGATGATGAACGGGATCATCTTCAGCATCTTCTTCCCGTAGACGGAGCAGAGCATGGTGACAGCCAGAGTAACGAGTCCGCAGATCAGTGCTACATAGGGAGAGCAGACGGAGGCTCCGTCCACCTTGATGCCGCCGCTGAACAGATCACCGATCGCGTTGCCGGCCAGCGACAGTCCGATGATTGCCACCGTAGGACCGATTACGACTGCCGGCATGATCTTGTTGATCCATTTGACGCCGCACAGTTTTACAACGATGGCGATGACAACGTAGACGAGTCCGGCGAACAGCGCGCCGAGAATGAGGCCGAGATATCCGAGCTGCATAGAGACGCCGCCGGCAAAAGCCGCGGCCATAGACCCCAGAAATGCGAAGGAGGAGCCGAGGAACACAGGGCTTCTGAATTTCGTTAAGATGAGATAGACCAGTGTGCCGATGCCGGCGCCGAACAGAGCGGCTGTCTGGGACATGCCGTTGCCGACGATGGCGGGCACCGCGATGGTAGCAGCCATGATGGCAAGCAGCTGCTGCAGGGCGAACAGGATCGTTTTACCGAACGAAGGCCTGTCCTTGATTCCGTAGACAAGATTCATATGTTTCCCTCCTCATATTACTCGACGGCTCTCCGACCGCCATAAAAAAACCACCGTAAGGGAGACTATGCCCCCCACGATGGATCGTGAAAAAGAAAAGAAGCGCCCGGACCGTCACTAAGCATCTTGCACTTGAACAGCATGCGGCACTCCCCCTTTTTTTCTCTGTCGGCTATCATAACAGAACACCGGTTGAATTGCAAGATGAAATATTGCGTTTCTAGTGGAAAAACAGGCCGCCGGAGATCCGCACAGACGGATCTCCGGGGCCTGTCGGCGTTCAAGCAACGTAACTGATCAGGATCGTTATGACCTCCATGGCCAGCATATATTCGCACAAGCTGGACGGGCTGACGGATCCCCCCGCTCCGAGGCGGGCAAACAGGAGCATGATCAGCATGCCCAGAACGGCAGTCACCACGGAAATGACGGTATTGATCCCCGCAATGATCCTGAGCCTGCGGGCACCGATCACGGTCTCCGCCACCGTTCCCGGAGTGGAGTGCACGGAAACAGCCGCCGCATGCGGCACTTTCTCCGGTTCGTTTTCCGCCGCGGCACAGGCCTGCCGGAAGGGCAGATACTCCATGTCATCGACGGGGATCTGCAGTTTCTGCTGCACCATCAGCGGGGATATGTTGAAATCCCTGCCCGCGACGAACAGTTTCAGCCGGCTGCGCAGCATGGACATCATCGCGCTCTGCACGCTTTTCGTCGGCCGGTATGCCACCGTGATGATTCCGGACAGCTTTCCGTCCAGCGCCACGTACATGGCGTTCTTCAGATTGAGTTCCTGCGGAACCGGCACACCGTAAAGGCTCAGGCAGGAAGCCGTGCCGCACAGGATATTCTCATTTCTGACGAGAGTGGAAAATCCTCCTTCGCAGATCTCATAGCTGTCGATCCGCATATGGCTGATCCCCTGCCTGTCCATAAAGTCCCCGAAAGGTCCGGCAAGCCCGGACTGTGCCGCCGAAAGAAGGCTTCCGGTGTAACGGATGACCTTCTCCGCCTGTTTCTGATCAAAGATCTTGATCCCTGTGATCGTAGCGCCCGCAGGGAAAAGATCGTTTTCACAGATACGGATTCCGTCGGCGTAGTAGACGGTATCCGCCCCGCCCCAGCCGGCAACGGCGGACCCGGAGCGGCGCAGACGCCTTGCAACGAGAGAGAACGGAACTCCGAAAGCCGAAAGCGCCGAGAAAGACGCCGACGCTGCAGCGGAGGCAGCCAGGCACCTGAAGAACGGCGTCCCGCTGCCGAGTGTTCCGACCAGTGAAAACAGGATCACAAGGCATACGAAGATCGGAGCAAGCGCCCGGTACGCGGATTCCGCTGCGTCGGTCTCGACCAGATTGTTGTAGAATCCGTCCGCCGGTCCGGAATGGTGTTTGATCAGATTGCACTCGATCTCGGGAACGTAATCCGAAACGAACACCTCGGGCGTATCCGAGGCGGCAGCCGTCTTCAGAGACAGATTCATGGCTGCCACCTGACGGTACTCTCCCCAGAGGGACAGCGCCATGGCAAAGGCCGATACGCAGCAGAACGGGGCGTTTGCCGTCGCGTCATGTTTTTTCAGCACACCGAAACAGCAGAAGAGAACGACGAGCGAGGACAGGAGCAGAAGCGTCTCATAGCCCGGCTTCAGCCGTATCAGATCCTCTCCCCCGCGCACCAGCAGGTCCACGGCCAGCGCCATCACCACAAGCTGCATGATGGCGAGAACGGCCGTAAGGACATAGCCGTTGGCGTTGATGCCCGGCAGATACACGCCCCTCTCGAACAGTATGGTGATCACCGTCATGACGAAAGCAAGTACCAGCGCCGCACGGCTCCGGAGCATCAGTCCGTGTCTCTTTTTGGCCCATGCGTCCGCCGTCTCGGAATAATCCGGTTCGGGGACGAAAACATCTTCCTCCACCTTCGGTTCGGAGATCTTCTCGCCGGCATCGCCGTCTGCGGCGTCCCTGCCGCGGCGGAAACGGCGGAAGACGGACTTCAGGCCGCCCAGAGGATCGATGGCCTCCGTTCCCTCGTCCGTATCCTCTCCATCAGCATAAAAAGTCTCGTCCCAGGTCGTCTGGAATTCCTTTCCCTCATCGGATTCGGCGAACCGGTAGTCGTCGAAAAACAGGATCTCGGTATCCGCACCCTGATCATCCGTCTGTTCCTGCGGAGCCTCCTCCGCGGGAACAGCAGCCGGTTCATACGGTTCGTTTGCCGCCTCCTCCGAACTCCCATCGGGACCATCTCCGCCGGTTCCGGGAAGGTCAGCCGTTTCCGGTCCGTACGGTTCTTCTGTCATTCCCGGTTCCTCGGTTCCGGCATCTTCCGGAGAATCTGCGGCCGCATCTGCCCCGCTCTCTTCCTTTATCCCGTCTGCGGTCTTCCTTTTTCTGCGGAACAGGGATAGAAAACTGAATCCCGACTCGTCCTTGTCCGGATCCTGGAAGTCTCTTCCGCCGTACTCATCAGATTCAGGATCTGTTTCAGTCTCCCCGAACTCCTCAGCAGGCTGCCCAGGGTGACCGATATCTGCAGCGCTTTCCGAATCGTCTGCCTGGTCCGCAAAGGGATTCTCCCAGGCCCCGCTGTCCTGCGGCGTTTTTCCGGCGGACGATACGGGTTCAAAACGGACGGTCTCCGCCGCGATATCCGCTGCGGATTCCGGTCCGGGTATGAGTTCGGGATCCGGCTCAGGAAGCTGTCCGGGTTCGGAAGCCGCCGGCTCATCTGCCGGATCGGAAGGCTCCCCGCGGATGATTTCCGGTTCCCCGCCGAGGAATTCCTCTCCGAGCGTGCCCTCCGCCGACTGCGTCACGATCTGATCGATCTGCGCGTCGAGAAGATCCTCGGAGGACCGGCGGTCACCGTCGATATATGCCGTTCCCTTGTATTCCGCCAGAATGGATTCCAGGGAATAGGGATCGTTATTGTCCACAGGCCGGAAGTCAGACATACTGTATCCTCCCTTTGCATTTCATATGACTTGACCTGCGCCCGGGCGCAGGTCAAGTCCGTTCACACGTTTTTTGAGCGCCGCTGCCGCATCACTTCGTAGATGAGAAGGGCCGCAGACACAGAGGCGTTCAGCGATCCAACCCTGCCCGCCATGGGAATGCTTACGATAAAATCGCAGGCCTCCCTTACAAGGCGGGACATCCCGCTGCCCTCCGAGCCGATCACAAGTGCGGCAGGGCCGGTGAATCCGGTATCCCACAGAGGAGACTCCCCGTCGGCAGCCGATCCGTAGATCCACAGGCCGGCGTCCTTCAGTTCCCTGATGGCCGACACGAGATTCGGCACTCTGGCAACGGGCAGATGAAAAACAGCCCCTGCGGAAGTCTTCTCCACAACCGGAGTGATCCCCGCACTTCTGCGCTTCGGGATGATCACTCCGTGCGCGCCGGCGGCTTCCGCCGTCCGTATGATCGCGCCGAGATTATGCGGGTCGGAGATCTCGTCACACAGGATGACGAAAGGCTCTTCCCCCTTGTCTTCCGCGGCCGCAAGAATCTGCTGGATCGTCGCGTATTCCGTCACGGAAGCGACGGCGATCACGCCCTGATGGGCCTTTGTGCGGCTCATCTGGTCCAGTTTCCTCCGATCGGTCTCGACGACGACAGCGCCTGCGCTCCTGCCCTTTGAAGCGATATGACCGAGCGTGCTGTCCGTTTCGCCTTTGGCGATATAGATCTTATCGATGGCGCGGCCGGCACGCAGCGCCTCGATCACCGCGTTTCTTCCCTCGATGATCCCGGAGGACTCGTCTTCCCCGTCGTCCTCGCGCCGGTGATACGGGTCCATGTGCCGCCGCACGGGATCTCTTCCCTTGTCCGGACCGGATGCCATCCCGGTTACAGCTCGGCCCTGATGGCCTCGACTCTGTCGAGTTTCTCCCAGGGCAGGTCGCAGTCGGTGCGTCCGAAGTGTCCGTATGCAGCCGTCTGCTTGTAGATCGGCCTGCGGAGGCCGAGCTGGTCGATGATCCGTCTGGGTCTCATGTCGAACAGCTTCTTGACGATCTCGGCCAGTCTCTCATCGTCAACGACGCCCGTGCCGCGGGTATCCACAAGCACAGAAACAGGCTGAGCAACGCCGATGGCATACGCCAGTTCGATCTGACAGGCGCGGGCAGCGCCTGCGGCTACCAGGTTTTTGGCGATGTAACGGGCCATATATGCCGCGCTGCGGTCGACCTTCGTGGGATCCTTGCCGGAGAAGGCTCCGCCGCCGTGGCTGGCGTATCCTCCGTAGGTGTCGACAATGATCTTGCGGCCGGTAAGGCCGGAATCGCCGACAGGGCCTCCGATGACGAAACGTCCGGTGGGATTGACGAAGAACTTCGTCTCTTTCGTGATCAGATTCTCCGGGATCACGGGACGAATGATCGTCTCCGTCACTGCTTCGCGCACTTCCTCGATGGAAATATCCGGGCTGTGCTGCGTGGAAACGACGATGGCTGGCACGCTGAGCACCTTTCCGTTCTCATCATACTCCACCGTGACCTGGCTCTTTCCGTCAGGCCGCAGAAAATCCAGCAGGCCGGTCTTTCTCGCTTCGGTGAGCCGGCGGGAAAGTGCGTGGGCAAAAGAGATCGGAGCGGGCATCAGCTCCGGCGTCTCGTCGCAGGCGAAGCCGAACATCATGCCCTGGTCGCCGGCGCCTGTCTCGTCGGCGTCGTCGAAGGCGTTGTCAACGCCCATGGCAATATCCGGACTCTGAGCATGGACGGCCGTGAGCACGGAGATGCTGTTGCCGTCAAAGCCGGCGGAAGGATCGTTGTAACCGATGCCGTTGACCGTATCCCGGACGATCTGCTGATAGTCGACGACGGCGTTGGCCGTGATCTCTCCCATCACCATCACCATGCCGGTGGTTGTGCAGGTCTCGCAGGCCACGCGGGCCATGGGATCCTGAGCGATGAGAGCATCAAGGATAGCATCGGACACCTGGTCGCACAGTTTGTCGGGATGCCCTTCGGTAACGGATTCTGAAGTGAAAATTCTGTTAGTCACGGGGATTGCCTCCAATCATTGAACACTGTTGTCAGCGGAATATATCCATCTTTAGGATTTTACCACATCTTTTCTCCAATAGAAAGAGGAAAAAGCGCCATTTCCTTCTCTCCGGTGCTGCCCCGGCCTTGCTGAGGAGAAATTTGCGGTTCCCGGGCTGTCTTTCCTTTCATTTTCAGTGATTTTTCCGCTGTTTTCAGAGGATTATCGTTGACTTTCTGCAACCGGTATAATAGAATGATTCAAAACTTTTTTAAGAAGGAATCAAAAATGTCTACGATCGAGCTTCCGTCTGCTCTCTACTTTATCCAGGAGCGGACGGCTTCTCTTCAGAAACACAACCGGATATCCAAGGCCACCTACGCCCAGTATGACGTAAAGCGCGGCCTTCGGAACCGTGACGGAACCGGCGTTATCGCCGGTCTTACCAACATAGGCAACGTCGTCGGCTATGAGAAGGTCGACGGCGTCAAACGTCCGATCCCGGGCGAACTGTATTACCGCGGATACCGTCTGACGGATCTTGTGCACGGATTCCTTGCCGAGAACCGTCCGGGCTTTGAGGAGACCGCCTATCTTCTTCTGTTCGGTGAACTTCCCACAGCCGAAGCGCTCGCCGGATTCCGTCAGATTCTGGCCGCCCAGCGTCCTCTCCCCGACGGTTTCGTCAAGGACATGATCCTGTCCGCTCCCAGCAAGGACATCATGAACAAGATGGCCAGAAGCGTTCTAGCCCTTTACAGCTATGATCCGAATCCCGATCCCGTCCCCGGCGATCTGGCCAAAGAACTGTGCAAGGCCATCTCCCTGATTGCCCGCATGCCCGTCGTGGCGGCATACGCGCTGGCTGCCAGACGCCACTACTACGACAACGACAGTCTTGTCATCCACAATCCCGTCCCCGAACTCTCTACCGCGGAGAATTTCCTCCATGCGATACGTCCGGACGGGAACTACACGGAGGAGGAGTCCCGCATCCTCGACCTGTGCCTGGTCATCCACGCCGAGCACGGCGGCGGCAACAACTCCGCCTTCGCCTGCCGCGTGCTGTCCAGTTCGGGCACGGACATCTACTCCTCCATCGCAGCCGCCATCGGGTCTCTGAAAGGTCCCCGTCACGGCGGTGCCAACCGCAAGGTCATGGAGATGTTCCACTACATAGAAAACGACGTGACCAACTGGGAGGACGAGGCTGAACTGGGATCCTATCTGCGCAGGATCCTCGAGAAGAAAGCCGCCACGGGCGACGGCCTTATCTACGGCATGGGCCACGCCATTTACACTCTGTCCGATCCCCGTGCCGTTCTGCTGAAAGAACTGGCCGGAAACCTCGCCCGCAGCAAGGGAATGGAAAAAGAGTACGATCTGTTCCAGCGCGTTGAAAAACTCACGCCCGCCATTTTCCGAGAGGTTACGGGTTCGGAAAAAGTCATGTGCGCCAACGTGGATATGTACTCCGGACTTGTGTACAAGATGCTGGGCATCCCCGAGATCCTCTACACGCCGCTGTTCGTCATATCCCGTATCACGGGCTGGTGCAGCCACCGCATCGAAGAGGTGTTCAGCGACAACAAGATCATCCGTCCCGCCTACTATGCGCTCACCCCGGAACAGGATTATGTACCCATGAAACAGAGGTGATCCCTCATGGTAACTTTCGTCAATGAGGATTCTTTTCTCCGCTGGTATGCAGACAACTGCCGGATACCGGACGGAAACACCGGCCGCGTCCTGAACGATGTCTATATGGGATACTGCAGCACCGGAGTTCAGCAGTTCGTGATACCTGCCGCTGCCAGCGTTTCCGGCAGAGACGAGACGTATCCTTTCCGTTTCGAAGACAAGGGCTGCTGCGGAGCCAGCAATCCCTTCATCTATTTCTGATCCGCTTCTTCACCGCTGCCTGCCTGCGCTGAGCGCCGCAGCAGAATCAGTTCCAAACAGAACAACAGGCCGGAGACTTCCGTCTCCGGCCTGTTTTCATTCGCAGGATCTTTCTTATTTGATCTCTATCTCGGCGCCGACGGCGGTGAGCTGCTCTTTCAGAGCCTCTGCCTCTTCCTTCGTCACGCCTTCCTTGATCTTCGCGGGCACGCCCTCGACCAGAGCCTTGGCCTCGGCCAGGCCCAGACCGGTGATGCCGCGGACTTCCTTGATGACCTTGATCTTCTCGGCGCCAAAGCTGGTCATAACGACGTCGAACTCCGTCTTCTCCTCCACGGGAGCAGCGGCAGCACCGCCGGCAGCCGGGGCAGCCATGGCGGCGGCGGAAACGCCGAACTCTTCCTCCAGAGCGTGCACGAGCTCGGAAAGCTCGATAACGGTGAGGGCTTTTACTTCTTCAATCAAAGCAGCAATCTTTTCGCTAGCCATAATAGTGTTCCTCCTGATTCAATAATAATTAATTATAATAGTTGATGATCATTCCGCGGCGGGTTCTTCCACCGGGCCGCCGAGCTTTTCGGCGATGGCCTTGATCACGCAGGCCAGGCTGGAAATGGGCGCCAGCATCGTGCCCAGGACCTGCGCCTGCAGGACCGGAAGCGCGGGGATGCTGGCCAGGGCGTTGATCTCATCCAGGGAGAGGACACGGCCGTCCATGAATCCGCCCTTGATCTCGAAGCAGCCTTCCAGCTTGTCGGCAAACTCCTTGATCACTTTCGCAGGCGCCACGACGTCGTCCTTGCTCACGGCAAGGGACGTAGTTCCGCTGAGGAGCTGATCCAGCTCGCTCAGACCGGCTTTGTCGATGGCGAAGCGGAGAAGCGTATTCTTCACGACGGAATAATCCACGTTGTTCTCACGCAGCTTGCGGCGAAGCTCCGTATCGGCCGCGACGTTGATACCGGAATAGTCCACCAGGACACCGGCCGCAGACGACTGAAGCTTTTCCGTAAGGCCGGCGACGATCGCCTGCTTTTCAGACAGTACTTTTGCGTTTGGCATATCTTTCACCTCCAACAAATGATCGCGCCCAAACAAAAAGTCCCTGCGCCAGAGCACAGAGACAGCAAAGCAAATCGTTTTGCTCCTCGGCAGGATTTACGGTCAAACCACCTGCTGTCTTTGGAACGCTACCGTAATATAACAGAAGCCCCGTCAGTTGTCAACAGTTTTCTTCGTCTTATTATCCGAAACTGCATTCTTTTTCGAAAATAACAGTTGACATTCTTCCGGAACGGATGTATATTATATAGGCTGACTCGGACGATTAGCTCAGCTGGCTAGAGCATCCGCTTGACGTGCGGAGGGTCAGCGGTTCAAGTCCGTTATCGTCCACCAGTAAATCACATTTGCTTCGGCAAATGTGATTTTTCTTTCCTGGGAGGTTTTTTTATGCTGAACATCGTACTGGTAGAGCCGGAGATCCCCGCCAATACCGGCAACATAGCCAGGACCTGCGCGGTCACCCGGTCCAGACTCCATCTGGTCCGGCCTCTCGGCTTCGATATCTCCGAGAAGGCTGTCAGGCGCGCCGGGCTGGATTACTGGCCCATGGTGGATCTTACCGTCTACGACAGCCTTCAGGATTTTCTCGACCGGCATTCATGCGCGGATATGTGGCTGGCCACGACGAAAGGAGGACGGCCGTATACGGACGCGGAATTCCGTGACGGCTGTTTCCTCCTGTTCGGCAAAGAGACCGCCGGTCTGCCCGCCTGGCTGCGCGACAGATACCCCGACTGCTGTCTCCGCATACCCATGCGGCCGGATGCCCGCAGCCTCAATCTGTCAAACTCCGCCGCTATCGTATGCTATGAGGCGCTCCGTCAGCTGTCCTTTCCAGGTCTGGTCTGACAATACTGAATTGAAAAAACGGTGGGTCACCCGTTCAGGGCGACTCACCGTCGCTTTTTTTCTTATCGGAAAATTTGACGTATCCGCGATCCTGCCATGCCTTCAGGTCCTTCACCTGTTCGTACATCCGCACGTAGCTGTGATACCTCTCCGCGCTGATCCTTCCCTCTTCCACTGCTGCCCGGACCGCGCATCCGGTCTCCCGGGTATGGGTACAGTCGTCGAAGCGGCAGGAGCCCAGGCAGTCGGAAAACTCCGGAAAAACATAGGGCAGTTCCTCTTTCGGGACCGGTGCCATCTCCTCCACGTCAAAGCTGGAAAACCCCGGAGTATCCGCGATCCATGCCCCGTTGCTCATCGGGAAGAGTTCCACATGGCGCGTCGTGTGCCTGCCTCTGCCCAGCTTGCTGCTGACCTCCCCCGTCGGGAGTTCAAGCGTCGGATCGAGGCGGTTGAGGATGCTGGACTTTCCCACACCGGAATTGCCGGCAAAAGCACAGAGTTTTCCCGCTGTCAGTCCGGAGAGTTCTTCGATGCCTTCTCCGGTCACCGCGCTGACTCTGACGACCGGGAACCCGGCATTGCCGTAGATCTGCCAGAGCTTTTCCGCCGGATCTCTGTCGATCTTGTTGATGCAGATCACGGGCCGGCAGCCGGCGGCGAGCGCCACCGCGCACATGCGGTCGATCACATAGGGGTCACTCACAGGTATCACACCGCTGGCCACCACGATCAGGAGCTCCACGTTGGCGACAGGCGGTCTCACAAATTCGCTGCTCCTCGGCAGGATGCTGAGAAGTGTGCCTTTCCCGTCCTGTTCGCTCACCGTTACCATATCTCCGACCAGAGGGATCCGCCCGTCCAGGCGCAGACGGCCGCGTGCCCTGCACTCGACCGTCCGCTGTTCCGTATGTACGTAATAAAACCCGCTGAGGGCCTTGATGATCCTGCCTTCAGCCATCGCACTCATCCCTGAGGCTCTGTGCCGGTCTCAGAAGAACCTCCGTCCTCGCCCGCCGGTTCCGGCTCCGGTTCGGCAGGACCGACGGTATCCGGATTCCGGATCAGTTCCCCATTGGAGCAGGAGAGCGTGATCTCCGTGAACTCCGGCACCTCTTCGCCCGGCTCGTAGTTCTGATACAGCACCTGGTCCACCGGCTGGTCACTGTCCTCGTAGGTCACCTTGTACAGCAGATTCTTCGACTGCAGCCGTTTGATGGCGGACGTCATGGAAATGCCTGTCACCTCGGGGACCGTTGTCATCTTCTGTTCCGGTCCGAGGCTGTAGGTGATGTAGACCGACGTCCCGTCATAGATGGGTTCGTTTTTTACGGGAAACTGGGAGATGACCAGATTCTCCTCGACCGTATCGCTGTACTCACCCCGGGTATCCACCTTGATGAGACCGTTCAGCTTCTCGATCAGGTTTTTGGCTTCTCTGTAATCCAGATTGGAAAGATCGGGCATGAGCTCCTCGGCGTCGTCCTCGCTGGCCACCTTCAGTGAGATCCTGATTCCGCTTTCGGTCACGGTATGCTGAGCACCGGCCTTCGGGGACTGCTCGATGATCTGTCCGACGGGGATACTGTCGTCATTGACATAGTCGACGTTGAATTCGAACAGATCCTTATACTCCGGGTCGTTCTGGACCGCGGTATACATCTTGCCGACAAAATTCGGGATCTCCATCGTCTCTATTTTCGGATTGAAGATATCCTTCAGGAAGAAGCGCCACATGAACAGGAACAGGACGACCGCGAACAGCAGTACGATGACGATGCCGACCATAACGCCCGTCCGTCCGGCCTTTCTCCGGTTGCGGCGGTATTCGGCCGCCGTCATCTCCGCCGCTTTGTGCGCCGGCGTTTTGACCGGTGCGGACGGCTCCTTTTTCACCGGAAGGGGCGTAGGGATCATTTCCGTATCGTCCGTCAGATCGTCCTCCGCATGTTCCACCATACCCATCGCTCCGTAGCCGAAGACCACCGCGGGATTCTTGCGGAATTCCTCCAGATCGGAGAGCATCTCCTCCGCGGAGGCATACCGCTTGTTCAGGTTGGCCTCCATGGCGTGCATGCAGATTTCTTCCATCCCCAGCGGGATATCCGGATTGATCTCCCGCGGCATAAGCGGCACCGCGCTGATATGCTGGATCGCCACCGCGACGGGAGAATCCCCGACGAAAGGAAGACGGCTGGTCAGCATCTCGTACATGACGACACCGGTGGAGTAAAGGTCGCTTCTGGCGTCCACCTGGGCGCCCTTGGCCTGTTCGGGAGAGATATAGTGAACGGAGCCAATGGCCTCCTGCGTCATGGTATTCTGACTGGAGACGAGCCGGGCGATGCCGAAATCCGTCACCTTCACGGTCCCGTCTTTCAGGATCATGATGTTATGCGGCTTGATGTCACGGTGAACGATGCCCCGTGAGTGGGCGTGGCTCAGCGCCTTCACGATCTGCGTCGTGAAATGCAGCGTCTCCTTCCATGTGAGCAGGCCTTTTCTGTTGATGTACTGCTTCAGGGTGATCCCTTCGATCAGTTCCATCACTATATACTCGATGTTGCCGGTACGGCTGACATCGTACACGCTTACGATATTGGGATGGGAAAGCATGGCCACGGCCTGGGATTCCGCGCGGAAGCGGCGCCGGAACTCCTCGTCCTCGGCCAGTTCCTCTTTCATGATCTTTACTGCCACAAAACGGTTCAGCCTGTGATCCTTGGCCTTGTAGACAATAGCCATGCCTCCGGTACCGATCTTCTCGACGATCTCGTACCGGTTATCCAGCATTTTGCCTATGTATTTATCATGGTTTTCCACAATCATACACCTCCGGGATCACATCTTCAGAAGGACCGCGGTCACGTTGTCGGGCGCCCCTTTCGTAAGGGCCTCCCTGATCAGGCGTTCGCATCCTTCCGGAAGATCGGTCTGCTGCAGGATAACGGCAGCCAGCTCATCGTCCTCCAGCAGATTCGTAAGCCCGTCCGAACACAGCAGCAGGATGTCCTCCTCCCGCATCGGAACGAAAAAGAAGTCTCCGGGCACGGTCTCCGCTGTTCCCACGGCGCGGGTGATAAGATTCCGGTTGGGATTCGTTCTGGCCTCCTCCGCCCGGATCTCACCCCGCTCCACCATATCCGCCACCACGGAGTGGTCTCTGGTGATCTGACGGATCCCGCCCGTCCGCGAGATATGGTAGGCGCGGCTGTCTCCGATGTTCAGCACCGCCGCTCCCTGAGGAGTCACGGCCGCCGCCACGAGGGTCGTCCCCATGCCGCTGCACTCCGGGTCCTCGCCGCTCCTTGCGAAAACGGCCTCATTTGCCTGCTCCAGTGCCTGCTTCATATGCCCGGCAAGCGCCTGAAGATCGTCAAAGGGATCTATGCTCTCCAGAAAAGAGGAACAGAAGGTATCGCACGTCATCCGGCTTGCGATGTTTCCTCCCCGGGCGCCTCCCATGCCGTCGCAGACGACGATCAGGGCTCCGTCCATGATCCTGAGTTCCTGGCAGGCAAAGGTGTCCTGATTCTGCTTCCGGACGATCCCCCTGTCCGTCAGTCCGTAAAAATCCATATCGGTCTCCGATCAGTTGTTTTCCGTTTTTCTGCGAAGCTGTCCGCAGGAAGCATCGATATCGCTGCCGAGCCTTCGCCGCAGAGTCACAGCCACGCCCCCGTCCTGCAGAATGCGGGTGAACCGCTCGATCTGCTGCGGCGTACTGGGCGTCAGTCCGCGCTCCTCCACATGGTTCAGCCGGATCAGATTCACATGCGCGCCGGTTCCCTTGAGTTTCTCTGCCAGCAGTTTCGCATGACGGTCCGTATCGTTGACGTCTCTGATCATGGCATACTCATAGGAGATGCGCCGGCCGGTCTTTTCAAAATACCGGCTGCAGGCCGCCAGCACCTCATCCACGCCGTAACGCCTGTTGACCGGCATGATCCGGCTGCGCGTTTCGTCGTCCGGTGCGTGGAGCGATACCGATAAAGTTAATTGTAAATTATATTCCGCCAGTTTGTCAACTTTTTCGACCAGTCCGCAGGTGGACAGAGAGATGTGTCTCATCCCGATCTGAAGGCCCTGGGGACTGTTCACCAGCTGCAGAAATCTGAGAACCGAATCGAAGTTGTCCAAAGGCTCCCCGATTCCCATCAGTACGATGTTGGAGATGCGTATCCCCATGTCTTTCTGCGCGAACAGGACCTGATCGAGCATCTCCGACGGTTCCAGGCAGCGCACCAGTCCCCCCAGAGTCGAGGCGCAGAACATGCATCCCATCCGGCATCCCACCTGCGTCGAGATGCAGATGGTATAACCGTATCTGTATTTCATGACGACGCTCTCCACGCTGTTCCCGTCGCCGAGCTTCCAGAGATACTTGACCGTCCCGTCCTTCTCAGATACCTGCTTCCGCAGGATCGAAGGGCAGGTCAGATAGCACTCTTCTTCCAGCTTCCGCCGCAGAGCGGCAGGCAGATTCGTCATGTCGCCGAAGCTTTCGCACCCGCCGTGCATCCACGAAAAAACCTGGTCTGCCCGGAACCGGGGCTGTCCCCACTGCTTCATCAGCCCGGCGATCTCATCCGGCACGCAGGATTTTATGTCCAGTTTCATTGGCTGTCTTCTCCGTCCGTCACCGTATCCGTCTCATCTTGCAGATAAAGAACCCGTCCGTACCGTCTCTGTGCGGATACAGCGTCTTCATTCCGCCGCTGATCTTCTCCCCCCCGAGGAGGAAATCCTCAGCGGCAAACTCCGGATGACTGTCCAGAAATCGGCGGGCAGTCTCTTCGTTTTCCTCCGGAAGGACCGTGCATGTGGTGAAGAGCAGGACACCGCCCTTCTTCACGTACCGGCTTACGTTCTCCATTATGGCGCTTCCGATCGCGGGGAGTCCGGCCACGGCCTTGTCCGTCTTGTAGCGGATCTCCGGTTTCTTTCTGATCACGCCGAAGCCGCTGCACGGCACGTCGGCCATGACAAGATCCGCCGACCCGTCTTCCAGCGGCAGAGGCATCCGGCTGTCCGCCTTCTCCGCCCGTATGCAGCTGCACCCGAGCCTGCCGGCCTGCTCCCGCATGGCTCCGATCTTTTTTTCCGAGATATCGAAGGCGCGGATCACCCCTTCGTTCTTCATAAGCATGCAGGCCGTAAAGCTCTTTCCGCCGGGGGCGGCGCATGCGTCGATCACCGTCATTCCCGGCGTCGGTCCGGCAGCCATAACCGCCAGCGCAGAGGCTGTATCCTGGACATATCCCCACCCGCCGGCGAGAAGATTCGCTGCTGCCTCCGTCATCACCGGCGTATGAAAGGCGCCGCCGGCATCGGGACCGTCGAGTTTCGCTCTTTCAAACATATCCCCGCAGGTCTTCCGCAGACTGTTCATCCGAATGCTGATCGACGGGATCCCGTTGTTGCTTTCCAGATAGGCAGCGCACTCTTCCGGACCGCCGAACACACGCAGCATTCTCTCCGTGAACCACAGAGGATGGCTGTATCTGACAGAGAGCCTCTCCGCCTCTGTTCCATCGGGTCCGTCCGCAGTTCCTTCGGATGCGATCCTGCGGCAGACGGCATTGACGAGTCCGGCCGCTCCTGGTGCCAGTTTCCGGCATTCCGCCACTGCTTCGTTCACCGCCGAGTAAGCGGGGACTCTGTCAAAATACAGCAGCTGGGCGCAGCACACCCGCAGGATGTCCCTCACGGCGGGCTGCATTTTTTGAAGAGGCATCCGGCTGCGGCACCGCAGCTGCCAGTCGATCCAGCTCCCGTTCTGCAGAACAGTATAGAATAGCCGGGTGGCAAAGGCTCTGTCCCTCGGATCCACGGTCTGCGCCAGTGCAGCGTCAAGGAAACTCTGTGCTTCGGCGGGCATTTTCCAGGCCCCTGTCAGCGCTTTTCTGACGGCAGTGCGTACGTTCCCGCTCATATCGTGTGGCCCCGGAAATAATCCGCGGCTCTCATACGCTTTCCTCCCGGAGCCTGGATCTCCAGGATGGAAACAGCCCCGTCACCGGCAGCGACGGTCATCCCGTCTCCGTCCGCCTGCAGAACGGTCCCCGGTTCCGCTGTGCCGGCGCTGCCGGCAGCTTCTGCCTTGTGGATCTTATAGCAGACGCCGTTCCACTCTGCCGTTGCGCACGGCCAGGGATGCAGTCCCCGGATCCTGCACAGGATCTGCTCCACAGGCTGGTTCCAGTCAACGGGCGACATCGCTTTTGTCAGAGGCGGCGCATATGTTGCCTGCTCTTCATCCTGCGGTGTCCGGGAGGCCGTCCCGTCGAGCAGATTTCCGACCGTCCTCACGAGCAGTTCTCCTCCCAGAGGAGCCAGTCTGTCAAACAGTTCCCCCGCCGTTTCGCCGGGAAGGACGTCTGTGGAAATGCTGTCGATCACGTCCCCGGCATCCAGTCTCTCGGACATAAACATGGCGCTCACTCCCGCTGTGGGATCTCCGTTGAGCACCGTCCACTGGATGGGCGCGGCTCCGCGGTATCTGGGGAGCAGCGAACCGTGGATATTGATGCATCCCAGCGCAGGGATCTTCAGCACCTCCGGCGGAAGGAGCTTCCCGTAGGCAACGACAGCGATAACAGACGGCGCCAGGCGCGCAAGCTCCGCCGCGGCTTCCCCGTCAGAAAACGAGCCGGGCTGCAGCACCGGCGTTCCGTGGGCCTCCGCCAGGATCTTCACCGGGCATGCCTGCAGCCGGTGCCCGCGGTTCTTCGGACGGTCCGGCTGTGTAAATACGGCCGTCACAGAAAAGCCCGCGTCATACAGCGCCTGCAGGGACACAGCGGCGAAATCCGGCGTGCCCATGAAAACGATGTCATTCTTCCCCACTTTCCAGTTCCTCCGGCGTCAGCATCCTCTCCGCCAGTTCCGTGAACAGGATGCCGCTGAGATGGTCGATCTCATGGCAGAAGCATCTGGCGGTAAGTCCGTATCCTGAAACGGTAAACTCGTTCCCGTATCTGTCCTGCGCCGTCACGGTCACGTTCTCCGGACGCGTCACGACCCCATATTCCCCGGGCACGCTGAGACATCCCTCCGGTCCCGTCTGAGTTCCGGACTGTTCCACGATCTTGGGATTGATCAGTTCGATGATCTGCTCTTCCTCGCTCAGGCCCTCCCGGTTGGTATCCATGACCAGAATCACATCCCTGAGGACGCCGACCTGAGGGGCGGCAAGCCCCACGCCTCCCGCGTCCAGCAGCGTCTCTTTCATATCGTCAAGAAGCTGGTGCAGGCGGTCGTTGAAATCCGTCACCACCCGGCTAGTCTTTTTCAGACGAGGCTCTCCCGCTTTCAGTATGTTCCTCAGTGCCATAGATATCTTCTCCTTTTCTTGTCAGGACTCTGCGTCCGCATAGATCAGCACGCCTCTGGTCCTCCGGTCAGCCGGCAGCGTCCGCAGCACATAGCCGATGACTCTCCGGTTCTCTCGTGTGTCACCGCAGCATACGGTGACCCTGTACCGGTACCTTCCGTTCATTTTTGCAACCGGCGCAGCGGCAGGTCCGAGCACATCCGTCCCTGCATCCTTCAGATTCTCCTTCAGCATTCCCGCCGCCAGGGCCGCCGTCCGCAGCGCGGCGCTCTCGTCCATGCCCGAACAGGTCAGAGTGTAAAGGGATCTGAACGGAGGGAGCGCCATCGCGCGCCTCAGTTCGATCTCCTTCCGATAGAAACCGTCGTAGTCCTGCATGGCACCTGCCCGGATCACATCGTTCTCCGGCGTGAATGTCTGAATGACCGCCCGTCCCGAGGCATCTCCGCGTCCCGCGCGTCCGATGACCTGGGAAATGAGGGAAAACGTTCTCTCTCTCGCCCGGTAATCCGCCACATACAGGCCTGCGTCGGCGTTCAGTACGCCCACCAGGGTGACGTTTTCGAAATCCAGCCCCTTTGCCACCATCTGCGTTCCCAGGAGCACCGGCACCTTCTCCTCGCGGAACCTGTCCAGCAGCTTTTCATGGGAGTGGGACAGAGATACCGTATCCGCGTCCATCCGGACGATATCGATCTCCGGGAAACGCTGCCTGAGCTGTTCTTCGATACGCTGCGTTCCGGAACCGAGGAACCTCAGTTCCTGCCCGCATTCCGGACAGCACTCCTCCCTTTCCCGCGAGTATCCGCAGTAATGGCACATCATGCGGTGGTTGGCCATATGATAGGTCAGAGAGACGCTGCAGTGCGGACACTCATAGGTAAAACCGCATTCGGGACATACGACGCTCGAATAGGCGCCCCTCCGGTTCAGAAACAGGATCGTCTGTTTTCCGTCTTTCAGATTCTGCCGCATCTCGCTGGTGAGCACGCTGCTGAGATCCCCCGAATTTCCCTTCCGGAGTTCCTCCCGCATGTCCGCGGTAATAACGGCCGGAAGAGGCTTCCCGTTGTATCTCTGCTTCAGTTCACACAGCGAATAATCGCCCTTCTCCGCCCGGTACATCGTCCCGATGTCCGGGGTGGCGGACCCCAGGAGCAGCATGGCTCCCGCCTTTCCGCAGCGGTACTTCGCTACGTCCCGCGCGTGATACCTGGGGCTGGCTTCGGATTTGTAGGAGGTCTCATGCTCCTCGTCCATGATAATCAGCCCGAGGTCATGCACCGGGGCGAATACGGCGGAACGGGTACCGACAACAACGCTGGCTGCGCCGCTTCTCACCCTTTTCCACTCATCATACCTCTCTCCTGCGGAAAGATAACTGTGCAGCAGGGCGACCTTATCCCCGAAATGAGAAGTAAAGATGCCGACCAGCTGCGGCGTGAGCGCGATTTCCGGGACCAGCACGATGGCAGACCGGCCGCGTTCCAGCAGTTCACGAATGAGATGGATATAGATACACGTCTTCCCGCTTCCCGTAACGCCGTAAAGAAGCGCGGCGGATCCTTCCGACTCCAGCATCTGACGGCGGAGACTCAGGAACACTTTCTCCTGCTCCTCATTCAGCGTGATGGCCTCCGGCTCGGTCACGCGGACCGCAGGCCGGCGGAAGACCTCTCTCGCCTCCGTTACGACGAGTCCCTGCTTTTCCAGGGCTTTCAGCGATTCTCTTCCTGAACCCGAATAAGTCAGAAGATCCGGTACCGAAGCCTCTCCCACCTGGGCGAGCACCTCCAGCAGAGCAGCCTGCTTCGGTGCACTTCTTTTTTTGCTCCCGGCCAGTTCCCACGCCTCCTCGCCTGTCACGGCAAGAGCGGAGAACAGCACGGTCTTGTCCCGGACCTGCCGTTCGCTGCCTCGGAACCAGAGTCCGGCCGGCAAAATGGCACGGAACGCTTCATAAGCTGTGCAGAAGAAGCGTTCTCTCATCCAAACCGCGAGCCGGATCTGTTCGTCGGTGATGACGGGTTCCTCCTCCAGCAGCGCGGCCACGGGCTTCAGATCGAGTTCCGGATCCTTCTCGCTTACGGAAAGCACGACGCCTTCGCGGGTGCGGTTGCCTCGCCCGAACGGGATCAGGACCCGCAGTCCCGGAACGACGGCCGCCTTCAGTGGGTCCGGCACGGAATAGTCGTATGGTTTGTCGGCGCTGTAGGGCAGGCCTGAAACGGCGATCTGCGCGCATCGCATCCGGTACTCACCTCCACATCGGAGAGCAGGAAGCGAATGCTTCGCTTCCTGCCCTTTTCCGTCATACAGAGTGGGTCTTCAACTCGCCGGACGCCAGTTCGTCGATGGCGATGGATACCGCCTTTTCAGGCAGCGGTTCTCCGGCCTCCTCCGCCGCGGCGGAGATCTCTCTGGCGCGGTACGCCAGCACGTTGACAAGCATATATCTGCTGGGGATCTTCTCCAGCAGTTTGGACAGGGACGGATACAGCATCATATCTCATTCACTCCTCTTTTTGTTCTGATGATTTCTATGATCTCTCCGGCCGCCCGGTCGACCTCGTCGTTGACCACGACACAGTCGTACTGCTCAGCCATGGGAAGTTCCTTTCTTGCGGTCTTCAGACGCCTTCGAATGGACTCTTCGCTGTCCGTTCCCCGGCCGCGGAGCCTCCGCTCCAGTTCCTTAAGGGAGGGCGGTTTCAGAAAGACCGCCAGCGCCTCCGGAATCTTTTCCTTGACCTGGAGGAAGCCCTGCACCTCTATCTCGAGGATGACGAAGTTGCCCGCATCGGTCTGTTCCTCCAGCGGAGCCAGCGGCGTTCCGTAATAATTGCCCGAATACTCGGCATACTCCAGAAACTCTCCGCGCTCTATCATCTCTTCAAACGTCTCTCGCGAGATGAAATGATAATCCACGCCGTCCTGTTCCCCTTCCCGGGGACTTCTGGTTGTGGCGGAGACGGACACCTTCACATGGTCGGTCAGTTCCATGATCCTGCGGATCACCGTTCCTTTTCCGGTCCCGGACGGTGCGGAGAAAATGATCAGTTTTTCAGGTCTCATTGCTGCTTTTCTCCCCTTCCGTTCCCGCAGCTTTTCCGGTCATGCGCCCGGCGACCGTTTCCGGCTGCAGCGCAGACAGTACGACAAAGCCGCAGTCCGTGACCAGGACGGCCCTTGTCCTTCTTCCGAAAGTAGCGTCGATCAGCCTTCCCCCCTCGCGGGCGTCCGTGATGATGCGCCTGATGGGCGCTGACTCCGGGCTGACGACGGAAACGATCCTCTCGGCCGTAACCAGATTCCCGAAGCCGATATTGATCAGCGTCATATTCCGTCCTCCGTCACTCTATATTCTGGATCTGTTCCCTGATCTTTTCGATCTCGGCTTTGATATCGATCACGATCCGGGCGATCTCTCCGTCGTTTCCTTTCGATCCCAGCGTATTGGCTTCCCTGTTCATCTCCTGAACGAGGAAATCCATCTTCCTTCCGACGGGTCCGTCACCGTCCAGCATGGTGCGCAGCTGGTCGATATGGCTCCTGAGGCGCACGATCTCCTCGTTCACTGCAACACGGTCCGCGAAGATCGCCGCCTCCGTGAGGATCCTGCTCTCCTCGATATCCGTGCTCTCCAGAACCTCCCTCATCCGGGCAAGCAGTTTCTCCCGGTAAGCCTTTACCGTCTCGGGGCTTCTCGCCTCAGCGAGATCCGTCAGGCGGCCGATCTCGGTCAGTCTCAGAGAGATGTCGTCGCGCAGCTTCGCGCCTTCCGTCAGCCGCATAACGTCGTAATTCTTCATGGCCTCGTCCATGATCCGGCACAGTTCCGCCGACAGGCTGTCTGTGTCCGTCTCCTTTTTCCTGACGGAAAGGACGTCCTGGAATCTGGCGAGATCCATGGCCGTCAGTGCCAGCGGAATCCCGTATGTCTCAGAAAGCGAGCGCATCGCTTCCACGTAGGCATCCGTCACAGGCCGGTTCACCTCTACGGTGAGATCATCGGCGCCGGAGGAGTCAATCGTAACGTAAACATCGAGTTTGCCGCGGGAAACGTGTTTCCCGATGACCTCTTTCAGCGCGTCCTCCATGGACGTGTACACTCTGGGAATGCGGATATTGACGTCGAGATAACGGTTATTCACGCTCCGCACTTCGATCGTAAGGCCAAGGCCGCCGCTCTCTCCCGCGGCGCTGCCATAGCCCGTCATACTTCTGATCATTGAAACACCTCTTACTTAATCCGGGACAGGACACGGTCCCGGGCGAACGAAATCAGTCTGGAATATCCCAGGTCGAACACGATGAACACCGCGTTGAACAGAACATATACGGCCGCATAGAAAAGGAATCCGGAAAGAGACCGGATGACCGAGACCGAAACGAGGGCCGGGAGCAGAAGCACCGTCGCGGTCAGCGCCGCGTTGAAAACGGCCAGTTTGACCGCCCAGGCACGCACCCTGCCCATCCGTTTTTCCGCGGCAAGCTTGATCACGGCGTAATAGCCGAAGAAAACGGCAAACAGGAAGGCACAGCCCTTTTCCGGCAGAAGCAGGAGCCCGAGGGCCGCCGCTGCGGCATAACTCACAAGGCCGGTGACAGTGCCCTCCGACAGGAACACTGCTGCCGGAAACAGTCCCGCGACCGCCGCGAGGGCCATGGCCCACGCAGGCAGGACGGATCCGAGGTAAAGAAAGGCCAGAGCTGCGCCCGTCATGATTCCTCCGAGCGCAATGCCGCGTGCAGACCGGCGTCTGTTCATCGGCACCCGTTGCAGCACATGTTGGCGATGCACAGTGCAGAGCAGAGGTCGCAGCCGTCGCAGTCGCTTCTCTGGTTCTGATACGCCACGGGATTGTACTGCTGGCCGCTCTGCATGAGCTGGTTATAGAAGCTGTTGTACTCCATGTTGCCCGGCTCCATATTGACGGCGTTCTGCGCATAGCGGTAAGCCTCGTCCATCCATCCCTTGCGGGATGCCACCACGGCCATAAGGAAGTTCCATTCGGCGTTCCTCACGGAAGCACCGGAAAGAAGCTGTTCCGCCAGCTGCAGATTGTTGGCGTTGATCGCGTTCCTGACGCTCGCGAACTCCGAGGACGCGCTCTGATAGGCCGTTCCGCCTCCGGACTGATACCCGTAGTTTCCCGAAGCCTGCCCGTTCTTTTTCATAAGGAAATCGTAGGCTTCGTTGATCTCCTTCATCTTCTCCTGGGCAAGATCCGCCAGGGGATTGTCCTGATAGTTGTCCGGATGATATTTTCTCGCCAGGTCCCTGTAGGCTCTCTTGATCTCTTCGTCCGTGGCATTTCTGGAAATGCCCAAAACCTGATAAGGATCGTTCATAGGCTCTGTACCGTCTTTCCTCTGTTATTTTTGTTTCTGCTTTTCCACTCGCCGGAAAATATCGCTCTGGCCACCGAAGGCAGCCCGAAATACAGGATGTTTCGTATGGAGCCGCTCCAGGCATTCTCCTCCATCAGCTCATAGGCCGCTCCGGCCAGATTCCTCGAATGGAGCATGGTCGCCCGCAGCCTCTCGTCCATTGTCCCGTCCGCTCTCTCCTCCGGCGTGAACCGGATGAGGAGAGGATTGTACGCCCCGCCGGATTCGTCCTTCTCCAGATCGTCCCTTGCGTCGGCCAGATAGATCCACCGCCCCACGTGATACAGCAGCTGTTCCAGAATGCGGCGCCGGTTTCCGTCTTCTCCGTCTGCGGCGGAACACAGGATCCGGGCAAAGCAGTCGGCCGTCTCGTCGATCGACCCGCATTTCCGGTCTTCCAGGGCATTGAGCTCGGTGATGCCGCGTTCCACAGCTCTGTCGAATTCAGGATATGCTCCGGCAGCGCGGCGGTATGCCCCGCCCATGACCGTCATGGCGACAGCGCCTGCCGCTTTCTTCAGTCCCTTCTCATCCCTCACGGAGTCCCTGAATTTCCACCAGGACAGGATCACGCTCAGCGCGGCGGCACGCTCCATGTCGCCGTTGCTCCGGCAGGAGCATTTCCTCCGGAAGCACACGTACGGGCACCTCTTCGCTTCCCGTGCGGGCGGTTCCTGTCCCCGCCACAGCAGCATGGCCAGGAATACGAAGTCGTAGTTCAGAAGCAGTCGGGAGATCTGTCCGAAACGGCGCCCCATGCAGCGGCACAGTCCGCAGTAGCAGGCGCGGAAATCCTCCTGTTCCTTCTCATCCATCCGGGGAAAGACCGGCCTGATATAACCGAACATCAGCCTGACTCTGCAGTCCCGCTGCGCACGTTGATCTTGTAACTGCCGATCTCACCGATATGCTGATATCCGTCGATGAATATGTTGGCGTCCACATCGAAGACTCCCGTGGATTTGACGGACGACAGGTCCGCCACGATGCGCACGTTCTCCGCCTGTACCTCGGAGATCTCCTCGGCAGGCCCGCGCAGCGTGATATCCACCGTCTGGGTGATCAGCTCGATATCGAAGCCCGCCGGCTGGTTTATGACCTCTATGTTGGAGACCGACAGTTTGGTCACGTCGAGTCCGACGATGCGCACGTTGACCTCTGCGGTCCCGATGCCCGTCTTGTTGCTGACGTTGTCCGGAAGGACGATGGGTTTTGTCTCCGAATACGTCGTCTGGAAGGCCGTAAGGTCGACCGTCCCGAGGACGATCTTGTTGAGCGATTCGATGATGGACGGATCGCCGGAAAGCGTCAGGGAGGCCGGCGTTATATCCACGATCGTGTTCGTCTCATCCGCTCCGGCGCCGTTGATCAGATTGACCATCAGCGGGACCTCCTTGAGCATCAGGACCTCCTGGACCACCGTGATCTGGTTTACGGACGTCTTGATGTTGTCCGAAGCCACCTCGCTGTTGGAGGCGTCCATCAGCACGAAAGGCTGTTCGGAAGAGAGCGTCTGGGTAATGTCCTCCCCGCCCAGCGTCACCCAGGCGTAGGAGATCCCTGCGATCTCGTCTTCAGGACCGGAGATCTCGATGGTACCCGGTGTGAATTCGATGCTTCCGCCCATATAGCCGTCGGCTATCTGCCCGTCAAACATCCCGCGCACGGGGATCTCGGTCTTGACCATCTTCTTTACGGTGACCGTGGCGTAGTTCACCGAGGCGTTGACCACTTTCACGTCAGACGCTTTCGTACCGTTGCCGTAATCGATGGAGTATTCCAGAAAATGCGTGCCGGCGGTCCGGATCTTCGACATGTCCACGGTGACGGTGATGTCGTCCTTGTTCAGTCTCGCGACGGTAAGCTGCTTGCCGGAAAGCTTGAGATTCAGCTGATCGACATTCCTGTTCGTGACTACCAGATCGTTTTCTTCCAGGACGTCTTCGCCCGTATACTGGATTTCTATCCCGGATACGTCCACCGTCCGCTCCTGCTTCTCATTGACGGAGATCGTGAACCATAAAAAACACGAGATGAGAAGGGAGACGATGATGAACAGAAGACGCGTGCCGAAGGCAACGTTCGTTTTTTCCTTATGCATTGTTCCTCCTCAGCACGTTCCGGATGCGTGCCATAAACCCGTCCTTCTCGGGAACCAGTTCCTTCTTCAGAAGCATTTCGAAGGTCTCCGGATCCAGGTTCCTCTTCAGCATACCACTCACGGCGACGGAGATGCCGCCGGTCTCTTCGGATACGATGGCGACCACGGCGTCCGACCGCTCGGACAGGCCGATCCCCGCCCTGTGCCGCATTCCGATCTCCCTGCTCAGATTGTTGTTGGAGGACATGGGAAGCATGCAGCCCGCGGCGACTACCCTGCCGTCGGAGATGATGACGGCGCCGTCATGCAGAGGAGTATTCGGATAGAAGATCTGCAGGAGCAGTTCCGCTGACGCGGCGGAGTCCAGTTTCGTTCCGGATTTGATGTATTCCTCCAGATGCACGTTGCGCTCGAAAACAATGAGCGCTCCCGTTTTCGTCCTGCTCATGTCCTTGCAGGCTTCTACCGTAGCCGAGACGGCTACCTCCGTGGCCTGCTTGTAGCTTCGCGCGAAAACGCCGCTGACGGAGCTTCCGGCGCTGGTGAGGAATCCGCGTATCTCCGGCTGGAACAGGACGATGATGGCGATGACTCCCAGTTCCACGGCGCGGCCGAGCAGATAGTTGATGACCGTCAGCTGCGCAAGCTGCGAGATCCACAGTACGGCCAGCACCAGAACGATGCCCCAGATCAGAGCGCCGGCACTGGTCCTGCGCGCAAAGGAAAACACTTTGTAGATAATGAAAGCAACGATGGCGATATCTATGAAATCCGCTATGGTCATAGCGGAGATCAGGTTGCCCGCCACCCGCAGGAATTCATTGATCGAACCAAGAACCGACAAGACGATCACCTCCCCGTCCATGTACATATAAATTCATTTTATTATACCGAATCATGCGGCCGATTGCAACACCGGCAAACAATGTGCCTGCATGGTTTTCCGCAGTTTTCCTGTTCCCGGCGGATCCGCGGCTATCCTCCTTCGCTCCGGAAAAGACGAAAGCCCCCTCCTGCTGCGCGGAGGGGGCCGAGAAAGCATTTTGAATTACTGACTCATGACATGGTAGCGGGCGGACGCGGCTGCAAACAGGACCGCTTCTTCCGACAGTTCCGCTTCCAGATCCTGAATGTGGATATACCCGTCCGGAAGATGCTCGTCCACGCACCGCAGATGGTAGGCTCCGTCCGAGTTCCTGTTGTATTCCTCGACCCATACGTGTCCGTCTTCCACAGACGTCACCCAGGCCACATGGCCCGCACCGCCTCCCTGCCAGTAGGCGACCGCACCGGCGGCTGGCCTGTCATCCACTGTCATGCCGAGAGACCGCGCGGCGTCGTCCCAGTTCTCTGCATTGCCCCAGAGAACACCGCCGTAGCCGTTGTCAAAGGCTACGCCGTTCCGTTCGTTCAGGCGCCATGCGACAAAGGATGTGCACTCTCTGTTGTAGAACCTCCAGGGATCGACGAGCGAATCCTTGGCCCTCCCCTTCAGTTCCTCCGGATAATCGTCGTTCTCCGGCTCTTCCGCATATGCGGCTGAAGGTACCATGCCGACGCAAATCAGAATCACCAGCAGCAGCGCCAGTATTCTGAACGTTTTTTTCATTTCGGTTGCCTCCGGTCGTGTTTTCATAACCGAACGGTAGACCTGCCGCGCAGGCAGGAGATCCCCGTTCTGTTTTCAAATTGTAACACATATCGGAGGTTTCTGCAACTATTTGTAACTATTTTATCCTTCAGCGGATTCCCGCGGCTTCATGATCGCCTTTCTGAACCTGCGGTTCAGCAGGCAGCTGACCGCGAAAGTGATGATTTCCGTCGTCGGGACGGCGAACCAGAGATGCCTCTCGCTGTGGGTCAGTGCGGACAGCAGGGAGAAGCATCCGATCATGAGGACGCACTGCCGGAGGAGATTGATCATCAGCGCATATCTGCTGTGATCCAGCGACTGCATACTCGTGGACAGCATCATGGAGACGGCGCCGAACGGGAGTGAGATCACGCAGGCACGGAGGCACATCGTCCCGATCTCCCTCATATGATCGCCGGCGTTGAACAGCGTCAGGATCGAGCCGGGGATCAGTTCGAACACGATGAGAAGGACGGTCATGAGGATGGCGCATGCGCCGATGGCCAGGTTCATCGTCTTCCGGACCCTGTCCGGCCGGCCGTGTCCGTAGTTGTATGACAGGATGGGGATCATCCCGTTGTTCAGGCCGAATGCGGGCATATAGCAGAAATTCTGCAGTTTCATCCATATGCCCTGGACCGCGATCGCCGTGGTGGAGTAGCTTCCGAGGATCCGGTTGATGGTAAAGTTTGTCACAGAGGACAATCCCATGGTCAGCATGGTGGGGGCTCCGACCCGAAGGATATCCAGGGCCGCATCCGCATGGAAAGCGAGACGCAGCATATCGTGCCGCACGGGTTCGTTATGCTTCCAGTTGAAGATGATACCGATGATCCCCGCCAGTATCTGACCCCCTATCGTCGCGTACGCCGCGCCGGCGACCCCGAGGGCCGGAAACGGTCCGATCCCGAAGATGAGCAGCGGGTCGAAGATGAGGTTGAAGACCGCGCCGGAAGCCATGGAGATCATGGATAGGATCGATCTGCCGGAAGACACCAGGAGCCTTTCGTAGTATTTTCCGAAGATCCCTCCGAAGGCAGCCACCCAGTTGATGGTCAGATATACCGCACCCATTTCGGCGATGTCCGCAACGTCAGTCTGGAATCGGTACAGAGGTCCCGTAACGAAGATCCCAAGCAAGATAAAGAGCACAGATACAATGCTGCACAGGGCCGTCATGGTCCTTATGGTCGCCGACGCCTTGTCCTGCCGTCCCATCCCCATGTATCTCGCCCATACGGCGGATACGCCGGTCGTCATACCTACGGAGATGGCGACGACGATCATCTGCATGGGAAACGCAAGGGAAACCGCCGTCAGCGCATGTTCCGATATACGGGCCACGAACATGGAGTCGACGATATTGTACATGGCCTGGATGAAGAACGATATCATCATCGGCAGGCTCATCCTGACCAGTACCTGATGGACGGGCGCTTCCGCCATCATGGTCATGCGGTCATTCTGCTGCATATCCCCGATTCCCCCTTTCCTCGTTCCTGTCCTGTCTGAATGCCGTTACTGTCCAAACCTGACGGATTTTGCCCAGCCGTTGACTGTGGCCTCATATTTGGAGAAAGCCTCCCTGAACGTGATGAACTGGATCATCCAGAACGAGTCATCCGTCCGGTACACGAACGTTCTGTCGTGGTAGGCGTTCCCGTCCTCGTCTTCATAGTCGTACTCGAACCCGGGTATCCCGTCGAAAGTATCCGCCCGGGCATCGGCCAGTTCGTTGACCTCCATAAGGAGGTCCCGGTACTCTTCCAGAGACAGTTCCTTCAGGCCCTCCGCCTCCGAAAAAGCCTCACGGAGCGCCAGCGCGTACACATCCTTGCTCCGGTAGCTGGATGTGAATCCCATCACGTTATCTTCGGTGAAGTCCTTTGTCAGCGTGATGGTCATACCGTTTGAGGTGAAGTCCTCCGGCTTCGGAGCTCTGTTCCTGAACAGTCCCCCGCTGATGAGGCGTCCTGCGCACAGCCCGATAATGAGGGCTGCAACGAGGAGGATCGTTGCGACCACCGTTCTTTTCTTTCTGTGAGTCTGTATGCCCGGAGTGTCGTTGTCGTCGAACCGGAACAGATTGCCGCCGGGCGTCATCTGATACTGTCCCGTCAGAACGATGTCGTCCGATCCCTCCGGGATCTGATAATAATCGCCGCTGTAACTTTTGGTCAGTTTGTCCGCAATGACGAACAGCCTGACGGACTCGTCGCCGATTAGGACGGACAGTTCTCCTCCGTTCTTCAAATCCCCCAGTTTCCGGCAGGGCGTTCCTTCGATGGTGATTTCAGGATGGTAAGGGTCCTCGATATATACTCTCGCCTTGGCGGCAAATGCGTTGAATACCTTCCTGCGTCTGACGGTAAGCTGTCTCATTTCTTCACCCTCCGATGTTTCTGATCCTCAGCCCGGTCTTCTCCTCGATGAAAGGTCCGAATGCGGCCGGATCTCCCTCCGTAAAGCAGTGGTCCGGAACGATCAGCGCCCTTCTCTTGTCGATATACAGATAATAGGCTCCCTTATATCTTGCGATGTCCTGAAAAGCCTGATAGGAGTAGTCGCTGGAAAGGGCGTCGGCCTGCGCGTGAAGTCCTTCTTCCTCCGCGGTCAGCGTGATGATTCCCTGTCCGGTGAGCGTTTTCAGATTTGTCCGCACGCGTATCTCGCGGACCGCCCAGTATGCGGCCAGCATGGCCAGAATGATCACGTAGTACCATATCAGCTCGCCGCTGAATATCCGGTTCACGACCAGGAGAACGCCGAGGGAAACGACCACCACCAGCACGGCAGCGACCAGGATCCACGAGATGTAATACAGCGCCTTTCCCCGAAACAGCTGATGCACCTTCCAGTACTGCCGGATATCCTTCAGCGTATAGTCCATTTTGGCCTCAAATCTCATATGCGCATCCTCCTGCACGAACCTGTCGTCAGTCTCTTTCCTCCAGAAGTACGACGGCGTGGACGGCGATGCCTTCGAGGCGTCCGGTGAATCCGAGTCCCTCCTCCGTCGTTGCCTTCACGTTCACGGCATCCTCCGGCACACCGAGAACAGAAGCGACTTTCCGCCTCATTTCCCCGACGTGGGGTCCGATCTTCGGTTTCTGCGCGATGACGGTGATATCGCAGTTTCCCACGCGGTACCGGTCCCCGACGGTCCGGCAGACCTCCCTGAGAAGTTCCGTGCTGTCGGCGTCCTTCCACCGGCTGTCCGTATCGGGGAACAGTCTCCCGATATCCCCGCGTCCGGCCGCACCCAGGATGGCGTCCATCAGTGCGTGAAGGGCCACGTCGCCGTCGGAATGGGCTTCGGGACCGCGCTCATAGGGAATCTCCACCCCGCAGAGGATGCATCTTCTTCCGGGCACCATGCGGTGCACATCGTATCCGTGTCCGATTCTCATGTTCTCACCTTCCGAGCCTGTCCGCTATCGCTTCCGCCAGGACAAGATCCTCGGGAAACGTGATCTTGATGTTGAGACGGCTCCCGTCCACCAGGACAGGCCTCACGCCCATCGCTTCCACCATCATGCAGTCGTCCGTCGCCTCTGCCGTGCCAGCCAGTACCTTCTTTCTGGCTGCTTTCAGCAATTGGAGCTGAAAAGCCTGCGGCGTCTGGATCTCATACAGATCCTTCCGGGAAACAGTTTCCGTGACCGCATCATCCACGGCTCTCTTGACGGTGGACGTCACGGGCACAGCGGCTGCCGCCGCTCCCCAGCGGGAGGCGGCGCTCACCGTCCGGAAGATCATATCCTGGTCGGCAAACGGCCGGTCGCCGTCATGGATGAGGACGATGTCCGCCCGTTTCGACACGCTGGCGAGTCCCGCTCCGGAGGAATCCGCACGGGTCTTTCCCCCGGCTACGACGGCCGTCACCTTGTCCAGCCCGTGCATGGCGCAGAGTTCTCTGCCCCGTGCGAGGTCCTCTTCCCTCATGACAAGAACGATCTCATTGACCGTTTTGCTGTTCTGGAAGACCCTGACAGTGGCCGCCAGCAGCGGCTCGCTTTTCAGCGGGGCAAACAGTTTGTCCACCCCGTTCATTCTTGAAGAGGATCCCGCCGCAACGATCACCGCGGATACGAACATCGTCTTTTTGTCGATCAGTTTGATTGCCGCGCCGACCGCGCCTGCTGCGCCTCTGATCATCGATACATCACCCTGCCTGTGAAAATCTGAAAAAAATCACTGCCGGTTGCCCGGCAGTGATTCATGTGTTGTTTACTCTTCGGTCTGTTCAGGCGCTTCGTCGGCCGGAGCTTCCTCTGCAGCCTCTTCAGGCTCGTCGTCGCCTTCCACCTCATACCCGTAAGGGATGGGACCGTTGAGAAGCGCGCGGATGCTCAGAGATACCTTGTGCTTCTCCTCGTTGATCTCCGTGACCTTCGCCGTGACCTCCTGACCCTCGGTCAGGACCTCGCCGGGAGTGGCGATCCGGTGATCGGCGATCTGGGAGATATGGATCAGGCCGTCCACACCGGGGATGATCTCGGCAAACGCGCCGAAGGGCATGAGTTTGACGATCTTCACCTTCACGGCATCGCCAACGGCGACCGAGGAGGTGAACTTGTTCCACGGATTGTCGGCGTCCGTCTTGTAACCGAGGGAGATCTTTCTCTTCTCCTTGTCGAAGGAGATGACATAGACTTCGATCTCGTCGCCGATGGAGAGGACGTCGCTGGGCTGCTTGATGCGGGACCAGCTGATCTCGGATACGTGAACCATGCCGTCGATGCCGCCGATATCCACGAATGCGCCGTAGCTGGTCATGGACTTCACGGTGCCGGTGTACTTCTTGCCGACCTCGATCTCGTTCCAGATTGCTTCGGCCTTGGCCTTACGCTCCTCGTAAGCCACCGCGCGGATGGAACCGACGATGCGGCGGCGGGCCTGGTTGACTTCCGTGATGCGGAGCTTCACCTTCTGCTTGAGAAGCTCGGTCATGGGATGATCCTTCGGAATGCCTGTCTGGGAGGCGGGTACGAACACGCGCAGTCCCTTGACGGACACGACGACACCGCCTTTGTTCTCTTCGGTAACGATTCCTTCCACGGTCTCTCTGTCAGCGCGGAACTGCTCGACCATATCCCAGTTCTTGGCCAGATCCAGACGCTTTTTGGAGAGCATGACGGTACCTTCCACGTCGTTCACGCGCATCACGTAGGCTTCGATCTCGTCGCCGACCTTTACCAGGTCTTCCGGCTTGGCGGTGGGATCCGCTCCAAGCTCCGTGACGGGAATATATCCGGCGTGCTTGCAACCAAGGTCAACCGAAACCTCCGTATTGGTAATCGCGGCAACGATCCCGGTGACCTTATCCCCGTTCTTCAGAGTCTTGATGGACTTCTCAACCATCTCTTCGAAGGATTCGGTCTCATCGGCCGTCTCAGCGGCAGGCTGTTCCTCTGCAGCGGGAGCCTCCTCGGCGGCAGGAACTTCCTCAACGGCAGGTTCTTCCGCTGCGACGGGTTCCTCGGCCACAACGGCTTCCTCCGCTGCAGGCGCCTGCTCCGCTACAGTTTCCGCAGTCTCTTCCGGAATCATTTCTCTGGTTTCTTCGCTCATCTTCTGATTGACCTCCTTAATTATCCACGACGGGGTGGACGCTCCCGCCGTGACCCCAACGCGGTCACAAGACGAAAACAGACTTAAATCCAGTTCTTCGGCGCACTCTACCCTGACGACCCGGGAGCAGTATCTCTCGCAGATCTCCGCCAGACGCTGAGTGTTGGCACTGCCGCGGCCGCCGATGACGACCATGGCATCAGAACGGGAAGATAAGTCTGCAGCCTCTTTTTGGCGCATTGACGTAGTTAAGCATATTGTATCAAATACTTTCGCATTTGTACACATCTTTTTCATAATTTCGGAACATTTTTTGTAATTCTGTGCATCCCCCGTGGTCTGCGAAACCATGACGGGAATACCGGAAGCGGTGAACTCAGGGTCGTTCAGCACGCCGGGCAATTCCTCCGGGCCGCCGACCACGCGTACGGTACCGCAGCGGCTGGCTATCCCGCGCACCTCCGGGTGCTCTTTTTCCCCGACGATAACGATCGGATTTCCCTTTTCCGACTCCTCCCGGACGATCCCGTGGATGCGTGCCACGAAAGGACAGGTCGCATCCGCCACGGTGCAGCCCATCCTCTCCAGTTTCCTCAGTTCCTGCTCCGTCACTCCGTGGGAGCGGATCAGCACCACGTCCCCCGGCCGGATCTCATCGATACCTCCGGCAGGCACCGCGCCTTCCTCTTCGAGGGCAGCCACCACATGGCTGTTGTGTATGATGGGACCCAGCGTCCTGCAGGCCCCGTATTTCTCCAGCACCTGTCTGCACATGTCAACGGCGCGCGTCACGCCGAAGCAGAATCCGGCGGTTTCGGCTACGGTGACCTTCATTCTCCGTCCCCTGCGTCCAGATACGCCTTTACAAGACGGGATAAGGTCTCGAAGCTCTCCTCCAGCGTGTTTCCGGTCGTATCGAGGATCACAGCTCCCTCCGCCGGACGGAGAGGCGCCGCAGCTCTCGTGCTGTCGTTCACGTCGCGGTAGTTGATGTCCCTGAGAACGTCTTCAGGCGTCGTCTTCACTCCCTTGAGGAGGAGTTCTTCATACCTGCGTCTGGCCCTGTCCTCCGGGGTAGCGGAAAGGAAGATCTTGAGGCCGGCGTCCGGCAGCACGACCGTTCCGATATCCCTGCCGTCCATGATCACGCTGTTCTCTTCCGCCAGTTTCCGCTGCATGTGCAGAAGAAAACTCCGGACCTCGGGCATGGCGGACACGTCCGAGGCGTAGATGGATACTCCGGGCAGCCGGATCTCCTCGGACACATCCTCCCCGTTGAGGAGCATCCTCTGGACTCCGCTGTCATCGTAACGCATGGCCACATGTATGTCGGGAAGCAGGGACACCACGCCTTCTTTGTCGTGGGAGTCCAGTCCGTGACGCAGAACGTACAGGCCTACGGTGCGGTACATCGCCCCCGTATCCACGTAGATCAGTCCGAATTTTCTGGCGATCATCCTCGAGAGCGTGCTCTTGCCCGCTCCGGAAGGACCGTCCACAGCGATATTCTTGCTCATTTTCCATTCCCCTTTTCACAGTCATCCGGAATTCAGCCGCCGGCGTGCATGGCGGCGGCCCGAGCCGTCGACCATGCGATCTGAAGATTGAACCCGCCGGTATATCCGTCACAGTTCAGGATCTCTCCGGCGAAGTACAGTCCCCTGACCCGCTTGCTCTGCATCGTCCGGGGATCCACCTCAGCGGTGTCGACGCCGCCGGAGGTGACGATCGCCTCGCTGATCGGCCTGGGCCCTGTCACTTTCAGCGTCAGATCCTTCAGCAGGCAGACGAGCCTCTTTCTCTCCTCCCGCGTCACGTCGTGGATCTTTCTGTCTCCGGGAACGCCGAGTCTTCGCACGATCACCGGGATCATCTTCCTGTTGACCAGCCCGCCGAGCACGTTCGCGAGATCGCGGTTCTGCTGGGCGGAGAAGTCCCTGAGGATCCTCGCGTCAAGCACGTTCTCGTCCAGGGCCGGTTTGAGATCGATGTGCAGCACGCATCCGGCGGCGCCTTCTCTCATATGCGCGCTGGCAGAAAGGACCAGCGGCCCCGAAACCCCGAAGTGCGTGAACAGCATCTCTCCCTGTTCCCGGTACACCGTCCTCCCGTCTGGCGCTTCGGCGGTCAGCCTCACGTTCCGCAGAGACAGTCCCTGCATGTCGGCGCAGTCCGTTCCCTCCACGCACAGTGGCACCAGGGAAGGACGCACGTCGCACACCGTATGCCCCGCTCTTCGGGCGATGCCGTAGCCCGATCCGTCCGAACCCGTTCCGGGATAGGAAGCCCCGCCCGTGCACAGGATGACGGATGCCGCACGGAAGACGCCGCGGTCGGTGACGACGCCGGCGCATGCCCCGTCTTCAGTCAGGATTTCCTGCGCCAGCGCTCTGATGACGTTCACTCCCGCGAGATCCATCCTGCGGCGCAGCGCGGCGACCACATCCTCCGCCCGGTCGGAGACGGGAAATACCCGGTTTCCGCGTTCGGTCTTCAGTTCGACCCCCATGCCGCGGAAGTCTTCCATGACTTTTTCCGGAGGGTATGAGAATACCGCGCCGTACAGGAATTTACCTCCGGTAGGAATGTGCTCGATCACCTGCATCGGAGACGTGTCGTTGGTTAGATTGCAGCGTCCTTTCCCGGTGATCCTGAGCTTTTTCCCGCAGCGGTCGTTCCTCTCTATGACGAGGGTCTGAAGCCCCCTTTCCGCCGCAACGGCGGAGGCCAGCATTCCTGCCGCGCCTCCGCCTACGACGATCACATCATATGTCGTTTTTTTCATACACGTCATATTCCGCCCAGATGGCCTCCAGGCGATTGAAATCCGTTTCCAGATCGGTGCCTTTCGCTTTGGTGCTGACGGCAACGATCAGCGCGTTGACCAGGCTGAGCGGCCCGACCAGGGAATCCACGAAAGATACCATGTCGCTTCTTGCACACAGCGGGATGTCCGCGATCTCCGCGATGGGAGAATTCACGTTGTCCGTGATGCCGATGACCGTCGCCTGCCTGTCTCTGGCGTACCGCATGGCCTTGATCGTCCTCTTGGAGTAACGTGGGAAGCTCAGCGCGATCATAACGTCGTCCTTCCCTATCCTGAGGATCTGCTCGAACACTTCACTGACGGAGTTCTCGTTCACCACACGCACGTTCTCGAACAGGAAATTGAAATAAAAGCCCATGAAGCTTGCGATGGCAGCGGAGGATCTCAGGCCGAAGATATATACGTGCTTGGCCCGCACGATGGCATCCACGGCGCTGTTGAAATCATCGCGGTTCGTCTCTTCCAGCGTGACTCTGATCTGCTCGATATCCGAATTCAGGACGGCGGAGAGGATGTCCTGATTCTCCAGCAGTCCCTTCGCCGCTTCGATTCTCTGAACGGAAGTCAGGCAGTTGCGGATCATGTCCTGAAGCGCCTTGCGCATCTCGGGGTATCCGTCATAACCGAGTTCCGCGGCGAACCGGACGACGGTGGATTCGCTCACGCCGACCGTATTGCCCAGCCTGGCGGCGGTCATGAACGCAGCCTTGTCATAGTTCCGCGTGATAAATGCCGCGATCTTACGCTGGCTCTTTGAGAATCCGGCGCTTTCCTTTTCGATCAAAGAAAGAATGTCCTTTTCCATAACTCCTCCGGGATCGGATACGAATCGTATCGGAATATCCCAATATTATAGGAACAGCTTCGTTTTTGCAAGAGAAAAATGCATTTCATTCATTTTTCATTCCGGATCCGGCCAGCCCGACGACTTCCTCGTCGCTCAGGAATCTCCAGCATCCCTTCTGAAGCTGTCCCAGCGCAACGCCTGCGTACTGTATCCGCGTCAGCGTGCGGACCCGCAGTCCGCACTGCTCGCACATCTTTCTGATCTGGCGGTTGCGCCCTTCGGTCAGTTCGAATTCCAGAACGGCCTCGTCCCCGCCGGTCTCCACCGGTCTGACGCGCACGGGACGCAGCGCGTAACCGTCGATCGTCATCGGCTCCGTGAGCCTTTCACCGAGGGCGTCTGAATACCCCTGCACCCTGACCCGGTAGATCTTTGTTTTCTCTCCTGAAGGGTGACACAGCCGGTTGGCAAGTTCTCCGTCATTCGTAAGGAGAAGGAGTCCGTCGGATTCCATGTCGAGCCGGCCCACGGGATACACATGATATCCGCAGGAGGAGACCAGCTGGGCCACGGTCTTCCGTCCCTTTTCATCGTGCATGGTGGTCACGTATCCCCGCGGTTTGTTCAGCGCGATGACAACGCGCTTTTCCAGACAGGGAAGCCGGATGCCGTCCACGCAGATGACATCGGCCTCCGGATCCGCGCTGGCGCCGATCTCGGCGGGCGTTCCGTTCACGGTCACCCTCCCGTCGGCGATCCATTTTTCAGCCGTTCTTCGGGAGGCGACGCCCCGGGAGGACAGGATCTTCTGTAATCTGCATTTCATATCGGAAAGACCTCGTTATGCTGCGGCCCGGAAATGATCCGGGGTTCCGTTTCATTCGACGGGTTCGATCCAGCTGTCGTCAACGTCCACGGCCTCCGGCGTCTTGGCGTCCCGCTTTTTGTTGATCATGTTTTCCACCCGGTCCATAACGTCCGGAACCATGTCGACGATCTTGTCGATGGTGTCCCCCGGAGGAGGCGCGATATTCATGATGCGTACGGTTCCGTGGTTGATGACCAGCATGGCGACAGGATGGATCTTCACCCCGGCGCCGGTGGCGCCGCCGAACGGATCGGACTTTCCGCTGCCGGCATGCTTCGTCTGGAAGTCGGAACCTCCGCCGGCGAAGCCGAAACTGACGTGGGAAATCGGGATCAGCGTGATGCCGTCTTCCGTGCAGATCGGCTGACCGATGATGGTATTCGCGTCGATCAGTTCCTTGACTTTCTGCATCGCAGAATCGATAAAATCATTGACGGGTTTTCTTTCCATTGTTCTCCGACCTTTCATTTCAGAAGTCTGAAAATGGCTCTGAAGTCCAGTTTCAACACAATATATATCAGCTGCCATATCATGATTACGGCAGTTGCCTTCACGTACACGTCGTCCTTTTCCCTGGTGAAATCGCAGCGGAAGCGGATATCGCGCTTTCTGATCCGCATGCGCGACAGCAGCGGCTCAAGCAGCTGCATCCCGCCGGACATGGCACCGTACTGAATGGCCGTCCGGGAGGGATCCTCCCCTCCCACCGTATAGCGCACGGTCAGTTCCCTTATCGTCAGCGACCGGAGGAACCGTCCCAGCGTCTGAAAGACAGTGGGCAGCACCTGGAGGATCTTTTCGGGCATTCCGCCCTTCTTCTCGCCTGCCCCGCCCTCTGGAAGGGGCTTTTTTTCCTTCTTCTTCCGGTCCTTTTTTTTCTTCTTTGTCTTCGGCTTATCCTTCTTTTTCTTCGGCACTGCTTCCGACTTCGGAACGAGCCGGATCCTGACGGGTCCCGCCACGGCTTCGAGGATCAGGCCGTCCGATGAGTACTCCACGCCGGCGCCCAGCGGGATCAGTCCAATGATCAGGAAAAAGAGAAGGATCGCTCCAATCACGATCAGAACCGTCAAGTCTCTTCCTCTCCCCCGTTCTCCTGCTCCGCCTGCAGGGCCGAGATCGCCTGCATCAGTGTCATCTGCCCGTCCTCATTCTCCTGCTCCGTTTCCGGCAGGGGAGGCAGCTCATCCAGCGAGGAAAGCCCGAAGGTGCGCAGGAACGCATCAGTCGTCCGGAACAGGGCAGGACGTCCGGGAACGCTGAGCCGTCCGCACTCTTCGATCAGTCCCCGCTCCTGCAGCATGCCGACGGTATAGCTGCTGTCGACGCCTCTCACCTGTTCGATATATGTTCTGGTCACAGGCTGAAAATACGCCGCTATGGCCAGTACCTCCAGCGCGGGCTGCGTGAGCTGGGGCGGTTTCCTCTTTTCCAGCGCCAGCCTCACAGTATCCGCGTATTCAGGTGCGGAACACATCTGAAGGCGACGGTCCAGCTTCAGCAGACGGATGCCCCTTCTCTCGAAGCTGTACCGGTCCGCAAGTCTGTCGGCCGTCTCGGCCACGGTCTCCGCATCAATGCCGAGGACCGCGGCGATTCTTTCCATATGCACCGGTTCTCCGGACGCAAACAGTATGGCCTCGATGCTGCTCTCAATGTCATGCAATTCCATTTCAGTCACCGTCCTCATAGCCGCTGAAGCTCACGGCTGCGTCCGCACCCGTCAGGCTGAGCGCCACGTCATCATCCCCGCCGCTGAGCAGGATCACCCCGGTCTTGCACATTTCCAGCACGGAAATGAAGACCGCCACCATCTCCGAACGGCTCCCGCAGCTGTAGAAAAGGCCGGAGAGCGAGACCGTGCCGAACGAACGAAGCTTCTCGAGGATTTCCTCCGCTTTCCGCTCCACGGGGAACATGACTTTCTGGGGATACCGTCCCGCAAAGGCACGCTCAGCTTCCGCCATGCGGTCCTCCCTGGACAGCAGTTCGTTCATCGCCTGCAGAAGCTGTTCAGGCTCGTGGCGATAGCGGTAATTCCTGCCGGCGGGCAGCGGCTCCGGAGGCCTGACGATATACCCGGCCCCTTTTTTATACATCCGGTCCAGCTGGTCGGTCACGGCGCGGATCTTCTCATAGTCATCCTTGCGCCGCAGTCTCTCCAGTCCCTGGATCAGTTCCTCCAGTTCGCTGATCTCCTCCCCTTCGGGCGCGATCAGCATCCGCGACTTGATATAGGCGAGATGCGAGGCCATGGCGACAAATTCGCTCGCTACCTCGAGATCCATCTCCTCCATCTGGCGGAGATACTCCATGTACTGATCCAGAATCAGCGAGATCTGGATATCTCTGATCTCTATTCTGTTTTTTGAAAGGAGCAGAAGGATCAGGGAGAGAGGTCCCTCGAAATCCTCCGTCTCCCCGCGGGAGTGAACGACTCCGCTCAGATGAAATACCGGATCTGACATAATCTCCTCCGAATGATCATGCGGTCAGCCACACCGATTTTCCCAGCCTGAAAAATGTCTCCGCGACAATGACGAGATGGTCCCAGAGGAACGTCACCCCGCGGCTCATGGGACCCGAGAGCACCCCGGTGGCCAGGAGCACGACAAGCAGGATCATTCCGTACCGCTCATACCTCATCAGCTGGCGGTACAGCCGTTCCGACGCGATGGAAAAGACCACCTTGGACCCGTCAAGCGGGGGGATCGGGAGAATATTGAAGATCGCAAGTCCTATGCTCAGGACTGCGGTGGAACGCAGTACGTCGAGCACGACGCTTCCGACCTTGCCCGCATACAGTGCAGGCGTGAAGAATCCCCACAAGGCGAGAAACACGACCGCCAGCACCATATTCGCGGCAGGTCCGGCAAGCGCCGTCAGGCCCATGCCTCGCCTGGGATTCTTGAAGTTGCGCATATTGATTGGGACGGGCTTGGCCCATCCGAATCCGAAAACCGCCAGACATATCAGCCCGAACAGGTCGATATGCTTCAGGGGATTCAGGGTAAGACGCCCCGCATTTCTGGCCGTAGGGTCTCCGAGCTTCAGCGCGACAACGCCGTGGCTCAGTTCATGCAGCGTAATGCAGATGACCGCCGGGATCACGTTGATCAGCGCGTCGGTCAGGACGGAGATATCCAGCTGCTGGAGAAACGCTTTCATCTTTCCGCCCCCGGAGCCAGCGCATCGATCCAGGCCGCCAGTTCGTCCCTGCCCGTCCCCTTTTCCGCGGAAAACGGAAGGACGGGAACGCCGTCGCCGAGCCCGAGCGTATCGCGGATGAGCGTCAGGTTGCCTTCGAGTTCCGAGCGTTTGACCTTGTCGCATTTGTTGGCGGCAACGATCACCGGACAGCCCGCAGAACGGAACCATCCGGCCATCGTGACGTCGTCCGCCGTCGGCCGGTGCCGGCAGTCCACGATCATAACGCCGCCCGAGATGAGACCCTCCTCGGAAAAATACGCTTCAAGAAGGCGTCCCCAGCGGTCTCTCTCCGCCTTGGATACCGCCGCATAGCCGTATCCGGGAAGATCGACGAAATAGGCCGCGCTGTCGACGGAGAAATAATTGATATGCACCGTTTTCCCGGGCGTTCCTCCGACTCTGGCAAAATTCTTCCGCTTCAGCAGGCAGTTGATGACAGAGGACTTCCCGACGTTGGACTTTCCGGAGAAAACGATCTGCGGTCTGCCGTCACGGATAAATCCCTTCCTGTCCGTCACGGATGTAACGAAACTGACGTTATGGTAGTTCATACGCTCTGCTCTTTACTGTCTCACGGCGGAGCGGGTCTCCCCAGGCTCCTGCCCCGTTCTCTTCTTTTTCTTGCTCTCCGGCTTCCTCTCAGCCAGAGAGGGCATCACGAGATCCAGGACGTCCTCGGCGTAGACCGCCGGAACGAAACGGATCTTCTCCCGTACGGACTGGTCGATGTCCTCGAGGTCCTTCATGTTGTCTGCCGGAATGATCACTGTGGTGATCCCGTTCCGCAGGGCCGCCATCGTTTTTTCTCTCAGGCCGCCGATCGCCAGGATCCGGCCGCGCAGGGTGATCTCGCCCGTCATGGCGATGTCGTGACGCACCGGCGCCCCGGTCAGAGCGGAGATCACCGCCATCGTCATCGTGATGCCGGCCGAAGGACCGTCCTTTGGCACGGCGCCTTCCGGGAAGTGAATATGGATATCCGTGTTTTTGTAGAATTCGGGATCAAGGCCGAGAGACACGGCCTTGCTTCGAATGTAGGAGATCGCGGCCTTGGCGGACTCCTTCATGACCTGCCCGAGGTTGCCGGTCGTCTCGATAGCGCCGCTGCCGGGGAAGCTGTTCACTTCTACCTGCAGGAGCTCTCCTCCCACGCTGGTCCAGGCGAGCCCGTTGACCAGGCCCACCTCGTCCCTCTTCGGAACGGCATCATCGGAAACCTTCTTCGGCCCGAGCAGTTCGGGCAGCATATCCGGGCGCACCCTCAGGCTGCGGAATTCCCCTGCCACGATGCCGGACACCGTCTTTCTGCAGACAGCGGCGATCTCACGTTCCAGAAGGCGGACGCCGGACTCTCTGGTATACCCCGAGATGATGGCGGCGATCGCTTCGTCCGTGAAACGCAGTTTCTTTCCGTCGAGGCCGTGACGCGCCCTCTGCTTGGGGATCAGATGCCTCTTCGCTATCTGAAGCTTTTCAAGGTCCGTGTAACTCGGCAGTTCGATCACTTCCATCCGGTCCAGAAGCGGCCGGGGGATCCTTGAAGCGTCATTGGCCGTGGTGATGAACAGCACGTCCGAAAGGTCGAAGGGGATCTCGAGAAAATGATCGCGGAACCGGGCATTCTGCTCCGGATCCAGAGCCTCAAGAAGAGCGGCGGAGGGATCTCCGCGGTAATCGCTTCCCAGCTTGTCAATCTCATCCAGCAGCATCAGCGGATTGGACGACCCGCACTGCGTGATGGCCGCCATGATCCGGCCGGGCATGGCTCCCACATAGGTCTTCCTGTGCCCGCGGATCTCCGCTTCGTCATGCACGCCGCCCAGAGCGACCCTGGCCAGTTTTCTTCCCAGCGCGTCGGCAATGCTGATAGCGACTGAAGTCTTGCCCGTTCCCGGAGGTCCGACAAAGCAAAGGATGGAACCTCTCGATTCGGGAGAATACTGCCGCACGGCGAGATACTCCAGGATCCGGGTCTTGACCTTTTCCAGCCCGTAGTGATCCCGGTCGAGG
>JAEEGL011671965.1_pt1 | contig 78454 bp, 71 predicted proteins | sample 9134231 | NCBI WGS metagenome assembly JAEEGL01 (sample SAMN16246548, study PRJNA631951) | gut metagenome | biome: gut microbiome; feature: rumen; material: fiber-attached | host: Bos | place: Iran: Karaj | collected 2018-10 | reverse complement strand
GTTGTGGGAGTGTTAAACTGCCTTTATGAGATGATCTATAACTTTATCTTAATGTGCACGGTTATCACGCTCATTTCGTTTTACTGTCCGCTTCTGATACCGGTTCAGGTCATCGCGATGGGACTTGTGTGCTGGTATAACGTCAAAAACCAGAAGATCGAAGTCGAGTTCTTTTTAAAACTTGCCAAGTCAAACAGGCTGTTTTCGTATTTCTTTTACGAGATAGCGTCCTATAAGCACGGACAGGATACGAGACTTTATGACAGCGCGGATATGTTTACGGAGCGCGGCCGCGAATTTGCCGATCATCAGATCTCACTTTGGAACGAACAGTCCGTAATGGAGCGCAAAAACACGTATAAAGCCAATATCGCGAATGCCGTACGAGACGGGTTCAGCTATTTTTACATGGGCTTAAGGGCGCTAAAGCATCTCATCACGCTCGGTGAGTTTACGATGTGTGCATCTGCCGCAAGCCGGCTTTATCAGAGTCTTATCGGTATCGGCGGAAATATGCAGGATCTTTCGCAGAAGTGCAGTTATGCCTATCAGTTCTTGGTTTATCTTGATTATCCGGATGCGCTTAAAAAGGGCGAAAAGGCCGTTTCGGGCGAGAAGCACGTGATCGAGTTCGACCATGTCTATTTTAAGTATCCAAGGAGCGAGGAATATGTGCTTGAGGATGTAAATATAAAGATCGAATCCGGCGAACATCTTTCGATAGTCGGTCTCAACGGTGCCGGCAAAACGACTTTTATAAAGCTTTTGTGTCGTATGTACGATGTGACCGAAGGACGGATCTTGGTGGACGGCACGGATATAAGGGAATATTCGGACCGGGAATACAGAAAACTCTTTGCGGTAGTATTCCAGGATTTCAAACTGTTTGCTTTTTCCCTTAAGGACAATGTGGAGATGGGCGATACGGAGCGGGAACCGGACCCCGAATATCTTGACAAGACGCTTAAACTTTCGGGACTTTATGAGGATGCCAAGGCGCTTAAAAAGGGGTATGATACAATTATCATGAAAAGCTACGACGATGATGCGGTGGAACTTAGCGGCGGTCAGCAGCAAAAGACTGCGATAAGCCGTGCGCTTTACAAAGACGCGCCCATCGTGATACTTGATGAGCCCACGGCGGCGCTCGATCCGCTCGCCGAATATGAGATATACAAAAAGTTTGATACGCTTGTCGGCGGAAAATCTGCGATCTACATTTCGCACAGGCTTTCAAGCTGTAAGTTCTGCGACCGTATCGCGGTATTTTCGGATAAGACCATCAAAGAGTACGGCACGCACAACGATCTCGTACACATCGACGGCGGCATCTACGCAGAAATGTTTGCCGCACAGGCGCAATACTACCTGGCGTAAGCGCTTTTTTCTTCGTACATCGCTTCGTCCGCGAGGTCGATAAGTTCCTTGATGGCGATCGATCCGTCGGTTGATGCGGATCCGATGCTGACGGTCAGTTCAAAGGGGATGTTGCTTCGCTTGTTGACCTCGTCAAGTGTTTCTCTGATACATTTATCGAGTTTCTCGGCGTATTCGGGGCTTGACGACTCAAACAGGATTGCGAATTCGTCACCGCCATAACGGGAAATATTGGCGCGTTTGGGAAGCGTGCGGCAGGCAAGCCGCAGGGCTTCTGCAATGTTTTTGAGCGCGGTGTCACCCTGGATGTGGCCGTAGGTGTCATTGATCTGCTTGAAGCGGTTGGCATCGATCATCAGTAAGTACATCAGATCGTCGTCATTGTTGAATTTAACCCACCGCTCATAGTAGTGGATAAGCTGTTTTCGGTTGTTGAGACCTGTGAGCGGATCGAGGGAGATCAGCTGATCCGTCCAGTTAAGGTAAAGTTCGAGCGTTGCAAGAGCCAGCACTCCGCAGGCAACGGGAAGACGCGGCCAGATAAACTGCATGATACCCGCAGCACCCGGGAAAAGCGGGAAAAGAGTAAGAGGTATCAGCTGACGCTTGTCACCGGTGTAGTTTTTGTCAAACATCGATATGATCGTCCTGATACACGCCACAAAGACATAGACATATGGGAAAACATAGGTAAGTATAAAGAACGTTCCTCTGTGATATATACCGTTTTCGTCGACATAGAACAAAAATCCCGTAAAGAGATTGACGATAAGGAGAGCTGCCGTAAGCCACATGACCGATGATGCCATGGCAAGATTTTTCTTTTCACGGGAAAACGGCGTATCTCGCAGAAGCTCGAAATATACGAACCAGAAATAACACATGGCGGCGGTCGCAAAGAAATAGATCTCCTTGAACATAAGCTTGGTTGCATTGTCAAATGCCCCGCCAAGTCCGAATTCAAAAACACGCTCGTTTAGAAGCACATATAACGTGTCAGAGGCAAAGAACACGATCCCCGACACGATGGACATGGCGAAATTCTGCTGGGACACCATTTTGGAAAGTCCCCTCGTCCGATGGAGGATGATCCCGACCAAGATGATCGACAAGATATTTATTTCAAGATACAGTATCGCATAATCAGTATTCATGGCGCCTCGCTGTATGGGGTGGATGTTACGCAGTTACGCAATTAATTATTATAACAGGCGCGAATTAACGGATTGTCTTATGATTTCACATAAAAATCAACAGCACGCCTGATGATTTTCGGAGTTATTCGCTTTGAGAATATTCAAAGCGAATAATTTTTTGCTCAAAGCGAATAACCGACACATTCAAAGCGAATAAAATTGACATCCGGCGAGTAATATCCTATCATAAGCATATAAAAGAGGTGTTTGGTATGGGATTTAATAGTGCAAAGAAACAGACGATCATTTTATATTTACTGGAAAAAATAGATCAAAAAGACGAGCGAATATCCGAAAAAGTATCCGCAGCTTTTGATGTGAATCAGAATACGATCCACAGGTATATCAATGAATTACTGGCCGATGATATTATTAAAAGAGTCAAGCGCGGACAATACGAATTGATAAAAAACGAATATGCATATGAATTGAGACGTTCGAAAGGCGAATTGGATTCCGATACATATGCATTCGATAAGTGTTTGTATGAACATATAAAGGATCTGCCGGAAAACGTTGTCGCTATCTGGAGTTATTCATTCAGCGAAATGATCAACAATGTAATGGATCATTCCGGGGCGGAGCATTTAAGGATAGAAATAGAACAAGATTATCTTAATACATTGGTTGTTATTGCCGACGACGGTGTAGGAATATTTAAGAAGATAAAAGAATACTTTAAATTCAGCACTCTTGATGAGGCAATAAGCGAATTGTTCAAGGGAAAACTGACAACAGATCCCAAGAATCACTCGGGAGAAGGGATTTTTTTTAGTTCTAAGTTGATGGATTCATTTTTTGTGTTTTCAGATGACAAGATGTTTACCAATAATAAATACGATGATAGTTTTATAGCAAATCTGTCCGAAAGAGGAGTAAAAGGTACTGTGGTACTGATGTGGTTATCCAATTTTACTCATAAAAGAGCTAAGGATGTATTCGATCAGTATGCGGATGTTGATGGCGGATTTACAAAAACCAGTATTCCGTTAAAGAATATGTTTGACAGTTCCCCGGTATCGCGTTCTCAGGCAAAACGATTGTGTAACAGGCTTGACCGGTTCGAGGAGGTTGTTTTGGATTTTGACGGAATATCATGGATGGGACAGGGGTTTGCTCACCAACTGTTCGTGGTATTTGCCAACGAACATCCGAATATCAGAATGATCCCCATAAACATGAATGAGGATGTTACCAGGATGCATGTTCATGTTTTGAGGGGCTGAGCATTTACGATCATAGTAAAAAGAAAAGAAAGGCAACACAATGGCTATAAGATTTACGATTCCCGATTACAAAAAGATCAGAGTGATTGTTGATACCGACGCGGCATGCGAGGCAGACGATCCGTTTGCGATAGTACATGCGCTGTTAAGCCCCAAACTCATTGTTAAGGGCATATGCGCCGAGCACTATAATGCGCCCGGGTCGACCAAGAAAAGCTATGATGAGATAAAGACGATACTTGACGCGATGGGGATGGATGTGCCGGTTTATATGGGTGAAGAAGGGCCGCTTGGGCAGGCTGCAGGGGTCTCAGATGCCGGCGCGGCAGCAGGCTTGACAGGCGGTGTAGCCGCGAAGCCCATTAGCCCCGCGGCGGATTTCATCATCCGCGAAGCCCTTACGGACGATACACATCCGCTTTATGTGCTGTGCCAGGGCGCGATCACAAACGTGGCGGCAGCGCTTCGCAAGTGTCCCGATATCATCTCAAAGATGACGATCGTCTGGATCGGAACTCACGGCGCGGGAGACGTAGAAGCTCCTTTCCGCGAGTTTAATGCAGGCAACGACATCGACTCAGCAAACTTCGTACTTAAAAGCGGTGCCGACATCTGTCTGGTGCCTTCAAATGTATATACGACAATTACGATCGGCATTGCCGAAATAGAAGATAAGATACTTCCCTGCGGCAAGAGCGGCGAGCACTTATACAAAAACCTTGTCGATTACAACAACTCCTCCGAGGCCGGCTGGACCAAAGGCGAGAGCTGGTCGCTCGGTGATTCACCGGCGATCGCGATAGCATTAAATCCCGACTGCGGAAGACACTCCATGCAGCACGCTCCAGTGGTACTTGAGGACACATCTTCAAAGTTCGATGCTGCTATGCCTATGATAGACGTATACGAGACCGCAGATTCGCGTTATATACTTGGTGATCTTATCAGCAAGCTTCGACTAACCTACGCATCGCTAAAGGAACAGTAATATATGCACATCCTTTTCATCGGCACCCACGTGCCCAATGACATCGAGGCGGTCGAGCCCGGCATCTCATCGGCCGGCAACCGCTTCCAGAATAACTTCATCAAAAACGTAAGAGAACTTGGTCACGAAGTTGACGAGGTCTCTTTTATTGCCGTGCCCATCAAAGACCCGACCGCATTCAACGACAGCTCGCGTTATGTACTTAAATCAGGCAATCCCATTAAGTCCATTAAGGCCTTTCACGATCTTATTCGGGCAAAAGAAACCGATTGCGACATCATCATCTGTTACAACATAGTCTATGCATGGTTAAATCTTCCGAAACTTGCACGAAAAGCGCATATAAAAAGCATCGCAATAATAGCGGACTATTCCGAAGAGGACAGTTATAAGTCATTTGCCAGAAAAGTCTATGTAAAGCTTCAACGCAGTTGCATGCGTAAGTTTGATAAGATTGTTGGATTATCTGCAAATATAGAAAAACAGCTTAAGCCCAAGCAACAGTTTGTGCTTGTTGAGGGCGGCATAGACAGAGCCTTTTATGATAAGTTTGATTCAATCCCTGAAAAGCCTGCAGACGCACCCGTCACGGTCATGTATTCAGGTCTCTTAGAGCCTGTAACCGGTGTGGATCTGCTAATAGATGCAATCAAAGATATAGACAAGAACCTCAACGTCAGATTTGTCTTCACCGGCAAAGGCTCATTCGCAGATAAGATCACCCAGGCAGCAAAAGAAGATTCGCGCATTGACTTTAAGGGTAACCTGTCATACGACGATTATATTAATACATTAAGATCGGCGGATATCCTCGTAAATCCCCGCAATATGCAACTCCCTGAAAACCGCAACAACTTCCCGTCTAAGATCATGGATTATCTTGCAACAGGCAAGACTATCGTTTCCACCAAGTTTGTGGGATGGGAAAAGTTTGATGGTCACATCATCTTCACCGATGAATTCACACTTGCCAAGACGATTGTCGAAACCGTAACAAACCTTCAAAACAGCACTCTCACAACAACTGATAGCCACGCTTTCGCCGACCGGTTCTTGTGGGAAAAGCAAATAAAGGCAATATTGGAATAAGTGGTGCTGTGTGTCTGGATGGGCGTGACTGTAACGAGGGGTTACTGTTTTAACGAATACACACAATACGAATACCCTTCGGAAGTATCAAAGGTATCGATAAGTGTTACTGAACCAAAGCAGTCAGAAAGCCAGTCCGTGGATTTTCCTTCCACCTGCACGAAGAAAACATTATCATCATGAATGAGGGCATCGCGTACAGACCCTGAAATGAGTCTTTCATTATGAATATCATCTAGCGGACTTTCGAGTGTCCAGTTACCGGCTTTGATAAGATTAGGCGCCTCAGCTTCTTTACCGTCAAACATCAGTCCCGGCATTGTAGCATAGCATGAGGTATTGATGATATATACATTTTGTGTATTTGAATTAAAATATCTGTTCATTTCGGCCCATTCTTTGGCTTTGCAGCGTCTTGCGGCACTGTCATAACTAAGATTTCTTAAGACAAATAACCCGATAATTCCCAGGACCATCATCAAAACAGCACAAATCACCAATTTGACAGGACGGAGTTTGCTGCTATCGACATCACTGAGAGATTCAGCCCTGCGCTGCTCACTTTTAACAAGTACTCTTACCAATATTCCGGCCAGTGTCATCAACTCGATCATATAAAATCCATGTGACACATGCTTAGGTAGTCTTTCAAGATATGTAAAGAGTACAATAAAACACCATTGATACAATAGGACTGCAAACGTCAATAATCCCGCCAATCGCTTACCACGTATCAGCAGGAACACAATAAGGATCAACGAAATGATCGTAAGTGCGCCACCGATATGATCATCTTCGTTGAGAATATACGACACGGCATCTACAACAGCATTAAATATCGGATTTTCCATACGTTCGCGTTCCTTTTTTATTATATCGGCTCTGTTTGCAAGTGCTTCATATGTTCCGGCATCAATCCCATCAAGCAATGCGACATCATATTCTTGCAACACTGCATAATCCCGCTCTTTCAATCCAAGCGATTCATAGAGATCCGCATTGCTTGCATAGTCCGGAAGTTTGTTAAAGTCATACACTTCGGCCCGCGCGTGATTATAATCTTTAAACGCCTTCCATTCATCTGACGAGTAAGGAATACCGTCGATAACAAAAGAAAGTGCGATAAGCCCCAAAAGAACAGCTCCTGGAGCAACAAGACTTCGCATTTCAAGACGTCTGTCTTCCAAATCATTGTCTCTATCAAAGCTCTTTAATATCAATACGACTAATAAAACCGGAACGCTTAATAAAAACATTTGCTTTCTCAGCCAAAGCGATAATAAAAACATTATGATGGTCACCGCTTTGCGAGTCATCGGATCAGTCTTACGATCAGACAAGGCCACCCACAGTATTCCGGTTGCGGCGCACACTCCCGAAAGGATAGTATATTGATGGAATACTATAGAAGAGCAATCAACGATCATAAGAACGGCTGTTGATATCATCATAGCCACTATTTTATTTGAAAGGTATCTGAAAGCCGAAGAGATCTTATATATGATCAGAAATATGCACAGAAAATGAACAAATATCATAAAACAGTCATACCACAATACATCGGGGAAGAATCTGTAAAGGCCTTTAAAAATAAGCCCCAAAGGATACATTATATAGATAAGATGCGCATCAGGAGTTCCTGTATAGTTACCGCTTGCTATGCTTCGTAACATTACATCATCGTTTGTTGTGAGATAAAAACCGAACTTGTATCGGATCACAAGAGCGATAACCGTTACTGACAGTATCGAAGCAATGAATATTATCAGATTGTTATTCCTATGTATTGAAGTACCCATGCACTGATTATACTGAAAAAATGCAGTACAAGGCAATAATAACATTACTTCTCATTTGTGCCACCTCATGTTAGAATGATGTAAGACTCTTGATAGGAACGGGAAAAATGATTGTAACTGATGACAATAAAGAAAAAGTGATTCGCAACAAGATTACACTCATAACATTTCTGCTCAGCCTCCTTGTCATCTGGATCCACACATACAACCTTGAGACTTACGGAATTGACGTTAACGTCGGAGGACTGGACAAATTTGTAGTGCTCCTTGAAACTACATGGGCAAGACTAACAGGCATAGCCGTGCCGTTTTTCTTCTTTATATCCGGCTTCCTGTTCTTCAGGACTTTCCGGTTTACTTGGGATGGTATAAAAACCAAGTATATTTCTCGCATAAAAGGAATTGTAATCCCGTATTTGATCTGGTGCACGCTTTATTATCTCTACTACGTTATCGCAACCAACCTGCCATACACTAAAAATTTCGTAAATTCTGAGCCTGTCCCATTTACATTTTTTAGGTGGCTCGACGCACTTTGGCTACATGAATATTACACCCTTTGGTTCTTAAAAGAATTGATCATACTTGTGGCACTGTGCCCGCTTATCTATTTATTATTTAAGAACAAATACATTGGTGCTGTAATCCTATTGTTATTTTTACTTAATGATCGGTTCAGGTGGATAGGCATTCCGCTTGGAGGATATGTTTACTATTTAACCGGTGCATATATATCAACTGCACTTAAAAATGTCGAATTTTATCGCAACAAATTATTGACTGCTTTGGGGTGGATCTTCTTGATAACTATATTTGTTCTTAGATTTAGATTCCTCGGGAATACGATTGTCAACTTGGTTTTCTTTTTTTCTACTTGGGTTGCGTTAGATATATTCAAGAATGCTCGTGATTATCCATGGTGGATGAAGATCACGTTCTTTACGTATGTCGCACATGATCTTTTATTGGAAATGCTTGAAAAAGTTGTATTGCTCATTTGGGGAAAAAGAACGATTTTCGCATTGCTTGATTACATCTTTGCCCCGATAATTGTTTTTATACTATTGGTAGCAATAGCCGCGTTTATGAGACGTTTTATACCGAAAATATGGAATGTGATAACCGGGGAAAGATAATAAACGATATTATTACATGATGTATTAATAAAGACAAAAAGAAGTCAGCATGGTATAATTCCGTATGATTAGATTTTTGTTGTGGCATAGTAGCGGTTATAGAGGAAGGAGATGCTGGATATGAATACCAAAGCAATGTACAAATTATCATATGGCCTTTTCGTATGCACTGCGGTACGAGGGGACAAAATGAACGGGTGTATCACAAATACGGCTATTCAGGTTGCATCGGAGCCGAACAGGATTTCTATTGCAATCAATAAAGGCAATTATACTCATGACATGATAAAGGACACGGGAATGTGTAACATATCGGTCATCAGTAAAGATGCATCGTTTGACCTGTTCAAGCATTTCGGTTTTCAATCGGGAAGAGATGTCGATAAATTCAGCGATTATTCGATAGAAAACTACAAGATGGCAGAGAACGGGATTCCCTATATAACCGCAGGGACCAACGCATATTTTTCATTAAAAGTTGAGAGTACGGTTGATCTGGGATCGCACACCTTGTTTATATGCGAGCCTGTGTTTATGACTGTGCTTTCGGATGTTTCATCGTGCACATATGAGTATTATCAAAGCGATATCAAGCCGAAACCGCAAGCTGTCGGTACGACAGCTAAGGGTGAGACTATCTGGCGTTGTCGCATATGCGGATATGAGTATGTCGGCGAAGAACTTCCTGATGATTTCATATGTCCGATATGCAAACATCCCAAGGAAGATTTTGAGAAAATCGTAAGGTAGTTATTTCTGTATGCAGTATTTTTGTACACTATTTAACTCAATGTATTTGGACAAAGGTCTTGTGCTTTATGACTCTTTAGTGGAATCGGGGTGCGATTTCACTCTTTACCTTCTTGCCATGGACGATGAGCTTAATAAGGCTTTACGAGAGGAAAAACTTGAAAGAGTAACTCTTATAACTCTCGATGAAGTCATGGCATTTGAACCCGAACTTGAAAGATTAAAGAAAGAGCGTAAAGGCTCCGCATTTTACTGGACATGCAGTTCCGTACTGATTGAGTATGTCCTTTCGCATTTTTCTATAGACCGTTGCACATATATAGATTCGGACATGTACTTTTATTCGGATCCGTCAGAGATGGCCGGAAAGTGCGACCTGTCTGTCGGCGTTATGAAACACAGATTCCCGGAAGGAAGATATTACAGGCTTCTTGAAGCATATTCGGGAACATATTGTGTAGAGTTCAATACGTTTAAAAATGACGGGCACGGAAGAAAGGTGCTTTCCGACTGGAAAAAGTCGTGCCTCGAATGCTGCAACGAACTTGGCGACGAGAAGGGTTTCGGAGACCAGAAATATCTGGACGGCTGGGACAGGACTTATCCGGGCAAAATATATGTCTATGAAGATCCGGGAGCCGGAATGGCTACTTGGAACATTAAGGACTATTCACTTCGAGATAACAGGATAAGCTACAGGGGAAAAGAGATCACGCCGATCTTTTATCACTTCTCGGGTATCGATTACGCCGAGGATAACAGCGTAACGATCGTGGCTGATACTGCGGATACCGCACTTGTCCGGTTCTTATATGAGCCTTATCTGGAAAAGCTTGAAGAAAAGCGCGATTACATAAAGACTAAGTACGGAATAGATTTAAGAGTATCGAAAAGAGGCGGCGAGCCTGCTGTAAGCGAGAAAGACAGGGACAAATTCAAGGCCGATATAATTGCACTTGTTAAGAAGGCCCACTTTATCAAGGCGTTTCGTAAGATATCCGACAGAAAGTTTGTTTCGGGTTACTCGCATAATCTGATCAAGGTAAAGTTTGACCTTTAGGAGAAGGAATGAAACAGAAACATTATTACACGTTTGACAAAAGCATACAGGAAAAACTTTCAAACAACGGGCTTAACAAGTCGGGCTGGGATATTTTAAGAAACAGCGAAGATAATGGTGATTTCTCCATAGAGAAAACAGTCGAAGCCTACGAAGAAAACTGCAGGAAGCAGCCTGGATACGCCGAAGCTGCGAAGATCATAATTGATCTGATCAAGGAGAACGATCTTGTTTCCCATGGAATCGTTTCTGTCGGTGTGGGCAAGGGTATACTCGAGTGGCATTTAAAGCAGATATGCCCGGAGGTAAGAGTGGAATGTACGGACTATACCAAAGACGCACTTGAGAAGCTCGGAACAGTTTTAAAGAATGTTGACGGTATTTATGAGTTTGATATGATAAACGGCGATTATGCTGCATTTCAGGCCGGTTCGGTCGTCCTGATGTACAGGGTGTCGACTGAGTTTGACAGAAAGCAGTGGGATTCCGTTTTTGCCAAGATGCATGAGGCAGGAATCGAAAACATTATATATGTTCCCACTGAGGTCGCATCGCTAAGGCACATGATGTCTGAGAAGAAAAATCACATAAAGAATGTCTTAAGAGGCAGAAAAGATACATTCTGCGGGTGGCTTTATTCGGAAAACGAGTTTAAAAACATGTTTTCGGGCAAGGGCAGCAAGCCGATCTATAACATCGTAAAGGCTGTAAATTTAAACGATACATGCGTTTATCTGCTTAAGAAGAATATATAAGTAAGAGGAGAAAAGAGTATCATTTGCATACTCTTTTTGCTATAATATGAAGATAGTGCATATTGCTTTGCAAGGTTACAAAGAAGGCTTGGGATATCAGGAAAATCTGCTTCCCAAGTATCATAAAAAGCTGGGACATGAGGTCAGTATCATTACTTCGCAGTACTGTGATGAAAAGGACAGGCTGCGCTATGAAAACGACCACGGAATCTCGGTTTATGTGATAGATAAAAATAAATACAGCAGTATTGCAAACACTTTACAGTCGTATGATATATGCGACCTGTTAAGTGAGATCGATCCAAACTACATATTTGTTCATGATTTGCAGGGAGTATATTTACTGTCTGTAAAACGTTATGTTAAAAAGGCAGATCACAAGTGTACGGTCGTAGCCGACAATCATTCGGATACATTTAACGACGGATATAATTCAAAGAACATTAAGCATAAGCTGGCGCGTATTATAAACAGAAATATAAGCCGCAAAATGCAGGGGATCTATAAGAAAGTCTACGGAGTAACACCCGGAAGAGTCGAGTATGCACATGATGTGTTCGGAATCGATAAGTCCAAGATCGAATTACTGGTCATGGGTGCCGATGACGAATTCATAGACTTTAACAACAAAGATTCTTTAAGGAAAACATTCAGGGAAAAGCACAACATTCCCGAAGATGCGTTTGTGCTGACGGCAGGTGGAAGGATCGATAAAGACAAGAAGATCCTTGAACTTGTAAGAGCCTTTAAGCAGCTTGAAAAGCCAAACCTCATCCTGGTGATCTACGGAAATATAGTTGATGCTTTTAAGGATGAATTCGAGCCTGAAATACGCGATGATCGGATACGCTATATCGGTTTTCTGTCAGGCAAAGAAGTTTACGATATGTTTTTAAGTTGTGATCTGGCGGTTTTCCCGGGCGGACATTCGGTCCTTTGGGAACAGGCGGTTGCCTGCAGAATTCCGTCTGTATTCCAATACAGGGAAGGATTGACGCATGTGAACATAAACGGTAACTGCGATTTCTTCCATGGCAGTACCGAAGATGAGATATTAAAGACACTTAAAGACGTCATCGAAAGTGACAATAAATACTTAGAGATGAAAGAAAGCGCGGACAGTTGTAATAACGAGGATTTCCTTTGTTCGGGTACAGCAAATAAAACACTATCCATTATCAAGCAGGGTTGAGTATGAGTTTATTTGAAGAAATAAAAAACAGAAACAAAAAACTTGCGGTTGTAGGACTGGGATACGTCGGTATGCCTATCGCGATCGCTTTTGCGCGTGAAGGCGTGGATGTTATCGGATACGACCTCAACGAGGAAAAGATAAATCTTTATAAAGCCGGCACGGATCCGACACAGGAAGTTGGCGACGATGTTATAAAGAATACATCAATGCTGTTTACATCCGATGAGACGGATCTTAAGAAGGCTTCATTTTTCATAGTTGCGGTACCCACTCCCGTGAACTCTGATCATACACCTGACCTTACTCCTGTAATAGGCGCAAGTGAGGTGGTCGGCAGAAATCTTACCAAGGGATCGATCGTTGTCTTTGAATCGACGGTATATCCCGGCGTGACGGAAGATGTCTGCATTCCGATACTTGAATCAAAATCGGGTCTTAAGTGCGGCTCTGATTTTAAAATCGGTTATTCACCCGAAAGAATCAATCCCGGAGACAAAGTCCACAGGCTTGAAAACATCAAGAAGATTGTTTCGGGAATGGACCAAGAGTCGCTAGAAGAGATAAAGAACATTTACGATATCGTTATAAAAGTCGGAACACATCCCGTATCCACGATAAAAACAGCCGAGGCTGTCAAGGTGGTTGAGAACAGCCAGAGGGATATCAACATAGCTTTTATGAATGAGCTTGCTATGGTATTTGACATGATGGGGATCGATACTTCCGAAGTTGTCGAAGGCATGAACACCAAGTGGAACGCTCTCGGATTCAGGCCGGGACTTGTCGGCGGTCATTGTATAGGTGTAGATCCGTATTACTTTACGTATGAAGCCGAGAAACTCGGATATCACAGCCAGATAATACTTGCCGGCAGAAAAGTAAACGACGGAATGGGCAAGTTCGTTGCGGATGCAACGATCAAGCAGCTGATACTCGCAGGCAAGGCTCCTAAAAATGCCAAAGTGGTCGTACTCGGCCTAACCTTTAAAGAGAACTGTCCGGATACGCGTAACAGCAAGGTGGCAGACATCATTGATAGGTTAAAGGAGTTTGAGATACAGCCTCTCGTAGTCGATCCGTGGGCAAATCCCATAGATGCCAAGAGAGAATATGATGTTGAGCTGACGGATATTGAAGAGGTATCGGACGCTGACTGTGTTATATTTGCTGTGGCACATGACTGCTTCAAGAGTTTATCTGTTGAACAGATCGACAAGTACTTTGTCGGTGCGGATAACGACAGCAAGATAATCATCGATGTTAAGAGCATCTTTGATAAAAAGGAGATTGAAGAAGCCGGTTACCGGTATTGGAGATTATGAAAATTAGAGATATCAGGCGTCTTTTGCGTCCGCTCAGAAGAGCATATATAAACAACAAGATCAAAAGACTGAGTGAGACGAACATCGAAGAAGCTTCAAAATACATTTTCAAACTGGGCTTCGGATATACACCGGATTTCAACCATCCAAAGACTATCAATGAGAAGATCACTTATCTTAAGCTTCATGACTATTATAACAATCCGGTCATCACGCAGTGTGTCGACAAGTATCGGGTTAAAGAGTACATCACAGAGAAGTACTCCGAAACGACGCCTGTAAAGGTCGCAAAACTCTATGGGGTTTATGACCGTGCGGAAGATATCGAATGGGATAAGCTTCCGGATAAGTTCGCAATAAAGTGTAACAATGGCGGCGGATACAATATTTTCTGCGATAATAAGAGCAGTCTTGATATAAAGAGTGTTTCCAAACAGATCAACAAGTGGTTAAAAGAGGAGCAATGGAAATACTTCGCCGAATGCCAGTATAAATTTGTTGAGAATAAGGTGCTGATCGAAGAGTATCTGGGTGACACTTTAAAAACATACAAGTTCTATTGTTTTAACGGAGAGCCGAAGTTCATGTATGTCTCTTTCGCTAACGAGAAGGGCGAACCCGATTACTATCTTGACTATTTTGATATGGATTTCAATCATCTGCCTATTTCACTGGATGCCCACGAATACGCACCGTTTGAAATAGAATGTCCCAAGAACTGGGAAGATCTTAAGAAGACCGCAAAAACACTCAGCAGCGATTTCCCGTTTGTTAGAGTGGATCTTTACAGTCTTGGGGACAGCATATATTTTTCGGAATATACTTTCGTCCCGACAGGCGGACATATGAAACTCACTCCCGAAGGCACGGACGAAGAGTGGGGAGAATTGCTTAAAATTGATGTAAAGTAGCATGATCATCCGATCATGATAAGGAACATAAGTGAACATTCTGTTTGTTTTTTCGAATCTGGAACGCAATTGCGGTGCAAATATGAATATCGGTCTGACTCTCGCCGGACGGATGAAAGCGGAGCATACTGTTGATGCCGTAGTCGGATATGGGCGGGACTCATACGATGAAGAAAAAGCCAGTATTTTTGGCAAGATTTATCCCGTTAATCTTGATGAAGATGATCTTCTGGATGCTTTTCTTGAGAAAAGCAACTGGAAATCCAAGTCGTCGTTTGGAAAAATCTGCCTGATGTTAACGCATCTGAAAGAATTCGTTCGGTATATTGATGTATTGCAGCGCCTGTATTTCGAGAGTAGCAAAATTCTTAGAAAGGCAGTCGAAAAGGCGTGCGGCGAGAAACAATATGATGCGGTGATCGGAATTGTTTTTCCGTTTTCAACGGCTATGGCAATATCAAAAGCCAAATTGAGAAAAACAAAGAAGTTTGTCCTTATGCTTGATCCTTTTTATTCCAACAGGGTAATAAAAAGACCGGGAAAAGCCGTCAGAGGATGGCTCGAGAAGGGCGTAGGGAATAGAGTTGATAGGATTTTTACAACGGATCTCATAATAAACGAGGCTCCGTGCAAGAATCCGGGTTTATATGTTCCCGTTGACTTTCCTGAGATTATAGTGGGAGCCGAAAGGCCGGCTGATACACACAGAGTCGGTGACACGATAGAATGCACTTATGTTGGTGGGTTTTACGAAGATATCAGAAATCCGGAGTATTTACTTAAACTGTTTACAAAACTGCCCCCAAAATATGTTTTAAACATAGTCGGTGGAGGCTGCGAATCAATTCTTGAAGAGTATAAGAACGTTTTGGGTGAACGGCTTAAGCTTCACGGTGTAGTTTCAAGTGAGGAAGCTGCCGAAATGCGCAACAAAGCGGATGTACTGGTCAATGTAAACAGTACATTACCCAATCAGGTTTCGAGCAAACTGTTTGAGTATTTCGAGACCGGAAAACCGATCTTGAACATATGCAAGATTATAGATTGTCCGTCATTAAAGTATACAGAAAAGTATGTAAATGCAATAAACATCTTTGAAAAAGATGACTTCGATTATTCTTCCGATGTCATTCAAGATAATATTGATAAAATGATAAGAAATGTGGTTAGTCATCTGGAGATTGAGAGAATTTTTTATGCAAACACTGATGAATGTGTTTGCAGGCAAGTTATTAAAGAGATTGAATAATATTTATGTATGAGAAGCATGCAAGAGTATAAAAGTATATTTGAATAAAGCGTAATTGCGTTTCAGATCGTTGATTTTCAACTGACGGAGGTTTACCAAAATATGAGCGGCCTTATAGACCGATTATGTAATAAATTAAAAATAATTATCTCATCCATTGAATATAAGAACAGGGTTTCTCAGGGCAAAAAGATAGTAAGGCGATACGATTGCAACTTTACCAAGAAGGATTTGCAGGACAAGGTCTTACATGTACTGGTTAACGGACCCTCTTTGAACAGAACAATAGGTATGCTTACTGATAAAGATGATTGTATTACTGTAAACCTTTCGTATAAGGATGAGCGAATAAAAGATATAAAACCCAAGTACCATGTATTGGTAGATGAACGATATGCAACGGATACTTTCGCTGATACATTGGCCGATATTATGAAATTGCTCGAGGCGCGTATAATTGGGTGCTTGGTTGTTAGTCCAGTTATTTTTGAGACATGGAAAAAGTATTATCCGACAGATTACGTAAGAATCATTAATTTGAGAAGTATAGAGAATGAGTATGCGTCAAAAAGAGATTACAAGAGTTATTGCAATGATTATTTAGCTCCATCTTCTCAAACAGTAACAATTGCGGCTGTATATATAGGTATACAAGAGGGATACGGCACAATTAAACTGCATGGAAATGATTTTACCTGGATTAATGATCTGACTGTAGGTTCGGATAATAGAGTATATAACAATACCAGACATTTTTATGGCGGAGATGAGAGCGTAATACAAAAAAGGATAACTCCATTGACCATGACTCAATGGGCGCAGAGTTTCAACAGTGCTTTTGTGGGATATAACCAATTGGCAGCTTATGCAAAAGACGCAGGAGTAAAGATTATTAATATGTGTCCTGAGTCATTAGTTGATGTTTTTGAAAAGGAATGACTCAGAGGTGATTTAGATTGAAAGAGTTATTAAGAAAGTACAGAATATTACTGGACAGAGGACAAAAGAAAAAACTTGTCTTTATCTTCTTTATGATGGTTATTGGTGCATTACTTGATACGTTGGGCGTGTCTATGATGGTACCGTTTATTTCCGTTATCATTAATCCGGAGATATTCACTACCAATGTGATTATTGGGAATATATGTACATTTTTACATATTACTTCGTCCAGATCTTTCATTATTTCCTGTCTTATTGTCTTTATTCTTGTGTTCGTTATAAAGGATTTATTTTTGTTAATGCAGGTCAGAATTCAGGCGTCTTTTGTGGCTACAAATAAGTTCCTGCTTCAGCAAAGGGTGTTGGACATAATGCTTCATAAGCCCTATTTCTTTTTCTTGAGTGCGAAGACATCTGTTCTCCAGAGAATGGTTTATATGGATATTTCATTGGCATTTACACTTCTTTCAAGTATATTGCTTGCTGTCTCAGAAGGTGTTGTGACTATATTACTTGGAATTGCTATTTTTGTTATGGATTGGAAAATGACACTTATTGTTGTTGGCGTGTTGATGATTACAGGATTTATTATTGTCAGTTGTGTCCGCCCTGTTATTAAACGTGCAGGTGTTGAAAATATGACATGTACATCGCAGTCAACGAAATGGCTTCATGCAGGTATCGCAGGTATAAAAGAGATAAAAGTTTACCGACGTGAACAGTTTTTTGAGGATTATTTTGCTACATATGGTAAACGCCTTGTCAAAACCGAGAAAGTATCATCTATCTCACAAAATATTCCCAGACTTCTAATAGAAATGTCATGTATATGTACAATGATGATTTATCTCTCTATTATGGTTTTAAACAACCATTCTATGGAGTCGATGATTCCTATAGTAGGAGCATTTGCAATGGCTGCTGTACGTCTTATGCCGAGTGCAAATAGAATAGTTGGTGCACTTAACAATGTATCGTATACTATGCCATCATTAACGGTTTTAACAGAGTTTATTGAGAGCAGTGAAAAAGATGCACATAATGACTTCGCTTCCGGAAAACTCGAATGTAAGACGCCTTTAAAGGATGAGATCAGATTTGAAGATATTACATTTAGTTATAGTGATACAATACCGCCGGTGTTGAAAAATGCTAATCTTATTATTCCGGCGGGCAAATCTGTAGGAATAGTTGGGGCATCCGGTTCGGGAAAAACGACTTCGGTTGATATTTTACTGGGTCTTTTGTGTCCACAAGAAGGAAGGATCCTCATTGACGATGAGGATATTTCAACAAGGTATAATGAGTGGATTAACAATGTCGGATATATACCACAGACAATTTTTATGATGGATGGATCTATAAAAGATAATATAGCTTTTGCAGCTGAATGTGATGACGAGAGCAAAATCTGGAGCGCTCTGGAAAAAGCATGTCTTGACGATTTTGTAAGAAGCCTTCCTGATGGTATTGAAACCCAGATAGGAGAGCGCGGAGTAAGACTCTCAGGTGGACAGCGACAAAGAATAGGAATAGCAAGGGCTTTATACAACGATCCGGATGTTCTGATATTTGATGAGGCTACATCAGCGCTTGATAACGAGACAGAAGCAGCGATAATGAGCTCGATTGAGCATCTTCATGGTACCAAAACAATGATTATCATCGCCCATAGATTACAAACGATTCAGAAATGTGACTTGGTATACAGAGTTGAGAACGGGAAGATAGAATTAGAAAAAGAGGGATAGCTTGATGATTCTTTCTAAAATTATATCGAGATGTAAGGGAATGCAGTTGAAGAAGCGACTCGAAGAGGAGCGAAAAGTCTTTATTTCAGGAAATCCACTAGTTCATTGCGGAACGCAATTTTTGGGAAATAACAAGATAGATGATAGAGCAAGGATAACGAATTCTGTTATAGGACGAGCGACATATATTGGCAGGGATACTTATCTTGACAGTGCCAAGATCGGTGCTTTTTGCAGTATCTCATATAATGTTCGCATGGTTTGTGGTGAACACCCCGTGAACGGATGGCTTTCAACTCATCCGGCTTTTTATTCAAATCAGAAGCAGGCGGGTTTTTCCTATGTTGAGGAAAACTTATTTGAAGAATTTAGATATGCAGATAACGAGAAAAAATATCAGCTTATAATAGGCAATGATGTATGCATAGGTGCATATGCAATATTGAGAGGCGGTATAACTATTGGAGATGGTGCTGTTGTCGCGGCCGGATCTGTGGTTACAAAAGATGTGGAACCATATTCAATTGTCGGAGGTAATCCGGCTAAACTTATAAAATATAGATTTGACGGAGAAAAGATATCAGAGTTGTCACAGCTTAAATGGTGGGAATGGGACGACTCAAAAATACGCGATAATATAGAAATGTTCAGTAATTGTGATACTTCGAGATAAAGAGGGTTTAATGTAATGTTCGATATAGATAGTTTCATAAGTGAATACATCACTGGGCGAACAAAAAGTATGTTTTGGGACGATTTGAAGGAAAATCGCAAACGGCTTTCAGATAAGATTCGTGGCAAGAGTGTTCTGGTTATAGGTGGGGCAGGTTCTATTGGAAGCTCATTCATTAAGGCGCTTTTGCCTTTTGAACCGGGAGCATTGGTGGTTGTCGATATAAATGAGAATGCAATCGCAGAACTGACACGTGATCTTAGGTCATCTAAAGATATTCCACTTCCTAATGACTATGTTACATATCCCTTAGACTATGCTTCTAACACATTTGAAAAGATGTTTAGGAATAGAAAAGGGTTTGACATAGTCGCCAATTTCTCTGCGCATAAACATGTTCGTTCTGAAAAGGACATTTTCTCTGTAGAGGCATTAATACGTAATAATATTATTAATGCTGTCAGGTTATTGGAATTACTTAAGCAATTTCCGCCTGAAGAATACTTCTGCGTTTCTACAGACAAAGCCGCAAATCCTGTAAATATTATGGGAGCTAGCAAAAGAATTATGGAAGATCTTATTTTTTCATATTCTGAATGTTTCCCGGTTAAAACAGCCAGATTTGCCAATGTTGCCTTTTCCAACGGATCACTTCCCGACGGATTTTTGAGAAGATTGGAGAAAAGACAGCCCTTGTCAGCGCCAAGCGATGTTAAGCGCTATTTTGTCTCTCCCGCTGAAAGTGGACAGATTTGTATGCTTGCTTGTTTCCTTGGTGAAAATCGCGAGATTTTCTTCCCTAAGTTAAAGGATGAGCAGATGATGTCTTTCGACCGCATAGCTGTAAACCTTCTTCGTGAATATGGATATACGGCACATGAGTGTTCTTCAGACGAGGAGGCACTGGAATATGCAGAACAGATGAGTGATGAGTGCAAAGAATATCCTGTTCACTTTTCTGTATCTGACACATCCGGAGAAAAAGCGTATGAGGAGTTCTATGTTTCATCCGAGAAAACGGATTTGTGCCGTTTTAAGTCATTAGGCGTGGTTGTTGACAAATCGGCAGCAGACAAAGCGGCCATAAATCATTTAATTGAAAAGTTGAACACGCTATTTGATAAAGATAGTGTGAGCAAGGAAGATGTAGTAACCGTCTTAAAAGAGTACTTGCCAAACTTTAATCATATTGAGACAGGTAAATCTTTAGACAGTAAAATGTAGTTTTTTGAAGAGAAAAGATTATGGGAAAAGTACTGATTACAGGAGGAAACGGGTTTATCGGTAAAAACCTGGTCAAAGTTTTGACCGCTTCGGGAATAGAAACTATAGCCCCGTCCTCAGATGTGCTGGATGTTGTACAATCTGATTCATGGTATAATTTCGATAACATTGGCATTGAGCATATCGTTCATCTTGCAGGAAAGACATTCGTCCCGGATAGCTGGGATAATCCGGAAGCGTTTTTTAATGTGAATGTTATTGGTACATCTAATGCGCTTTCCTTTTGCAAGAGAAACGAATGCTCTTTGACGTATATCAGTGCATATATTTATGGAAGACAAGCCCAACTACCAATAAGAGAAGACGCCACTTTTGTGCCCAATAACCCATATGCTGAATCGAAGTATATTGCAGAGCAGGTGTGTGAATTCTACGCTCGGGTATTTGGTGTTAATGTAAATGTACTGAGGTTGTTTAATGTTTACGGACCGGGACAAAGATCGAACTTCTTGATTCCGCGCTTGCTTGAACAAATAAAAGGTGAACGTGATTTTATCGAGGTTATGGATTTGCTTCCAAAGCGGGACTACATCTATTTGGACGATGTATGTGAAGCTATACGTTTAAGTATGCTTAAGTGCAATGGATATAATGTATACAATGTTGGCTCCGGCATCTCATATTCAGTAGGAGAGGTAATAAATATTCTCCAGAAACTTGCCGGAACAAATAAGACTGTAAAAAGTCTTAATCGTGTGAGGAATGAAGAAATTGATGATGTGATTGCCGACATTTCAAAGATAGAAGATAAACTCAACTGGAAACCTGCAACAACTTTTGAAAATGGATTATTACATTGCCTCGAGAGATGATGGGAATAAAACAATTAGTAAAGGTATTTTGTGATGATTGAAAAAGATAAGATTTATGTTATAGCGGAAATAGGGGGTAATTTCACCCAATATGAACAAGCTGTCAGATTAATAGATCTGGCAAAGGAATGCGGAGCGGATGCTGTTAAACTGCAAACATACAATGCAGCAACATTATCAACGCGATCTGCTATTTTTGATATGGAAAATACCGGAGTGACGTCTCAGTACGATCTTTTTGATGAGTATTCCATTGATAGTGAGATGCATCAGAAAATATTCGATTATGCTCGCTCTAAATCACTTGATATTTTTTCCTCGCCTTCACATGTCAGTGATGTAAATATGCTTGAGACCCTTAATTGTGACTCTTATAAGATTGGCTCTGATGATGCTGTAAACATCCCACTTCTAAAATATATTGCAAAATTGAATAAGCCGATAGTGCTTGCTACAGGAATGTGTACGCTTGATGAGGTAAAAGAATCCGTCAATGCTATTTTGGAGGAGGGTAACAGCAAAATTTCTATATTGCATGCTATTACCTCATACCCGACTCATCCCAAGGATGTTAATCTCAGAGCTATACATACGCTAAAAGATGCGTTTCCCTTATTCCCCATAGGTTATTCTGACCATACACTGGGGATAGAAGCATGTTTGTTTGCGGTAGCGATGGGTGCAAGGATAATAGAAAAGCATTTTACATATGATAAAAACGCACCGGGTCCCGATCATATTCATTCAGCCGATCCTGAAGAAATGAAAAGACTGGTAGACTCAATAAGATTATATGAAGAAATGGCAGGCACCGGGATTAAGATGCCGGCAGAATCCGAGAAAATTACTCGAGTGAATAACCGCAAGAGTATTGTTTTATGCACAGATTTAAAAAAAGGTGATGTGATAGGACAGGGCGATATTGATATCAAACGTCCCGGCACAGGTATTGCGCCGAAATATATCGACCAAGTCATTGGATGTGTGGTTAATAAAGACTTGGAAAATGACACAGTGTTGAATTGGACAGACATATCATAAAGCTTAGGAGGAATAATATGACAGAAGTTTATATGGCCGACTTAGAAAAAAAATGGGGGGGGTAGAGCAAGGGTTAAATCTTTTACCTGATTTTTCTTCTGCGGAACTGCGACTTGAATTATCCAATATATGTAATCATGCATGCATTTTTTGCCCGAATAGACTGATAAAACGAACCCGTAGAGAAATGTCACCGGAATTAGTGAAGAGGTTGCTGGATGAAGGGAGTGGTCTCAACATTAAAAAAGTTGGGTTGTTTATGAATGGGGAACCATTTGTGAGCCAGCGGTTAGAGGAATGGGTAGAATATGCGAATGGCATAGGATATGAATATATCTATATAACAACTAATGGGGCGTTGGCTACTCCAAATAGAGTAAAAAGCGTTATGGAGAATGGTTGTAGCAGTATAAAATTTAGCATAAATGCTGGCAGCAGAACTACCTATAAAATTGTACATCAAAGAGACGATTACGAAAAAGTGATTGATAATGTTATTAATGCATATAAGATTAGGGAGACAAATCATTATAATTGCAAGTTACTTAGTTCATTTGTTGTTACAAAATTTACTGAAGATGAAATAGAATATCATTACAAAAAAATAAAACCCTATGTTGACGAGGTTGTTTTCTTCAACTGTGAAGATTTTGCTGGACAAATGGGAGATGTTGTTTCTGATTTAAGAACAGATAAAGAAATAGAAGTATTTCCTAAACATATTCTTCATAATAGTGCGCCATGCAAAGCACTATGGAATAGTATAAATATTACTTGTGAGGGCTATTTAACGTTATGTTGTTCTGAGGCATTCAATTATTTGGTCGTCGAAGATATGAATAAAACCACAATAAAAGAAGCGTGGTATTCAAATAAAATGATTGAATTAAGAAAGAAGCATATAAAATGTGAACTGGACGGTTTATTGTGTAATAGATGCATTACAAAAAACAATAATGAGGATATTCGTCCAATAAATGAAGCATTGTTTGCTTCTTCAATTAGTACTAATTGTTAATGTTTATTGTTAATTAATTAGATAGAAAGAGAACTGTTATTATGTCTAAGATGAAAAAAAGGACAATATTGGCTATCGGTGCACACTTTGATGATATCGAATTAGGGTGTGGCGGGACTTTGGCTAAACACGTGCAGTCCGGCGATGAAGTGTATGGATTGATCATGACAGATTCACAATACTTTAATCGTAGTGGTGAAGTTGTCAGAAACGGCGGGTTGGCTTTGGAAGAAGCAATTGAGGCGGCTAAAATAATCGGATATAAGCTGATAACCGAAACCGGAATAGAAAACTGTCATTTGGATTTTAATGATTTCGTGAATTCAAAACTTATCAAGCATATAGAGGAGATATCGCCAGATATAGTATATACGCATTGGACAGGCGATGCTCATCATGATCATCGTAATCTCGCGTGGTCAACGCTTAATGCATGTAAGCATATTGATCGGGTTTTGATGTATCGCAGTAATTGGTATGATTCAGACATTGCCTTTAGGGATTGCTTTTATTCGGATATAAGCGAAACGTGGGGAAAAAAGGAATGCAGCATAAGGGCATATAAAACTGAAATGTCCAGAAATGGTGAGGAATGGATAAAATATTTTAAGAACCTCGCTGAAAATAACGGTTTAAAATGTGGAGTAAAATATGCTGAAAGTTTTGAACCGGTAAAATGGTTCTTTTAACGGAGATTAGAGATGAATATAGGCATAATTATTCAGGCCAGGACAGGATCTACTCGACTTCCCGGCAAGATTTTAAAGATGATCAATGATAGAACACTGTTGGATCATATCATTGACAGACTAAAAATGTTAAAGACACCGGTTACAGTTGTTATAGCGACTACGGTTCTTCCCGGAGACGATGTGGTAGAAGAATGGTGTAAGAATAAAGGAGTGCTATGTTTTCGCGGCGACGAGAATAATGTTTTGAGTCGTTATTATGAATGCGCTTTAAAATATTCATTTGATCATATTGTTCGAATGACTGCAGATAATCCGTTCCCAGATATAGAAGAGTTGGACCGACTTATTAATTTCCACATTGAAAATGGAAACGGATTTTCAGAGAACTTTTCAGGTTTGCCGATTGGTGTAGGAATGGAGATGTTCTCGATGGATACGCTTTCTGATGATATGGATAATGCATCTATGCCGCATCACTTTGAACATGTTGACGAATATGTTCTTGAAAATATGAACAAATATAAGACAGGAATAGCATCAGTGCCTGAAAGCAAACATTTTCCGGATATCAGACTGACGGTTGACACAGAAGATGATTATAAAAAAGCATGTTTTATTGCATCTAATTGTAAGACTGGACTTGCTACTACAGAGGAGGCAATATATCTTTGTTCGCAATATGCATAGAGTGTTCAAATGCACGAGGAATGGGGCATTTGTTCAGAGCTATTAACTTCATCAGTTTTCTAAAAAAAATGAATGAAGAGTATCTGATTATTCTCAACGATGATGAAGTCGCAAAAGAGGTTTTAAAACGCGAGGGAATAGCGGATTATGTTATCGTAGATCTATATGATTTTGATAGCAACTGGGAGCGAAAGATAATAAAGGAATACAAGATAGATACTTGGCTTAATGATAGAATGAGTACTTCAAGTATTTCCGCATGTCATGTTAAAGATGAAAATGTAAATCTATACACAATAGATGACCTTGGTGATGGAGCCGGTTTAGCGCTGGGCAATTTTGCCAGTTTAATATTTGATGATAATATTCGAATTCCTGGAGAAAAAGTATACAAGGGGCTGGATTACCTAATTCTCAATAATGAGATAGATATATATAAAAGGCGTCGTGACAAGATAGAAAAGATAGCCATTACATTGGGCGGAAGCGATACATATGGCGTAACATTACTTGTACTTGATTATATTATCAGAAATAAGCCATTTGATCAGTCAACGGATATCGCAGTTGTTTTGGGGCCGAACACCACAATATATGAGGATGTGGTTCGTAAGATTGGTGGCACAAAGATTAATTTGTTTTGTGGAGTCCCTTCTTTGATTAGTTTTTTGTACGATTACGATCTTGCGTTTACCGGTGGCGGTGTGACAGCAATTGAGGCAGCAGCGATGGGCCTTCCGACGATTATCACGGCAAATGAAAAGCATGAGATTCAAATCGGAGAGTATCTGGCAAAACTTGGCTGCGCCAGCTTTGCCGGATATTATGAAGGCGCCAACTATGATGATATTGTTAAAGGGTTGAGTAACACTACTTTAGCCAAAATGAGCGAACATGGTTTGGGACTTAACCTAGCTAAAGGCGCGGAAAATATTTACAATATAATAAAAAGTGGAAAATAAAGGTTTAATAATGAGCGAAAAGGATAAAGTTGTTGTAATTCATCAACCTGATTTTATGCCGTATCTCGGTTTTTTTGACAGACTTCTAAAAGCGGATATTTATGTTGTTCTTGAAACAGCCCAATATGTTAACGGAACCAGCAGAAGTTGGATGAATCGAGACAAGATTAAAACAGAAAAAGGCGAGCAATGGATTACTGTTTGTGTCAAGAAAGCGCCCAGAGAAACAGCCATTAAAGACATCTTTCTTTTAGACGAAGAAAAATGGAGAAAAAGCAACTTGGGACTGCTTCATCAGAATTATCGAAAAGCAGATTATTATCATGAAATAATGCCGTATATCGAGGGACTATACTCGCTTAAGTGTGAAAAGTTCTGGGAGTTTTCTTTTGCATCAATAAAAATGTTGATAGATCTTTTTGGAATAGATATTGACATAGTGTTTTCTTCAGATCTCGATCCTCAGGGCAAGAATAATGATATGATAGTTGATATTATGAATAAAGTTAATGCACATACATATCTTTCCGGAGTTGGTGCAGCAGATTACTATGATGAAAAAGTATATGAGAAAGCAGGAATAGAAGTAATCTGGCAGGATTTTAAGCATCCTGTATATCAACAGCAGTTTGGTGAGTTTATTCCGTATTTGAGCAGTATTGATCTGCTGTTTAACTGTGGAATTGAAAAATCGCGTAAAATACTCAGAGGAGAAGAGTAAATGCAGAATATACCGATCAACAAAGGCAATTATGAATTGGATACACCCGAAAGGATGGAACTTTTCGAAAAGTACAGAGGAGAAGGCTGGGAAGATGAATATCGCGCATACCGCGAAAACTGGTCAGAGTATGCCCTGAAACAGCAAGTCGCAGAATGGCCTTTACTGGTTGATATAGAACTGTCGTCGCTCTGCAATCTCCGATGCCCGATGTGTTATACTATCACAGATGAATTTAAGCAGAAAGTTCACGCTAAATTGATGGATGATAATCTATTTTATAAGATTATTGATGAGATAGCAGGAAATGTTGTTGCAATCAGATTAAGTTTGAGAGGTGAGCCGACGCTTCATCCCAAGTTCATTGAGTTCATAAAATACGCTAAGCAAAAAGGCATCAAAGAAGTTTCGTTTTTAACAAACGGCAGCAAGTTGACAGATGATTATATTGTCGAACTTATTGATGCCGGAACTGATTGGATCACTGTTTCTATTGATGGTATTGATGAAGAATATGAGTCAATCAGAAAACCGTTAAAGTTTGATGAGACATATACAAAGATTAAGAGGTTTTATGAAATAAAGAGGGAGAAAAACGTTCATAGACCTGTTATAAAAATACAAGGAATATGGCCTTCCATTAAGAATAATGTCGAGGAATATTATAATCGTTTCAAACCGTATACAGACTTGATTGCCTTTAATCCTCTGATAGATTATCTTGATAACGATTCAGATATTGTTTATGTAGATGGTTTTTCTTGTCCGCAACTATATCAGAGACTGATTGTGGCAGCAGATGGACAAGTTATGGCATGTTCAAATGATGAAGATAATATGAATGTTATCGGAAACATATTGAATGAATCAGTTTACTCAATTTGGCACGGTGAAAATCTGACGAAGATGCGAGAACTGCATAAACAGGAGAATGGGTTTAAACAGTGTGAAGTATGTCGTAAGTGCTATCTTCCGAGAGCAACCGAGGATAATGAAACAGCGGTTGTTAATGGCAGGACATTTACAATAAAGAATTATATTGGAAGACCACAGGAAATTGGGAAATAGTTCTTTAAATAATAGAAAGCGGATTGATTAGATGGATAAAGATACTCTTAATGGCTTTATTGCTTCGCCTGATATATCTATTGTTGAGGCAATGGGTAAAATTGATAAAAACGGATGTGGTCTGGTTTTTATAGTCAATGACGCAAATGCTTTGATTGGATGTGTTACTGATGGTGATATCAGAAGATCATTACTAAAAACCGGAGATTTGCAGGGGACAGTTGAAAATGCAATGTTTAAAACCCCTGTTTATTTGCGTTGTGACGAAGCAATAAAAGCTAAAGATGTTATGGTCAAACGTAAAATAACAGCCGTTCCAATAGTAGATGACAACAGAAAAATAATCGATATAAAGTTGTTGTCAGAGTATTTATCTAAACCCGTAACTCAAGCCAAGAGTAGTTTGAAAGGAACGCCAGTTGTAATTATGGCTGGAGGTAAGGGTACGAGGCTATATCCGTATACGAAAATACTACCCAAACCGTTGATTCCGATTGGGGATACACCTATAGTCGAACGTATTCTCAATTGTTATGTTGAGTATGAGATTCAATCTGTTTATATGACAGTCAACTATAAGAAAGAAATGATAAAGTCATATTTCAGTGAAGCTGAGTCAAAATGTTCCATTGAGTTTGTAGAGGAAAAGATTCCACTTGGAACATGTGGAAGTATTAAATTAATCCGCGACAAGATAGAAAAGCCAATGATCATAGCTAATTGTGATGCGTTGATATTGGCTGATTATGCTGATATTTATAAACATCATTGTGATAACGAGAACTATATTACAATAGTTTCAGCATTAAAAAACACTACTATCCCCTATGGCGTATTGCACAGTAAGGAAAACGGTGAATTGTCATCAATAGAGGAAAAGCCGCAATTATCTTATTTTATTAATACAGGTATGTATATTATTAATCCTGGAGCAATTGATTTTATTCCGGACAATAAGATGTTTCATATGACTCAATTGGTTGATGCTGTTATGGCAGCCGGGAAAAAGGTTGGAGTATATCCAATAAGCGAGGATTCTTTTCTTGATATGGGCGAATTTGATGAAATGAGACGCATGGAAGAAAAACTGCAAAATGTTGTTGGTGAGAGCAAGTAGGAGATTATAGTAATGACTTTAGCGGAGTATGTTGCAGAGTTCTTGGCAAATTATGGCATTAATGAGGTTTTTGCTATTCAGGGTGGTGGATGCGCCCGACTTTTTGATGCAATTGGAAGAAATGAAAACATACGCTATATATGCAACCAGCATGAGCAGGCAACGGCTATGTCTGCAGACGGATATGCGAGAGTTTCAGGAAAAATCGCTTGTGCGATATCTACCAGCGGACCAGGAGCCACTAATATGATTACGGGTATTTGTGGGGCGTACTTTGACTCGGTCCCTGTTTTGTTTATAACCGGACAAGTGTCATCATTCCGTCTTAAGGGTGATATGAATGTCAGGTGCTTGCACACGCAGGAAACAGATATTGTTAGTATGGTGGACAAAGTAACTAAGTATGCTGTGCAACTTAACAACATTCTGGACATTAGATATGAGTTGGAGAAGTGTCTTTTTTTGGCTTGTTCAGGACGCCCGGGACCTACATTGATTGATATTCCTGATGATTTTCAAAGAACAGAGATATGCGTTGAGGACCTGCGTAGTTATTATGACAGCTCAGAGTATAGGTCAATAAGCGAGAAAGAAATTAATAGATCGAATTCTAATGATGAACAGTATAATAAACTATTTTTGATGTTAGATGAGGTCAAAAAACCTATTATTATTGCCGGGGCAGGTGTTCGCATTGCAAAGGCAGAAAAAGCTTTTTTTACATTTGTTGAAAAACTCAATATACCGGTTGTTGTTACGTGGGGTGGAAATGATTTGCTCCCTGATGATCATAAGCTAAAAATTGGCACAATTGGAATGAATGGTTCAAAACGGGGAAACCAAGCAGTTAGGGAATCTGATTGTGTAATTATGTTGGGGGCGCGTATGGATCAACATACAATTATAATTCCGTTAAAAGACTTCGCCCTTGACGCAAAAAAAGTTTATGTTGATATTGATAATGAGGAAGCAGATAAATTTTCTTTCTATGGTAATGATATTGATTTGTTTTTTCATGAAGATTTGTCTCAGTTTATAAACAAAATATGTGATTGCAATAAACAGTATGAGTTTAGTAATTGGCTTCATTATTTAACTCAAGATAATTTTTTGTGTCATACAAAATCAAACGAATTGCGTCCTATCAATAGATGCGTTAATCCATATACTTTTTTTGAGTGTTTGTCTGATTTCCTGCCCAAGAATGCAATTATCTTTGCTGATACCGGTTCCTCGCTTGTTTGGGCGGAACAATCAATACGAATAAAAGAAGGACAACGGCTAATAAGCTCGCTTAATAACACTCCGATGGGGTATGCTTTGCCGGCTTCAATAGGAGCCGCAATAGCCTCAAAGGAGCGCATATACTCAATAAACGGAGACGGCGGTCTGCAAATGAATATACAGGAGTTGGCGACTGTGGTTCGCCATAACCTTGATATAAAGGTTGTTCTGTTTGACAATGCGGGTTATGGTATGATTCAACGAACGCAGGACACCTATTTGAAGAGTAGATACGAGGGAACCGATGTATCCAGTGGTCTAGCATTCCCAGACTTTTACAAAGTTTTTATTTCATATGGATTTGACACAATAGTAATAGATAAAAACGAGAATATTCAAGATGCTTTGCGTGATATGTTTAGCAGAACCGGTCCGGGATGCATAATTGTGAAAGTTTCTATTGACGAAGGCTTTGAAACATTTTCAAAAGACGATATCTCAAATAATAAGGAGAAATAATATATGAGTAAAATATCTATTGCAATTCCTTGTTATAATGAGGAAAAAAACATACCGCTTCTTTATGAGACTGTCTGCAAGATACTGAATGAACAGCTGTCACAATATGAGTATGAAATTCTTTTCTTGGATAATAAATCAACTGACAATAGTAGAGAGATAATTCGAAATCTGTGTAAGCAAGACAGAAGAGTTAAGGCTATATTTCAATCAGTTAATTGTGGATCTAATGCAAATGCATTTTGCGCCCTGAAAAACTCGGATGGAGACTGTACAATTTTATTATATGCCGATTTTCAGGAACCGCCGGAATTGATTCCTCGAATGGTCAGCGAATGGGAAAAAACGCATAAATCGGTTCTTATGATAAAGACCAAAAGTTTTGAAAACCCGATTGTTTTCTTATGTCGTAATATCTATTACAAATTGTTCAAAAAAATGAGTAAAGAGGTGAAACAAATACAGCAATTTGATGGTTTTGGATGTTATGATAAGGCATTTGTTAGTCTTTTGAGCAAGATAGATGATAATAATCCCTTCTTGAAGGGGTTGATTGCAGAATATATAACCGATTATGTAGAAATAGAATATACACAGCGAAAAAGAGCTGCCGGGAAGCCGTCATTAAACTTCTGGGGGTACTATGATTCGGCTATGTTATCGTTTACAAATTACACTAAAACAGGACTTCGTGTAGCCACTTTTTTGGGAACGATTGTCTCAATCGCCAGTTTTATAATTGGCATTGTGTATCTATGTTTAAAGATACTTCATTGGAATGATTTTGCTGCTGGTAACTTACCTATTTTGTTGGGCACTTATTTTCTGGGTGGGTGCCAACTTCTCTTCATAGGTCTTTTAGGTGAGTATGTTTTAAGTATAAATAAAAGAGTTATTAACCGTCCAATGAATATTGAACAGGAGAGAATAAACTTTTAATGAACATCATTATTGCGGGAATTACATCAGAGATAGCAGAAAGCATTCTTGAGAGATTTGTAAAAGAAGGCCATTCTGTATATGGGACTTATCGGAGTGATCCAACACGAAAAATAGTGGAATTAGTTGAAACATCTGGAGGCTTTCTGACAAGATGCGATTTCGGTAATAAACGAGATATTGATGCTACTATCAAGTTGTTCGAGAGTCGCGCGATATGTTGGGATGTTTTTATTTCGGCTGTGGGAGTGTTGACGCCGATTGAGTATTTTGAAAAAACAAACATTGAAGATTGGGAAAATAATGTCTATGTCAATGCAATTGGACAAATACGATTTCTTCGTGGATTATTGTTTTTGCGAAGACCAAAGTCTTCAAGAGTCTTTTTTATGACTTCAAAAGGTATTAACGGAGTTTTCACTAAACATTCTGCTTATTGTATAGCCAAGATGATTCTCGTGAAGATGGTTGAATTACTTGATGACGAAATTGATGATTGTTCTTTTGTTGCGTTTAATCCAGGTTTTGTTTGGACAAGAATAATTGCACAAGAAGATATAGGTAACGACATGGAAAAAAGAAAGCAGGATCAAAATGTGTTGGTTGAGCGAGAAAAATCCCTAAATACGATATGCGATTTCGTAGAATGGGCCTTGACACAAAAAAGGGAAACGATAAGCGGTCGTGTTTTTATGGTAAAATATGATCGTTGGAAGGAAGATAATTTTACTGATTTTTTGTTAGAACAAGAAGATAATTATAAAATCAGAAGATATGGAGATGATTTGTCATCTGTAAAGAATATTATTTCGCAAAGGGACAATAAGAAGAATGCAAGAACATAGTAGGGAAAATGTAGTATGTGAGAATAATAGTAGTTTACGTAAGCAAATGATATATCATATTCTCATTATTTCAGTGATTTACCTTTTAACGCATGGTTTTATCTTGTTTTTATCTGGAACATGGTGGGATGAAAAAGTTTTTGTCTTAGGAACAAAGCAACAACTGTGGGATATGACAGTTCAGCTTGGACGACCTACTTCATATTATCTTTTATCTTTTATAATGGATATTCCAGAGTGCATAGGACGTGCTCTTATTTTTTTGCTCTTCTATTTTTCTTCTTTAGGTGTTTACTATCTGGCAACATATATCCCCATGTTAAATGGTTTGGATGCGCTGTTAATAGCAATTGTATATACTGTAATTCCGGCGAATGATGTACGTTGTATACGAGGAGTTTTTCCATATACGCTTGGGCATTTTCTTTTTATTTGTGCTTTTTGCATATTGGTTTATTGGTTAGAAAAGCAAAAAGGAAAGATACATCTTAGAGTCATTTCACTTTTCCTTTTCATACTTTCTTTTATTCTCAATTCAAATCTAGTGTTTTATTGTTTGCCATTATTATATATTGCGTATTATTTGGTAAGGACAAGGCAGTTAAGAAAAATCTTTCTGTATTTTGATTTTGCACTCGCACCATTTTTGTATTTTGGGTTAAAAAATGTGCTATTTCCAACATATGGCCTCGGGGGTGGGTATAACGAGGTCAAATTGAATAACATTATTAAAAGCGTTTACTCATGTGTATTTATATGTCTAGCACGAATTAAGGATATTTTTTATCTGTGGAAAGATAGTTATTTGATTAATTGGAGTGTTATTTTTATTATTGTCGTTTTTTTAATTGTGCTTATTACTGCAATAAAAAAGCCTAAACTTGAAAAAGCGGATTTTCCAAAGTCACTTATTAAAGCAATTATACTTGAAGTGATTGGTGCATTTTCACTCTATTTGGGTATTTTCCCTTACAATGTAATTGGGCAAAACTGCACGTTAACCGGAATGGTTGGTAGATCCGCTATACTTATTCCTGTAGGTGCAGCATTGATTGTATATGGTTTAATAGCATGGATCCCAAGTGACTGGGTAAAAATGAGTTTGTGCTGTATCTTTCTAATGAGTGGAATTGTTCATTTTAATACATATTACTTGATTTATCAGCAGGATTATTATCGCCAATTGGATTTGATTTCCGAATTTAAAGCAAATAAGTATATACTTGCCGATACTAAAAATATACTATATATCACTGATTCAGAGCCGGTTATTGCGGCTACAAGATTTTATACTCTCAATGAGTGTGCATTTAGAGCGTTTGGTGATCAAACCCACTTTGTAATGAATGGATTTAATGATGTTGAGTACCTAAATAATATAGATGAGGGGTTATATAATTTAAATACTTTTGTTTATTCGAATTCTTATGGAATGGAAGATTATGCTATCGGTGAATCAAATGATGTTCAGGCCATTATTGTTTATAATAATGAATTTACATTGTCAGAAACTATTCGTTTAAAGTGGTATGAAATTTCAGACTATAACAGGTTTTTGTCAATGATAGAACAGGAACAAAATATGGATATTTATTTACCTTCATCACCGGAGTTTGAAACAATAATTATGGATGAGGCATCTTAAGTATAGTATAGATTATTGGAGTAGTCATATTGACATGAATCATAAACAGAATATGCGAGAAAACATAATTGTTCCGAATTTATTAATTGATGTGTTTCATGTAGAGGATTCAAGAGGGAAACTGACTAAATGTTTTTCAAATGATTTATTGAGCGAATATGGATTTCAGTTTGATATAGAAGAGACATTGATAATTCGGAGTGGAAAGAATGTACTTAGAGGGTTGCATTTTCAAAAAAACATACCTGTAGAAAAGCTATTGACCTGTATTCAAGGAAAACTGTATGCGGTAGTGGTAGATATTCGACCGAATAGCACATCGTTTGGAAAATGGGATGCAATTGAGATGGAAGAAGATATGATGATATATGTACCCAAGGGATATGCGCTCGGAACATATGCATTTGAAGACTCAAGTATGTTATGTATGAATAGTGAAAAGAATTATTCCGAATACAGTGCTGGCATCATCTGGGATGATAGAACACTCAATATATCATGGCCATGTATCGAAAATGGTGATGATCCTATCTTGTCAGAAAAGGATCAAAAGCTGCAATCATTTAATGATTATATAAACAACGGATTTTTGGTGTATGGAGAGGTATGAGAAATAAATGTATAGTATGCGGTGCACCGCTATATAATGAACCATTATTCATATGTAGAGATATGCCAGCGAAGTCACAAGATTTACCAACAGCGGACAATATGGAAGAAGACTGGCCGATGGATTTTAATCTCTGTCAGTGTTCAGGGTGTGGCTTGGTTCAATTTGATTGTGAGCCTGTTTCCTATTATTTGGATTCTACCAGAGCCGGCGAAAGAAGTAGTGTTTTGGTCGATATGCGAAGATCTCAATATAAACATCTGATTGAAACATATAATCTTCAAGGTAAAAAGATCATTGAAATCGGTGCCGGAAAAGGAGGCTTTTTGAAGACCCTGCAGGAAATGCAGGAGTATCATGTTAATGGTTATGGTATTGAAAATAATCCTGAGTTTGTGCGGATTGCGCGTGATGTTGAGGGGGTGGAGGTGACTGAGTGTAATCCCGAATCATCAGATTGGGAGCACCCCGAAGCTCCTTTTGATGCGTTTATGTCTTTTGCTTATCCTGCGCGTCTGATCAATCCAAACGCAATGCTCAAGGGAATATATAGAAATGTTAAGGACGGTGCAATTGGAATAGTACAAGTACCTTCACTTGAACATCTTATCCGTCCCGGTGGATTTTATGACTTAACCGCAGACCATATAGCATATTACAGTAGAAAAACGCTTCGATTTCTCCTGGAGAAGAATGGTTTTGAGGTCCTGGAAGAAGGAGATGCCGGTAGTATATATATTTATGCCATAGTTAAGAAGAGGACACCTTATAATCTGGCAGAATCGTGGTCAGATGTGCAACCCTTAGCTGATAAAGTGAAAAAATTTGTCGAAGACGAAAGAAAGAATTCGCGCAAAATTGCAGTGTGGTGTGCAGGACATTTTTCATTTACCGTCTTATCGGTTGTGGGAATTGGGAAAGAGATTTCGTACGTTATTGACAATGCCAAATTCAAGCAAGGTTGTTTTACTCCCGCTTCACATGTGCCTATTGTATCGCCTGAGCACTTTTTTGATGAGCCTGCGGACACGATTATGGTATTGGCTCCATTTTACGCCGATGAAATTATTAAGGAAATACGAGACAAATATCCCGCTAATGTTAAAGTAGTCGTAATGAATCAAACGGAGTTAATTGTTCCTGAATAAATTACTGAGAGGATTGCCACATGAAAGTATCGGATTACATTGCCGATTTCCTGATTAGCCAGGGAATAACAGATTGTTTTGGATATCCGGGTGGTTCGGTCACAAATCTGCTGGATTCGATTTATAAACGGAATGACAGAATAAAGGCGCATGTTACATATCATGAACAAGGCGCTGCTTTTGCTGCATGCGGATATGCGGTAACTACCGGCAAGATCGGTATGGCGTATTCTACCGGCGGTCCCGGCTGCACTAACCTTATTACGGGAATGGGACATGCATATTATGATTCCATTCCTGTGCTGTTTATTACGGGCAATGTGAACACATATGAAAGTAAAGGTGATTTGGGAATCCGTCAGAGAGGATTTCAGGAATCGGATAATGTTGCTGTAGCACTGCCTTTTACGAAATATGCGGCTTATGTGGAAGCTCCGGAGAAAATACGGTATTATCTCGAAAAAGCGTGCAGTATTGCTGTGAGCGGTAGAAAGGGGCCGGTTTTGCTTGATTTGCCCATGGATGTTCAAAGGGCACAGATCGATCCGGATAAGTTGGAAGGATATAATGAAGAACCAGTTCAGATATTAACTGATTGCTCAATTGGTGATTTCGCACAGACAGTAGAAAACGAACTGAAGAAATCTCAAAGACCCTGTTTACTATTGGGAAATGGCATTAACGAAAACGATGCGAAATGTAAAATTCGCTCTTTTATTGATACATGGGGATTGCCTTATGTGACAAGCATGATTGCTTTTGATGTGCTCGGATTTCATGAGAATAATTTTGGATTTTTGGGTGCATATGGGACTCGGGCAGCCAATTTTATCGCGGCAAAGAGTGATTTGATAATATCGATCGGAAGTCGGATGGATATTAGGCAGGTAGGCTCAAAAAGAGATAGGTTTGCGCCTGATGCTAAAATTATACGTGTAGATATTGATGAAAATGAGTTGCGGTATAAAGTTCACGAAAATGAGATGAGCTTCTGCATAGATGCAAATGAGGCCATTCAATGCCTGTTGAATATAACTCCTCAAAGACGATATCCGGAGTGGCTGAGCGTATGCAATGAAATAAGAGAAAGTCTGCAAAGCATTGATAACAGTGCTCCGAATTCATTCATTTATGCATTGGGAAATATGATTCCTGCCGGGGCGGTAATCACAACGGATGTGGGACAGAATCAAGTTTGGGTTGCACAATCCCTCAAGGTAAAGGAAGGGCAAAAAGTGCTTTTTAGTGGCGGCTTCGGATCTATGGGACATGCATTGCCTGCTGCTATCGGAGCTTACTATGGAAGCGGTAAAAAGGAGCCTGTTTTTTGCTTTTGCGGTGATGGCGGACTGCAGATGAACATACAGGAATTGCAGTATGTCGTTAGGGAAAGCCTACCGATAAAAATAATTGTATTTAATAATAACGCACTTGGCATGATCAGACATTTTCAGGAAATGTATTTTGAAAGCGTATTTTTCCAAACAAAACCTGAAGGTGGATATACTGCTCCGGATTTTACCAAGATTGCAGGAGCCTATGGCATTCGTTCAATTGCTGTTGATGAACCTGAAGATGTTTCAATTTGTTCGGATATGCTGAAGGATAATGAGGCGGCTCTTATAGAAGTGAGATATTTTGATAACACATATATAACTCCAAAGTTGGAATTCGGAAAGCCAAATCAGGATCAGGAGCCTTTGCTTGACAGGAAATTATTTGACAGATTAATGAGTTTGTAATAGGTGATGTATAATGTTTTATGGTTTGAGCAATAGACGAATATTGGTTACCGGGCATACGGGTTTTGTTGGAACATGGATGTGTGCTGTTTTAGGTTATTTCGGATGTGATGTTGTAGGTTTCTCACTTCCTGAAGAAGATGGAGCTTTATTTGGCAGAGTTAAGGACAAACTTCCCGTAAAAAGCGTATATGGGGATCTTAGAGATAAAGAGGCAGTTGAGTCATTGATACAAGGAGAGAAACCGGATGTTATATTTCATATAGCGGCATTTGGTTTCGTTAAAGAGTGTTTTGATGATCCCGACAGAGCTTTTTCTTCAAATGTTCAAGGAACATTGAATCTTTTTGAAGCAGTTCGTAAGTTGAACAAGCCTTGCAGAATAGTTGTTGCAAGCAGCGATAAGGTATATAAAAACTCAGGACTTGAAAAATATCTTTTCAAAGAAGATGATCCGCTTGGTGGAACCGATCCTTATTCATGTTCAAAAACATGTGAGGATCTTTTGTCGCAGAGTTGTTTTGAATCGTACCTTGCTTCCAATGGAGGTTCAATGTGTATAGTACGTCCCAGCAATATACTCGGGGGCGGCGATCATAACATGAACCGGCTCATTCCAAGCATTTATCATAACCTGGGACTTGGGAAAATGCCCGAGATAAGAAATCCTGATTCTGTAAGACCATGGCAGAATATTTTTGATATAATAGATGCATATCTTACTGTTGCCGATGAATTTGATTCGGGATGTCATATATACAATGTCGGACCTGAAACAGACGGAATAAAAACCGTTGGCGAGATCGCATCATATGTTTCAAATCTGTACGGAACTGAGTTCAATGCAGGATTTGAATCAAAGAGCGCGTTTGCATCGCACGAAAAAGCGTTTCTTGGCCTTTCAATCGATAAGATAAAGGCTGAGTTAAAATGGCAACCCAAGAGAACCTTGGAACAGACATTAGAAGAAATTTATTATTTTTACAATCATGATAATGGGAATAATACATATGACATATGTATGTCTCAAATAAAGAATTACTATAATGAGGAGATCGGTTAAAATGGGAAATTGGAACAGTGAACAGGAAGCAAGAACTCAGATAAAGGAACTTGTTGCCCAGTACTACCATCAGTTCAAGGAGAACAAAAAAGTTTTTACTGAAGGAGACAGGATCAACTATTCAGGACGTGTCTATGATGATAAAGATATGATGGCACTAACCGATGCCACCTTGGATTTTTGGCTTACAACAGGCAGATTTGCCAACGAATTTGAGGATAGGATTGCTAAGTTGGTTGGAGTTAAATTTGCCCATTTGGTAAACAGCGGATCCTCCGCGAACTTAGTTGCATTTATGGCTCTTACAGCAGTAGAACTCGGTGAGAGACGTATCAAAAAGGGTGATGAGGTTATCACAGTTGCAGCCGCTTTCCCCACAACTGTAGATCCTATAGTTCAGTATGGAGCAGTACCGGTATTTATCGATGTTACTATTCCTCAGTACAATATTGATTGTTCTAAATTAGAGGAAGCATATTCAGAGAAGACTAAGGCAGTATTTCTTGCTCATACGTTAGGAAATCCCATAGATTTGAAAACCATAAAGGCTTTCTGTGATAAGCATAATCTGTGGCTGATTGAAGATAACTGTGATGCGCTTGGTTCGGAATATACTATTGACGGCGAGACTAGATTGACAGGCGCCTGGGGCGACATTTCCACGTGCAGTTTTTATCCGCCTCATCATATTACCTTGGGAGAAGGCGGATGTGTTCTTACGAATAATCCCGTTTTAAACAAATTGATCCTTTCATTCCGTGATTGGGGACGAGATTGCGTATGTCCTTCAGGAAAAGATAATGTATGCGGACATCGTTTCGATGGTCAGTTTGGCGAATTGCCACAGGGATATGATCACAAATATGTATACAGTCATTTCGGATATAATTTAAAGGTTACCGATATGCAGGCTGCAGTGGGCTGTTCCCAGCTTGATAAGTTTGAAGGGTTTGTTGAGAAGAGAAAAGCAAATTGGGATAGGTTGTATAAAGATTTATCTCCGTTGAAGGATAAACTGATCCTGCCTGAACCTGCCGAAAACAGTGTTCCTTCATGGTTTGGCTTCCTTATTACGGTAAAAGATACCGCAGGTAAGACAAGAAATGAGATAACACAGTTTTTGGAGAAGAATAATATTCAGACCCGTCTTCTGTTCAGTGGAAATATTATTAAGCATCCCTGCTTTGATCCGATCCGGGGAACTGATGCTTACCGCGTTGTAGGCAGTTTGGAAAACACGGATAAAATAATGGAAAACTCTTTCTGGATAGGTGTTTATCCCGGTATGACAGACGCCATGATAGATTTTATGGTTAAGAAGATAAAGGAAGTTCTTGCATCATGAATAATGATGTAAAAGACAATACGCCGGGAGCAGAAACTGAATTAAATCAGTTATTGGATAGTGTCAGGGCGTATGTTGACGACCCTACAAAGGGGTTGCCTGAGGATGTATTTCTATTTGTCTCCGAAATGTCTCCGCTACCCAATGTAGATTTGCTGGTGCGGGATGATATGGGAAGAATACTCCTGGCATGGCGTGATGATCCTTATTGCGGCATGGGGTGGCATGTCCCGGGGGGCATCATAAGACTAAAAGAGACTTTTGACGACAGGATACAGCGTACCGCTGTTGCTGAACTTGGGACGACAGTAAGGCATGGAGATGAGCCTATTGAAGTTCATCAGATAATAGATGAAGGGTTAACCGTTCGCAGTCACCATATTACACTTGTATATGAGTGTAAGGTGCCGGAAGGTTATATGATCGATAACGGATCACTTGCCGAGACGGATGCGGGTTTTTTGGCATGGCACGATCATTTCCCCGATCAGATGCTTCAATGTCATCAGTTTTATCGCAAGTATTTTATGGAATGAAAAATAAAAGGAGAACGTAATAATGGCAAAAACAATTATGGTAACAGGAAATTTGGGGTATATCGGCTCTACGATGGTTCCTTTTCTGACTGATGCGAAAGGCTACAATGTAATAGGTTATGACATCGGTTATTATGAGGACTGCTATTTAAAGCCTGCTCCGCAGAAACTTGTTAAACAGATAAAGAAGGATGTAAGGGATTGTACTCCTGAGGATTTCGAAGGCGTTGATTATGTTATTCATCTTGCCGGTCTTTCAAACGATCCGCTCGGAGACTTTGACGAGGCACTCACTTACCAGATCAATCATGAAGGCACGATGAGAATTGCCAGATGTGCTAAGGAGGCAGGGGTAAAAAGATTTGCTTATGCTTCTTCGCAGAGTGTATACGGCATTTCTGACACTAGCAAGGCATATGATGAAGAAGGTCCCAAGAATCCCATTACCGCTTATGCTAAGACAAAATGGATTTGCGAAGGAGAATTAAAGGAATTATGTGACGATAATTTTATTGTTACGATCCTTCGTCCTGCAACAGCATATGGTGCAAGCCCTAATCTTCGTTGTGATATTGTGTTCAATGGATTTATGGGATATGCCTATACCAACAAACTTATAGAGATCAAGAGCGACGGTACGCCTGTTCGTCCCATGTCGCACATTCTGGATATCAGTAATGCATTCTTGGCAGTTTTGGAAGCTCCCGTTGAACTGGTTAAGGGTGAAGTATTTAACATTGGTAAGAATGACAATAATTACACCGTTCGTGATCTTGCTGAAATGGCTCAGAAATGTGTTCCCGGCAGTGATCTGACATTTACCGGTGAGCATACTGATCCCAGAAGTTACAGAGTATCTGCGGATAAGATACTTACAGTCCTTAAAGACTACTATAAACCGGAGTGGAATATCGAAAAAGCCGGAAAGCAACTGTTAGAATTCTTCGATGAAGTTCATTTTGATAAAGAAACCTTTGAAAGCTGGAAAGTTACCCGCTTAAAATGCCTCAAGAAGCGTATCGAAGAGGGAACAATAGATAATGAACTGAGAGTGATCAACAAATAATATGAGTGATTTATATGATGTAATCATCATTGGTGCAGGAGCAGTCGGATGTACTATAGCGCGCGAATTCGCGCGCTATGACATCCGTACTCTTGTTTTAGAGAAAGAATGCGATGTTGCATATGGGACAAGCGGAAGAATGTCAGGTGTAGTGCACGCAGGATTCAATAACAAAACAGGCACCTTGATGGCAAAGTTTTGCGTTGAAGGTAATAAAGGGTTCGAGAAAATATGCAGTGAATTGTCGATACCGTATAAAAAGACAGGTAAAGTGCTGGTGGCTTTTGATGATGATGACATGAAAGCACTTGAAAGCATTATTGCCAGAGGGATAGAAAACGGATGCGAAGGCCTTAAACTGATCAATGCGGAAGAAATTCGTGCCATTGCACCCGGAATCGGCGGCGTCGGTGGCATGCTTTCTTCCAATACGGCTATTTTTGATCCGTTTGAGTACTGCATAGCCCATGCGGAAAACGCAATGAATAATGGCGTTGAATTTTCTTTTGACAGTGAAGTGACCGGAATCACCAAAGAAGATGATTCATTTGTTGTAAACACTTCTAAGGGTGAATTTAAAGGGAAATATCTTATTAATTCGGCCGGACTTTACTGTGCGGATATTTCTGCAATGGCCGGAGTAGACAAATATACGATATATCCCTGTCGTGGCCAGTATTACATTCTGGACAGAATAGCCGATGAGTATCTTGATATTCCGGCTTATCCTGTTCCCAAGCCGGGTATCGGCGGATTGGGAGTTCATCTGACTCCCACGATTGACGGGAACATTATTATCGGTCCCAGTGCAGAATATCAGGATGAACCTGATGACTACGGAACAACGGCCGAAGTAATGGATAAACTGTACAATGAGGCTAAAGCTCTTTTGCCTGCATTGGAACGGAAGTTTATCATCGGAAACTATTGCGGAATACGTCCCAAGCAGGCACCTCCCGGAGAAGGCGGCTTCAGGGATTTTGTTATAAAAGAGGAAGAAGATTGTCCGGGACTTATTAATCTTATCGGAATAGAATCTCCCGGATTTACCGCTGCGGCACCGATCGCACGTATGGTTCGCTCTATGGTGGGCAAACATATTGAGTTAAATGAGAAAAAGAATTTCAACTCGGTTAGAAAGGGAAGGATTCGCTTCAGGGATCTGTCTGTTGAGGAACAGCAGAAATTGATCAGTCAGGATCCCGAATACGGAGAGATAATCTGCAGATGTCAGAATGTAACTAAGCGTGAGATAAGGGATGCTATAGAAAACATGATGGGAGCAAAGAGTCTTTCATCGATAAAGTACAGAGCATGGTGCATGACAGGGCGCTGTAACGGTGGATACTGTATGAGTAAAATAGTTGATATGCTTATAAAGGAATACGACATACCGTCAGATGAGATCACTTACAGAGGAAAGGGCAGTGAAATGTTTTCAGGTGATGTCAAATGAGAAGAGAGTGTGACGTAGTCGTTATCGGCGGCGGTCCCGGCGGATTGGCGGCAGCCTGTTCGGCAAAAAAATCGGGAGCGAAGTCCGTTGTTTTACTGGAAAGAGATTCATTACCAGGAGGCATACTGAATCAGTGCATTCACGACGGGTTTGGCCTGATCAGGTATCATGAAACTTTTACCGGTCCCGAATATGCCAAACATGCTATAGAAGAGGCTGAAGAAGCAGGTGTCGAGATTCTTACATCCCGTCACGTCAGAAGCATTTCTTCGGATAAAACAGTTACAGTGTATACCAAAAACGGCATTGAAGAATATAAGGCAGGTTCTATAGTTCTTGCAACAGGATGCAGGGAGAGGACCAGAGGCAATATATCTATTCCGGGCAGCAGACCTGCAGGTGTTTTTACTGCCGGTGTAGCTCAAAATCTGATCAATTGCCGTAACGTCATGGTAGGTAAGAAAGTAGTTATTTTAGGTTCTGGAGACATAGGACTTATTATGGCCAGACGTTTGACTTTGGAAGGTGCTGAGGTTTTGGCGGTAGCTGAAGTAATGCCGGAACCGACGGGCTTAGCCAGAAATGTCACTCAATGTGTATATGAGTACAATATTCCTTTGTATGTTAAGACGACTGTTTCGAAGATTATAGGGAAGAAAAGGCTTGAAGCTGTTGAATTATCGGATGTAGATGATTATATGCGGGTTATTCCCGGTACTGCAAGAAGGATAGAATGTGATACACTGATTTTGTCAGTAGGTCTGATTCCAGAGAACGAAGTGGCTGAGACTGTTGGGGTAAAACTTCTTTCCAATAATGGGACAGAGACGGATCGTTTTCTTCAGACCGATGTTGAAGGTATCTTTTCGTGCGGTAATTCAAGACATGTCATGGATCTGGCTGATTATGTGTCAGAACAGGGAGAACTTGCAGGTAAAAACGCTGTTCATTATCTGAAAAAGGAGCCTTTTGAATCATGGGATGAAGAAAAATCCAATTGCATGAAGAAAGGCTTTCCCGAAGAAGGAACAGTCACATGTACTGTATGTCCCAACGGTTGTCAGGTAAAATGGGATGACAAAGAAAATTGCTATATAGGCAACAAGTGTCCAAGAGGAGCGGCTTTTGCCGAAAAGGAAAGAACCTCACCGGTAAGGACAGTAACTACAACTGTAAAGATTTCAGGAAGAAATCACGAACTGCTTCCTGTAAGGACAAGCAGTCCTATCAGTAAAGCGTATGTTTTTGAAGTTGTAAATAAACTAAAAGAGGTTGAAGTCAGTCTGCCTGTTCACTCAGGAGATATAGTACAAGAGATTGATTTAGACAATGAAAAAGTCGAGATAATCAGTACTGTAAGCAAGCAGTAGATTGAATACGGAGGATAGTCTAATGACTGTTTCGGAATATATTTTTGATTTTCTTCAGAAAAAAGGTGTTGAGACTGTTTATATGGTATCCGGTAGTTCGGCCATGTGGCTGACGGATTCCTTGTATAAAAACCAAAAGCTTAAGGCGGTTTGCTGTCAGCATGAGCAGGTTGCAGCTATGGCAGCTGACGCGGAAGGTCGTATTAGCGGAGTCCCGGGTGTGGCTCTTGTAACTATCGGTCCCGGTGCGACAAATGCAGTTACCGGTGTGGCAGGTGCGTTTACGGATTCCTCACCTATGTTTGTTATATCCGGACAGGCAAATTCAAGAATATTGAAATACCAAACAGAAACAGGCATCAGGACAAAGGGCACCCAGAGTATATCACTTGATAATGTTGTGGGAGGTATCACAAAGTATTTTGCAGCGGTACTGGATCCTGCAGACATTCGCTATCATATGGAAAGAGCTTATTACGAGGCGATGAGCGGAAGGAAGGGTCCTGTATGGATCGATGTCCCTGTTGATATACAGAATAAGCAAATTCCCGATGAAATGGCAGGATTTGAGGTTCCTCAGACAACAGAAGATGATGTTGACTGGAATCAGATAAAGGAACTTGTTGAGAAGGCGCAAAAGCCGCTGATCTTTGCAGGTTTTGGAATATTGAGTGCGGGTGTTCGAGCCGAGATACTTGAATTTGCGGATAAGTTTTCCATTCCGATAGTTGCTTCCCGTGGAGGTATAGGCGTCATTCCTTCGTCAAGCAGATTGTTTGTGGGACGTCCCGGAGCATATGGTGATAGAGCAAGTCATTTCGCGGTTCAGGAGTGCGATTTGTTATTAATTTTGGGAAGTAGGCTTTCTCAATCTACAACAGGTTATTATCCCGATCATCTTGCGCCGAATGCAACCAAGATAATGGTTGATATAGATGAAAAGGAACTTGCCAAAAGAGATGTTCCGATAGATATTTCGATCAGAAAGAACCTTAAGTCCTTTGCGGAAGAGTTGTTAAAAGAGTCCAAAGATTGGAAAACGGATGCACATGCCACGTGGCTTGACCATTGTAAAGATAATAAAGAAAAATATCCGGTTGTTGAGCCCGGATATGCTGCCGAAGATGGTATAAACAGTTACTATTTTACGAAGTTATTATCTGAAAATGCACCTGATTCGACTACGGTAGTGGTTGATACCGGAAGTGTGTGCAATGTTGTTTCTCAATCATGGTTTCTTAAAGAGAACCAAAAATATGTTATTTCAGGCGGTTTTTCATGTATGGGATTCTGGGCTGCCTCTGTAGGCGCTGCTGCACATGGTGATGTTATTGCGTTATCGGGTGACGGTGCCACACATATGAATGTACAGGATTTTGCAACATTAGCTTACTATAAGCTCCCGATAAAATTGTTCATATATAATAACCATGGATATTTGCTTATACGTCATAATCAGCATAACTATATGAATGACAGATTCCTTGGAGTCGGACCTGACAGCGGAGTGCCTTCCGTAGACTTTTGTGCTGTTGCATCTGCATACGGTCTTCCTTCATTTAGGATTGAGACCAAGGAAGACATAATATCTACCGTGGAGAAGGTTTTTGCGACAGAAGGCCCGGTTATCTGTGAAGTTCTGACACAGGAATTCGGAATTCTTGCACCGCGAATCGCATCAAAGGTTATGCCTGACGGATCATTAAAGGCAGCAGAATTCGATGATCTGTGGCCATTCCTGGATAATAAGTAGATGTAAGGTTAAAGTGTTTTAGTAATAATATATTGTGGTATTGGAGGAATAAACGATGAAGGTTGTATTATTGGCAGGAGGACTCGGAACTCGTATTTCCGAAGAAACAGAGTATAAACCCAAGCCGATGATTGAGATCGGAGGCATGCCGATTCTTTGGCACATAATGAAAGAGTACTCACATTATGGGTTCAATGAATTTATCATATGTGCAGGTTACAAGCAGCATATTATCAAAGAATGGTTCAGAGATTACTTCATTTACACATCGGATGTGACTTTTGACCTTACAAAAGAATACAGTATGGAGGTTCATGAAAAACATAGTGAGCCTTGGAAAGTAACGGTTGTTGATACCGGTGCCAAAACAATGACCGGAGGTCGAATAAAGAGGATACAGAAGTATATCGGCAACGAGCCTTTTATGATGACATATGGCGATGGTGTATGCGATGTTAATATAGCTGAACTTGTAAAGTTTCATCAAAACCACGGGAAAATAGCTACATTAACGGCTGTTATTCAGGAACAGTCAAAAGGTGTGCTGGATATCATTGACAGTGGCGCTGTTAGATCGTTCAGAGAAAAGAAGAATAGCGACGGAGTGCCCATAAATGCGGGTTATATGGTTCTAAATCCTGAAATATTCGATTTTATCGAAGGAGATCATATTTCGTTTGAAAGGGAGCCTCTTGAGGCGGTAGCTGCACAGGGCGAGTTAATGTCATATATACATCGCGGCTTTTGGCAGTGTATGGATACAAAGAATCAGAAGGACGAGCTGGAGGAATTGATATCAAAAAACAGAGCCCCCTGGATGGTGTGGGAAAAATAGAATAGCGCTGGCATTTAATAATATGTGTGAGTACTGTGAGAGGAAGTGCGTATGCTAATTTTGTTAGCGCACTTCTTTTTGTAATGATAGATATGAATATTCCGCCTGAATGGAACAGCCTGCACGCTTTAGCGGGAAGGCTGTTCCATTCAGGCGGAATATGCATAGTATGATGCTGCAGACCCAAAAAGTCAGACCCTGTTTTGTTGTTTATGTTCGTCAATCATAAAGTGAGCTCACTTTATGATTGACAAATATATGCTATTCAGAATATATAGTGAAGCCAATGAATTTTTGTATAATAAGGTCAAGCGTAAAAGGCTTTACGCACTTTACACTTGACAAAATGGACTTTGTGCTTTATAATAAGCACACAAACAAAAAGGGAGCCACATAGACTCCCATAGTTCATAGAAATGAACCCATTAACAATTCTATTTTCTGTGATTTATGTGTCTATGTCAACCCCTCTTTTTGTTGAGTAAACAGAAAGGAGGAGAACTGTTATGGCATATGTTAAAAATATTCATGGCTCATCTGATAATAATCCGCCGGCTGGATATAGATCCTGGATGGATTTTTGGGAAAAGAAAAAGATGAGAACGGCATCTTCTTGTTCTTGCATCACTTGTGCTCGTAACGCGGAAGTCGGTGGCCATGTGAAGAAAGAATACGGCTCGAACAGATGGTACATAGTTCCCTTATGCTACTATCACAATAATCCGTCAATTACATATTCTTATGAAGTGAGGGACATTGATCTTTTAGAAGTGACCAATTAGAGTGGCACGGCGCACATTATATGTGCGCCAATTTTGGTGAAGGCATGAATATTAATCAGTATTTGAAAAGTATTGGGAAAACCAAAACTGAATTAGCGGATGAACTTCGAGTGTCTCGTCCGACATTAAATCTTTATATCGAAGCATTTGAATCAGGGCAAAAAATAGAGAATGAGAGATACGATATCATTTTTAAATGTCTCTTTTCAGACAGAACAGGTAGTAAAGAACTGTTTGACAGGAAAATGGTTGCTGTTAAATCTCTTCTAGAAAGAGATGAAAAATATGACATTGGTTGTCTTGAACCCGAAGCCGCAGATATGGTTGTGCGCATCCATAACAATATGGTTCATGATATGAGTACAGGGGATTGGAATAGAAAACTTTATGATTTTATTCTGATTTTTTTGTCCAATTATAAGGATAGTGCAGTTATGCGAGAACTAGCAGGATACTTCTCTGACCTGAATTCGGACTCGGAATTATCTGAATTGTCTATAGAAACAAAGGCATACTATGCGTATTTTTTCAAGTGCTTTAGCAAAATTGTTGATGATGCTCCGCCATACGATCAGTCATATTTCGAAGCGTTTTCTACACGTAAAGAGCAGATTAGAGGAGAACGAGAAAAAAGAAATATTGAGAAGAAAAATAACATAAAGGCAAAATTGGATAATATAATTAATGAAGTTGAATTTATGTTTAGGGAGAATGGAATTGATGCAACAGAAGAAGAATTAACGACTGAGATTATGCGTAGATTGAATGGCTCGGTATAGCCATTTGGAAGCTTTAGCATTCATATTCTTTTGTAACACGCATATGCTGTTCCATCTAAAGCAGAATAATGTTTATGCGGAGGAAAGGAGAGATGGATATTGCAACAAAGAGTTATCTTGATGAGTTTGCCTCATCATTCAATTTGTTAAAGTATGTCTAAAAGAGAAGAACATCATGTTACATATAACAGTAAACTTGGTGTATGGGATGTAAAGCGTTCTGGTGCTTCGCGTGTAAGCTTTCGTGCTGACACAAAGAGGGAATCGGTAAGTGAGGGAAGAAAAATTAGCAACAATGCCCAGACAGAGCTGGTCGTCCATTTGAAAAGCGGTAAGTTCCAGCAACTTGACAGTCATGGGAATGATCCGTGTCCACCGGTCGATAAGAAATAGGTATGTGGGGCTTGTCATTATGACAAGCCCTAAAATACCATAGTTAATTAACTTGTTTGTATGACATAGTAAACACATTTTTAGTAAATTCTGGTTTAATCAATTAAGGGGAGAAAGATATGCGACATTTCTTGTATTTAGATACTGACATTGTAAATTCTATAATTGCGCAGCAAGGAAGAGGGCTTATTGATGCTGTTACTACAGAAAAGGAGAGTGGGGTTGAGAAAGGTCGTAACAGGACTGTATCCGCTGAAGTAGGAGGCGAAGCAAACTTCAGTGTGTGGAAATTGGCAAATGCAGAAGCACAGTTATCTATAACGGGTTTAAGAGAAGGTACAAATTCAAAGCATGATACGACTCGAGAAATAATAGCAAAAACCTTACATGATGCTGCTTTTGACATAGCCTATGAAGCTATTAATCCAAAGACTGTTCAACCATGTTGCGATATAGCTAACCCAGGAGAATATGTGGAAATGTCAAGAGTCTTTGATTTTGTAGATTTAAACTATTTGGAAGGACTATTCTCTAAAGAAGGAATTGTTGATTTGCTCGTTAAAAGTGAGGCAGAAAAGATAAAGAAAGAAGTAGACGCTTTTAAAGAGAATAGTATGAATAGAGAACAACAACGGCAGGGACCAGGCAAATATGCTGATCAAAAAGCAAAAGAATATTTGCATCAACGTAATAAGCAATATAATGATATTTATGAACTGTTAGATGCAATGGGGAAAATAATTCCATTTAGCAGAATGCTTGTATCATATGATGGATATCTTGTTCCTACTGATGAGAATTATTATCGAGTTAATCCGTCAACGCTTGGATTTATGTACGGAGGAGAAATAAAATGTGTTGGGATGATTACGAATGTTATTGGAAAAGATACAGATCCGAATGAGCCAGGTAATATATTTGCATCTCTGCGGTTCGCAGTAAATGAAGCGTTGCGTAGAATCTTACCGACAAAAGAAGAAAACATATACGTTGTATCGCCAATTGCAATTTACTATGAAACTTGACATATGTTAGTGAAAAGGAGATGTTAATTGAGTGAAGATACAATTCTTTATCATTATTGCAGTAATAAAGTTTTGGCCAGCATAGCAAAAAGCAAACAGTTGTGGATGTGTGATATTGCTAACAGCAGTGATTATAGTGAAGTTAGAATGCTGATTCCAGGATTGTTTTATGCGGTAGAAGAATTATATAAAGATAGTTCCTTTCCTTTTAAGTATCGCGATTTATGTGATCTTGATGGTGTAAAAAGAATGCTTAGGGAAACATCCGAATATATCAATAATACATACGCGAATGGATCGCTCACAAGTTTTGTTGCTTGCTTTTGTGAAAAAGGAGACGTGTTAGGTCAGTGGCGTGGGTATTCTAATGATGGAAAAGGTTGTTCACTTGGCTTTGCATTGGAGGAACTAAAAAAGTATTGTGAGTCATCGTACGGAGTTATTCGATTAGAGAAGGTTGAATATGTAGATAAAAATGAGTTAGATAAAATTATCAGGGAAAAGGCTAACGATTTTTTACGCAAGGTAAAAAGTGCAAGGGAAGAAAGCGAAGAATTTTTGAAGAAAAACTATAGTACACCTGAAATGTTTGAAGATTTTTTGTTTTTCTTATTTGCGGAATATTTTAAAGCAATAATATATGATTCATTGAAATATAAGTGGAAATCTTTCTGTGAAGAACTGGAGTGGAGAATGTTTTTCTGCTCAATTACCAAAGATGCTAAGATGTTATTTGACAAGAACGATAAACAGGTCGAATCATTTAGAAAAGGGGACAAGACAACGCGCCTTCTTGAAAGCAAAATAGATTTTGAGGTTCGAGACGACAATATAATTGCATATTACCCTGTTGAATTGCTTGAATTATCGGATAATCCAATAAAAGAGATATGGATTGGCCCAAAGAATAAAAGTAAAAAGCAGGATATGCAACTATTGTTTGCAAGACATGGCATAAGTGAGATTGATATAAAGTATAGTGAAATTACGTATTGCTAATTCATATCTTATTGGGAAAATAGATGTCAGTAGTAACTGGTGAGTGATTTATCACGTTGAACTATTATTAAATCATTAAGGAGGACAGATTAATCTATCCTCTTTCCTTTTGGCTTCTTCCATGATATTTGACGTCAATCTGCAAATTCTTTATAATTTATCAACGGGAAACACGACTTTTTTCAAGGACTTTCATTCAATGAAGATAGCGATATTAACGAATATTTTAAATCCATATCGTAAGGCTTTTTTCCATGAACTGAATCAGCAGTTAACCGGTAACGGCGATTCATTTAAGGTGTTTGTTATGTCCGCGGATGAATATGACAGACAGTGGGAATATGAGGATTGTGCTGAAGATTATACAGTATTGCTGAAGTGTCGGTGCTTAAGGATTCGAAATCTGCCTTTATATTTTAATCGCGATCTGAAAAGCGCTTGAGCGAGTATAAACCGGACATACTTGTTGCATCAGCCGGATATATGTTTTTCTATCGTGGTGAATCAAAATGTATTGCAACGATCCAGACATTTATAGACAAAGATAAAGATCGGCTGGATAAAGCGGGAAACGTTCGTTGGCTTTGGTAGAGGAAATATTTGATCTTAATAAATTTATCGAACGTCTGTTGAGTGAGATTAAAAAGAATTACTGAAGATAGATATGTTATACTTATTTAGATATTACGATCCCGGAGTTATAAATGAGCGAAAACGCATTACGTCATAAACATATTCTTATAGTGAGCCAGTATTATAATCCTGAACCGTTTCGTATAAACGATATTGCTGCGGAATGGGCGAAGCGCGGGCACAAGGTGACCGTGCTTACAGGTATACCCAATTATCCGGAAGGCGTGTTTTATAAAGGATACGGCTTTTTCAAAAGACGTCGCGAAACCGTAAACGACGTAGATATCATAAGAATCCCTCTTATTCCGCGAGGACATTCTTCCATAGGAGTAATAATCAACTATTTTTCGTTTATGATATCCGGTGTGATATGGAAAACGTTCACAAAACTTAAACCGGACAGTGTATTCATCTTCGCAATGTCACCGATGACACAGGCAATTCCTGCTGTAAAGATGGCAAAAAGACGTCATATCCCGTGCACCATATATGTGCAGGATCTTTGGCCCGAAAATCTTGAAGTAGTCGGCGGCATCACCAATAAGTTTGCATTAAAACGCATCGACAAAATGGTCAATAAGATTTACCGCGGCTGTACAAATATTCTTGTAACCTCACCGAGCTTTAAAAAGCATCTTGAATCACGGGCCTCCGTTCATGATACTTCTGGAAAGAGCAAGGTCATATACTGGCCGCAGTATGCCGAGGAGTTTTATAAGCCGGTAAAGACAGGTGAGATCCCCGAAGATTTTCCCCATGATGACCGCTTTAAACTTATCTTCACAGGCAATATTGGTTTTGCCCAGGGGCTTGATATCTTGCCCGAAGTATCAAAAGAACTTAAAAACCTTAATCGAAAATGTGATTTTGTGATCGTCGGAGACGGTCGCTATATGGATAAACTCAAGGCAGAGATTAGGAATGCCGGAGCGGAAGATTACTTCTTTTTCACAGGCAGAAAGCCGGCAACCGATATACCAAAGTATTTGGGGGCGGCTGATACGGCATTTATATCGTTCGCCGAGAATGAGCTTTTCAATAAGACAATTCCTGCCAAACTTCAGTCATATATGGCTTGCGGAATGCCAATCCTTGCGGCTGCGGGCGGAGAGACGCAACGTATAGTCGAAGAAGCAAAAGCAGGTTTTTGCTCCCCTGCCGGTGATGCCAAAGCTCTTTCTTTAAACCTTGTAAAAATGATGGATACAGATCTTACTGCCATGGGAGAGGGCGCATGCTCTTACGCAACAGAATTTTTCAATAAGTCAAAACTCATGGACGAGATAGAAGAGATTATTTAAACAGGTGAGTAAAAATGAAAGTACTTATAACGGGTGCCAACAGTTACATCGGTATAAATGTTGAGAACTGGCTCAAGGAACATGGTGATTTTGAAATAGATTCAATGAACATGCACGGCGATACGTGGAAAGAAGCTGATTTCGGACAGTATGATGCTATATTCCATGTTGCCGGTATAGCTCACGTAGATATAGGTAATGCTTCCGAAGATACAAGGCAACGTTATTATAAAGTGAATTGTGACATGGCATATGAATGCGCTGAAAAGGCTAAACGAGAAGGCGTTAAACAGTTCATTTTCACGAGCAGTATGTCCGTTTATCCCGGTGCAAGAGACTGTGGCACAAGAAATATGATAACGGCAGAAACCAAATTGAGCCCCGATAACTTTTACGGTGAATCAAAATTGAAAGCGGAGATGAAGCTTGATACTCTCAGAGATGAGAATTTTAAGATAGTTATAATAAGATCTCCCATGGTATATGGCAAAGGTTCCAAGGGTAACTACAGAACATTGAAAAAGCTTGCATGTTCATTTCCGCTGTTCCCTAAAATTGATAACGAACGCAGCATGTTATACATAGAGAATTTGTGTGAATTTGTACGACTCATGCTTGTAAACGAAGAGGACGGTCTTTTCTTCCCTCAAAATGATGTATATACCAACACAACTGAGATGATCAGAGAGATTGCCAAGGCACATGGCAAGACGTTACATGTTACCAGGATATTCAATCCAATGATAACAGCCATTTCGCATACAAAAGGAAAGTATGGAACGCTTGTGTGTAAAGCCTTCGGAAGCCTTACATATGATATGAGTCTCAGTGAATACAAAGAAAACTACAGGGTATGTGGTTGGGCAGAGTCGATCAGAAGAACGGAAGAGGACTAAACAAAGAAATATTTTTTGCAATATTGGCTAAATGAGGTGAAAAGGGGACGGGGTATGATTTGTAAGCACTATTTTTACTTCGGAGAAAGACTTGCATCCAAATTGGAAGGCAATTATTTGAATGAAGATAATTGGGAATTGTTGAGAAATGATGAGGAAGAGGGTCCGTTTTCTATTGAAAGGACAAAGGAAAAATATGAGGAGAATTGTAAAAAGGCGATAAGTTATAAAGAGGCAGCAAATATAATAGTTAATTATCTACAAGAAAAAGATTTAACAAAAAAGACGATTGTTTCACTTGGATCCGGTAAAGGTGTTCTAGAATGGCATATTAAACAGATTAATCCTCAACTAACTGTTTCTTGTACAGATTATACCAAAGAAGCAATTGCAGCGCTAAAAAATGTATTTCCAAGTGTTGATGAAGCATATCCATTTGACATTTTAAATGATGATTATTCAAAAATTGGGGCTGATTCAACAATTATAATATATAGAGTCTCGACAGAGTTCAACAGACAACAATGGATAGATATTATGAGTAAAATGTATAATTCCGGCATAGAAAGAATTATATATGTACCTGTGAGGGTAGAGACATTTTTGTCAATGAGCCTTGAGAAAATGAGATATATTATTAATGTTTTGCGCGGGAGAAAACCTACTTTTTGTGGTTGGTTGTACTCAGAATCCGAATTAAACAAAATGTTTAAAGATTATAACGTTGTAGAAAAGACGGATTTTGATAACACAACCATCTATTTTTTAGAAAGATAAATGTTTTATTATTGAAAAATTATGAATTCGTTTTGTACGTTATTTGATAGTAATTATCTTGATAAGGCTATTGCATTATGCAATTCTTTGGAACGATATGGCAATAATTTCAAACTGTATTGTTACTGTTTTGATAATACAGCATATACAGTAATGCAACAGATGAATTATAAAAATGTTGTATTGATAGAGTGGAGCACGGTTGAAGATGTGAATCTTCTGAAACTTAAAAACCAGCGTTCAAAGGCGGAATACTGCTGGACATGTACCCCGGTTGTGATCGAATATACGCTGGATAAATTTAATACGAATAATTGTACTTATATAGATGCGGATATGTATTTTTATGCTAATCCGCAGATCTTATTTGATGAAATCGAAAAGGCAAATGCGCATACTGTAATTACCGCGCATAGATTCCCCGATAATGCACGTGGACGCCATTATCTCAAAAAGAGCGGAAAATATTGCGTTGAGTTCAATTATTTTGACAATTCGCCCGAAGCGAGAGAGGCGCTGACGTGGTGGAAAGAAAAATGTTTTGAATGGTGTTTTGCAACCTATGAAGATGGAAAACACGGAGATCAAAAATATCTTGAAGAGTTCTCCGATAGATTTAAAGGGGTTCATGAATTGGAGTATGAGGGAGGGTGTGTTGCACCCTGGAACCTGATCAAATACAGACTATCTTCCGTAAGTGATGATGGTTCGAAGGACAAATATATTTATTTGCGTAAAAAGAACAGTTCAATATCGGAAGAATTTCAATTAGTACTTTATCATTTTCATAATATTAGATACATAAACAAAGAAAAAGTTAACATCTGCAGCGGATCAAGAGACAAGCTTTTAAAAGATACTATTTACATTCCTTATCTTAAAGAAATAGTAAAAGCGAGAAAAATGCTTAAAGAAATGGGTGTTAATCTTGGCATAAAGAAGATTTACGCATCGAATCCAATCCATGCATTTTATCAAAAGTATATTATGAATGTGCGTATAAAAAATCTGTCGGATGTTTATGATTTAAATAAACTGTGAAAGAATTAATCATAGATTCATATGCAGATTATTATTGTATAAAAGGATAATTCGGAAATGAGTAGTTCTACACAACTTTACTGGCATGAAACGGAAGCGGCAGAGGAAGAATTTAAACGTGAATTGGCGCCCGTTGCAATATTTGCATATAAAAGACTTGACCATATAAAGGCTGTTATAGAAGCATTACATAATAATGAATACGCAGGAGATACTGATGTGTTTGTATTTTCTGACGGTTTTAAAGGTGATGAAGACAAAGCGGCTGTAAGTGCGGTCAGAGATTATTTGAAGACAGTTACAGGTTTTAAAACAGTTAAACTGATTGAGCGTCCGCAGAACTATGGATTGGCAAAGAATATCATCTCCGGAGTTACAAAAATAGTAAATAAGTACGGAAAGATTATTGTACTTGAGGATGATATAGTAACGTCCGAATTCTTTCTGCGATACATGAATGATGCATTGAAGGTATATGAGAATAATCCTGAGGTTATGGAAATATCCGGAATGTCATATCCGTTCGATAAGACCGGGTTACCCGAGACCATGTTTCTCCATTGGTCAGATTGCTGGGGATGGGCTACGTGGAGTCGGGCATGGAAATATTTTAAAAGAAAACCATGGCAGGTAATGCTTCGATTTAGTCCGAGAGACATTTACCATTTCAATTTTGAAAGAAGATCAGATTTTTTCAGACAGATTGTTTATAACTGCGTAGGTATTCAAAATACCTGGGCAATATTTTGGCAGGCTGCCATATTCAAGCAAAATGGTCTGATGTTATATCCGAGAGACTCCTTGGTTTGTAATATCGGAATGGATGCCAGCGGAGAGCATAATGCACAGGCTGATCCGTATAAAGATGTTTTCTCACCCTGCCCTGTAAGAGATTTTACTTGTGATATTATAGAGAGTAAGATTGTCAGGAATCGATTGGCAGATTTTTTAAAAGAAACAGACTCAATGGTTGAAGACAAACTTTTCAACAAAATAATAAGGCGAGTCAAAAAGAAGCTGTTAAAGTGAAGAAATAGCAGCTGAGTTATTGTATGGAGTATAAGTATTATGGAAGACAGGCTTATATGGTTAAACGGAGAGAGTGTTAATGTCAGCGACGCAAAGATAAATGTGCTGGCTCCCACATCTCAGTTTGGCGCCAATGTTTTTGAAGGAATACGTGGATATTGGAGCGAGCAGGATGGTCAATTGTATATTTTCAGACTGGAAGATCATCATAAGAGGCTTATGAATTCCATACGCCTTTTCAGGATCAACTCACAGTATTCTGAGGATGATTTCCGGACGGGAGTTCTGGATATAGTAAAAGCCAATAATTACAAAGAAGATATAGCTATAAGACAAACGGTCTTTGTTGACGGATTCGGAAGCTGGTTTGCAAAAGAACCGGTAGGTATGTTTATAGCGCCGATCAAAAAGGCAAGAAAAGATAATCCGCTGACTTTCGCGGAAAAAACCTGTGTGAGCAGTTTTGAAAGAATAAGCGACAAGAATATGTCACCGAGAGTAAAAGTCGGGGCAAATTATATCAACAGCAGACTTGCAAAATTGGAAGCTGAGGATACCGGATATGATTCGGCATTGTTCTTGAATAACATGGGATATGTGGCTGAAGGAACCGGTTCTTGCTTTTTTATGATAAAAGATAATATTCTTATTACACCAATGTTAACGGATTCTATCCTTGAAAGCATTACAAGAGATACATTAATAAGGATTGCCAAAGATATTCTCGGGATAAAAGTAGAGGAGCGGCATGTAAATCGTGGAGAACTCTATGATTGCGATGAAGCTTTTTTCTGCGGATCTGCGGTGGAAATATCTCCTATAGGAAAATTGGATTCATATATAATAGGTGATGGAAGAGCAGGAAAATACACTAATCTATTTCATAAACATTATTTGGAAATAGTCACAGGGAAAAACAATGATTATAAAAACTGGCTTACGCCAGTATATGAGTAGGAAATATCAATTATGTCATTAAAAATGATGTATATCACCAACAATACTGATATTGCTCAAATCGCAGAACGGTATGGAATAGACAGAGTATGGGTTGATCTTGAAAAAATAGGAAAAGATTTAAGACAACCCAATATGAATACTGTTATATCAAATCATGTAATTTCAGACGTTGGCAAGATACGAAAAGTTATCTCAAAATCGGATCTTTTGGTAAGAATAAATCCGATAAACCCGGGTACCAAAGAAGAAATTGACGAAGTTATAAATCAGGGAGCTGATATCATTATGCTTCCGTTTTTTTCCACCACGGAAGAAGTCCGGGAATTCCTTGATTGCGTAAGCGGAAGAGTAAGAACAATGATCTTGGTTGAGACGATTGGTGCGGAGAAGAATCTTGATGACATATTAAACCTGGGCGGAATTGATGAAGTACATATCGGATTAAACGATCTTCATCTGCAATACGGTAGTAAGTTTATGTTTGAACTATTGGCAAACGGTAAGGTTGAAGAGATAGCGAATACGATAAAGAAGTATAACATACCGTTTGGCTTTGGTGGTATTGCAAAACTTGATGATGGATTATTGCCGGCAAGGCATATTATTGCGGAACATTACAGAATTGGTTCGTCAATGGCAATTCTGTCACGAAGTTTTTGTGATAGTTGGATTGCCAATGATTTAGAAGAAATCCAAAGGATTTTTAAATACGAGATGCCTAAGATCAGAGAATACGAAGAACGACTTTCTCATGAGACGCCGGCTTTCTTTGAAAAAAATAGACAGACTGTTATTACTGAAGTGAGTGAAGTGATAGATAGAATACATGAAAAAATATGATTATAGCTTTTTAAAGCAGTTGGCTGACCAATCCGATGATAGATTTTATATAGTCAACGTCGATAAAGTCAAGTCGAACTATAACAAAATGCTTTCTGAATTTCGGGTGTTTTACCCTAATACACATATTGCCTATTCGTACAAGACAAATTATCTTCCTGTCATTGTTTCTACTATAGATTCGCTTGGCGGAGATGCGGAAGTCGTTTCGGATATGGAGTATGAACTTGCCCGGGCCATTACTAAGTGTGGCGAGAAGATTTACTTTAACGGTCCTGCGAAGAAAACAGCAGCAATTAATCGGGCACTGGAAGATGGGGCGCATGTTAATGCTGATTCTTTCGCAGAACTGAACAAGATTTTGGCGTTTTGCAAGGGAAATCCCAGCACTTACAAAATAGGCTTAAGATGTGCGCTGGATATCGATCAGGATAGTCCGTCCAGATTCGGATTTGATTGTAATGAAGATCTCAGCAGAGCTATGGATATGGTCGGTGCTACGCAGAATGTTTGTGTGTCAGGACTGCATTTCCATTTGCCTTTTAGAAATTTATCTTCTTTTGTTAAACGGGTTGATGCAATATCTCGGGTACTGGATAGTCTGAGTTGTCGCGATTATGAATATATAAGCATCGGCGGAGGCTGGACGGGAGAAATCGATGAAAAAACGGCTATCGAATTAGGTAGAGAACCTGTGAGTTATAAAGACTATGCCAATATAGCGGCGCAAGGGATGCGTAGTCTGTTTGACAGGTTAGCAATCGCGCCTAAACTGATCATCGAACCGGGAAGCGCAATTGTAGCAGATGCTTTACAGTATGTCTGCAAAGTTGTAAGCATAAAAAAATCACGAAAGACATATTACGCGACACTAAGCGGAAGCACTCATGATATTAATCCTTCGGTGAAAAATGTTAACAGACCGATTGAAGTATATGAAGCAACCAAAGGAACGGAATACAATGGCCTTAATATGATGGGATACACCTGCATAGAGGGTGATTGTCTTTACCACGATTATAATGGTCTCCTAGCGGAGGGTGATTATATTGTTTTTAGTAATGTCGGATCATACAGCATTACAATGAAGGCCCCGTTTATTTTGCCTATGGCAGATATCTATAGTATTGAAGCTGAAGAAGTCAGATTGGAACGCGGAGAAACTACTTTGAAGAGCATTTTCTCCGACTTGGGTTTGTCTGACGACGGACAGTTGACTCATAAAAAGGTGTGATTACTTAAACGATAATAATGAAGACGATTTTAATAGTAAGCAGTGCGGACTCTTCATGGACTAAAGAGTATGTATCCAGGTTGCTGGATGAAAAAGAGTATAAAATCGGTATTGTTTCCATCAGAAATAACACTTTTTCTGCGTTTTACAGGGAAAAGAGCGTAACTGTCATAGAAATAGGCAGATTTAAAAACAACGGCCTTATAAAAACCATAGAAAAATCCTTGCTTCTTTATCGCGAAGTGAGAGAGCGGATTGGGAAAATTGACTATATTCATTTCCATTACGTGGCGTCAGTGTTAATGTTCTGGTGTTTGCCATTAATTAAGAAATCGAAAGCAAAACTGATATTGTCATTTTGGGGAAGTGACTTATTAGCGGTGTCTTCGTCGGAAAAAAAGAAATACATTCCTTTTTTGAGAAAAGCAAGCAAAATCACGGTTGTCTCGCAAGAAATGTATGAACTTTTTAAAAGGGAATATAAAGGGAAATATTTAAATAAGTTATCTGTCGTAGATTTTGGAATCGCCTTATTTGACGTAATTGATAGTATTGAAAGTATTTCCAAATCGGAAATGAAAAAGAAGTGGAATATCCCGCTTGACAAGAAATCGGTTCATGTCGGATACAATATTCATCGTTATCAGCAGCCGATGAAAATTTTGGATGAGATTGTTAAGCTGAAAGATGAAATTAGAGAAAATCTTTATTTGATATTTCATTTTGCATACGGAGAACCGGAACCTGAACTTGAAAATGAGATCAGGACATTTTTATCTGATAAAGATATACAATATCGTATAGTAAAAGGTTTTTTGCAGGGTGAAGAATTGGCGTCGTTCAGAATGACTGCCGATATGATGGTGTACGCCCAAGTGACAGACGCTTTATCCGGAAGTGTATTGGAATATCTTTATGCAGGCTGCAAGCTGGTAGAACCAGCTTGGTTGGATTACAGCCTGCTTCAGAATAATGGTGTAAAAATGTACCAATATGGATCTTTTGTAGAATTGGCAGATATATTTACAGCTGCATATAAAGATGATGATATTTCATCTACACAAAAAGAGCGGACAAAGTACTTTTTAAGAAAAATAAATGGATGGAATGAATGCATTAAAAAGTGGAAAACACTATATGATGATCGAATCTCCGGAAATGCAACTGAGAATATAAATGAATGATTTGCGAGGTAAAGTAAGTGGGTGGAATTAATATGCTTCAACAATATTTTGAGCTGTTAGATTCTGTAATCAATCCTTTTTTGGATAAAAACATCATTATATATGGTTGCGATGAGGGAGGCGTATTTCTTAGAAATTATTTAAAGATAAAATATAACAAAGTAATAAAATGCTTTGTTGATAGATGGGCAAAATCGACTACTTCGACAGTGTTACATTTATACAGTTTGTTCTATTTGTATGATGCAAATGATGTGATTTTTAATGTTACTAATAAAGATATAAAGGCAGAGTTTTTAGATATAGGTGAAGACTGGGATGATAATATTAAGTATTCTACAAATCAGATTATAGATGTATATTCACATATCTTCGATCATGGTGGCCCTCAAACAATATCATATTATGATTTTGTTAGATATTGCTGGAATATAGATTTTTCTGATACTATTCCTCGCAAAGATGTAGTCGGCGAAGATGCACATGGGTATTACCCTACAAATCTTGACGTGTTGTTGGACGTGTTCTCGACACGCGATATCGAAAAAGATGATGCCCTGTTCGATTTTGGTTGTGGCAAAGGAGCAATCCTTTCAGTTGCGCATCAAATGGGATTTGCGAAATGCGGAGGTGTTGAATATACTAAGGAAATATATGACAAATTAGTAAATAATATAGCAAAAATGACGGATGTTTCCTGTGCTCTCACAGGCTACGAAACGATTATTGATGGGATAAGTTTATTTAATGCGGATGCGGCTTCATTGAAAAATGTATTGGACGATTACAATTGGTTTACATTGTTTAATCCATTTGGACTGGATAAAACAAATGAAGTAATTCGTAATATTTTGAGTTCCGTTGAGCGTAAGCCTAGAAAAATCCATATTCTATATGCTGAACCCATGGGACATGATGTTATTGTTTCTTCAAATTGCTTTATGAAAACAAAAGAGTATAAAACAGACTTTTTCGAAGGCACATATTGGAGTTTTCTGTATGAGAATTAAGCTCATGAGTATGTAACTGGGGAATTATAGATGGAAAAACCTTTGGTAAGTGTAATAATGGCTAATTATAATTGCGGGCGATATATTCGTGAAGCAATAGACAGCATTATAGAACAAACATATGATAATTGGGAACTGATAATTGTTGATGACGCTTCTACGGACGGAAGCTTGGAGGTTATTGATTCATTCGTTGATGATAGGATAGTTGTTATTACAAACGAAAAAAATCAAGGATTGGCCAAATCGTTAAATATTGGAATAGAAGCAAGCCGAGGCGCTGATTTTGTTGCCAGACTAGATTCTGATGATATAGCATTGCCTGATCGGATAGAGAAACAATTAAACTATATGTTGGACCACCCTAATATTTCAATATGTGGTGCTAATATTGAAATGTTTAGCGATGAGGATTATAGCGTTATTTATACGACTAGGCTAAAGGAAGATAACGCATCGCTAATGGCTTATATGCCATTTAGTTCCCCCATTCCTCATTCAACCTGGTTTGTAAGAATGAACGCATTTGATTCCTTTTCCTATGATATTCAGTATAGAAGTTCACAGGATTATGAATTGATGTCTAGGGTCCTTGAGAGCAGGATGGAGATAGCTTGTGTACCGGAAGTTCTTGTGCGATATCGCGTAAGAAGCACTTCTATTAGTCATAGTAACAAGGGAGTTGATCCAAATACATTAATGGTTCAGTGCAAAATTGCAAGGATGCTTGGGCTTAAAGATGAAAAAGAATATGTAAGAATTGTTGATATGGAAAGCGATACAGAAAAGAAAACCATAAAAAAAATTTTGATGCTGATATCTTATTGTATGAGCATGATAAGGGCAAATAGGAGAGTAAAACTGTTTAATAGGAAAGCCTTGCTGTATACAGTGACCAGACAGATTTATGGCGCTACTCTTGTTTCGTTAAGAAAAAATACGAGGGATGATTAATGGAGAAAACAAATAGTAACACTGATAGAGAAAAAATATATAACGAAAAGTTTTATAAGAATCGTGATAACAGTACAGCTTATTCTGCCAAGAAGGTACTAGAATTATTTAAGCCATATTTTAATATAGATTCTGTTATTGATTTCGGTTGTGGAGTTGGAACATGGCTTAAAGTGGCAAAAGAATTATTTGGTGAAAACATAACAGTGCGTGGATTGGACGGAGATTATGTTCAGAAAGAACTACTACAGATAAGAGAAAATGAGTTCGTCCCTACAGATCTAAGCCAACGTGTAAAACTTGATGACAGGTATGATTTGGCCATTAGTCTGGAAGTAGCAGAACATTTATCGGAATCAAGAGCAAAGTCGTTTGTAGATGATTTATGTATGGCCTCTGATTTGGTACTTTTTTCGGCTGCTACTACATTTCAAGGGGGTGATGGCCACGTAAATGAAAGGCGGCTTTCATATTGGCAACGTTTTTTTGATGAAAACAATTATGAGTTATTGGATTTTATTAGGCCTGCAGTATGGAATGATGAGCAGGTGTTGGTATGGTATAAGCAGAATGCTGTTTTGTTTGTAAACAGGAGTAAAGTGGATTATCATTCCATAAAATGCGGACAACTTGTTGATGTCATTCATCCTGACATTTTTGAGCAACGATCCAGAATTGCATTACATCCAATCGTCAAAAAAATGTATGCAGTGAGGGCTTTTTGGGTAAATTTGGGCAAATAATTGTCTTTAATACATTATTTTGTTCAAATGATTTTAAGCGTATATAGTGTTACAAGGAGATATTCTAAATGGAATTGAAGTCAATATTTAGTTATTTAAAGTCAAAAGTATTTAATAAAGTTTATAGAAAAAGTTATAGTCAATTGGGGGAAGATCTGATAGTAAGATATCTGTTTGATGATTTAAAAATTGATAAGCCTACTTATATTGATATAGGAGCAAACGATCCATATAGTTTGTCTAATACAGCATTCTTTTATAAGAGTGGATGCAAAGGTATTAATATTGAACCCAATCCTGTTTTGTGCAAAAAAATCAGGAATAAACGTCACGGAGATATCACGCTGAATGTTGGAATCGGCAATAAAGCAGGGACATTTGATTTCTATGTAATGAATTCAAATACAATGAGTACTTTTTCAAAGGACTCGGCGGAAGAACTTGTAGAGAAATATAATTTTAAGATTAAGAAAACAATTCGTGTTAACGTTGTTACTTTGCAAAGCGTCATAGATGATTATTGCGGAGGGGTGTTTCCGGACTTTCTTTCTATTGATACCGAAGGGTTGGATTATGAGATACTTAGCAGCATAGATTATAGTAAAACTTATCCTAAGGTTATTTGCGCAGAAACGAGAGAGTATGGAGAGGGATTGGAAGTCGGTCGACATGAAAATGAAATAGAAGAATTTCTTATCGATAAAGGTTATAAGATTTTTGCAAATACATACATCAATACAATTTTTTACAAAGCATGATTACATAGTTCTAACAAATTTACAGCGATAATTAAGGAATACAATATGATAAAAAAAGCGAAAGATATTATTACGCTAGATGGTGAAACTATACTTGTCACAGGTAGTCCGGGTTTTATAGGGGCTAATTTGGTGATAAAGTTGCTGAAAGATATGAACACAGGGACAATTATATCTCTGGATAATATGAATGATTATTATGATCCAAAATTGAAAGAGGCTCGTTTAGATTATATAAATGATGAGGCGAAAAAATCGTCAGTTTCACATATCTTTATAAAGGGGAATATTGCTGACAAAAGTCTGGTTGGTTCAGTTTTCGAAAAATATCGTCCGACAATTGTGGTGAATTTGGCTGCTCAGGCAGGAGTTAGATATAGTATTGATAATCCGAATGTTTACATTGAAAGTAATATAATAGGTTTTTTTAATATACTAGAAGCGTGCAGGCATTCATATGATAACTCTAAAACGGGCGTCAAACATTTGGTGTTCGCATCATCCTCATCGGTTTACGGAGGAAATCAAAAAATTCCTTTTTCTGTAGATGATAAAGTTGATACACCGGTTTCTTTATATGCAGCAACAAAAAAGAGTGATGAAATGTTGGCTCATTGCTATTCAAAATTATACGATATACCCACCACGGCACTTAGGTTTTTTACTGTTTACGGGCCTGCCGGCAGACCGGATATGTTCTATTATTCTGCAACGGAGAAACTTATAAAAGGAGATAGGATCAATATATTCAATCGTGGTGATTGTATGCGAGATTTTACATATATTGATGATATTGTTGAGGGCATTGTGAGAGTAATGCAGGGGGCGCCTATACGTAGTAAAGGTATGGACGGTTTACCAAATCCCCCTTTTTCTATTTATAATATCGGCGGAGGAATGCCTGTAAAACTTAAGGACTTTATCGACACTCTTGTTAATGCTTTAATTGAAAACAAACTACTGACTTCTGATTATAATCTTGATGAGCACAGCGATTATGTGGGAATGCAACCGGGGGATGTTAAAATCACCTATGCAGACAGTGCGGATTTGGAGAAAGATTACGGGTTTAAGCCGTCAATTGGTATTGAGGAGGGCTTGAGTAGATTTGTGCTATGGTATAAAAACTATACATCATAAAGGTCATAAGAATATAGTATATTCTATTGATGATTTGTCATATAGTTTGGGCGATGAGTGAGAATTAGTGTTAAAAAGTAGGTACGGTAATTCTAAATGCGAGTAAAAAAGACTCTGATTAACGGAATATATGCATTCGGTTCAAGTTTGTTGATCTTTCTGATCGCAGTCCTTGTAAGACGATTCTTTTTGAAAAGCTTTACAGAGGAACTCCTCGGATATGAGGGTCTGTTCGGAAACCTGTTTTCATTATTATCGATATCGGAATTGGGAATTGCCGGAGCATTATCATATAGGATTTATTCCGCATACGCTCAAAATGATAATGATGAAATAGCAAAATTGATCGGTATATATAAATATTTATATGTTGGCGTCGGGATAGTTGTATTTTCACTGGGAATGCTGCTATCTCCGTTTTTGCGCTTTTTTGTAAAGGACGTTACATTAAGCTGGAATAAGATATATTTTTATTATTTTATTCAGTTGTTTACCGTAGTATGCAGCTATTTCCTTTCATACAGACGGATACTGTTTGAAGTAAGTCTTAATGAATACAAGTGCGTTGCTATAGAAACTGTGGTTTCGATCCTTACAAATGTTGCAAAAATAGCCGTTATCCTTCTTACAGGAAACTATATTTTATATCTTCTGATAACTTTATTATCCTCCGTAACTGCAAGCGGGATTATTTTTATAAAAAGCAAAAAAGACTTTTCGTATCTGGGAAGCGACAAGATCTCATTCAAGGATGTCAAACAAACCGGGTTATTAAAAGATGTTAAGAATAATCTGATACAAAGGTTATGCGGTGCGATATACGGAGGAACCGATAATATCATCATTTCTTCTTTCTTAGGAATCATATATGTCGGCAGACTTAGCAATTATCTTTTAATTGCAAACTATGTCACGACGGTTTTATCCAAGCTCTTTAATTCTTTTCGCGCTGCGATCGGGAATTACATCTACACCGAGAACAAGAAAGACATTACGAATATCTTCAAAATGTTTGATCTGCTGTCTTTTTTTGCGGCCTCTTTTGTCGGCATTTCGTACTTTGTCCTTTTCAACAGAGTTATTTCGTTTTCTTTTGGTGAAAAGTATTTGCTTGAAATTTCTTTTGTATTTGTCTTTTCGCTTAATCAATACATTAAATACACTCATGAGTTTGCATGCTTATTCCGTCAAAATCTGGGTAAGTTTGAAATGGATAATGTTCCCATTTTCATAGGGACAATAATGAACCTGGCATTATCGATCATACTGGTGCAGCGGTTTGGCATAGTCGGCGTCTTTATAGGTACGATAGCCGGTCACCTTGGGTATTGGTATGGCCGTATAAATGTTTTATATAAAACCATTCTGGAAGAAAAAATATGGAAGTATTATCTGAGGCAGGTTAGAAATATTATTTTATTTTTATTGGAATTGTTCATATGCTACAATATTTCCGACAGATTTCCGAGTGGTATCGCAGGAATAGTAATGTGTATTGCATTATGTATTGTTGTTCCAAATTCGATCAATCTCATTCTATTTTGTAGAACAAGTGAAATGAGCGGAATCAAACAATACATAAAGTATTCGCTGTCTGTTATGAAGAATAAAAGCAAAAAACAATCTGAAATGTGAATATATACCGGATAATCAGGTGGAACGATTGAAAAAGATATATGTATGGCTTGGAGGCGGCATGGGGAATCAGATGTTTCAATATGCCTGCGCCAGAGCAATAGAATATAATAACAAAGATGTTAAACCCGTTTATATATACAGAAACGGGCCGGTTAAGCATGCGATTTTGGGCATTAACCATTGTAATATTGAAAAAATAGACGTTATAGAGCGTCTTCCCAATATTATACAAAAGTATATATTAATGTTTATTGCGAGAAGAAAAAACGGAAGTTGTGAAAAGCTGAATGCCGTTGTAAATCGTCTCGGTATTTTTTACTGTATGGATGGATATGTTCGTTTTGATAAAGTTAGAAGGAAGAACAACATCCTTTTTGGGTATTTCCAGTCGTCAAAATTTTTTGCAGATATTGCCGATGATATAAAAAGAGAATTGAGGATAACGGACCGGTTAAACGAAACAGCGGAGGGTATCTTAAAAGAAATACAGGGACATAATTCCGTATGTATTCATGTAAGAAGAAACGATTATGTAGGCGGAGAGTTCGATGTATGTAACAAGAACTATTTCTTAAAGGGTATAGAGACGATCAGAGGAAAAGTTACAGATCCGCATTTTTATGTTTTCTCCGATGATATTGAGTGGTGCAAAGAAAATCTGGATTTGAAATGCGGGGAAGCAACATTTTGTAGTGGGGAAAATACTCAGTATGAAGATCTTAGATTGATGTATGAGTGTAAACATTTTATAATATCCAATTCATCTTTCAGCTGGTGGGCTCAATTCTTATCGGAAGAAAAGAATAAAGTTGTTGTTGCACCAAGCATGTGGAAAAAAGATGGAACATGCAAAGAAATATTTGACTCTAGTTGGATAAAAGTAAGTGTTTAGTACAAAAAATAACAGATTACAATGAACGAAAAAGATATTTTGTTAGATAATAAGAAACAAGAGTATAGTATTTCTTTTATGAAGATATTCTTTAGTTATTGTGTAGTGTGTTCGCATTTCTATAATGCGGAGACTGCAATCATAAAGTCTTCATACGCTCAATCGTTGTTTCATCGTATGCAGATTACCGCAGTTCCTGTGTTTATTATTATATCTTTTTTTCTTACAGAAAAGCACTATACAGAACAAAGATATGATAAGTTTATTCAGCGTATTGGTAGATTACTAATACCATATTGGGGCTGGGCCTTTTTATATTATATTGGTTATAAAGTAATTGACTTTTTTCTTGGGTTATCCCAAATGGAGCAACTTAACCCTAGCCTTTCATATAAAGATTTTTTGTTACAATTGGCATTTGGTTCAGATCGGAATCTTTGTCCACCATTATGGTATCTCTTTGATCTCATCTTTTTAACAAGTGTTTTTTGGATAATTAATAAATATTGGGGGAATTACGTTTGGTATATTATTCCCACAATGGGCATTTTTGCTTTGTGCTTACAATATTCCGGGATAAATTATCATTTATTTGGCAATCTTGTATATGAAATCCGTTGGACTTTGGGAAGGATCATTGAGGTGCTCCCATATGCTTGTATAGGCACAATTATGTCGCACTTCAATATGGTGGAACGGATGAAGCGACACCGAGTTTTTGTTTTTGTAATCGGCATCATTTTGATGATAATGATCGCAGACTTGAAGATATTTACAGTTATGACAGAAGATTTGGATATGGTGGGATGGCTCTAATAGGTTATGCCACATTGACTTTTGCGGTATTATTGATGATTCCATTTGATAACATGCGGAAAGGTTTAAAAAGCATTTTTAGATTCTTATCAAAGTATAGTCTGGGTGTTTTTTGCCTTCATTTTGGTGTGGGTTATTGTTTAAATACTTTACTTGGGGCTGTTCTTGAATGGAAGAATGGTACCTTTGCAGAATGTATTGGCATTTATGGAATATGTGTTATACTTTCTTGGATTATATCGCTTATACCAATTAAGTATTTCAAGCAATTGGTTGAGTAGTAACCTGTAATATAGGTATTCTTTACAATTGGACTAAATAGTAAAAGAAAGGATTAGTATTTGTACCTAATTATATTAGCCACATTAATAATAATGGCGGTAATTGAAATAAAGTATAATAATGCAAAGGCAATCAGTGCTTTAAGAGTGATTTCGGTTGGAATAATAGTTTTTCTGGCATGTTTCAGATTTGATATCCAGGATTATTGGGGTTATTTCCAAAACTATTATTCGTATGACAATCATTCGGAATACGGATTTCTTGTTTTATCGCAACTGTTTCGTTTTTTTAATATTGATTTCAGATTTTTCGTGATCGCCGTGGGTCTCGTATCTGTTCTTGGATTGTACCGAGGTATTAGAAAGTATAGTCCATATGCAATTCTTTCACTAGCCATATCTTTCCACACTATCGTTTTAACATACTTTTTGAGCGGCATCAGGCAAGGCCTGGTTTATGGCCTGTTTATCGGCTTTATGATCGAATTCATCGTAGAAAAAAAGTGGATAAAGTATTATGTACTGTGTCCATTACTTGGATTGATTCATGCTTCGTCATGGATATTATTGATACTCCCGTTTTTGATATTAATTCCCTTAAAATTCTACAAATATTTAGTAGGGATGTCGGTTGTGGCCGGTGCTATTAATTTCTTATTTGGTACGCAGATTATAGGTATATTAAATCGTATAGGATCATTTTGGTGGTATGGATTTGATGAAAATATAAGTCCGAGCTGGCTTGGTATCGCAGAAAGAGTATTTATGTGCGCATTCATAGTATATCTCTATCATACCGTACAGGAAGAAACCTCAGAAAAGGAAGAATTGTTATATAAGGCTTATTTGACCGGCTTTATGATTTCTGCTGTATTTGCGCCTTGGGCTATGCTTTGTTCACGTGTTCCGGCGACCATTAAAGCGATAGAAGTTCTTCTTATACCAATCCTCATATATAAGCATAGCGGCAAAAAAGTTCTCTTGGTTGCAGGTATTTTTACGTATGTCGTATTGATGTCTGTTAAAAATTTGGAGTTATATGATTCCAATACCAATGCATTTACATATCCATGGTATTTTTCGTTTACCAAAGATGCGGACAGAAAGATGGATGAAAGGCTAAAAATAATGAATATCAATGATATTGATACTGTAAAAGAGATATTTACGAGAGAAGTTCAACCTGTATATAAACAACCCTAAGATTTATTGAGGTACTTAGATGGCGATTATTGATAAAATTAAAAAACCTATTATACGTTATCTTATTATATTGTTTTGTTACTTACTATATACAGGTTGGGAACAGTTCTTAGGATTTGGAGGTGGGGAGTTTGACTCAGCAGCCGCAGCATCTTATTTCATAAGATTGATAGATAAGCTGGCATATTTAAAAAGACATGATGTTTCGGTTCAACTTGTAATTATTTTGGTATCCATGGGATTGGGCATAGGGATTTCAACCCGGTTGCAAGTTTGGGTGGATAAGATAAGCGAATATGAGAAAACATTACTTTATTTGATAAATGCAGTTGTTTTATTTGTTTCATTTAATGGGTTCAAGACATATTATTATGATTACGGGTTTAATGGAATATCGTTATCGTTCATTAATGTTTTCTTTGTTACCACGCTGACATTTGCAGGTGCAGGGTATCTTATAAAGTATGACAGCGCCAATGTGTCGATCATAAATGGGTATAAAGAGCATATAGGTGTCAAAATCGCGTATTATCTTATGTGGATCTTTATTACGTTTATGTGTGCAGGCGAGTATTTGTTCTTATCTGATCTTAATAAGGCTTGGACATTTAATACAAAAACGCTTTCTCTCTTTATAATGTTTATGCTGTGGTTGAAACCCTTCATTGATTATATTCTTGTGGCATTGGAAAAGAGGCAGTTGTCTTTTAAGACAAAGAGTGGAAGACTGTCGATTAAAGAGAATGCAATCGTATGGGGGTTGATGATCCTTCCGCTTGGTATTTATTTTCTTTTGGCCTATCCCGCAATTGAATCGGTAGATTCAGTGGGAGCGTGGGGGGAGATTAAAAATCAGGCGGGATATACATATGGATTTCCGATATTTGTAAAGATTGTGTGGCAAATGCTATATTCAATATGGCCGTCATTTGCAATAGTCACGATATTCCAGTGCGTTTTGTGGATGCTCACGGTATATATGTATTTGCGGCTTTTCGCAAAGCGCGGTATGAAGAAAATGGTTCTTTATATCATAGCGTTTGTGACATGCGCTTTTACCCCTTTTAATCTATTTGTGCTTATGCATTCGACGAATATATATTATGTCTTGGCGATGTTGTGGGCGGTATATTTTTTCGTAAGATATTTTGAGGGTGATGTCAATAAATATCTGTGGATTATCGGTATGTCTTGTTGCTTGGTGCTTTTGCCTCTCACAAGAAATGAAGGTACGATTGCGTTAGCGATCATTGTGGCATTTTCGTTTTTATATGCTGTACTTAAAAGGAAACTATTGCCAGGAATAGCAACGGTGATAGCCGTGGTATTGAGTTTGATTGTGAAAGGTCCTGTATTTGACGCTTTTGGTGCATCTTCGGTTTCACTTAGTAATAACAATGGCATTAATATTCTGATAAATGATATAACGATTGCTACGGTACATTTTGATGGCAATTTAAGCAATGAGTCGCGAACTTTACTAAATAAATATGCTTCGGATGAAGAAATAGATGCAATGTGGAGAAATTTCGACTATGATTCAGTTGCTCCGGCTAAATTATCACCTTTTATTACAAATAAGTCGGAGGTTTTTCCTGTTGCCAAAGATTCTATAATTCACAACATTCCGATTGCTATCCGGGAAAGACTTAACAAGTCGGAAAATGTATGGAATGTCACACAATACAAAGATGCGGTGAACGCAAGACGTTCGGTCAACGCAAAAGAAAACGAGAGTCTAATATATAGGATCCTTTTCCGCGTATTGTATTATCCGACATTTATGATTCCGGTATTGGATATATTGTTATATCGTTCAGGAATATGGCTCTGTTTCATGTTGATCTTGTCGGTCTATCTTATCAAAAACAAGCGTGGTGAAGAGATGCTTATATATGCACCTGCTATTGCACATGCAATCGTGCTGGTGTTATCTCTTTTGTGGCTGTGCGCAAGGCATACGTGGTGCATCAATTTGACAGGGATGGTGCTAGTGGCACTGGAGTTTGGGTGTGGCGGACGATGTGCTGCCAAACAAAGTGCAGGCGGTGAGTCTGATAGCGCAGGGGAATGCACGGAGAAAGGACAAAATGAGATAGATGCATGTGTTGCATGTGTCAATCGAAAAATCGGTCGACATATTTTTAAGTTAGCACATACAATAGAAGAGCGGCAGGAATAATCCTGCCGCTCTTTTTTGAGTAGAGTAATCGCTTGAGGGAGAGACAGGTTTAGAATATAATAAATGGAGCATATTTATTATCAGGAAGGGTATAATTAATCGGTGAATTTGCAGATGAAAGAAAAAATAGAATATTTGTATCAAAAGTATGGTTTTACAAAATTGCTAGAAAGTTGTGATATATTGGCATTTTCTTATAGAGCGGGCATATTTTGTAATGCGGAAGTATTAGCATTTTCTGACAAGGCTGATAAAAAGGAAATTGATAAAGTAATTCATGAGTGTGAACAATTAGGATTTAATACTACTTTTATAAAAGAAAGTAATTATGAATGTATACATAGGCGATTGTTTGAATCGTTTTTCAATTTTGCAATGAGTAGGGAGAGATTGGATAATGAATATAAATCATTTTGTAATAAACAGAGTTCTAGTCTGGGCTCAATTTATAGTTATATAGAGAGCAGATCTAGTGAATATGAAACGGAAGGAGGATTGATAGAACACATTGTGGACTCACTAAGTAATAATAAGCCATGTCTATCCATTTTAGAAGCTGCCGCGGGATATGGGAAGACGTGTACAGTTTATGAAATTGTAAAAGTGTTGATAAGGGATAATACACAAATACTCCCCTTATTAATAGAATTGTCTAAAAATCGAAACGCAAGAATTTTTAGATATGTTTTACAAGATGAAATAAATGCGAAATTTAGTCAACTATCATATGAACTGGTTCTATTTGAGATAAAAAATGGCCTTATTCCTTTGGTTATCGATGGATTTGATGAATTACTAGATACAAGCAATAATGCTAAACTATCAAAATATGACACTGATGAACAATCTCTTACTATGTTATCAACTATAGCGGAGTTATTAGGTGATGATTCTCAGGCAAAAATAATCCTTACTAGCAGGAGAAGTGCTTTATTTACAGGCGATATTTTTGATGAATGGGTTGGATCCAAACTTAGTCAGAAATGTCAAGTAGAAAGAACCCAGATAGCTGTCCCCAAAATAGAGGATTGGATAGGACACGACAAATATATGCTTCTCAATGATGAGAATAAAATAAAAAGTATAAGCAATCCAGTAATGTTGACATTCATTTGTAATTATGTGTCTGTTGACGATTTGCAAACTGGAAAAATTTCTTGGGATAATTTGGTTGAGAAATATTTTGAATTGATTCTTAACAGGGAAAAAGAGAGGCAGAATTTGTTTCTGGATTATCAGGAACAGTATAGTATTATGGAGAAACTGGCTGCTGAATATGCCAAGTATGATATAACATCAGAGCAAATCGAGTTTGTTCAAGATCTTTTAACTGATATTTTATCCGGGAATTTTTTAGAATATCGAGAGAGATATAGGAATCATAATCTTAGTGAAGAAGGGATGTTGACTGATGAGGAATTTGTGAAACGATTATCTCATAACAGTTTACTTGATCGTCCTATAAACGTAAATAGGATATCATTTATTAATGAATTCATATTGGGTATGTTGGTGGGAGACGCCATTTGTGATTGTTATATTTCCCCCGAAGAAATATCCGAACAATTTCTTGATAGGGTACTAACTGCTTACAGTATAAGAATAGAAGAAAAACGAGAAAGACTTTTTTCTTCTATAGAGCCCGTCTTAAATAACTGTGATTGTCATACTAGATTAAAAGCTGAGAGTTTGCTTTTGGGGCGTATTATTTCAACGTTTAACAATTCATATTTTTATGGTATTTCTATCCCGTGTAATACTTCTATTATAGGACGCTTTTTAAACTGCCAATTTGAAAATGTCACATTTAACGAGTGTACTATCGAGGCAGAGAAGTTTGAACACTGTATGTTTTATAACTGTAGGTTTTATAATGTGGATACTGTGGGGGCCTTTGATTCAGACACTATTCTGACTAAATCGGTTGGGTGTGAGAAATTTGTTATAAATATTTCGAATAGCAAGACTCCACAATATGATTCCTTCGAAAAAATAGTGTTAGAACAATTTTGGAAACCTGGGTATTTGAGTGCAGAACCTAGAAGAACATATACAGCTTTGTTTCGCGGTGTTTCTAAAGCTGAATATGGTGATATTAAAAATGCCATAGATACATTGTTGAAGAAGAACATTATCAAAGAACTAAATGTATGTTATGAATTAAATTTTGCAGCTATAGGTGAGATTAAAGATATATTGGGAAGGGATTGAATAAATGTTCAGTATTAATATTCAACGATTAAGAACATTGACTTCAAATACGGCTAACAAAGAATTACAAGAGAATATTGAGAATCTTTTGAACAGTGCCGGAATCTATTGTAGAGTTTTCTCAAGAATAAAATCTGCTGAATCTATAGAAAAGAAACTAAGCGAAAAAGAGAAAAAATATATTAGTGAAGACCGGAAAATGCAGGATTTAATCGGGATACGGATTGTTTTATACTTTAGCGATGATGTTGCAATATGCAAAAAGCTTGTTGAAAAGAAGTATGAGATTGATGATAAAAACTCTGAAATTGATTGCGTTTCAAGAGATAAATTTGAAGCCGTTAGATATAATCTTATTTGTAGATTACCTGAACGAATTAGTTCTTATTTTGAAAAAGAATTATGGGACAACTATTTAATTGATAAAACATTTGAGGTTCAAATAAGAACTATTTTTTCAGAGGGCTGGCACGAGGTTGAGCACGACATAAGGTATAAACATAAGGATGAGTGGATAGGTTCTCAATATGAAGAATATGCACGCTTCTTGAATAGTATATTTGCAACATTAGAAATGTGCGATACATCTATAATCAATTTGATGGATAAAATGGCATATAATGCATATGTCAATTCTAAAATAGAAGAGATGCTGAGATATAAATTTAGAATCCGCTTTTCGGAAGAGGCATTAGATGATAGTGTAAAATATATATTACTCAATAATCGCACATTATTGAAAAAGATATTTCGTGCAGACAGGCTCGAAATACTTCAAACGATTTCCAGTCCCGGTTTTGAAGCAATCCCAAATACGATGAATAATATTGTTTTTATATGTAATGCAATAGATGTAAAAGATGAGGAGTTGCTCCAAATAACCCCGCTGCTAATTATGGACAGGATGAGTAGCTTAGAGGGTAAATAGTATTCTTTTTAGATGATGCTGTAAATGTATAGTAAGCGTTCAATAAAAGAGTGCCGTGCATTTGAAAATCACATTTTAGATAATTAGACATTATTAGGTATAGACTTTTTAGAGTTTTTCGAGCCGAACTAGTCTAACCGGCAAGACTGTCAACTAAAAATGTTGGAGAATAACAGAATGAACATCGCAGTAATAGGTATGGGATATGTCGGGCTGTCGCTGGCGGTTCTGCTTTCGCAGAAAAACGATGTGACGGTTGTCGACATAGACGATATAAAAATTGAAAAACTGAATAATTGGCAGAGCGTACTTAAGGATGATTATATAGAGAAGTTCCTGACTGAACATGAGTCGAGAGGGCTTTCTTTACATGCTACGGTTGATTATAAGACCGCGTATGAGAATGCGGATTTTGTGATCGTTGCCGTTCCCACAAATTATGATCCTGTTAAGAATTTCTTTGACTGTTCGCTTGTTGAGTCGACGGTTTTAAAGGTTAAAGAGTGTACTTCTAACGCAGTGATTGTAATTAAGTCAACAATTCCCGTAGGATATGTGCAGTCGCTTAAAGAAAAGACCGGATATGACAAGATCATGTTCTCGCCAGAATTCCTGCGTGAGTCGAAGGCGCTTTACGACAATCTCTATCCGTCACGAATAATCGTGGGTTGCGATGAGGGACTGGCTGACAAGGCGGATTCTTTTGCTAAGTTATTACGTGAAGGTGCGCTCAAAGAAGACGTTGAGACGCTTATAATGGGAACTACAGAGGCCGAGGCGGTTAAACTGTTTGCCAATACATATCTGGCGCTCAGAATTTCTTATTTTAACGAACTTGATACATATGCCGAGATGAAAGGGCTTGATACGGCGAAGATTATAAAGGGCATAAGCCTTGATCCTCGTATCGGCGATTTCTATAATAATCCCAGTTTTGGTTACGGAGGCTATTGTCTTCCCAAGGATTCCAAGCAGTTATTGGCCAATTATGAGTCGGTTCCGCAGAACATGATGTCGGCGATTGTGGAATCGAACCGTACGCGTAAGGATTTCATAGCGGACAGGATACTTGAGAAAGCCGGCGGGTACAGCTATTCGCAAGGGCAGTTTGATGCGGATAAAGAGCGGGAGATCACAATCGGGATATATCGGTTGACGATGAAGACCAATTCCGATAATTTCAGGCAGTCGTCGGTGCAAGGTATTATGAAACGTATTAAAGCCAAAGGCGCGACTGTGATCATTTATGAGCCTATTCTGGAGGAGGGAACCACGTTTTTTGGAAGCAAAGTGGTTAATGACCTTGCGGCGTTTAAAGAGCAGAGCGCGGTGATAGTTGCAAATCGGATCGATGCGGATATCGAGGACTGTATGGAGAAGGTGTATACAAGGGATATATACGGAAGGGACTAGACTATGCATAGACTATATGAAAACGCCAATCTGGCGGTGTTTTGGAATTCGGATAAATGTTATCATGCCAAGCAATGCGTGACTAACAGTCCCAAAACGTTTAATAAGGACAGGCGTCCTTGGATTGACCTAAGCCTTGCCAAGAATGAGGAGATATGGAAGGCGATAGAGAAGTGTCCTTCGGGAGCGCTTAAAGTCGTTTATAAACATGAGGTGGAAGTTGGGCTTGAACCGGAAAAATGCCGAAGTGTGGCGTTTGATAACGACAAGCAGATCGGCGAATGCGATTACGAGATTGCAAGTGACGGTTGGAACATTTACCACACTGAGGTTGATCCAGAGTATTCGGGTAAGGGAATAGCAAAGAGGCTTGTTTATAAGGTGCTGGAAGCGGCGGATAAGGGCAGTATGAAAGTTGATGCAACGTGCTCTTATGCTCGAAAAGTAATTGAAGAATAGGATTTGTATATGTTGACATATCGCACGTGTGTTCGTATAATCAATTTAGAGGAGCGAACGTATGTGCGATATTGTTTTACCCGAAATGAGTTTGGATAAGAAGCTGGAGATACTTTCCGATGCGGCCAAGTATGATGTGGCTTGTACTTCGAGCGGTTCGGACAGAGCCGGGCAGAAGGGGATGATAGGCAATTCGTGTGCTGCCGGTATATGCCACAGTTTTGCGGCTGACGGAAGGTGTATATCCCTTCTTAAGATTCTGATGACCAATCATTGCGTTTATGATTGCAAGTACTGCAAGAACAGGCGCTCCAACGATATTCCCCGAGCTACGTTCACACCCGATGAGATATGCTCACTCACAATAGAGTTTTACAAGCGTAATTACATAGAAGGTCTTTTCTTAAGTTCAGGAGTCATCAACAGTCCCGATTATACTATGGAGAAGATGTGTGAGACTCTTCGTACATTAAGGACTGTTTATCATTTTAATGGTTATATCCATATCAAGGCTATTCCCGGAGCTTCTTCGGAACTGATATATTCGGCGGGATTATTGGCCGACCGTATCAGTATCAATATGGAACTTCCAACTGAGGCCGGACTTAATAAACTTGCTCCCAATAAGAGTGTTAAGAGTATCCTTACTCCAATGAACGGTATCTCGACTGCGATCGCATCACACAGACTGGCGATAGGTAAGGATGCACGCATGGAGAGAGCCACAATTAACGATAAGCTCTCGGGGAGTATGTTCAATTATGGAGGAAACAGTGCAAAAAGACTGGAATTGAATTCTCAGCCTACTACATCGATCATGACGCATGCTGCCGAGGTTTCATCATCTACATTCCAATATCCTGCCGATCCGCGCGATACAAAACTTAAAAGATCATTTGCCCCTGCAGGGCAGAGTACGCAGATGATCATAGGGGCTTCAGATGAGACCGATCTTGATATCATGAATACTTCTCAGGGGCTTTACAAGGCCTTTGACTTAAAGAGAGTGTTCTATTCGGCCTATATTCCGATCAAT
>JAEEGL013542938.1_pt1 | contig 78470 bp, 70 predicted proteins | sample 9134231 | NCBI WGS metagenome assembly JAEEGL01 (sample SAMN16246548, study PRJNA631951) | gut metagenome | biome: gut microbiome; feature: rumen; material: fiber-attached | host: Bos | place: Iran: Karaj | collected 2018-10 | reverse complement strand
GCCGCCCTGTCACGGCGGAGGTCGCGGGTTCGAGTCCCGCTTAGGTCGTTTAATTGGGGTCTTAGCTCAGCTGGGAGAGCATCTGCCTTACAAGCAGAGGGTCATAGGTTCGAGCCCTATAGGCCCCACTTAATTTAATAATTATGCCGGCTTGGCGGAACTGGCGGACGCACAGGACTTAAAATCCTGCGGGGCTAACCCCCCGTACCGGTTCGATTCCGGTCGCCGGCATTGATTATATAGGCTACAAATGTTGTATTTACAGCATTTGTAGTTTTTTTATTGCCTGCCTTTCTTAATTATGGCGGTCATATTATAATATACACATTCATAAACATAACTTTCTGAGGAAACAACACGAAGAATAATATTATCATGACTATGTATTATCATGCATCACAGGTTAAGGATATAAAAGAACTGGAGCCGAGGATTTCAAACCATGGCGTTCCGCTTATCTATTAAAGGTGTATCCGGATACATCTATTATACAGATAGTATTAAGGATTCCGGTTTTGAACTTCAGATCCCGGATGCTGCCACAAGCAGTGTACCGGTCATTGTTGAAGGCTATGAATATGTTCATGATGCCTATGAAGCGATTCTTGAGGCAGAAAAGAATGGTCTTATCACTGTTATGAGGTATGAGCAGATGTCGGAAAAGATGCGGGAGTGGAATATCAGAACCATTAAGGAAGAGTATGAAAACGCAAAAGACCATCCGGAATACAGACATTTCTTGAAAGGTAATTTTCCTGAATTATTTACGGTGGGATGTGGAAAGGCAAAGGATAGAGACAAATGAACTTGCTAATGCATGATCTGTTATCGGATAAATCTGTCATATTTTTTGATGTTGGCTATACGATCGATTACCCGGCTTCCGGAGACTGAATGTTTTTTGCAAAGGGATATGCGCAATGATAAGAAAAGCAGAAAAAAGGGATATATCCAGAATAGCTGAGATTTTGGTGTTTGCAAAAAGAATAAAATACAGGCCGATATTTCAAAACGACGATTATTCATTTAACGAGCTGCAGGTAATCAGAGTTTCGCAGGAATACGATAACCCGGAAATACTTAATTATATGTGGGTCTATGATGACGGTATTGTAAAAGGTTTGATCCATATAATAGGAGAAGAGGTTGTTGAACTGTATGTAGATTATTTCTTTTGGGAGCAGGGAGTCGGGTCAAAACTGCTGGAATTTGCAAAGGATAAGTTCGGCGTCAGCTTCCTCTGGGCGCTCGAAAAAAATATAGATGCCATAAGATTTTATGAAGCTCATGGTTTTCACGACAGCGGTGAAAGAAAACCGGAAGAAGGTACTGCAGAATATTTGATAAAGATGGTTTTGGAGAGGTAAAAATGTTAGACAAAAAGGGATTTGATCTATGGGCAGACAGATATGATGAATCGGTGGGGCTGTCGGATGAAGATAATACTTATCCGTTTGCCGGGTACAAAAGAATACTGGGCAGCATATACACACAAATAATGGAAAAACCAAAGGCGACGGTACTTGATCTGGGCTTTGGAACGGCTACCCTGACAACAAAACTGTATGAAAACGGGTGTATTATATATGGACAGGATTTTTCGTCAAGAATGATCGAACTGGCTTCTGCCAAAATGCCGAATGCACATTTATATCAGGGAGATTTCTCACAGGGATTAGCAGAGCCGCTCAAACAGAATTCTTATGATTTCATTGTCGCAACTTATTCTATACATCACTTAACGGATAGCCAAAAGTCTGTATTATTAAAGGAACTGCTCGATCATTTGAGAGAAGGCGGCAAGATCCTGATCGGTGATGTGGCTTTTGAGAATCGTGATGAGCTGGACAAATGCAGGGAAAGAAGCGGTGATGAATGGGATGACGATGAAATCTATTGCGTCGCTGATGAATTAAAGTCGGAATTTCCAAATCTGCGCTTTGAAAAAGTGACATTTTGCTCAGGCATCCTGATGATAATGACAGAGGATTTCGGATCGCATAATTTAAGCACAGACGAAGTGACATATACTTATAAAGGTACAAGCGTTTCGATTACTTTAAGGGAGATAACAAGAGAAAATATCGATGCAGTTCTTGCCCTGGGAGTAAATGATGATCAAAGAACCTTTGTGTCATCCAATGGTGATTCGCTTGCTCAGGCCTATGTTTATTCAAAAACAGCTTTTCCGTTTGCTGTATATGCGGATTCTGCGGTTGTAGGGTTTATCATGATGGGTTATTACGAAGCGAAGGATTATTATACACTGTGGAAATTCATGATAGACAGCCGATATCAGGGCAGAGGATACGGACGGAAAGCACTCGAACTGGGAATTCAATATTTAAAAGAACAATTTGATATATCTGAGGTCTATACCGGAGTGGTTCCGGGTAACATTGCAGCCAGGAAACTGTATGAATCTGTCGGCTTTAAAGGAACCGGATTGGTTGAATCGGGAATGGAAGAAATGCGTTTGATACTGAGATGATCTATATCAGATCGGGGGGAAAAATATGCAATACGAATTTACAAGTTCAGATAAAGAAAAATTCAGTCTTCATGACTGCCGGTCAACATCTGTTGAGCTGATAAACGGGCGATTGATATTCAAGATACCGGATGGCATCTTTAATATCGACTATTCAAAAGACTGGCCCAATACAGGAGCGGCAGAGGTCGAATTTACGATCGATCCCATGAGAGGTGTTTATCTTAACGTATTTGTCGACTCAGACGGGCAGACGATCCGCAAGGAGTATTCGCTGGAGGAGTTGGTTGAAAAAATAAACGGTTCCGAGTGGGAACTCGAATTTGCTTATCGTTATGACGGCTATGAGGAGGTCCTATACAAATGCTGGATCTGGATAGATCACGAACCCTGGTCATATGAGGCTGAGTTATGGATCGGGACAAAAAACGATACGGTTTTCAGATGGAATTCTCCATTAATATAATGTTTTGAAACAGGTAGTTTTAAAGAGGTTTATTTCGCTATTCATGGTTATCCGTGTAACGAGGGAATAACGGTATCGGCCATGCTTTCATATTTGGTGTGGTTATATTATAATAAACACATATCTTATCGAAATGATTGAATGCCGAACGGTCATTTCGGTCAATAATGTAAAAGGGGTTAAATTATATGAAAAATCTAAAGAAGATCACTCTTCTTCACTCCAACGACATGCACGGAGACTTTCTTGCGGAGAAAGTGGATGAGGCATTGGTCGGTGGTGTTTCCATGCTTGCGGGCTATGTCAACAAGGTAAGACGTGAAGAAGAAAACGTGATCTATGCGATCGCGGGCGATATGTTCCGCGGATCGATCATCGACTCGGAATTTCACGGTATTTCCACCATTCAGATCATGAATCTGCTTTCGCCCGACATAGTCACTCTCGGCAACCACGAGATCGACTACGGTATCGCTCACCTTCTTTTCCTGGAAAAGTGTGCACAGTTTCCGATCATCAATGCCAATCTCTACATTAAACCCAATCACGCGCGGCTCTTTGATCCGTGTCGTGTCCTTTCCGTAGGCGGTATGAAGGTACTCTTTATCGGAATACTTACGGAAATGGTATTGAATGAGTGCAAAAAGGATGAACTTATCGGTACGTTCATCACGCTCGAAGATGCGGTCCGGGAGATCGGCAGGATATGCAATACCTACAATTCGATCGATATCGACTTTACCGTACTTCTTACGCACATCGGTTTTGAAGAAGACAAGAAACTGGCGGCAATGCTCGATCCGACATGGGGAGTGGATGTGATAATCGGCGGACATTCCCATACATTTCTTGAAGAGCCCGCGGTCGTAAACGGTATACCGATCGTTCAGGCAGGAACCGGTACCGACCAGATAGGACGTTTCGATATCATGGTGGATACCAAAAAGAACAGGATCGACAGTTATAAATGGACTCCCGTTCCGATCAATGCCGAGAACTGTCCCAAAGATCCCGCGATCGAGAACATGATACTTAATTACAAAAATGTGACCGACGAGAAATACGGTTCGATAGATGCTTCATTTATACGGGAACTCACGCACCCTTCCAGATATATGGAAACGGAACTGGGGAATCTTTTTGCCGATCTTTTGCGGGAATCGCTCGGTATGGATATTTTCCTGGCAGCATCGGGATCGATACGCAGCAAAAAACTTGGCCCCATTGTCACAAAGGGCGATTTTATGGCAGCTTTCCCTTATGACGATCAGGTGAATGTAACATACTGGACGGGCGCACAGTTAAAACACGGTATCAAACATATGTTAAGAGACCAGACTTTTTTTGGCGATCATACCGAGTTTTATCAGTTCTCATCGGGTCTTTGCGTTGAATATGATATGGAGACACATTCTTTTATCAAGTTTGACTTTAAGGGCGAACCTGTTGAAGATGATAAGATCTATTCCGTGGGGCTGCAGGATTACCATTTGAGAAACTTAAAAAATTCTTTTGACCTTGAGATAGAAGAGATCGACAAAAACCAAAAACACCGCGCTGTGGCAACTTCCGCTGCGCAAGTGCTTGAAGAAATGCTTGCTCTTGGCAAATACAGGGATTCAAAGATCGAGGGCAGGATCAAGCTTCATCTTACAAACGAGGCCGTACAGGCACTCATGGAAAGCGGGAGGTAACAGAAAATGAAAACACTTAAAAAACTTACACTTCTTCACTCAAACGACATGCACGGCGATTTTTTGGCCGAACAGATCGATGAATCTCTGGTGGGAGGCGTTTCACTGCTGTCGGGATATGTCAGCAAGGTACGCCAGGAAGAAGAAAACGTCATATATGCTATAGCGGGCGATATGTTCAGAGGATCCGTAATAGATTCCGAATATCACGGTCTTTCCACGATCCAGATCATGAACATGCTGGCTCCCGATATAGTGACCGTCGGTAATCACGAAGTTGACTACGGTATCGCACACCTTCTTTTCCTTGAAAAGTGTGCCGAATTCCCGATCATTAATGCCAACCTTCATATAAAGACCAACAATGCACGCCTTTTTGAGCCCTGCCACATCTTAAAGGTTGACGGCATGAATATTCTTTTTATAGGTATTCTTACCGAAGTTGCTCTTATGCAATGTAAGACCGACCAGATGATAGGAACCTTTATAACGCTCGAAGATGCCGCAGCTGAAGTCGGTAAGATATGTGATACATACAATTCCCTCGATATCGACTTTACGGTGCTGCTTACACATATCGGTTTTGAAGAGGACAAAAAACTTGCCGCACTTCTGGACCCCGCATGGGGCGTCGACGTGATCATCGGCGGACATTCGCATACTTTCCTGGAAGAACCCGCAGTTGTAAACGGTATTCCGATCGTTCAGGCAGGTACAGGTACCGATCAGATCGGACGTTTTGATATATTGGTGGATACCGATGAAAACAAGATAGACAGCTATTCCTGGAAAGCGGTACCGATAAACGAGGAAACATGTCCGCGTGATACCGCTATGGAAGAGATCATCAAAAACTACAAGACGCAGACCGATGCCAAATACGGTCGTATCCTTACCAAATTTGTAAGAGAGCTTACACATCCTTCACGCATCATGGAGACCGAACTCGGAGATCTGTATGCGGATCTGTTAAAGGATGCTCTTGCTGTTGATATTTTCATGCTTGGTTCCGGTTCTATCCGTACCGAACAGCTGGGACCCGTTGTGACAAAGGGAGATTTCGATGAAAACTACCCTTACAATAAGCCGATTTTTTTAACTTACTGGACCGGTGCACAGCTTAAGCACGGTTTAAAGCGGGTGCTTCGCGACGAAGCTCTGGAAGGTGCTCACACGGAGTTTTATCAGCTTTCGGAGGGCCTAAATATCGAATACGATCAAAAGACCCATGAATATATAAAGTTTGATTTTGAAGGCGCTCCGATCGATGAAAAACGCATATTTACTGTAGGGCTCGAGGAGTTCCATTATCTTAACACCAAGGACTCTTTTGACATAGAGCTTGAAGAACTTGAGAAAAACCATTCATCCCGCGCGGTTGCGACGGGCAGCGCAAACCTTCTTGAAGAAATGCTTCAAAAAGGGCAGCACCAAAATGCAAAGGGCAAGGGACGTCTCATCATCCACCTTGCCGACGGTACCACTACAGGTATTTAAGTAAAAGAACAACGGTGCAAAAGTTTTGAACGGGCTTGGACGATAAAGATCATTAATTGTTTTTTAATCGTTAATTAGGTTATTATATTATTAAGTTCCAGTCTTAAAGAATATCTTACCCAGGGGGAATATATGACTACAGATCAGTTGGATGCAAGTCAGATCGATATACTCGGAGAAATAGCAAATATAAGTATTGGTAACGCTGCAACTACGCTCAGTATGATGGTCAATCACAAGGTTGACATAACAATGCCGCGTGTCGGTGTTGTAAAGAGAAGCGAAGTTCTTGACGATTACGAAAAGACCTGTGTATTTGTTCAGATCCATTATATAAAAGGGTTAAGCGGAAATAACGTTTTTATCTTAAAGGAGCCTGATGTACTTTGTATGACCGATCTTATGATGGGCGGCCCGGGCAATAAGGACGGCGAGATCGGTGAACTTCAGATGAGCGCCATTTCCGAAGCCATGAACCAGATGATGGGAGCTTCGGCCACATCAATGTCCGTAATGCTTAATGAGATGGTGGATATCAGTACGCCCGATGTCAATACGATCGATGTTGATTCCGTAAAGACTTTTGAAAAGATCTTCGACAATGAGCTCGATCTTTTTGTAAAGATCGCATTTAAGATGGATATCGAAGGTCTTATCGATTCCACAATGGTCCAGTTTTATCCGATAAGCTTTGCAAAAGAAATGTGCAGGGTTTTCGTGGAGAATAAGGATAAAATGTAATGATTTATCCAAGCCGTCAGATCGGTTTAAATATTGTTATCCGTTGATCGAGTGGGTCTGCCCCCACTCGATTTTTATATGCAAACGTGGTAATATGGTTAAGATGTTTGAAAAGAGGTTTTTATGGCAGAAGAAATGAAAAATCCGCTCGGCTCAAAGCCGGTCGGAACGTTACTCAGAAAGTTTGCGGTGCCGTCCATTATTGCGATGATGGTTGGCGCTGTTTATAACATAGTCGATCAATTCTTTATAGGGCGCAGTGTCGGAGAACTCGGCAATGCGGCTACCAATATAGCTTTTCCGCTTTCGATCTCCTGTATTTCGATCGCATTGCTGTTCGGTATAGGCGGAGCTTCCGCATTTAACCTGACCATGGGCGAAGGAGATTCCGAAAAGGCTCCGTATTTTATAGGCAATTCGGCCACTATGCTGTTTACCTGCGGCCTTGTATTAAGTATCGTTTCGGAAGCATTTCTGCCGACGCTTTTAAGACTGTTCGGCTCTCCCGATAATGTTTTTCCGTACGCTCAGACTTATACAAGGATAACCGCTTTGGGCTTCCCTCTTCTTATCCTTTCGGGGGGCGGAGCTCATCTTATCAGAGCCGACGGTTCGCCCCAATATTCAATGTTCGTAAATCTTACGGGAGCGGTCATAAATACCGGTCTTGATGCATTGTTTGTGTTCGGTTTTAAGTGGGGAATGGCCGGCGCCGCATGGGCAACCGTCATCGGACAGTATGTTTCGGGCATATTGGTAATTTCGTATCTTGCCCGTTATAAGACGGTAAAGCTTGAGTTTAAGCACTTTATCCCAAGGTTTGAATACGTAGGCAGGAACGCATCCTTAGGAACTGCTTCTTTCTTTAACCAGATCGCGATGATGGTGGTTCAGATCATATTGAACAACTCGCTTAAGTATTACGGCGCGCGTTCGATATACGGTGAATCTATCCCGCTTGCCTGTGTGGGTATCGTATCAAAAGTCGGAATGATGTTCTTTTCCGTTATAATCGGTATTTCACAGGGATTGCAGCCGATCGCCAGTTTTAATTACGGGGCCAAGCAATACATAAGAGTGCGTAAAGCAACTGTACTTGCGCTTTCGGTATGTGCGCTTTTATCCGTGTGTTCTTTTGCCGTATTTCAGATCTTTCCGCTTAAGATAATCAAACTGTTCGGTGCGGGAAGCCCGGAATATTTCGACTTTGCCGTTAAATACTTCAGGATTTATTTTTTCTTTGTGTTTATCAATTTTGTACAGCCGATCATATCAAACTTTTTTACCGCCACGGGACGGCCGAGGATCGGTATGTTTCTGTCGCTTACAAGACAGATCATATTCTTTATCCCGTTACTTCTTATATTGCCGAGATTTTTCGGTATAGACGGGATCATCTATTCGGGACCGATAGCCGATGCCATTGCGGCTTTTATCACGCTTATAATTGCCGTTTTTGAGCTTAAGAAGGTTCATTATTGGAAAGAAGAAAATGCATAAAAGAGGTATATCATGGAATCTACGTTGAAAAGAACATGGTCGGAGATCGATCTTGATGCACTCATACATAATTACAGAACTATAAGAAAAAGAGTCGGAGACAATGTTAAATTTCTGGGCGTTGTAAAAGCGGACGCATACGGACACGGGGCAATCGAGGTCTCAAAAGCGCTTGAAGAAAACGGGGCCGATTATCTTGCGGTCAGCAGTATAGATGAGGCGATGGAGTTAAGGCTTAACGGCATAAAGATGCCTGTTTTGATCCTTGGGCATACTCCGAAGGAACAGGTCGGAAGGCTTATCGAGTATGACATCACGCAGGCGGTTACATGTCTTAATAAAGCGGAGGAATATTCCGAGGAAGCGGTAAAGATAGGCAAGACGTTAAAGATCCATATCAAGGTCGACACCGGAATGAGCAGGCTGGGCTTTTTATGTGAAGGCGAATATTTTGATACGGGTGTGAACGGGATCACCAAGGCGATAAATGAACCCAATCTTTTCGCGGAAGGAATATTTACGCATTTTGCGGTATCAGACGAACCGGGCGATGAGTGCAGGGCTTATACCGAGCATCAGTTTAAACTTTTTACGGATGTGATCAAAGCGGTAGAAGTAAGATCGGGTAAAAAGTTTTTGATAAAGCATTGCGCCAATACCGGAGCTGTCGCTAAGTATCTTGACTACTGTCTTGACATGGTAAGGCCGGGGCTTCTTTTATACGGATACGGTGAATTTGCAAAAGAACTCGGACTAAAGCCTGTTATGGCTCTTAAAACGGTCGTAAGTACGGTAAAGATATATCCGAAGGGTACAAAGATAAGCTACGGCGGCATTTATACCACCGAAAAGAGCACAAGGATAGGGGTTTTGCCTTACGGATACGCCGACGGGTTTTTTAGAGCTTTGTCCAATAAGTGCGAGCTTTATACCGAAGAAGGCTTTGCGCCACAAAGGGGAAAGATATGCATGGATATGTGCATGATCGATCTTACCGATAAGCCCGGTATCGATGTGGGATCCGAGATAGAGATATTCGGTAAGCATAATCCGATCGAAACGCTCTCCGATTTAGCGGGCACTATCCCCTATGAGCTTACATGTGCAGTGAGCAAGCGTGTTCCGCGAACATACATTAAGGACGGAAAAGTAATAGGCAGGGAATTGTTACTGAGAATGTGATAATACAGATAATGTACATTTAAATTATGGAGGTTTTATGAAATTTTCCGAGATCAAGTATGAACGTGTTGACTTTGAAAAGGCCAACGAAAAAATGCGTGCTTTTGCCAAAGCACAGCGTGAAGCAAAAACATTTGAAGAAGCGTTAAAGGTCCATGACGAAAAGTCGAAGTATTACAATCACCTTATGACAATGGTCACCGTGGCCCAGATAAGGCATGATATCGATACCACTGACGAGTTTTATGAAAAAGAACAGGATTATATCGATGAGATGCTCCCTACCACCAACGAGAGCATGATCGAATATTCAAAAGCCCTTTATGAAACACCTTTCAGAAAGGAATTCGAGGAAAAGATCGGTAAGGTCGCTTTTAAGAACCTTGAACTTCAACTTGACTATTTTAAGCCTGAGATGGTGCCGCTCATGCAGGAGGAGAATGCTCTTACGACAAGATACGCAAAGCTTCTTGCAACCGCAAAGATCGACTGGGAAGGTGAGACTTTAAACCTTTCGCTGATGACCAAATACACGACCGATCCCGACAGAGAGATCCGTAAGAAGGCTTTTGCCAAGACAACGGGATTCTTTATGGATAACAGGGATGAGCTTGACGAGATATACGATAAGCTTGTTAAGTGCCGTACAAAGCAGGCAAAACTTTTGGGCTTCGATACATTTACAAAGCTTGGTTACGCAAGGATGAACCGTAACGATTACGGTCCCGATGAGGTTAAGGCATTCAGGGAGGAAGTAAAGAAAAAGATCGTTCCGCTTGCTTCAAAGATCCATGAAGCAAGAAGAAAACGTATCGGCGTGGATCACCTTTATTATTACGACACGATCTTCTTTAAGAACGGAAACCCTGTTCCCCAAGGCACTCCCGAAGAGATACTTGAAAACGGTCGAAAGATGTATGAGGAACTTTCGCCCGAAACAGGTGAGTTCTTTAACTTTATGCTCTCAAATGAGAGATTCGACGTTATCGGCAGAAAGACAAAGAAGACCGGCGGTTACATGACCACTCTTCCCGATGATGACAATACTCCTTTCGTATTTGCCAACTTCAACAAGACAGCAGGCGATGTGGATGTCATTACCCATGAATGCGGACATGCTTTCCAGGGATATGTCACGAGAAAGGATTGCGATGAATACAGGAATATCACAATGGAGACCGCAGAGATCCATTCCATGTCGATGGAGTTCTTTACCGAGCCCTGGATGGAAAAGTTCTTCGGCGACAGAGCGGATGATTACAGGATCTATCATCTTGCCGATGCCGTAACATTTATCCCTTACGGCTGTATGGTCGATGAGTTCCAGCATATCGTATACGAAAATCCGGATCTTACTCCTGCAGAGAGGAGAGCGGAATGGGTCAAACTTGAAAAACAGTACAGACCGCATATGGATTACGGCGACAACGAATACTATCTTTCGGGCGGATTATGGCAAAGACAGCTTCATATCTATGAGCTTCCGTTCTATTATATCGACTACTGCCTCGCCCAGACAGTTGCGCTTGAGTATAAGGCGTGGATGGAAAAGGATTATAAGGAAGCCTGGAACAGCTATATTGAATTCTGCAAGCAGGGCGCAAGAGACTTCTACTCAAAGTCGCTTCCCAAGGTCGGCTTAAAGGTTCCTTTTGAAAAGGGCTGTCTTGACGAGATGGTGGAAATATTGGAAAAGAAGATGGATCTTTAAGACAGATCTTAAACGATTGATATTTACCCTCTTTATCGGACTTAAAGATCCGGTAAGGGGGGTATTTTTATGTTTTTATACGGAAAATTTCAAATATGTGTTGACAACGATCTGTTATGGGTGTATATATAACACATAAACAGTTAACGTTGATTTGTTTTTTGTATAGTCGCGACTATGCAAAACGGGAGGTACGATTTGAAAATTTCACAGACATCGGGAGTACCGATATACCAGCAGATAGCTGATTCGTTCAGAGCCGATATTCTTGCGGGGCGATTTAAGGACGGAGAATTTTTACCTTCGATAAGAGAACTCGCAAGAGATCTCAAGATAAGTGTTATCACCACCATGAAGGCTTATGAACAGCTTGAAGCGGAAGGTCTTGTCACGGCGATGCAGGGCAAGGGCTTTTACGTTAACGCTCAGGACAGTGAGATGCTTAAAGAGCAGCATATAAGAAAGGTTGAAGAAGCCTTGAACATTGCCATTAAATCAGCTGATATCGCGGGCATGAGCGACAAAGAACTTATTGAAACATTAAAGGCATTGCTTGCCGTAAAGGAGTTATAAAATGGAATTTGAGAGTGTAATAGAAGGAAAAGACATACAAAAGGGATTTAAGAATTTTACGCTTAACATTCCCGAACTTAAGATTCCCAAAGGATTTGCAACAGCTTTGATCGGAGAGAACGGAGCCGGCAAAACAACGCTTCTTAACATCCTTGCGGGTATCCGTATAGACAATAAAGGTACTCTTAAATATTTTGATACCTTTGATCAAAATGACAGGGAGAATAATCCCGAAGTTAAGGAAAGGATCGGATATACCGGGACCGAAAATTATTTTCTTCCTCATTGGACAGTGGATCAGGTAAGGCAATTATCCAAGCTTCTTTATAAAAATTTCGATGAGAATAAATATAAAGCATATTACGACGAGCTTGCGATCTCTGCAAACGGAAGTTATGAAGGTAAAAAGAAGATAAGCGAATTATCGGACGGCACCAAGACAAAGCTTACATTAGCTGCCATTCTTTCAAGGGAAACAGACCTTCTTATAATGGATGAACCGGCTTCACCGTTAGATCCGCTCATGAGAGATAAGCTGTGTGAGATAATACGTACATACATATCCTCTAAAGAAGGCAGAAGCGTGTTCTTTTCCACACACAACATCTCCGATATGGAAAGTGTGACCGATTATGCGATCATAATGGAGCACGGTACGATCGTAGAGCAGGGCTTTGTGGAAGATCTTAAGGAAAAATACATCCTTGTTAAAGGTGAGACAAACGACGCAAATGCGGCAAGGGATATCCTTTATACCATAAGCGAAGGGAAATACGGATTTGAGGGCATATGCCTTTCATCCGACCTTGATAAGCTTGCAGGCATGGATATCACGACCGAAACAGCTTCTTTGTTCCAGATAAGTGTTGCCGTAATGAAGAAGAATACCAGGATAAGGTAGGTGGATGCCATGAACGGTATTTTTAAATGTTACAGAACACTGATTTCTTTTAAGCTCAGAGCGATCCAGCTGTTACTGGTTTTTGTGCCGCTAATATTCGGAGTTTTTTTCTTTGCGATGCAGACATACAAAACGATCACCCCGATATTCATGGGATATGGGTATGTTACTTTGGCGGTTATCGTTGATTTCTATATATTCGGCGGAGTGGCCAATAAAAAAGTTCATTCCATGGAATATTTAAGAAGCTCATATGAAGGACCGGGCATCATTGATAAGGCGATTGTCGGCGACCTGATCATGCATGCGATAAGACTGCTTGTATTGTTGACATGTTCGACTGTTTTGCAGGCTAAGATAAACGGAGAGCTTGATCTTCCCATAGATATACTTATAATACTTGGCCTTTTTGGTGTCATGTTTGTTTCGTTTGAGGTTGCGCTCATGATCACGCGTCTTTTCGCACAGAGTATCAATGCACAGATCGGTTTTTCTTATCTTGTGGTAACCGTTCTTTCGTTTATGATCATTGTATATGTTATTTTTGCAATGAGCGAAGCGATATTTTTAATGGCTGTATTTGCGGCAGTAATGTTATTTTTGGCTTTGGCTCTTTCGGTCATACTGTGCAGGGTATGTTTCGAAGGATTTAAAAGCGGTTATAAAGATTTGAACTGACAGGAGAATGTTTAAAATGACGGATGATATAAAATTAGCGCTTAAGATGACGAATTTTTCCATTCAAAGTAAGTGGATGAAGGCTTTGCTCATAATATTTTTTGTGATGGGGATATTATTTGAATTTATGCCCGGTGCTTATACACCAAACAATCTGGGCGGTCTGTATCTTATGCTTACACCGGCATATCTGTACCAGATGGTAGTCACTCCGACTGTTTCTTCATATGTGGCCGCATCACAGAGGAAAAGAGATCTGCAGACAAAACTCCCGGCACTTGTGGTTACATTGGGAGCGATAATATCGTTTACGCTCCATGTTGTATTGAGGTGGGTCAATTACAATATATATGATTATTCGAGTGTCGAAAGCGCGTACAATACAAATTGCCTTTCTGTCATTACCGCAAGTTTTTTGTTCTTTTTGATGGCGGTGTATTCCGGCGCGGCATATAAAAAATTTGTTGTGTCACTTGTGTTTTTTGTGATATTATTGTCTCCTTCAATGATATTTTTCATGAATCCGGGAATTATAAACAGTTTGGGTTTTGTACAAAACATTACTTTTTCAATGGCTGCGATATGCGGATATATAGTAATCCTGCTCGGAGGATTGGCAATGTATCTTATAAGCCTTGTTCTTTACAAAAAAGGAATGGATGTTAAAGCCTTCAAGGCAGCGCTTGCAAGGGCGGGCAGATAAAAGCTTATTAAAGCGGAGAGTTTTCTCCGCTTTATTTTTTTGTTTTAAACTCATGCGTTTAATGATAAAATACGCATATGACTGCACAGGAAAAAGAAAAAAACAGATTCTGGACATTAAGATATACCCTTATCAATGTCACCTATTTTATGGTGTTCTGCGGGATCCACGGATATTCATCCGTATTCCTTCTGGGTAAAGGCTTTACAAATACGCAGATAGGCTTGTGCCTTGCATTGGCCAACCTTGTATCCGTATTTGCGCAGCCGTTTATCGCGGGACTTATCGATAAACCGGGGCCATTGACCAACCGCAATGTTGCAATAGGTTCAACGGTGTGCATAATAATAGGTTCGGTGCTTCTTTTGTTTATAAAGGACAGCATTGCCGTTATCTTCATACTGTTTGCATTTATCTATATGGTCCAGATGGCCTATCAGCCCATGATAATCGCAATGAATTTCGAATATTCGCGTGTGGGCTGTAAGATAAATTTCGGACTTGCAAGAGGTTTGGGATCGCTGAGTTTTGCGATATCCTCGGCTATATTGGGCGGAGTGATCGCGCGTAACGGTGTAGATGTACTTTCGATCTTTGATATAGTCGTGCTTTTCGCGGCTGTCGTCATCCTTTTAACCTTTATAAAGCCTTCGGGAAAAGAAGAACCGGTTAAAGATAATAACGACATATCTTCCGAAGATGAAAAGCCTCACAACAATATAGTCGAATTTACAAAGGAATATCCCAAGTTCATGCTGTTCATCGTGGGCGTTGTGTTCTTTTTCTTTGCCCATAATCTCATAAACGATTATTTTATCCAGCTCATAAGACCTCTCGGCGGAGACGAGAAACTCATGGGCTATGCGGTATTTATAGCGGCGTCTTTGGAACTTCCCACAATGGCGCTCACGCCGCTGTTTCTTAAGAAGTTTTCTTGTGAGAGCATGCTTAAGTTCTGTGCCGTGATGTTCCTTGTAAAGACTTTGATCATGACCTTTGCCACCAATATGGTATGGGTATTTGTGAGCGAAGCCTGCCAGATGGGAGCGTATGCCGTATTGATACCCGTTTCCGCGATCTATGTAAGCAGGATAATGGCAAAGCTTGACCGCGTAAAGGGTCAGGCATACATAAATGTCGCGATCACGTTGGGCGGAGTTTTCAGCGGGCTTATCTGCGGAAGGCTTTTGGATGTCTACGGTGTTAAGATCACAATGCTGATCGGAAGTCTGGTTACCGTTATGGGTGTGATAATAACTTTTATCGCGATCGGAAACGGCAAAAGAAAAACTCTTTCTTAAGTGTGCTTTATTTGACATTTAAGGCAAATAATACTAAATTTTATATATATGTATTTTGGAGGCGGGTATGAAAAAAGCAAAACTTTCTTTTACGGTAAGTATTGTTTTGTTTCTTATTTTTTCTGTTTTTACGATCCTCGTAAAAACGGTAGGGGTTAAAGCCGTGGGACCCGAGAACTCTTTGGTGGGTTTTGCGGATATTAACAAAGGTTTTTATGACGCGGTAGGGGGCAATAAATTCTGGTATTATCTGACCCAGGGTTACGGGCTTTTGTCGATACTTGTGATGGTGTGCTTTGCCTGTTTGGGACTGTATGAACTGGTCAAAAGAAAAAGTATCAAGGCCGTGGATCCTGAGATCATAGTCTTAGGTGCATTTTATGTGCTGGTTCTCGCTGTATATGTATTCTTTGAGAAAGTGATCATCAATTATCGTCCCGTAATAGAAGATGTGGAAGAAGGACTTGAGGCATCGTATCCGTCATCGCATACGGTCCTTATCATCACGGTCCTTGCAAGTGCCGTGACCGCGCTTGCATTCATTCAGAAGATGATGTCCGCATCTACGGTAAGAACACTTACCCTGGCAGCCGATGTGGTGATAATAACTGCGATCATCGGGCGTCTTCTTTCGGGAGTACACTGGCTTACCGATATAATAGGCGGGGTAATTCTGGCTTTTGCACTCGTTTTTCTTTTTAACGGTGTGATCGCGTGTGTAAACGCAGGAAAAAAATCTAAGGAGTAATAAAATGAAATACACGTTTTTCGGTAAGGTGGAAGAAAACGAAAACGGATTCTTTGTAAATATACCTTTCAACGTTTGGGAGATCTGTGATAAAGCGGGAAATGTTCCTGCAAAAGTAAGGCTTGATTCGGCTACGTTTGTATGCAATCTGGTGCCAAAGGGAAAAGGGTATTACAATATTCCGCTCACAAAAGAACTTGTGGGTACGCTTGATAAGGATGCCGAGCATAAGATCACGTTCAGGATCACAAAATCCGAAGTCGAGGACAGTCCGTACAGCTCGGCCAATCCGATAAGGAAGATCGATTCGATCGAATGTGTGCGTCAGCCCGGCGACGGACTGTGCGGTCAGTCCTGCATAGCCATGCTTGCGGGTATAAGCATTGAGGAAGCCGGAGACATAATGCATTGTGCCGAATGGCAGGCCACAATGGGTAAGATGATCAATGCGCTCAACTATTTCGGATTTGAACATTCCGAAGAAATCATATATACACTCGGGAAACCCGATGTGGTACTTCCCAAGTGCACCATAATGATGGAGAAGATGGGAAGATACAATCACTATCTTATAGGCTATGCCGGAAAGTTTTACGATTCAAGCCTCGGTGTGTTGAATGAATATGATTTCACCAAACTCGTGGGCTATCTTGAAGTTTACGTGTAGAAACAAACATTAATGAGATCTTTTTATGAAACTGCTTACTTCGTATCCCGAAGGAAGCAGTTTTATTGTTATCGCACCGTCTTTGTCGGTCCTGTAGACTCTTGATCCCATATCGGAAAGTCTTTTCAATGTTTCTTCGTGAGGATGCCCGTAACGGTTATAAAGACCGCAGGATATAACGGTGATCGCCGGAGATGCTTTTTCAAGAAAAGCCTCCGAAGATGAAAAACGACTTCCGTGATGGGCACATTTGTATACATCTATTTTTTTATCTTCGGATATAAGGAAGTCGGGATACAGATCCAGACTGTCCTCGCTTTCTTTTGTCGCGTCTGCCGAAAACAGCATGTCGAATTTTTTGTGATTTAAAAGTAATATGACCGAGTCCGTGTTGGCATCACCGGTTATATGATCATGAGCGGGGCTTAAGCATGTGAGCGAAATCTCATTGTATTTAACGACTGTTCCCGCATTTATAAAGACACAGTCGACTCCGTGTTCTTTTGAAGATCGATATATATCTTTAAGCTCTTCGTTAAAAAGGTTTTCGGGCAATCCGGGAAAAACAACACGTTCCACCGAAATAAGATCCTCTTTATTGTTTTTTATAAGATGATCTATCCCGTTTATATGATCGGCATCTCCGTGCGATATGTATATATCTAAGATTTCGGTTATCCCGCGGGATAAAAGAAACGGGACTAAAACGTATCGACCTGCATCGGATTTTGTAGAAGAGCCGCAATCCGATATTATCGCGGTGTGCTTTCCCGTCTGTATCACTGCGCAGTCTCCCTGCCCCACATCCAGCATGGTTATCGAAGGATAGATATAGTGAGGTTTCGTAAGAAGGATCAATGCAGTTAACATAACAACAAAGCCATAGCCAGTACCGGTCTTTTTTCTGCTCAAAAAAAGAAAGAACAAAAAGCACAGATAGTATATAAGCACAAATATTACATCCGGTTTTCCAATAAGTTTAAATATGCATATTTTAAGCCCTGCGGCCGAGATGCCGTCTATGATCCGTAATAAGAGCGCACACAGAAAGTCTGCGATCTTTGCAAGCCCTTTAAGCTTAAGGCTTCCGAATAAAAAACCGGAAAAGCCCGTTAAAAGTATCGGCCCGGTAAACAGAGCGAGTATGAGATTTAACGGGATGCTCAAAAGGTTTGAATATGAATTGAAAAACATGGAAAGCGGCAGCAGTGCAAAGTAGATAAGCATCGGTACAGAGGCGTGATCATAAAGGCGTATTGCCAATGCTTTAAATATTCCCGCATCAAGAAGCCGTTGTTCTTTGTCATTATCAATGTCCCGTTTTAACGAGGTAAAGAAAAGCCCGATAAACAATACTGCGACATATGAGTAAAGATACGACGGATCGCGTATATACAAAGGATCAATAAAAAGCGTTACCGTAGAGGAAACGGCCAGCGCGGTAAGTATGTCGTAAGTGCGGTTTATCATATCCGCAAGAAGTCTTATAAGGAACATGATGACTGCTCTTATGACCGAAACGGTAAAACCCGCAAGAAGGCCGTAGGATATTATAAAGAGCATGCCTGCCAAAGCCGCATATCGTCTTTTTACGTTCATTTTCCTTATGAGCATATATACAGATCCGCCCGCAGCGGAGATATGAAGGCCGGATATTACAAGAAAGTGCGAAAGCCCCGCATTTTTATATAAAGCCTGTCGTTCGTCTTCCATGGAAGATCTGTCGCCGAAAAGTATGGTATTTATGGTAGCGCCTTCTCTTGGGCAATTCTTCAGTACTGTTTTTGTAAAGGCTGTCTTTAGATCAAAAAAATATTCTTTTATCGGAAAACGCGGATAAGATAAAACCTCAACCGACGATAAGTTTACATAAAACAGGCGGTCGCGGGTTTCATTGTATTTAAACGAATCAAATTCTCCCGGATTGGTGGCATGGGAAAAGTGGCCGACACGGCCGACGATCGTAACTTTTGCCCCAATGGGGAGAGTGGCGGACCGTATGTTATCACGATTAACATAACACAAAAAACCATAGGTCCCACGAACTTTAAAAGAAGCAAGCATTCCACTTTCGTCAAGAGTCTTTTCCGTGATCGTTCCCGATAATGTGACGGTTTCGCCATTGGGATAGGGGATGGGCTCGGGCTTACGGATAAGATTTACATAAAGCGAGAATACCAGCGCGGTAATAAGACCCGCAAAGAAGACCGGGCGTTCTTTTATGTTCCTTATCACTGTGCGCATATCTCGTCTTTAAGCCCGTCGTATATCCCCTGTTTGATGCCGTTTACAAGCATAAGATCTTCTTTTGTGTTAAAAGGTCCGTTCTTTTCCCGATAGTCTATTATGGCTTTGGCTCTGGTGGCGCCTATACCTGTCAGAGTCGACAGTTCCTCCAGGGTGGCGGTGTTGATGTTTATAAGGGCGGGTGAATTAAAAGAAGAGTCGGCCGGAGCGTTGTTTTCCCGTGAACTTATGCCGGGTACGTACAGCTGCATGCCGTCGGTAAGCTTTAGCACCATATTGATGCCGGTAAGATCCGCATCTTTCGTTGTTCCGCCTGCTTCGTTGATAAGCTCGAAAACGCGGGAGCTTTCGGGAAGTATATATACGCCGGGTGACATGACTTCACCCATTACGGACACGTATATCGTATTATCGATCACGGGGACTGTTTCCTCATGGTCAAAAGACGACAAAGGGTCACTTACAAAAGATGTATCTTCGTATCTTACCGTTTCGGGGGACATGGCGCAGCCTGACAAAAGGCTGCAGAGAATAAGTAAAAAGAATGATATATTAAGTTTCATTTTCCTCCTTTTTGAGATGGAGGACGCGTGGTAAAATTTATAATACGTTAGCTTTTTAAAGATTTCAAGGACAACTTTTAAATAGTGTTAGTATTTGTATCGGACTGTTGTTATAATCATAATATGTGCATGCGAAAGGAGCTTACTTTTGGGCAGGATAAGCGATGACATCAAGGCCGGACAATTCGCGGGTATGTATCTTTTATACGGTGAAGAGGCTTTTTTGCGAAATTACAATAAAAATTCATTAAAGCTTGCTTTGGTAAGTCCCGACGATAATCTTAACTATTCGTATTTCGAAGGAAGCGGGACGAATGTAAGTGAGGTTGTCGATCTTATAAACACAATGCCGTTTATGTCGGATAAGAGAGTGGTGCTTTGTGAAAATACCGGCTGGATGGCAAAAGAAGAAGGCGGCGGAGCCGATCTTTCGATGCTTACGGACGCACTTGAATCGATAAGCGAAGATGTTGTTTTCATCCTCTGTGAGGAAAAAGTCGATAAGAGGTCGAAATTGTTTAAGACCATATCGTCTCACGGGGTATGTGAAGAATTTGCAAGGCTTTCGGATGACAGACTGGCAAACTGGGTAAGAGGCTATGCGGCCAACGGGGGAAAGAACTTAACTCCCAATACGGCGATGTACTTTGTGACCGAGATCGGTAACGATATGCTGCTTTTAAGCCTGGAACTCGACAAGCTTATCGCATGGGCGCTTGATAAAAATGAGATCACAATCGAAGATGTGGATACGGTATGCACGCATCAGATCAACAACAAGATATTTGATATGATAACTTCAATATCAAATCATCGGCAAAAGGAAGCGCTTAAGCTTTACTATGACCTGTTAAACCTCAGGGAATCTCCTTTTCATATCCAGGCTCTCCTGGTAAGACAGTATAACAACATGCTCATAGTAAGAGACGGGATAAGCCGCGGAATGGGTGCGCAGGCCATAGCGGCAAAAACTGGGATGCGGGACTGGCTTGTGAGAAAACTTGCGGACAGCGTAAGAAGCATGAGCCTTTCGGAGATCCGCGACAATATCGAAGCCTGTGCAAAAGCGGAAGAAGCCATAAAGACCGGAAACATGACCGATACTTTGGCAATTGAATTATTGATAATTTTACTCTCCAACAGAAGAAAAGTACAATAAAGGGGACAACGGATATATTATCCTTTGATCATCGGATAAAGCTTTAGGCATTAAAACCCGGCATATACGCCTAAATACATGCCGTTTAAAAGGAGGACGAAGATGAAAAAGGAAATCATTCTGTACGTTGTTATTGCTATCCTTGCAATTTTATTGATAGGAGGCCTTTTCTCTGTAAAGGCGGAAGGAAAAAGATCTTATTTCAGCGAAAAAGACATACCCGCCGAGCAGGAGTATATAGGAAGAGTTAAAGAGGTCTTGAGCGAATACCACATCAATAATGCCGGCATTACGCTCAACAAGATCTCTGAGGACGGTACTTATACGGAATATACCGTTAAGATACATACGGGAATAAATAACTGTGAAGAGATGATAGAAAAACTCAATGGCTTAAGCCCCGAAGTTGAGGGCGCGACGGTGGATCTTATCATCTCGTAGGAGGATTATGAGAGATACACCCAAGGAATTTGAGATCTACAGACATTTTAAAGGCAACGATTATCAGATAGTTACGGTCGCACAGCATTCCGAGACCGGTGAAGAACTTGTCATATACAAAGCTCTTTACGGCGAAGGAAAAGTGTATGCCAGACCGCTTGCCGATTTTATGAGTGAAGTTGACAGGTCTAAATACCCCGATGTGCCCCAGACTTACCGTTTTGAAAAAGAAGATCTTGCCGCAGATCCGGGCGTTATGCAGTTTCTCGCCGCAGAGACCATGCATGACAGGGTTAAGATTTTGGAAGGTCTTGAAATGCGCATAGATGATTCCATGATCGATACAATGGCAATGTCACTTGATATAGAGGTCAATCCGGGCACTGTCAGAAAACGTTATGAGGACTTTCTGTCCGTTCTTAAGACTCACGAAAGGTATGAAACGGACAGACTCAGATAGGAGGATGTTATGCCGTACAGTCTTACAAACAGGCTCGTTATAGGTGTCTCTTCGAGAGCACTTTTCGATCTTACATATGAAAATGAGATATTTGAAAAAGAAGGACTCGATGCTTACTGCAAATATCAGGTGGAGCATGAAAACGACTGTTTAAAACCGGGCCCCGGTTTTAAGCTTATCAAAGCCCTGCTTGCCATTAACGAGCTTAAAGGCCAGGAAGGCAGAGTCGAAGTTATCATAATGTCCCGGAACAGTGCGGACACTTCTTTAAGGGTATTTCATTCGATCGAGCATTACGGGCTCAATATCACAAGAGCGGTTTTGGCCAGCGGCGGAAGCCTTGCGCCTTACTTAAACGCTTTTAAGACCGATCTGTTTCTTTCGGCTTATGAGGATGATGTACAGTCAGCCATCAACTCCGGCATCGCCGCAGGTATAATCTGTACGGATGTGGGCAATGACTACAATCCCGAGGAAGAACTTAAACAGATACACATAGCTTTTGACGGAGATGCCGTTTTATTTACGGATGAATCCGAAATGATATATCAAAAAGAGGGCCTTGAGGCTTTTGACGCTAATGAGCGTAAGAATGCGGATAAACCGTTGCCGCAGGGACCTTTTGCAAAGTTTTTAAAGACCATATCGGACCTTCAGAAGGAATTTCCGCCCTCGGAAGTACCGATCCGTACGGCTCTTGTGACAGCAAGATCCGCTCCCGCTCACGAGAGGGTCATAAGAACGCTGCGAGCATGGAATGTGCGTATCGACGAAGCTTTTTTCCTGGGCGGAATATCAAAAAGAGATGTGCTCGAAGCGTTTGGTGCACACATCTTTTTCGACGATCAGGCTATCCACACAAATCCTGCGTCGGAAGTGGTGCCCAGCGCCAGAGTGCCTTATAGGGAGAAGAAATAGATTAGGGAGAAGAAATAGATTAGGGAGAAGAAAGAATGAAGTTATTAAGCTTTGCGGTTCCGTGTTACAATTCGGCCGCATATATGGAAAATTGTGTTAATTCACTGCTTTTGGGCGGTGATGACGTTGAGATTATCGTCGTGGACGACGGCTCTAAAAAGGACAACACGGCAGAGATCGCAGACAGACTTGAAAGCGAGCATCCCGGCATCGTAAAGGCCGTTCATCAGGAGAACGGCGGTCACGGGGAAGCGGTCAATACGGGGCTTAAAAATGCGACGGGTCTGTATTTTAAAGTTGTCGATTCGGACGATAAAGTCGATCCCGATGCATATAAAAAGATACTTGAGACTCTCAAAAAATTTATCGATGAGCCCCTTGATATGCTCATATCAAATTATGTATACGATAAAGAGGGAGCGGCGCATAAGCATGTAATGCAGTACAGGAGCGTACTTCCCAAAGATAAGGTTTTTTCGTGGGATACGGCGGGTCACTTTAAAAAGGGACAGTACATCCTTATGCACAGCGTGATCTATAGGACGGAAATGCTTAAGGAAAGCGGGCTTAAGCTTCCGGCACACACCTTCTATGTGGACAGTATATACGTATTTAATCCGATGCCGAACGTAAAGCGCATGTATTATCTCGATGTTGATTTTTATCTTTACTATATCGGACGCGACGACCAGTCAGTGAATGAGAAAGTCATGATAGGCAGGATCGATCAGCAGATGAGAGTCAACAATATAATGTTTGATTATTTCTCGGCCAAAAAAGACGAGATTAAGGATCACAAGGCATTATATTCATATATGTACAATTATCTTGAGATAATAACTACCATTACTTCGGTCTTGCTGATATTAAGAGGAGATAAGGAAGCTCTTAAGATCAAAAAGGATTACTGGGATAATCTTAAGGACCGTGATGAAGCACTTTATTCAAAACTTCGCCACGGCTTTTTGGGTGTTGCGATGAACCTTCCCGGTTCATTCGGAAGAGGAATTTCCAAATTCGGTTACAGGGTATGTCAGAAGATATTCAAATTCAATTAAGCGTATATCTTTAAGGAGGTATAGCAATGCAGGTGATCGATCTTAACGGAAACTGGCGGTTTAAAGAATGCGGAAGCGAGGTATCGTATCCCGTTACCGTTCCGGGTTCCGTTCTTTCGGGTCTTATCGAAAATGATCTTATTCCCGATCCTTTTTACGGCACAAACGAATATACGGCAAAAGAACTTTTACGCAGGAATTACGAATTCTCGCGTTCTTTTACCGTGCCCGAAACCGAAGATAACTTTGAACTTGTGATGGAAGGCGTGGATACCGTTTCCACGGTATATATAAATGATGCGCCGGTCATTACCACCGAGAATATGCATCGCACATACAAGGTCAGTCTTAACGGCTTTATCAATCCCGGAGAGAATGAGATAAGATTCATATTCATCTCTCCGATCACATACATTGAAAGCCGTGTACCGACACCGGGTAAAGAGATCACGGTCGTACCCACAAGCGGGATGGCAGGCAATCAGTATATAAGGAAAGCCCACTCGATGTTCGGATGGGATTGGGGCCCGCAGCTTCCGGATATGGGGATCTGGAGAAATATATATATAAGACGGTTTAACGGTGTATGGCTTGAAGGTATTAAGGTCGGGCAAAAACTCGATCTTAAAAAGAACCGTGCAAGGCTCGATATCACGCCTGTTTTGTCGGATTTTGACGGGAAAGACCTTTCGTATAAGGATAGCGGATGCAAAGTTATGTTAACCGTAACCGACCCCGACGGAAATGTGATATGTGAAAATGCGGATGTTAAAAAGCCTGTAAAGATAGACGATATGAAGCTTTGGTGGGTAAGAGGCCTGGGCGGTCAGCCGCTTTATGAAGTGTCCGCAACACTTGTAAGACCCGGTGATGACACCTTTGAAGGCAATACCGTGACCGAGAAGATAGGACTAAGGACATTTACCGTATCAAGAAGCAAAGATGAATGGGGTGAAGAGTTTGCTTTTACGATAAACGGGATCAGGTTCTTTTCCATGGGTGCGGATTATATTCCCGAAGACTGTATTTATCCGCGCATCACAAAGGATGTTCAGAACAGGCTTTTGACCGCTTTTGAGGATGCAAACTACAATACGATAAGGATATGGGGAGGAGGTTATTATCCTTCCGATGATTTTTACGATCTCTGCGACGAGAAAGGCTTTATAGTCTGGCAGGATTTTATGTTTGCATGCAATATTTACGATCTTACCGACGACTTTAAGGAAAATATCATAGCCGAGATAAGAGATAATGTAAGGAGACTTAAAAATCATGCATCATTGGGTCTTTGGTGCGGCAACAACGAGATCGAGACGGCGTTTGTGAACTGGGGAAGCTTTGTATCGCACAGTAAGGCGCTTAAGCAGGATTATCTTACGATATTTGAAAAGCTCATACCTTCGATAGTTGAAGCCGAAGATCCTCAGAGATTTTACTGGCCGAGTTCGCCTTCAAGTTTCGGCGGGTTCAAAGATCCCGACAGCGACAATTACGGCGACAGACATTACTGGGATGTATGGCACGGCATGAAGCCTTTTACGGACTATGAGAATCATTTCTTCAGATTCTGTTCGGAGTTTGGCTTCCAGTCATTTCCGGAGATCGCTTCGGTAAAAAGATTTGCATCCGAAGGGGACTTAAATATTTTCTCCGAGGTAATGGAATCACATCAGAAAAACGGAAGCGCAAATGCAAAGATACTTCAGTATATTTCGGAGAACTTCCTTTATCCGAAAGATTTTGAAAGCCTTATATATGTAAGCCAGCTTTTACAGGGCATGGCGATAGAGTACGGTGTCGATCATTTAAGAAGGAACCGCGGCCGCTGCATGGGAGCGTTATACTGGCAGGCCAACGATAACTGGCCCGTTGCAAGCTGGGCAGGCATCGATTATTACGGACGATATAAGGCGATTCACTATATGGCAAAGCATTTCTTTAAACAGGTTTCGGGAAGCGTAAAGCGTGACGGTTATATTTTTACGCCTTATGTTTCAAATGAAAGCCTTAATGCGGATGATGCCGTCGTGCGCATATATGTAAAGGATACGTCAAACAATATCCTTAAATCGGCAGAGATATCCCTTCATACGGATCCGATGTCGGTTTCTTCGGGGGATTCGTTTGATATTTCTGAGATCGTTGCGGGCAAAGAACGAAACACCTATGTTGAGACGGTATTTACTCACAAAGACTTAAGCGTATCGACAAGAGTTGAACCTGTTACTTTATATAAGTACATGAAACTTGAAAAGCCCGATGTGGTATTGACCGGCCCCGAGATCGCCGGTGACACCGTAACGGTCACTCTTTCTTCAAACGTTTTCTGTCCTTTTACCGCACTTGTATGTGATGAGGCAAATATTGTCTGGGAAGACAATTATTTCTTCTTAACGGATCGGGATGTGAAGACCGTAAGAGGAAAGATCATTGACAAAAATGCTGATACCTTGTATATCCGTGTTATGACGCTTTACGATTCTTATGAAAGTTAAGGGTAGATCATGATCTCATTTAATTCGGAAAAACAGATATTTAAACTCGATACTCCGAACACAAGCTATGTCTTCGGAGTCGAAGATAAGGGCAAATATCTTATTCATTACTATTACGGCAAAAGAATAAGCGGGGATGATGTGCGTTACCTGGCCGTACCCGATGAAGGGGCTCTTCCGTCGGCCAACAAAAGAGACAAGCTTTCGTTTTTGGACTGCGCACCGTACGAGTATCCCACAAAGGGAGTGGGAGATTTCAGGACTCCCGCGCTGTCGGTCAAAAATGAAAAAGGAAACGAGGCAACAGAGTTATTTTACGATTCTCATAAGATAATAAAAGGCAAGACCGTGACCGGAAAACTTCCAGGAACCTTCGGAGAGACCGCCGATGTTTTGGAAGTTACGCTTAAAGATCCCGTGCTTAATCTTTCGGTCATATTAAGATACGGAGTTTTTAATGATGTTGACGCCATAACCAGAAGCGTGATCGTTAAAAACGAAGGAGATAAGCCTTTAACTCTTACAAGAGTGCTTTCGTTAAGTCTCGATACCGATGATAAAGATTACGAGCTTATAACGCTTTACGGTTCCTGGGCCAGAGAGCGTACGATCGACAGAAAACCTTTAAGACACGGTCATCAGGGAGTGTCATCGATGCGCGGCATCACAAGCCACCAGGAGCATCCGTTCATGGCGCTTGTTACTCCCGATGCGACCCAGAAGACAGGCGAAGTATACGGCTTTAATTTTGTGTATTCGGGTAATTTCGATGCGTCCGTTTATCTTAACCAGTTTAACTTTTCAAGAGTTACTTTGGGTATCAATCCCGAAGGATTTGAATGGAAACTTGAACCGGGCGCAGAGTTTGAAAGCCCCGAAGGAGTTATGGTATTTTCGGATGAAGGCCTCGGCAGGATGACGCGTACTTTCCACGATCTTTACAGGAATCATCTTATAAGGAGTCCTTATAAAAACAGAAAGCGTCCCATACTTATCAATAACTGGGAAGCAACTTATTTTGATTTCAATACCGAGAAACTTTTGGCGATAGCAAAGCAGGCTTCAGAGTCCGGTATAGAGATGCTTGTTATGGATGACGGATGGTTTGGCAACCGTTTTGACGATAACAGAGCTTTGGGAGACTGGAAGGTTAACGAAGAAAAACTTCCGGGCGGGCTTAAATATCTTGTTGATGAAGTTAACAAGCTTGGCCTTAAATTCGGTATCTGGATGGAACCCGAAATGGTGAGCCCGGATTCGGATCTTTACCGTGCACACCCTGACTGGGCCATACAGATCGAAGGAAGAGAAGCGGGACTTGCGCGCAATCAGTATGTACTCGATCTGACAAGGAGCGAGGTTCTTGAGCACACATGGCAATCCATTAAGGCTGTCATGGACAGTGCAAATATAGAATATGTAAAATGGGACATGAACAGGCCTCTTGCCGATATAGGCAGTAAGGCTCTTGATAAAGAACACTTGGGAGAGTTCTATCATCGTTATGTGCTGGCGGTTTATGAACTTCAGAACAGACTGGTGACACAATATCCCGCTCTTTTGCTTGAAAACTGTTCATCCGGCGGAGCACGCTTCGATCCCGGAATGTTATATTACAGTCCCCAGATATGGTGCTCGGACGATACGGATGCCGTTGAAAGACTGTCCATTCAGGAAGGTACAGCCATTGTGTATCCTCTTTCTTCAATGGGAGCGCATGTATCCGATTGTCCCAATCATGTACTCGGAAGGACCGTTTCTTTTGAAACACGCGGTCACATAGCCCTGGCCGGAACCTTCGGCTATGAGCTTGATATCACAAAGATTCCCGAAGAAGACAAAAACATGATACCAAAGCAGGTCGAAATGTATCATAAGTATAACGACCTTGTAAGAGAAGGAGATTACTTTAGACTTGCATCGGTAAGGGAAAACGGCATATACGATTCATGGATGGTCGTAAAAAAAGACAAAAAAGAATGCCTCGTAACTTTTGTGGGAGTAATAAACAGACCCAATTACAAACCGTTTAAGATAAGACTTGAAGGCCTTTTACCCGATAAGCTTTATAAAGACGAGGATACCGGCAGGGAATATTACGGCGATATACTTATGAATGCGGGCATCACGATAAACAGATTCCACGGTGATGCACGGTCGACTCTTATCCATTTAAAATGTGAGTAGAAACGGAAATTGAGATTTTGTAACTTAACAAGATACTTAATGGTTGTTAATTTACAAAACACTTGCCCGGGTTTTTTGTGGCATTTGCACAAACTTAACAAAATCACTTGAAAAGGACGTCATTGTATAGTATGTTTACAGCGCAAGGGACGTTCTTTTTTTGTGCGCGTCCGAAGAAAAACAATCGAAAATAGTAGTTTTGTTAAGTTACAAAATGCAAGAAAGGATATCGATCATGAGTAATGTAAAGATGTTAAACTGTCCGCCGGTTCCCAACGTACCCTGGCAGGAAAAGCCCGAAGGCTTTAAAGGAGCGCCTGTCTGGAGATATACCGAGAACCCTATCGTTGGCAGAAATCCCGTTGAAGGAGTCGCAAGAATATTCAACAGTGCGGTAATGCCTTTTGAAGACGGTTTTATAGGAGTGTTCAGAGGAGAGCAGACAAACGGAAGACCTTATGTATATCTTGGCAGGAGTAAGGATGCGATCCATTGGGATTTTGATAAGGAGAAGGTTCCTTTCGTAAATGAAAAGGGTGAGCCTTTTATGCCGCTTTACGCATATGATCCGAGACTTGTTAAGGTTGAGGATACATACTATATAATCTGGTGCGGAGATTTCTACGGTGCATCCATAGGTGTTGCCACCACAAAGGATTTCAAGACATTTACCCGTATCGAGAATCCTTTTATCCCTTTTAACAGAAATGCGGTTCTTTTCCCGAGAAAGATCCACGGTAACTATATGATGATGTCCCGTCCTTCGGACTCGGGCCACACACCTTTCGGTGACATATTTATAAGTGAATCGCCCGACATGATATATTGGGGCAGGCATCGTCACGTAATGTCGCCCAACGACAAATGGTGGCAGTCGGTCAAAGTCGGCGGAGGAGCCGCTCCCATTGAGACTACCGAAGGCTGGTTATTGTTCTACCACGGCGTAAGCGGAACATGTAACGGTTTTGTATATTCGATCGGCGGAGCAATCCTTGATATCGATAATCCTTCGATCGTTAAGTACCGCTGTGAAAACTTCCTGCTCACTCCCGAAGAATGGTATGAAGAGAGAGGTTTTGTGCCCAATGTATGTTTCCCCTGCGCTACGATACACGATCCTGAAAGCGGAAAGATAGCTTTATATTACGGTTGTGCGGACAGTTATGTGGGTCTTGCATTTACGGAGATAGATTCGGTGGTTGATTATATAAAGACTAACAGCTGCGTTAACGATAACGATACTGAGATAGGGATAAGATAACTTATTATGTATGGGATCGATTTTGAAAAGGGTGTAAAAAATATCGGTGATACCACACGGTTAAAGAATACATTTGTAAAAGCTTTAAACGGTGAAGATATCACAATAGGCTTTATCGGAGGCTCGATCACGCAAGGATCATTGGCTTCCACCGAAAAGACATGCTATGCGTACCTTGTATACAGCTGGTTTAAAAGAACTTTCCCGAAGATCCGTGTCAACTATGTGAATGCCGGCATAGGCGGAACGGGGTCGGATCTTGGAGCATCAAGGGTGGATGACGATCTTTTAAGGTTTAAACCCGATGTCACGATCGTTGAGTTTTCGGTAAATGACAGGGAAGACGAACATTTCTTTGAAAGTTACGAGGGACTTGTGCGTCATATATTAAACGACTCGTCGGACACAGGGCTCATACTTGTCTTCAACGTTCGATACGACACCATGGAAAGTGCCGAAGATATCCATCTTAAGATCGGGAGACATTATGATATTCCGTGCCTTAGCATGAGATCGTCGGTATATCAAAAGGTAGCGGACGGTACGATCAAAAACCGCGATATAACCCCGGACGATCTGCATCCCAATGATGAAGGCCATAAACTGCTTGCAGAGCTCATATTAAGATATCTTAACATGGTCTATGAGTCTTCAAGGGATATAAAATATTATCTTCCGTTACTAAGGGAGATAAAAGGACCGCTTTCAAAGAACACTTATGAGCACAGTAAAAGGTACAATAACTTAAATTCCGAGCCTGAAAGTAAGGGATTTGAAGCGGATGATACCGTACAGGAGCATATAACCCAAATGTTCAGGCACGGATACACCGCATGGCATATAAACGATGAGATTACATTTACCGTAAATGCCTCATCTTTGCAAGTCATGTACAGAAAATCGGTCAATAAGCCCACTCCGATAGCCGAAGTCATTATAGACGGCGACGAAAGTTCAAAAGTAGTTTTGGACGGCAATTTTACGGAGGACTGGGGAGATTGCCTGTATACAGAAATAATTAAGGAACATTTAGAAAAGAAAGAACATACGGTACGTATAATAATTACAAAAGATCATCCGGGCGAAGATGTCGTTCCGTTTTATCTTGTAGGTGTTATAGGTGCGTACTGATCTAGAGGATTTTTAAGATAATGGATAAAGAGTTACTGTTTTTTAAACCCGTCTTTAAGACGCTTGTCTGGGGCGGACATAAAATGAGGGATGAGTTCGGATATGATATTCCCTCAGAGAATACCGGCGAATGCTGGGCCATATCGGCCCATCAGAACGGCGATGTCGTATGCGTAAGCAACGGTTACAAGGGAATGACATTATCCAAGCTTTGGGATACAAAAAGAGAACTGTTCGGAAATTTTAGATCGGACAGGTTTCCGCTTCTTACAAAGATAATCGATGCGGCGGATGACTTAAGCATCCAGGTGCACCCTGACGACGAATACGCAAAAGTACATGAAAACGGTTCATACGGCAAAGAAGAATGCTGGTATGTACTTGACTGCGATGAGGATTCAAGCGTTATCATCGGACATAATGCAAACAGCAAAGAAGAGTTTGACAAAATGATCGATGAAGGACGGTTTAAAGATCTTATCCGGGAGGTTCCCGTACATAAGGGAGATTTCATAAGGATAGCGCCCGGTACGCTCCACGCGATAAAAGGCGGGGTCATGGTCCTTGAGACCCAGCAGAACAGCGATATCACATACAGGCTGTATGATTATGACCGGCTTTCTGACGGTAAGTTAAGGGAACTACACATTGATAAGGCCAAAGACGTGGTTGTGATCCCGACACCTGAAAATGCGATATATGCGACATCTTCCGACAGACCCGTGGAGACTTTGATCGAATGTAAATATTTCAGTGTTTATAAGCTTAATGTCAAAGGAACCGTTAACCTGGACAATGAAGTACCGTTTCGTCTTGTTTCGGTCATTGAAGGCGAAGGAAAGATAAACGGGAACGACATAAAAAAGGGAATGCATTTTATCGTTCCCGCGGGATTCGGATCACTTTCTTTTACCGGAAATATGAAGTTGATCACTTCGGTTCCGGCAAGTTTATAAGGAGAATATATGAGTAAAGACGTCACAATGCGTGACATTGCAAAACAACTGAATATAAGCGCGGTTTCGGTATCCAAAGCAATAAGCGGAAGAGAAGGCGTAAGTGATGATGTAAGGGCAAAGATCATAGCCAAGGCCAATGAAATGGGCTATAAATATACATCACCCAAGCTTAACATGGAGAAACATTATAATTTCGGCGTTCTTGTGTCCCAGGCATATATATCGGACAGCGCATTTTATTCAAAGCTTTTTCAGAATCTGGCCATTGAATTCGGCAAAAAGCAACATTCCTGTACTTTGGAGATCGTAAGCCACAAGGATGAAAAAGACGGAAATCTTCCGGGCAATGTTATCGGCAAAAGAATGGACGGCGTGATCGTAATGGGGCCTTTATCGGCGCCGTGCATGGAGAGGATATTGAGGATCGATATGCCTATTCTTTTACTGGACAATTATACGCCGGAGGCCAATATGGACTGTATAGTGAGCGACAGCGTATACGGTTCTCACATGCTTACGGATTACCTTATCATGAAGGGTCATAAGAAGATCGCCTTTGTGGGAACGGTCAATGCCACAAATTCGATCATGGACAGATATCTCGGATACATAAAGAGCCTCATGCAGAATAACATTCCGGTAAGGGATGAATACATAATACCGGACCGCAATGAGGAAGGCGTGATAATCGATGCAAAACTTCCGAAGGACATGCCGGATGCATTTGTATGTAACTGCGATGAGACGGCTTACCATCTTGTCAATCAGCTTTCTTCGATGGGTGTAAAGGTTCCCGAGAAGGTGTCCGTTGTGGGCTTTGACGACTATATATATGCGACGGTCTGTACGCCGCAGCTCACCACTTTCAGGGTTGATATGGAAAGTATGAGCAGGACTGCGGTCGATACCATGATAGATAAACTCAATAACCGCTTTCATATTCCCGGAAGACATGTAGTAAGCGGCGATATAGTGATAAGAGATTCCGTTAAGGATCTTCGATAACATAAGGAGGCAATATGATCCATCCTAAGTATTATGAAGAAAAGGCAAAGGTAGACGCCTTAACATTAAGAGTGAACGAAAAAAGCAATTTTTATAACGGGATATTCGACCGCTATAAGTATCCGGTGCTCACACGTGAAATGATACCCGTTCATTGGAAGTACGATATCGATGCCGACACAAATCCGTATTTTATGGAAAGACTCGGTGTAAACGCCGTGATGAATTCGGGCGCGATCGAGCTTAACGGGAAGTTTTATCTTGTTGCAAGGATAGAAGGAAATGACAGAAAATCCTTTTTCGGCGTAGCCGAATCTGACACCGGCATAGACGGCTTTAAGTTTTGGGATAAGCCCATACTTCTTCCGGATACTTGTCCCGAAGAGACAAATGTTTATGATATGCGGCTTACCAAGCATGAGGACGGGTGGATCTACGGTGTATTCTGTTCCGAGAGCAAAGATACTTCGGTAAACGACTTAAGTGCGGCGGTTGCGGCAGCAGGCATTGTGCGCACAAAGGACTTAAAGACATGGGAGAGACTCGACAATTTAAAGACACTTAATTCTCCTCAGCAGAGAAATGTTGTTTTGCATCCGGAATTTGTAAACGGTAAGTATGCTTTTTATACCCGTCCGATGGACGATTTTATCGATACAGGCTCCGGCGGCGGGATAGGTTTCGGACTCTGTGATGATATCGAACATGCCGTGATCGATGAAGAGATCATCACAAGCCAAAGAAAATACCATACGATAACCGAAGTAAAGAACGGAGCCGGCGCGGTTCCGATCAAGACAGACAGAGGCTGGATACATGTTGCTCACGGTGTCAGAAATACCGCTGCGGGCTTAAGATATGTGCTCTATGTATTTGCGACGGCTCTCGACGATCCCTCAAAAGTGATAGCCGAGCCTTCAGGATTTTTCCTGGCTCCCCTGGGTGAAGAGAGAGTAGGAGATGTATCGAACGTTGTATTTACAAACGGTCTTATCGCAAGAGAAAACGGTGACGTATTTATATATTATGCATCGAGCGATACAAGGATGCATGTTGCCACCACCACGGTAGAGAAGCTTGTCGATTACTGCTTCAACACACCGAAGGATCCGTTAAGAAGCGTTGATTGCGTTAAGCAAAGGATCGAGCTTATAGATAAGAATTTAGAGCTTTTAAATTATTAACGAAAAAATAGCAAAATTTTTCTGTTTCGTTTTCCTTTTTCGCCGATATATATATTGCACGGGGAAAAGAAAAGAAATTTCACGGAGGAAAACGGAATGAGAAAAATTATGAAGAAGGAAAGATTATTTACAAGAACTATAGCAGCCGCACTTGGACTTATGGTTGTTTTTTCACAGACCATAGCTTCATATGCGGATGAATTTGATACAGCTACGGGCCTTTACGAAGAAGGTCTCGGATATCTTGAAAGCGCAGATGAAGAGATCGCACTTTCTGTTTTTGACGAGGAAGCCGGAGCAGAAGCTGCAAATACCGTAGCAGAGCTTGATTCTTTTGATACAGCATCCGGTGAATTTGAAACCGCAAAAGATGCTGCGATCGACAATGCAGACATTGCCAACAGCACAGGATCAGAAGATGAAGCATACGCAGCAAAAGCAAGCGCAGAAGAAAACCTTGGCACTGCTGAAGAGAAGCTTGCTGATTCTCTCGATGCTTTGAACGATGCAAGAGAAGCTTATAACGAAGCCGATACTTTACAGAAAGAAGCGGAAGAAGCATATGCGGCAGCTGAAGAAGCTTTGACAAATGCCACAACAGATACCGCAGAAGCAAGAAAAGCTCTGGAAGCAGCACAGGCACAGATCGCAGTTCAGGAAGAGAAGAAAAACGAACTTGAAGCTATACAGAATCAGTACTATGGCACAATGCTCGCTTACTTTACTACCATCAACAACGGTAAGAGCGCAGTTTACAAAGCGGACGGATCTCTTGATCTTGAAGCAAGTATCGCAAACCTTACCGAAGCACAGATCAACGCTTATGCAGAAGGCAGCAACGATAATTATTTTAAGCTTGCACGTAACTTATCCGAGCAGCTTATAAGATATATGATCCTTAACGATGAGAACGTAGATCCCGCAACTGCAGATTTTAAGTACGGCGAAGTAGGAAATACCTCCAAGACCGCACAGGAAGCAGTTATCTTCACAAATCATCAGGGACGTGATCAGATAGCTTACACAAACAAGACCAACATCAATAACGAGCCTGTTGCAGCAGGTGCTACCTCCACCCAGAAATGGGATAACGTTTCCGGAAACAGCGGACGTGAAAATCACGTAACCGTTACATACACCGATAAAGACGGTGTTGAACATACCGAATATTATAACTACATAAGAAAGTGCTCCAATTACGGAGATGCACTCGATCTTGCAAACGGAACCCTGTTCATGGCCAGAATTGAAAAGAATGAGGATGATGTTTGGGAAGCCGTAAGGGTCACAGGCAATGAAAACAACTACGACGATTATGTAAAGCTTCAGGCAGCAGTAGACGCACTGAATCAGATCGAAGATTACAATAAGGCAAAAGAAGATGTTGAAGCAGCTCTTAAGAGAGTTGAAGCTTTGGAAGCAAGGATCGAAGCTATAAGCGCATCAAAAGAGGCCGGCAAGGCCCGTCTTGAATCCTTAAGAAGCCAGCTTGACAGCGCAAAAGAAACATTGGAAGCAGCAGAGAGCAACAAGGAAAGCCTTGAAGCAGCTTACGAAGAAGCTAAGGCAGCAGTTGAAAGCATCGACCTTTCCAGATTCAATGTACCCGCTGCAGTAGTTACACCTGAAGAAGATACAACATCCGACGGAGAAGTTATCATTCCCGAAGAAGCAACTCCTTTGGCTCCCGCAGTTGAAGCTCCCGCAGCCGTACAGCCTGCAGCTGTTGCAACAGCAACACCCGTAGTCAGCACAGAAGCAGAAGCTGAAGCAGAAGCAGAAGATGTTATCGCTGATGCGGAAGTTCCTATGAGCGACACCCCCGCAGAAGCTGTTGAAGAAGAAAACGAAGAAGTTTTTGCTCCTATCGTGGAAACAGTAACCTCTTTTGGAGAGACAAACATCGATGCAGACCTTGTACCGCTTGCAGATCTTTCTTTAAAGGAAGGCGCAAAGAGAGTTTGGTGGCTCTGGCTCGTTATCCTTGCAGCAGCGATCGCAGCTTACATTGTATATAAGAAGAACAGCAAAGAAGAAGAAATCTAAATATCTCATTCCCCCCCGATACACAATAAAAAAAGGTGCGGACTCGTAAAGAGTTCGCACCTTTTGTTTTTATGGTTAAATTAAAGGATACTTCTTTGTAAGCTCAAGGATCCTTGCTTTTGTCTCGGGAACCTTTTCCTCACCGCCCTTAATGATGTTGGCGATGCAGTCGGCGATGACATCCATATCATCGGTGTTCATGCCGCGGCTTGTAACTGCGGGAGTACCTAAACGGATACCGCTTGTAACGAAAGGCTTCTGAGGATCGTTGGGGATCGTGTTCTTGTTGGCGGTAATGTGTGCTGCATCAAGAAGTTTTTCAACAGACTTTCCTGTAAGGTTAAAGTTTGTAAGATCCACAAGCATTAAGTGGTTGTCGGTACCGCCGGATACGATCTTAACGCCTCTTGACATAAGACCCTTTGAAAGAGCCTGAGCGTTATTGATGATATTCTGCTGATAAACCTTAAACTCGGGTGAAAGAGCTTCTTTAAAGCAAACTGCCTTACCTGCGATAACATGCATCAAAGGACCGCCCTGAATACCGGGGAAGATAGCCTTATTGAAGTTGTATTTTTCGTTTACATCGTTGTTGCAGAGGATAAGACCGCCGCGGGGACCTCTTAAGGTCTTATGTGTTGTGGTGGTGACAACGTCTGCGATCCCGATGGGGCTTTCATGTAATCCTGCGGCCACAAGACCGGCTATATGAGCCATATCTACCATGAGAACGGCACCGCAGTCATCTGCGGCTTTTCTGAATTTCTTAAAATCGATCGCTCTTGCATAAGCGGAAGCACCTGCGATGATCATCTTGGGCTTGTGCTGCATTGCAAGTTCATACATTTTATCGTAATCGATGAAACCGTCGTCATTGACACCGTAAGGAACGATGTTAAAGTACTTGCCGGAAATGTTGACCGGGCTTCCGTGTGTTAAGTGTCCGCCGTGATCAAGGTTCATACCCATAATGGTATCGCCGGGGTTACAGACAGCAAACTGTACTGCGAGGTTAGCCTGAGCACCCGAGTGGGGCTGAACGTTTGCATATTCGCAGCCGAAGAGTTCTTTGGCACGCTCTATTGCAAGAGTCTCGACTACGTCGACACATTCGCATCCGCCATAATATCTTTTTCCCGGATAACCTTCGGCATATTTGTTGGTGAGGGGTGAACCCATAGCGGCCATAACAGCCTTGCTTACCCAGTTTTCGGAAGCAATGAGTTCGATGTGATCGTTCTGTCTTACCTGTTCGTCCACGATTGCCTGAGCAATTTCGGGGTCGACATTCTTGATTTCATCAAATGAATACATTACCAGTCTCCTTTAATTGTTTAATGCGTTAAAACATACTTCCCAAATTATAGCATATAGTTGGCTTAATGCAATAAATATTTTGTGAACTAAATATTATATTTCGACCGTTCGTAATGAAATATGCCTCGGAAATTAATAAAAAAATAATCTATTCTGTTGCTTTTTACAGTTTACTTATTTTGCAGATATGCTAAAATGCAGGTGAAAATCAGTATAAGATTGCGGGGGCGCATTCATGGCAAAATACTACTTTGTGGTTAATCCGATGTCGGGTTCGGGCCAGGGGGCCGAGGTCTACAAAAAGGCCGAGGCATATCTTAAGGGCCATAATGTTCAATATGAAACGGTCTTTTCGGAAAGGGCGGGTCATGTTGCCGAACTTGTAAGCAAGATTACTTCAGAGCATAAGAATGAGATCATCAATCTTATCATCCTGGGCGGAGACGGGACGCTGGATGAGGCACTTCAGGGTGTTTACGATTTTTCCCGTGTCAATATAGGCTATATTCCCACAGGTTCGGGAAACGATTTTGCAAGAGCACTGGTTTTCTCGCCGGATCCCACGGTTACGCTTAAGAGGATCCTTTCGGTAACGGAGCCGAAGATATTCGATCTCGGCAAGCTTGAGTATTTGAATACCACGTCCGACAGGACAAAGCTTGGCAAAGGCGAGATAAAGCCGGAACGATTTTTTGATGTAAGCTGCGGCATAGGATTTGAAGCCGCGATATGTGAAAGAGCCCTTGAGTCAAAATCAAAAGTTTTTTTAAATAAGATAAAACTCGGAAAGCTTATCTATGTGCTCATAAGCCTCAAACTCATTTTTGGCGGGCAAAGACCTTCGGTTAAGCTTAAACTCGATGACGGACGGGAGATATCGCTTAAAAAACTCCGTTTTGTCGTAGGCATGAACACTTGCTACGAAGGCGGCGGTTATAAGTTCTGCCCCGATGCCGTTCCGGATGACGGATATCTTGATGTCTGTACCGTAAGCGATATATCATCGCTTGGTGCATTGACGGTCATTCCGAAAGCTTCAAAGGGTACACATGTGAACAATAAGCATGTAAAGACTTACCGCGTTAAGAGCTATGAAGTAATATCCGATGAACCTTTATGGGTGCATACGGACGGAGAAGTATATACGAAATCTTCGCATATAAGGGTATCTGTTATGCCCGGCATACTGAGATTTCTTATGTAACAGACAGTTATACGGTTTTACCCGGTGGGTCCGGTATTATTGAAGGAGATGTTTTTTTGAAAGAATTTTTTAAGAAGTATGCACATGCATTGCCGGTAATAATCTATATGGCAATCTACCTTATCTGGTTCTTTTTGCTTGAGAATCACGTTACCACATATAAGATCATACATACCTCTGTTGACGACAAAATCCCGTTCATCGAGTTTTTTGTCATTCCTTATTATATGTGGTTTGTGTATGTGGTCGCATGTGTTGCCATCGCATTCTTTACCGACAAGGAAGAATATTTCAGATCGCTCGTATTTTTAATGACAGGTATGACAGTATTTCTGATCATATCGACGATCTGGCCCAACGGTCACAACTTAAGACCTTTGATAATGCCCAGAGACAACTTATGTTCCAGAATGGTCACAAGGCTTTATTCGACGGATACGCCCACAAACCTTTGGCCGAGCATTCATGTATATAACTCGCTCGGAGCGCATCTGTGCATTACACATTGCAAATTTTCGAGAGACAAGAAGATCATTACAGTTCCTTCTCTTATAATATGCGTGTCGATCATCCTTTCCACGATGTTTATAAAGCAGCACTCGCTTTTCGATGTGTTTACCGCATTTTTGATGGCACTGTTGATGACGATAGTCGTATACAGAAAAGAGATACGAATGCGTATCGAAAGAGCCGGAGAAAGAAACCGCTCGGGTCAGAGATTTGTATTTAAATAACGATAAAAGGAGAACGTCCGAGGATGTTCTCCTTTTTTGTTGTTAATTTATAGTTTTTTAATTTGTGCTTAAATTAGGACTGTGTATATAATTTAGCAAGAAAAGTTTTTGACGGTTTTTTGTTTATATATATGAGGGTCTTTTATGTTATCAAAGTTAAGTGTTAAGAAGCCTTACACCGTTCTGGTCGGTGTGATACTTATAATTGTCCTGGGAGTTGTTTCTTTTACCAAGATGTCCGCGGATCTGCTTCCCGATATCAACTTGCCGTATGTTGTCGTAATGACCACATATCCCGGAGCGAGTCCCGAGACGGTTGAGACGGTAGTTACGTCTCCCATAGAATCTTCAATGGCTACGATAGCCAATATCGAAGGGATCACGTCACAGTCCGCCGAAAATTATTCGGTCGTGATATTGGAGTTTGCGCAGGGCGCGAACATGGATTCCGTTTCTCTTGATATGAGAGAAAGTCTGGATCTTCTCGAAGGCTATTGGCCCGATGAAGTGGGCACGCCTATCATAATGAAGTTAAATCCCAATATGCTGCCCACAATGATCACCGCAGTCGGTATGGAAGATATGTCTCAGGCCGAAGTCAGCGATTTTGTGGAAGAAAAGATAGTGCCGGAGATCGAGAGTATCGAAGGCGTGGCTTCCGTCAACACGACAGGTATCGTGGACGAAAGCTTAAATGTCGTAATATCAAAAGAAAAAGTTTTAAAGGTCAACGAACGTGTAAGCGCTTTAGTGGATGAAAAGTTTGAAGAAGCTTATCAGAAGCTCAATGATTCCGAGGCGGACATTGCAGAAGGCGAAGAAAAACTTGCCGATGCGGAAAAAGAACTCGACAAGGGTGAGAGAGAGCTTAGGAATGCCGAGGCACAGGTTGCAAACGGCAGAGAGGAGTTAAATCAAAAGAAAGCCGAGACTTCGGAAGAACTTGCTGCCACAAAGCTTAAGCTCCTTACCGCAAAGTCTGATCTTGAGGCCGCAAAGACAAATATTAATACGAATCTTACGATGCTTGATACGCTCGTTAACTCGAAGGCGGATGTCGCATCCAAGAAAACGGAACTGAATACACAGAAAGCGCAGCTTCAGGCAACGCTCGATCAGATGGATACTCTTGAGACCACGCTTCTGCCCACGATAAAAGGTGCCATAAGCGGCACGATCACAGGATACGGTAACGGAGTGATTACGGAGACTGAAGCCGATGCTGCATTGGCAGGCATCAAGACACAGCTTGATGCGACTCCGCTTGGTGCATTGGTAAGCGGTATGGATTTCAGTGTAGGCAATACGGAACTTCTATCTCAGTTTGATGCTGCTGTTTCTTCCGCAAAGACTCAGCTTACAGACGGTATTGACCAGATAGACGCGGGTATTCGCCAGATAAATGATGGCATAAAGCAGATAGATGATAATATCTCCGATTTCACCATGGGTCTTTCGGTCGATCAGTACCGTGCGGCTCAGGCGTCTGCTCTTAACGAGATAAATACAACGCTTGCGACCGTTGATAACGGGATCCTGCAGCTGTATAACGGTGAGACCGAGGCGGTCATCGCGTTTGCGAACGGCCTTTCAAAACTTGATTTAACCGAATATCAGCTTGCCTCATCAAAGGCGCAGCTCACTACCGGAAGGCAGACGCTTGAAGATTCCAAGGCTCAGCTTGAAGATGCAAAAGAACAGATAAAGGATGCAAGGGAACAGCTTGAAGACACAAAGGCCGATGCCAAAGAACAGGCTGACATGACGGGCATTCTTACAATAGACACCGTCACCGGAATATTGACCGCACAGAACTTTTCAATGCCCGCGGGCTATGTGGAAGAGGGCGGCGATTCCTATCTTGTAAGAGTAGGCGATAAACCTGCCACCAGGGAAGAACTTGAGAACATGGTCCTCATGAAGCTTCCGATGACCGACGATGAGGTCATAGTTCTTTCGGATGTTGCCGACGTTTTTTTGACCAGCAATGCAGATGAGACCTATACAAACGTTAACGGAAAGCCCGGTGTCGTTCTTTCCATCCAGAAGCAGACCGGTTATTCAACCGGCGAAGTTTCCGATAAGATACTTTTACGATTCGACGAGTTAAAAGAACGCTACGGTTCGGCTTCGATCATTACCCTGATGGACCAGGGCGTTTACATCGACCTTGTCATGAACACGATATTCCAGAACGTTTTAATCGGAGGCGCACTTGCAATACTTGTACTTATATTCTTCTTAAGGGATATAAGGCCTACGCTTGTTATTGCGATCTCGATCCCGATAAGCCTTATAGCTGCTGTCGTATGTATGTACTTCAGCGGAGTTACACTCAACATCATCTCACTTTCGGGTCTTGCCCTTGGTGTAGGTATGCTGGTCGATAACTCGATAGTCGTTATAGAGAATATATACAGGCTCAGAAATAACGGTGTTCCGGTCAAGGAGGCCGCGATCCAAGGAGCAAGAGAAGTTGCGGGTGCGATCTTTGCATCGACCCTTACCACGGTATGTGTATTTTTACCCATAGTATTTACCGAGGGCCTTACAAGGCAGCTGTTTGTGGATATGGGTCTTACGATAGCTTTCTCGCTCATGGCGAGTCTTGCCGTAGCGCTTACGGTTGTTCCCGCATGTGCGGCAGGTATGCTTAAAAAGATCAAGCCAAAGGCAAAAGAAGGAAGAGGAGTATTCTATAAAGGCTATGAAAAGTTCTTAAGATTCTGCCTTAAGATAAAGCCCCTTGTTCTTTTGCTCGTATTGGGTCTTTTGGGACTTTCCGCATACGGCGCTTATACAAACGGTATGGCATATTTCCCTGCAATGGAGTCTCCTCAGATATCTGTTTCTCTGGGAATAGCGGAAGGTTCGGATCTTGTTGATATAAAGGAAGAGACCGATCTTATGGTCGAAAGGATCGCCGAGATACCAGATGTTGTGGATATAGGTGCAATGTCATCGGGCTCTGCGTTAAGTATCTTTGGTGCTTCATCTTCCGATGAGATAGTCACAAGTTCGGAAATATACATAACCACCAAAGAAGACAGGGAATTGTCTTCCGGGCAGCTTTCGGAAAAGATAAAAGAACTCGCTTCCGACATTGACGGCATAACCGTTTCGGTCGAGACTTCGATGATGGATATGTCGGCACTCGGCGGTGAAGGAATAAGCTTAAGGATCAAAGGCCGTGATGTTGACACTCTTTACGCTTTGGCCGAAGAAGCGACAGCGATCCTTGAGAATACCGAAGGTGTGGAAAAAGTTTCAAGTGATATAACGGATGCAAGCCCTGAGCTTCGTGTCCATATAGATAAAGAAAAAGCCGCAAATAAGGGCCTTACGGTTGCGACCGTATTTATGCAGATATCCGATAAACTTAAGGATCCTTCCGTAGCTACGACGCTTACTACGGCCACAAGCGATGTTTCGGTATATGTTGCCGATGAAAACAACTCAGATCTTACCAGAAAAGATATACGTAACCTTGAAATAGAATATACAAATGACGAGGGCAAGAAAGAAAAGGTTCCGCTTTACGAACTTGCGGATTTTGAAGACGGAGTCGGAATGAATACGATCTTCCGTACGGAGCAGACAAGATATGTGGGCGTTAATGCCACCGTTGCTCCCGGACACAACATAACTTTCGTATCCGCGGATGTGGAAAAGAATATGGAAGGATTAGAGCTTCCCGTAGGTTACAGTCTTGAGTACGAAGGCGAGAACGAGATGATCCTCGATGCGGTCAAGCAGTTATCGCTTATGATCGTGCTTGCCGTTGTGTTCATTTACCTTATCATGGTCGCACAGTTCCAGTCGCTCGGTTCGCCTTTCATTATAATGTTTACGATCCCGCTTGCATTTACGGGCGGTCTTGCGGCACTTTACTTTACCGGATTTGAGATCAGTATCGTTGCCATGATCGGTTTTGTAATGCTTGCAGGTATCATAGTAAATAACGGTATCGTGCTTGTGGATTATATCAATCAGCGCCGTGCAGAAGGATTGTCCAAGAAAGAAGCCATAATCGATGCGGGTATTACCAGACTTCGTCCGGTCCTCATGACGGCTCTTACCACGATACTTGCACTTCTTATCATGGCATTCTCGACACAGATGGGTGCGGATATGTCAAGACCGATGGCTATAGTGGTCATCGGCGGCATGATATACGGTACCCTGATGACACTTATCGTTGTGCCTTGTATCTACGATATGTTTGTGCGTGAGAAAAAGCATAAGGACAGCGACGGAGCAAAGACCGATACGGAGATCCCCGAAAATATGGGTGATGAGCCCGAAGGCGAAGATGATGCCGATATTCCGGATGTTGAAGGTGAAACGGTAACCGCCATGAGCTCAAACGATGAAAACGCAAAGAAGAAAGAGAAAAGGCCGGTAAGAGCAAGAAGAAAGAAAGGCAAAGAGATCGAAACTTCCGCCGACAATCCTTATCTTGCGATACTTGAAACCGGAGCTTAGGCCGATATCGGGCGACGATCTTTAAGTTAAATTTTCAGATTTTTTAACACACTTGCGCTAATTGTCAGAATGTGGTAAAATACATCCACCTATGGGGAATATCGGGTGTTTTTAAGTTGATCGCCTCACGGCGTTTATGAGAAGGAGTGTGTAAATATGGGAGCTGACTTCAGTATAACATCGGCTGCCAAAGAGCCGATGTCAATGGATATGTACCTGGCCGTTAACGAAAAACCGGATCCGGGCACAGCCGCTATGATGATCACAGCGAAGAATCAGATCAAGGCATCGAATGCACGTATCAAGTTAACTGAGGAACAGATCAAAACAGAGAAAAAAGCTTTGGCGTCGGTTGAGTCCGCGCAGAAAGGAAGCAATATGAGCGATATTTCAAACGTAGGAAGTTACGGACAGATAGCAAGCGGAAGAGCGATCAACAGTGCTGCTGACGGGGCTTCGGAACTTGCGATAGGCAAGAAAATGGAGGCCCAGGAGAGAGGGCTCAACCAGGGTGCCGAAAATATTGCCGAGACAAAAGATCTATTAAATATTTCCGACGGTGCGATGCAGAGCATTACCGACAACCTTCAGAGGATCCGCGAATTAAGTCTTAAAGCCGCAAACGGTTTGACGGGAGACGAAGAAAAGGCTTCCATTCAGAGCGAGATAAGCGGTCTTATGGAAAATATCGAGCAGGTTGCCCGTGATACCCAGTATAATGAGAAAAACCTTCTTGACGGCAGTTATGCAACTCTTGAAGTTGCGGAAAATCCTGACGGAAGAGGCATGAGCATTCAGCTTGAAAATGCAACGCTCGAAGCTTTGGGCATCAACGGATATGATGTTACCGGTGATTTTGATATAACAAAAATAGATAACGCGCTTGAAAAGATATCGAGTGACAGAAGCAATATAGGTTCACAGACCAATGCGCTCGAGTATGCATACAGATCCAATCTCAATACCGCGGAGAATGTTCTTGCATCCAGAAGCAGACTTGAGGATCTTGATATCGAGAAGGCTGTTACAGATCAGAAAAAGAACGAAGTGATCACAGATTATCAGACACTTCTTCTTAAGAGAAAAGAAGAAGAGGATTCAATGGTCACAAAACTGTTCCAGTAAGATAAACCAAAGTTTATGCCCGGCATTCATATGAGTGCCGGGTGTTTTTTTGTTCTATTGACTCGAAAAAATCGTGGTGATAATATTATTCTATTAGCGATTTAAAACGGTAAAGTGCAGAAAGGAAGTAGTAAAGTGGAAAGAAAGATAATGCTGGGCAATGCGGCGATCGCAAGAGGTGCTTATGAAGCCGGTGTTAAGGTAAGTGCGGCTTATCCGGGTACTCCCAGTACAGAGATCAGTGAAAATCTTACCAATTATAAGGAAGTGTATTGTGAATGGTCGCCCAATGAAAAGGTTGCCTGTGAAGTAGCCATCGGCGCTTCTATGGCGGGGGCTAGATCCATGGCAAGCATGAAGCATGTGGGACTCAATGTTGCTTCCGACCCCTTATATACGGTTTCATATATAGGAGTAAGCGGCGGTCTTGTACTTGTTGTTGCAGATGATCCGGGTCTTTATTCATCACAGAACGAACAGGATACAAGAATGATAGCAAGGGCGGCAATGGTGCCCGTTATTGAGCCTTCGGATTCTCAGGAAGCCAAGGATTTTATAAAGATCGCTTTTGATCTCTCGGAAGAATACGATACTCCTATCATCATGCGTACCACCACAAGACTCGGTCATTCACAGGGTCTTGTAACTCTTGAGGACAGAGTTGAACATGAAAATAAGCCCTATGAGAGAAACGCTGCCAAGAACGTTATGATGCCCGGTATGGCAAAGCAGCGTCATATATATGTTGAAAAGAGACTTAAGAAGATGGCCGAAGATGCATCTTCGATGTCAATAAACAGGATCGAAGAAGGCGATAAGAAGATCGGTTTTATCACAAGCGGTATAGCTTATCAGTATGTTAAGGAGGTTTGCCCCGAAGCAAGCGTTCTTAAGCTTGGGCTTGTACATCCGCTTCCGACAGAGCTTATAAAGAAATTTGCCGCTTCGGTTGAGAAACTTTATATATTTGAGGAGCTTGAGCCTGTTATCGAAGAGCAGGTCAAGGCAATGGGTATCGAATGTATCGGGAAAGACGTATTTACCGTTCAGGGTGAATACAGTGCCAATATGTTGAGAAAGGTGATCTACGGTACGGAACCTGAGGTTAAGCCTTACGATGTACCCGCAAGACCCCCTATCCTTTGTCCCGGCTGCCCTCACAGAAGTGTTTATACGGCTCTTAAATATCTTAAGATCCATGCGGCAGGCGATATCGGCTGCTATACTCTCGGTGCGGTCGCTCCGCTTAATGTTGTGGACACTGCCGTTTGTATGGGATCGAGCATCTCGACTCTTCACGGTATGGAAAAAGCCGGAGGACGTGAGTTTATAAAGGACTGGGTAGCCGTTATAGGCGATTCCACGTTCTTACATACAGGTGTCAACTCGCTCATGAACATGGTATACAATAAGGCTACCGGAACCGTTTTGATCCTTGATAACTCAACGACAGGTATGACGGGCCATCAGGATCATGCCGCAACCGGAAAGACTTTAATGGGTGAGCCCACATATGCCATTGATATTTACAATCTCTGTAAGTCAATGGGTATTGATAATGTTGTCGAGGTTGATTCTTTTAACCAGGAAGAATTAAGAAAAGTCATAAAGGAAGAAGTGGCACGCGATGCGGTTTCCGTAGTGATCTGCAAAGCTCCGTGTGCGCTCTTGAAAGGACAGAAATTCCCTTATAAGTGTGTACCGGTTCCCGAAAAATGCAAAAAGTGCGGCGCCTGCTTAAGACCGGGCTGTCCTGCTCTTACCAGGAAGGAAGACGGCACTGTTTCGATCGATATGACTATGTGTAACGGCTGCGGACTCTGCATGCAGATGTGCGCGTTTAACGCCATTGAAAAGGTTACGGTTTAGGAGGCTTTCAAGATGGAGACGAAAAATATAATGATTGTCGGCGTAGGCGGACAGGGAACACTTCTTACAAGCCGTATCCTCGGAGGGATAATGTTAAGCGCAGGTTATGACGTAAAGCTTTCCGAAGTACACGGTATGGCGCAGAGAGGCGGTTCGGTGGTAACTTATGTAAGATACGGCGATAAGGTTGCCGAGCCGATAGTGGAAGAAGGCTGCGCGGATGTGCTCATAGCTTTTGAAAGGCTTGAAGCAATGAGATATGTGCAGTTTTTAAAGAAAGACGGTGTTTTGATAGTAAACGATCAGCGTATCGATCCGATGCCGGTCGTAACGGGTGCGGCACAGTATCCGGAAAATATAATCGAAAACCTTTCAAAACAGTACAAGGTATATTCGATCGATGCTCAGAGTGAAGCCCTTAAGATGGGTAATGCGAGGGTATTTAATATCATCGTGCTCGGTATGGCCGCAAAGCACATGAATTTTTCAAAGGATGAATGGCTTAAGGTCATAGAAGAGACGGTTCCTCCGAAAACTATATACATCAACAAAGCTGCTTTCATTAAGGGGTTCGAGTTTTAGATCCCGGGCAGGGATTTAAACGAGTGCAGAGCACGGGATTCCTTGTTCGGGTATGATTTGTCCCACTGATACAGTAAACCGGCAATAAGATCGTATTCTTATGCCACTCAAAAAGGAGACAAAGAAATGAACAAAATATGGAACGAAGCCAAAGAATGTATGTCAAGGGACGAAATGAGCGTCCTTCAGAGCAAACGCCTTAAAAAGCAGGTTGATTACGTTTATCATAACGTTGAACACTATCGTAAGAAAATGCAGTCTGTGGGGCTTGAACCCGGAGACATTAACGGTATAGAGGATCTTAACAAGCTCCCCTATACCACCAAAGACGATCTCAGAGATACTTATCCTTTCGGGCTTTTCGCCGCTCCTCAGTCGGAGATAGTACGAATACATGCATCGAGCGGAACGACCGGAAAAGCTACAGTTGTAGGATATACAAGACGTGATATCGAGATCTGGTCGGAATGCGTATCGAGAGCGCTTACAATGTGCGGTCTCGGCAGGAACGACATAGTACAGGTTGCTTACGGCTACGGTCTCTTCACCGGAGGGCTCGGCGCTCATTACGGCGTTGAAAATCTCGGTGCGACCGTTGTGCCTATGTCCACGGGTAACACTAAGAAACTCATCACGATGATGAAGGATTTCGGTGCGACAGGTATCATGTGTACACCTTCCTACCTTCTTCATATCGCAGAGACTATAATAGAAAACGGAGACTTTGAAAACATAAAGCTTCGTGCCGCTGTCTGCGGTGCAGAGCCCTGGACCGAGAAGATGCGACTCCAGATAGAGGAGAAACTTCATCTTAACTGCCACGATATTTACGGACTTTCGGAAATAATGGGCCCCGGTGTGGCCTGCGACTGTGAACTTCATCAGGGTCTTCACATTCAGGAAGACCATTTCCTTCCGGAGATCATCTCACCCGAGACTTTAGAGCCAATCGGAGAGAATGAACTCGGAGAACTTGTATTCACAACGCTTACCAAGGAAGGCATCCCGCTCATAAGATACCGCACAAAGGACCTTACAAGTATCACAAGATGTCCTTGCGGATGCGGACGTACCACGGCAAGGATCGCAAGATTTAAAGGCCGTTCCGACGATATGCTCATCTTAAGAGGAGTAAATGTATTCCCGTCACAGATAGAAGCAGCGCTTCTTGAACTTTCGGAGACATTGCCTCATTACATGATAATAATAGATCGTGTAAATAACCTTGACACCATAGAAGTTCAGGTTGAGGTTGAGGAAAGATTCTTCTCCGATGAGATAAAAGAACTCGAAAAGCTTACCAAGAGGATAGAGGGCGTCATCAAGCAGGCGATCGGTCTTGCGGTCAAGGTTAAGCTCGTGGAGCCCAAGACGCTTGACAGATCCGAGGGTAAGAGCGTTCATGTAATCGATCACCGTGTATTTGACTAAAGGAGGGTTATCATGTTTCTTAAGCAGGTTTCGGTATTTCTTGAAAACGCCGACGGAAGACTCGGCTCTGCACTTAACGTACTTAAAAACGAAAATATTAACATCATTTCCTTAAGTCTTGCGGACACCACGGAATTCGGTATGCTGCGTATGATAGTATCGGATCCCGAAAAGGCAAAGACTGCGCTTAAATCCGCAGGCCTCTCCGCACATCTTACGGATGTGTTTGCCATCAAACTTCCGCACGTTGTGGGTTCCTTGCAGAGTGTGGTGGAGACGATCTCAAAAGCAGGCATCAACATCGAGTATATGTATGCTCTTTCCACCAAGGACGAGAATGCATGTATCGTAATAAAACCTGCCGACAAAGAAGCCTGTGCAAAGGCTCTTGAAGGCATGAAACTTGATTTCGTTACCGATGAGATGATCAAAAACTTTTGATAAAGATCATTATTAATATGTGAGAAGTTACTATGTTTGAGACGGTTTATTATACGGTAAAAAGTATAGACGGAGATTATGCAAATCTTGTTAAGGAAGATGAGCCCGACGGAGACGAAAAGCTTGTTGCAAGGGCTTTGCTTCCCGCTGAGATTTCGGAGGGGTGTCGTCTCAAATATGAAATGCTTCAGTATGAGATGGCATAAGTTTTTTAAAAGAGGTAAGTTTGGGCACCCGGATATTGTTTCGGGTGCCTTTTATTATGCACAGACAAGCAAAGGCGCCGCGGCGCGGCGGGCATGGTGCGATGCCATATTACATACCTTAAGACACTGTTTGGACCTAAGTTTTAAGAATTTCTGAATTCCAGATAAAATTTATCGTAATACGATAATAATTTGTTGACATACAGAAGAAAGAGTGGGATTATTATGGCATAAAATAAAAATATGGTCCGGAGGGAATCAAAGATGGAACAAAAGAGTTTGGCAAAATGGCTTAAATTTATCATCATCGGGGTCGGGATATGCGGACTGATAGTATATTTTGCGGTATTTCCGTCACTGGGAAGATCGCTCGTTTATGATAATCCCGAGTTTGAATATTGTTTTTGGCCGTGGCTCATTTTTCTGTGGATAAGCGCGATTCCGTGTTATGCGGTGCTTGTGATCGGATGGAAGATAGCGGTCAATATAGGAAATGACAGGTCGTTTTCTTTTGATAATGCAAAATACTGTAAATGGATATCATGGCTTGCTGCGGGCGATACGCTCTACTTCTTTTTGGGAAATATAGTTCTTATGTTTCTTAACATGAACCATCCGGGGATCGTTCTTATGTCGTTTATGGTCGATTTTGCGGGAATAACCGTGACGGTCGTTGCAGCTGTGCTGTCGCGCCTTGTAAAGAATGCGGCAGATCTTAAAGAACAGAGCGATCTTACGATCTGAAGGAGGAGCATATGGAAGGCGATATCATTTTCAACATAGATGTAATGCTTGCAAAGCGTAAGATGAGCGTTACCGAGCTTGCCGACAAAGTGGGTATAACGCTTGCGAATATGTCGATCTTAAAGACGGGAAAGGCCAAAGCGGTCAAGGTAAGCACACTTGCTAAACTGTGCAAAGTCCTTGAATGCCAGCCCGGAGATCTTATGGAATACAGGGAAAACTCCCCGGAATAAGAAAGGGTATAAGTCATGGCAAGAAAAATATGGAATGCGGTGTTGATCCTCATAAATATTCTGGGTCTTATATGTCTTATATATTATGCAGTCATGTATTTTATGCATGATAGCAGTGTTCCCCATCCCGATGCGATGCTTCCGATGAGGAAGTGGGAGATCGGTGGCAGTGCACTGACACTTGGTTTTGTGCCGCTTTGCATTGCGAATATACTCGCATGCATTTTTGTGGGAAGGGAACGCATAAAGCTTCGTTTTAGGCTTTTGTTTCTGTTACCCTGTACAATATGTCTTATAACAGTCGTCCATTTTTGGGTATCATCGCTTTTGCCGTATGAGCCTTCGGCGTCTTCGAAGCCCGTAGTGAAGGTAAAACTCGATCAAAGCTTACCAAAGCCGCCGAATGAAATAACTTACGGGATCATATATGATGATGGCGGGATGGAGACGATCGACGAGGCTTTTGAGTCGGATGGCACTTTATGCTATACAGCCGATGCATTCTATTTTGAATCAAAGATCGTCGGAGATCATCTTGAGAATACCGTTAAGGGCACCAAAGTTACGGATATTTATGGGACGGAGATCGCGCCTCCCGAAGATATCAGGGAAATACTTGAGGTTGTAGCGGAGTCTGTTCCTCATGACATTATTAAGACCCGGGTCTTTAAAAGTAAAAGCTCATATTTTGTTTCCGTGCAGCTTAACGTTAACTGGCAAAGCCCAAATGACTTCTATCAATATGATGCTTCAACAAAGCGATTGAACCTTTTATATTCGTGGGACGGTGTTGACGTTCTCGATGTTATGGCGCAGTAACCGACCGCCGGATACCATTGAACTTTCTGTTTTCAGGAGGTTCAATGGTATTTTTTTGCGCAGATTACCCTCGGCCAGCCGGAAAATGCAAGCCCTGAGGGTAAAACCAACTTGCTTTTACCTTCAGGAAGCGGGAAAGCGGGCCGGCTGAGGGTAAATGAGAAGGTAAGGGACAAGCCATTACCTTCGAGCAGCCTAAAAAAGCAAGCCCTGAGGGTAAAACCAACTTGCTTTTACCCTCAGGAAGCGGGAAAGCGGGCAGACCGAGGGTAAATGAGAAGGTAAGGGATACCCCATTACCCTCGGCAGGCCTGAAAAGTACGCCCTGCACGGTTTCGTTAAATAATTTATGATAAAATAAAAATAATTAACGATAAACGATAAAAAATAGTTGACAAGTATAAAATGAGGGTGTATGGTATGCATGTAACAAAGATCTGATTACATTTCCGGAATGCAAAAAACAAAACCAAAACAAAAACAAGATCAAAAGGAGAATAGAAATGAATAAAGAAAACGAAAAACTTGAAGTGATCAAAAAAAGATGCAAGGTAACGGCAACGGCGCTCAAGGTCATAGAGATCGTACTTATCGTATTTGCGGTTCTGATACTGGTTTTAGCCATCGCATGCTTTGTAATGAAGGACAGTGTCAATTCGGCGGTCGCAACCGGTAACGGAATGGGATATACTTTAGATTTCAGCGAATTTTCGCTCGGAGACGGCGGCCTGTTTTCATTCAGATTTGATCCGGCAAGTTATGCCGAGGCAGGTGATTACGGTACGGCTTCAGGGCTTGTTCTCATATTTGCGTCATGGATCTGCATCATTACGATAGTGGTTGCGGCGATCTTCAGAAGAATGTTTACGAGCATAATAAAGAGCGAATCGCCGTTTTCCGAAGATGTCCTTAAAAAGATGAAGACTGCATTTGTTATCATATCATTATCGATCGTAGCCTTTATAAGCTTTATATGGGGGCTTGTGGCAGCAGGATTGTTCTGGTCCCTTGTAGCGATATTCGAATACGGAGTTGAGATACAGAAACAGGTTGACGAGACTTTATAAGGAAGGTGCGATATGGGAAGAATAATACTCAGACTTGACCGCGTTATGGCGGACAGAAAGATCAGTTTGAACGAGTTGTCCGAGAAAGTCGGCGTTTCCAATGTCAATCTTTCGAAGATGAAGACAGGCAAGATCAGTGCGGTCAGATTTTCAACGCTCGAGGCAATATGCGACGCGCTTTCGTGTCAGCCGGGAGATATCTTGGAGTATGACCCGGATGCGGTTTCGGAAACCGAAGGCGGCGAAAACTAAAAATGAAGAATTTATTAAATTGTTAAAAGAAACCTTATATCTGTTGACACGATGGTGTTATAGGTGTATATATAACACATAAACAGTATAGATATAAGGCAGAGGTAAATATCGAAATGAAGAAATTTTTTAAGAAACATAAGGCTTTGGTAATAGTACTTGTTGTAGTGGGGCTTATATGCTGGGGCATAGGATCGCTCATCCATAAGGCAAAGGTCATGGGTGAAGAGATGCTTGCGTCTATGCAGTCGGAGACCGTTACGGTTGAGAGGAGAAACCTTGTAAGTGCGGTTCCCGCTACCGGCAAGATATCGAGTGTCAATACGGGAACCGTTATCGCGGAAGTGTCGGGAGTAGATGTTGTGAGCGTTCTTTTCGCGGAAGGTGACTATGTCAATGCCGGAGATCTTGTATGCGTTCTTTCAACGGAAGATCTTGAGAAAAACCTTGCGCAGGCCGAAGCTTCGACGGAGAACAGCGTTGCGAGCGCCAATATAAGCGTCAATTCGGCAAGCAGGAATTTAAAGAGCGCCCAGACACAGAGTGCGGTTACCGCCGAAAGATACGAACAGCAGTTAAAAGAAACCGAGCAGGATATCAAAGATTACGAGAACATGCGCGATCAGTCGAGCGACCAGTATTGGAGCGCACTCGGCGAGGCCAATAAGTATAAAGATCTTGTAACCTCAACTTCTGCTAAGATTGCAGCACTTAAGACTCAGCAGCAGTCGATAGATCCCGATGTAAGTGCGGGCGAATACGGCACCGTTACGAGCGATATAGCTACGCTTACCGTACAGTTAAATTCTTATCAGGCAAGCTATGCGGAGTACAATGCCGCAGCGAGCGAGCATCTTGCCAACTATAATTCTTATGTGGCAAAGATCGAACAGCTGGAAAGTTCAAAAGACTCCGTTAAGCAGAATTACGAGGATGCGCAGAGGAGCAATGAGTCCAATGTAGCAGCAAGCAGGGATTCGGTCGCAAGTGCAAGACTTTCAAAGGAAAATGCTCAGATGACAGCCGATAATCAGGTGGATCAGATCAAAGATCAGATCGAAGCCTGCAATGTATATGCACCGATCTCGGGCATCGTAACAAGTGTTTCGGTAAAAGAAGGCGACAAGTATGCCGGCACACAGATACTTACGATCGAAGATACTTCTGCTTATGAAATAGTTACGGAAATCGATGAATACGATATCGGAAAGATAAAGACCGGACAGAAGGTTGTCATCAAGACAAACGGTACGGGCGATGAGATGCTTGAGGGCCATGTCAAATCTGTCGCACCCAGGGCTACGGTACCGATCGCCGGCTCAAATTCCGGAAACGTGACCTATAAGGTTGTAATAGCGGTCGATACAAAGAACGAAGCTCTTCGCCTTGATATGACGGCCAAGTTGAGCATCGTGCTTTCGGAGACGGACAATACGCTTACGGTTCCTTACGATTCGCTCATATACGATGACGACAATAACCCTTATGTCGAAAAGGTTTTGGAAGACGGAACAGTCGAAAACGTATATGTTACCGTCGGAGTCACCAATGACTATTATGCCGAGGTTTCTTCGGAAAACCTTAAAGAAGGCGATACGGTCAACGTAAAGAGAGATCTTTCCGAAGTGTTTGATTTTAACGCCCTTCTTGAGGAGGCAGGCGCCGAGGGAGGAATGTAAGTTGGCGGAAGAAAAAGAAAAATGCATCGAGCTTACCGGTATCGTTAAAAAATATTTTATTGGCACCGAGAATGAGCTTGTGGCATTGAACAACGTAAACATAGATATATATAAAGGAGAGTTTGTGGCTGTTGTGGGCGCATCGGGTTCCGGAAAGTCCACTTTGATGAATATAATCGGAGCTTTGGACCGGCCCACGGAAGGCGGTTACATCCTTGACGGGATCGACGTGGCCAAGGCCGACGACGATGAACTTTCCGAAATACGCAATAAAAAGATAGGTTTTGTGTTCCAGACATATAATCTTATTGCCAAAACAAATGCCCTTAAAAATGTTGAAATGCCCATGCTCTATGCGGGTGTTCCGGGCAAAAAGCGCGTGGAGCGTGCACAGGAGCTATTAAAACTTGTAGGTATGGGGGATCGTATGAAGCATCTTCCCGAAGAACTGTCGGGTGGTCAGAAGCAGAGAGTTGCGATCGCAAGAGCCATGAGCAACGATCCTTCGATCATACTTGCGGATGAGCCGACTGGAGCGCTCGATTCAAAGACAGGGCGCCTCGTTATGGATATTTTTCATAAGCTTCATGACGAGCAGGGCAAGACGGTAATACTCATTACCCACTCTCCGGAACTTGCGGAAGAGACCGAGCGCATAATCTCGCTTAAGGACGGACAGATCACGGGTATAAGACAAGGCGCGGGAAGGCCGAAAGAAACGGCAAAAGAAACAAAGCAGGATCAACCGGAACAGCCCGCGGAAACGTCGGAAGGAAATGAAGAATAATGTTGTTTTTAGAAAATATAAGGCTTGCACTTTCAAGTCTTAAAGCAAATAAAATGAGGTCGTTGCTTACGATGCTCGGTATCATCATCGGTATCGCTTCGGTCATTGCCATCATGACGGTGGGTAATTCGCTTACCGCTTCGATGAACGATTCGATGCTTTCCATGGGTGCCAATAATGTTGATGTATACCTTATGACAAAAGAAACAGAAGACGAAGTCACCGAAGAAGGTCACACATTTAAGGCCGACAGCGGTAACCCGAGTATCGAAGATGAAGATCTTATCTCAAAAGAAATGATAGATAACTACGTAGAGACCTATCCCGAAGAGATAATGGCGATATCCGTAAGCGAGCAGGTCGGAGGCGGCAGCATAAGCATAGATAAGAAAACCGCATCCGTGACCCTCCAGGGCGAAAGTGCTGGATACTTTGCCGCAAATAACGTAAAACTTCTTGCGGGAAGAGCTTTTACCGCTCAGGAGATGGAAGACGGAAGAATGCTCGGGATCATCTCTTCAAAGGCTTCGGATAAGCTTTTTGAAAGCTATGAAGATGCCGTAGGACAGACGGTTTCGGTCTCCATGGACAGTAAGGATATTGCTGTAACGGTGATAGGTGTGTATGAGGATACAAGCGCCGCAACGGGAGTGATCTCGATATCCTTTGATTTTTTGAACAGCGCATCTGTTCTGCATATCCCGTTTAAAGCGGCAAGGTCGCTTACCCATAGCGAAGGATATTCGCATTTCAGCGTGGTCACAAAGCCGGGAGTAAATCCGGATGATTTTGCCGCGAAGACAAAGTCGTTTTTTAAGTCATATTATAAACATAACCGTAAGCTTGATGTGGATGCGATGAGTATGGCCTCTCTTGTCGAGACGATGTCGGGAATGCTTGATAAGATCACGACCGCCATTTCCGTTATCGCAGGTATCGCTCTTTTGGTAGGCGGTATCGGTGTTATGAACATAATGCTCGTATCCATTACGGAAAGAACGCGTGAGATCGGCACGAGGAAGGCTCTCGGAGCTCCGAACAGTTCAATAAGGACGCAGTTTATCGTGGAAGCGGTCATCATCTGTCTTATCGGCGGTATGATAGGGGTGTCGCTCGGCTTGGGCCTTGGCAGTCTTGCAGCAAAACTTATGCAGACACCCGCGTCACCTTCGTTAAAGAGTATTCTGGGTTCGCTTTTCTTCTCGATGGGCATAGGTATATTCTTTGGATATTATCCGGCCAACAAAGCTGCGAAGATGGACCCCATAGAAGCATTGAGATACGAATAGGACAGTTGACTTTTTCTATCAACCCCTGTTGACATTGGTCGGCAGGGGTTATATAATGCAATAGATGCTTTAGGACTTTAAAGCGTCTACGCGTTTAAGCGTTTAAGCATGAAAGTGTCAAAGGGACACGGCTTAGACAGTGTAATCCATATAATGAGGTGAAGAGATGGCAGCAAAGATTATTTTACTTGTACTGTTTTTCGGCGTCATGATCATGGTCGGTCTTTATTCAAGAAAGTCCACCAAGGACGTCAACGGTTTTGTATTGGGCGGCAGAAGCGTGGGTCCGTGGCTTACGGCTTTTGCATACGGTACTTCATATTTCAGTGCGGTTGTATTCGTAGGTTATGCGGGACAGTTCGGATATAAATACGGAATGTCTTCGACCTGGATCGGTATAGGAAATGCTCTTATCGGTTCGTTAATGGCATGGGTGCTTTTGGGAAGGCGTACCAGAGTTATGAGTAAGCATCTCGATACGGCAACAATGCCCGATTTCTTCGGCAGAAGATATCATTCTAAGGCTATCAAGATCGCGGCTGCGATCATAGCATTCGTATTTCTGATCCCTTATACGGCTTCCGTATATAACGGTCTTTCAAGGCTTTTCGGCATGGCATTCGATATCCCTTACGAGATATGCGTTCTTGTCATGGCACTCTTAACAGGTGTGTACGTTATCTTAGGCGGATATATGGCAACTGCAATAAATGACTTTATACAGGGCATCATAATGTTATTCGGTATAGTGGCTGTTGTGGTATCCGTTATCGGCAATAACGGCGGTTTCTTCGAAGCGTACAAAAACCTTTCGCTTCTTGAAAGCGATATTCCGGTAACACAGGGACTTCAGGGTGCGTTTGTGTCATTCTTCGGACCCGACCCCGTCAACTTACTCGGTGTCGTTATCCTTACTTCGCTCGGTACCTGGGGACTTCCTCAGATGGTACAGAAATTCTATGCGATCAAGGATGAAAGATCCATTAAGACCGGTACTATCATTTCCACATTCTTTGCGATCGTGGTAGCCGGCGGATGCTATTTCCTTGGCGGTTTTGCAAGACTTAACAGCGTAGACGAGATCACTGTTGACGGAAAGATCGTATACGATGCGATCATACCCAACATGCTCTCAAAGCTTCCCGATTTATTGATCGGTATCGTAGTGGTACTCGTGCTTTCGGCTTCGATGTCGACACTTTCAAGCCTTGTACTTACTTCAAGTTCTACAGTTACACTCGACCTTATAAAAGGCAACCTTGTAAAGAACATGTCAGAGAAAAAGCAGGTATTTATCATGAGGGTATTCATCGTGGTATTCATCGTGGTATCCGTACTTATGGCTCTTAAGCCTCCGACATTCATAGCTCAGCTCATGGGTATCTCATGGGGTGCTTTGGCCGGCGCATTTTTGGCTCCGCTTCTTTACGGTCTTTACTGGAAGGGCGTTACCCGCATCGGTGTTTGGGCAGGCTTTATATCGGGCGTAGGCATCACTGTGGCAAATATGTTCACAAAGTGGATCGCTTCTCCCATCAATGCAGGTGCGATCGCCATGATAGCAGGCCTTGTGGTAGTGCCTGTGGTATCGCTCATAACACCCAAGCTTGATAAGGGCGAGATCGATTACTCATTTAAGTGCTACGACAAGAAGAAGGTCGTAGAAGAGAAGATCGCACTTCCCGATGACGTTGTACAGGAGTAAAATAGAAGAAGAACAGATTTCATAACAGATTGGCTGCCACCTGAGCAGCGGCACAAAACAGGGGGATGTTTATGAGACTCGGTATTTCTTCGTCACTTACGGTAAGTTCGCCAAAAGATTGGGCAAAAGCGCATGCAGACCTTGGGCTTAAGAGCGTTGTTTTTCCTTTAAACTGCGAAGCACCCGATTCGCTTGTCGATGAGTATGTAAAAGCGGCAAAAGAATACGATCTTTTGATCGCGGAGGTCGGGATCTGGAGAAACGGACTTTCGAAAGACCCAAACGAGCGAAAAAAGAACATTGATTATTCAATAGGACAGCTTAAGCTTGCGGATAGGATAGGGGCAAGGTGTTGCGTAAATGTTGCGGGCACGACCGGTCCTGTATGGGACGGCGGTTATAAGGAAAATTTCAGCAAAGAACTCTGGGATGAGACCGTTAAGACGGTACGTACGATCATTGATGCGGTCAACCCTGAAAATACTTATTTTTCGCTCGAGCCGATGCCGTGGATGATCCCGACCGGCCCGGAAGAATATTTAAAACTCATTGAGGATGTGGATCGTGAAAGATTCGCTGTTCATATGGATATTATCAATATGATAAACTGTCCGGACAGATATTTCTTCCACGATGAATTTCTGGATAAGACGTTCGGACTTCTTAAAGATAAGATAAGGAGCTGTCATTTAAAAGACATATTGCTGCTTGACGACTTTACATTCCAGCTTAGGGAATGCGCCTGCGGCGCAGGGACTTTTAACCTTGAAAAGTATACATCCCTTGCCACAGACATCGATCCCGATATGCCCATGATAATAGAGCATCTAAATTCGGACGAAGAATACGTTGAGAGCGTTAAGTACGTACAGAACAGACTTAAACTGTAAACTTCATATATATTCCGTATCTTTCGTTATATTTATTGAAGTGTTCGGTATATGTAAGATCCGCGTCGTCGGTCTTAAGGAGGAACTTAAGACCGTCGGCGTTTTCTTTTACCATATATTTATCGATATCGGCCGCAAATTCCTTAACGGATGCCGTGGGAAGGCTAACGCTTTCGCTTTCGGATTCCACAAAGTTCTTGGGGAATATCGCTTTTACGGGAACGCTTACGTCGACTCCCGTGGTCTCGAGCGAAAAGTCTTCTGTGCCGAGCTTTGCGCTTAAAACGACGGGACCGTATTTAAACGCAAGTGTGTTTAAGTTGTCGGGAAGTGTGTATACGCTCAAGCCTGCGGCAATCTTAAGAGTTATCTTTGAAGCCTTTTTAATGCCGCCCTTTATGATCGCAAATCCGTTTGAACTTATATCGCTTAGACAGTTTGCCGGTCTTGCGGACTCATTTGCGCCGGTCACTTCGTATTCGGTTTCCGAACCGTTTGATAATACCTTAAAATCCATTGCCCAGTCGGGAATACGAAGCATAAGGGTGCCGGAAAAATCGTTTTCAAACGAAAGGCTTACTTCATCGGAGTAGGGAATTTCGGAGCTTACGGTAAGTGTATTATCTTTTAATTTAAGCTTTGAAGAAACATACTGGTTTACATAAAGCATATCATCCTTTGAGTAAAAGAAACTTTCGCCAAGCTTTGAAAAGTTCTCCATACCCGAGCCGGTGCAGCACCAGAAGTCATCGAAAGGACGGCTGAAGGCTTTAAAATAGCCGGAAGCCATAGGCTGGAAGTATGTGGTCATGCCGGTAGTGGGATTTTGCGATGCGAGGATCGAGTTTATGAATGTATTTTCATACCAGTCGGCATATTTTGCTTCGCCGGTTACCATGAACAGGCCTTTTGTGAGCTTTAACATATTGTAGGAATTGCAGGTTTCGCAATTATACTTGGTGCGTTCTTTGTCCAGTACATCGTCTTCACCGAAATGTTCCCATTCGGAGTTTCCGCCGGTAATGTATGAATGTTCATATGCCACCGCTTCCCAGAATTTTTTCGCATAATCAAGATATTCATTTTCGCCGGTCACCATGTAGCGTTTAAGGGAACCCATGAATTTGGGAATGGTCGTGTTGGCATGGCGGTCGTTTAAGGCGTTCTGACCCGGAAGAGCCTCGGTAATGCGTTTAAAGAGCGCCGTATCGTCGAAGGCCTGCGCTGCTTTTAAATGTTCCTCTTTTTTGGTAAGAAGATATACGTCGTAAAGGCAGTCGTTGATGCCGCCGTATTCGATATCAAGGACTTTTCTGTGAGTCTCGTCGCTCCATGAAGCCGTACGTGCATACACCCAGTCCGCAAGCTTTGATACGATCGAAAGGGCGGTCTGTGAAAGTTCTTTTGACTTATCGTCATTTAAGTTTGCAACGGCATTAAGGCCGGTGATTATCTTGTGAAGAGTATAGTAGGGAACCCAGGATTCCTTGAATATATCGGTCTTTGAAAGTTCAACGTTGTCAAACTGTTTTTCGGGATCGTTATCCAAAATGACCGCACCGAATATAAGGCCGGTGCCCATTGCATCCTGACATTCTTTAAGCCCGTTAATTATCTCTGTCATCTTTTCAAAAAGAACTTTCTTTTCTGCGTCGTCGGATGTTTTTGACTCATATGCCTGTGCGACTGCGGTCAGGTAATGGCCAAGTGTGTGGCCGGCTATAAGTTTGTCTTCCCAGCCTTTATAGCGCATTGCGGGCATCTTAAGCCCGGCATTTTCGTAAAAACCCGCAAGAAGTCTTTTGGTATCGAAAGAAGACAGATACTCAACTTCCTTTTTAAAGGCATTTACATAGTAAGAGTCGGTTAAAGTTACATCTTTTAAAGAAAAATCCCTGATCATGTTAAACGTCCTTTCTCTTAAGTGTTCTTTGGCATAATTATGGACCATATAAAAGAAAAATGTAATCCAATAAGGTTATAAAAGGTGTAAAAACGTAAGATTTGCGCAAAAGAATTGCCAAAATCGGGGTAATTTTGTAAGATTAACATATGAAAAATATAATATTCGACTCCGAAAAAAAGATCACATATAACTGGAGCGGGAGATTTGTGCCGCCCGGTCCCGAATGGATACATATGAAGAGGGAGCTTACCGATTACGAGCTTATCGTGGTAACGGAAGGGACGCTTTATATAGCCGATGCGGACACGGAATATATCGTGGGTCCCGGTGAATATCTTATAATGACTCCGACTTCGGATCAGCACGGATTTAAACAGGGAGCGGTGAGTTTTTACTGGATGCATTTTTCGTATGACGGCGGAAAGAACGATCATAAGGAAAGCTTAAGCGACGAATATGTTCCGGGTCTTTTGACGATCAAAAAACAAAGCAGCCTTAAAAATGCGGACCGCCTGATAATATTGTTAAAGCAGCTTATGGATTCGGATAAAAGATACAGAGAATCCACATTAAACGGATATCTGTGCGGAGCGGTCCTTTCCGAGATCGCGGCGCAGGGCGGAGCATACAGGGATTACGGCCTTAAGATCAAGGGAGAGCAGACTTTTAACGATATAAAGGATTATATTTCATGGCATATATCGGAACCGCTCAAGGTAAGGGATGTTGCGGAATATTTCGGCTATAACGAAAAGTACATAACAACGTTTTTCAAAGATCGTGCGGGAGTATCGATAAAGCAGTATATATTGAGCGAAAAATTTGAGCGTGCCAAAGTGCTTCTTTCGGAAACGGGCACACCGGTTTCGGAGATCGCATACAGCTTGGGCTTCCAGGATGCACACAATTTTTCGAACGCGTTTAAGCATCTGACGGGGATGTCGCCCGGAAAATGGCGAGAAACTCTTAATATGCACAACATATTCAACAAGTAATTATGTAAACCAATGTCAAGGGTGGAAAAGCCATTGACATTTTTTAATAGTGTGATATCATTTTGATATCAAATAAATACCATACTGTAGCGAGGTAAAAGAAAATGTCATCTGTTCTTGAGATCAGAAACTATACAAAGTCATACGGCGGTCACGTAAAAGCCTGTGACAACGTAAATCTGACCGTTGAAGCCGGAGATCTTTATGCATTTATCGGGCACAACGGAGCAGGTAAGAGTACAACGATAAGAGCCGTTGTGGGCGTACTTGCGTTTGAAGAAGGCGAGATCTTTATCGACGGTCATTCGGTAAAGAAGGAGTCGCTTGAATGCAAGAAACTCACGGCTTATATTCCGGACAACCCGGATCTTTACGAAAATCTGACGGGCATCCAGTATTTAAACTTTGTGGCCGATGCATTCGATATAAGTGCGGAAGAAAGAGACAGCCTTATAAAGCTTTATGCCGACAAATTTGAGATAACCGATGCACTTGCAGATCTTATCGGTTCATATTCACACGGCATGAAGCAGAAAGTCGCACTTATCGGAGCGCTTATCCATAAACCCAAGCTCATGGTGCTTGACGAACCGTTTGTCGGGCTTGACCCGAAGGCTTCTTTTATACTTAAAGAGATAATGAGGGAGCTTTGCGAAAGCGGGTCGGCGGTTTTCTTTTCAACACATGTTCTGGATGTTGCCGAAAAACTCTGCAACAAGATCGCGATCATAAAGGGCGGAAAGATCATCGCAGAAGGTAAGATGGAAGATCTTGTGGGCGACAAATCGCTCGAAGAAGTATTCTTAGAGGTTACGGATCATGATAAGTAAAAGATTGTTGCTTCTTGAACTGTTGATCAAGTCAAGAAGCGGTTTAAACATTTTAAGACATTCAAAAGACAAGAGCAGACGCGGAAAAGTCATAGGCGAAGCTATAGGATTCGGAATGCTGGATATTGTCTTACTGGGTTTTTGCATCCTTGTGTCTTTACTTTTCGGCTTCAACGGTTATCCGGAAATGATACCCATGACGGCTGCTTCGGTGGTAATACTGCTTAGTTTCATCCTCACGGTATTTCGGACCAACGGATATCTTTTCAACTTTAAAGAATACGATATGCTGATGGCCATGCCTTTTTCGGTAAAGGATGTGGTAAGTTCGAAGTTTCTTTATATGTATTACAGGACCGACATCTTCGTGGTGTTTCTTTCACTTTCGATGCTTGCGGGCTACTGTATTTCGGGAAACGGTTCGGTAATATCCGCGATAGTGTGGATAGTCTTATCGTTCTTTTTACCGATAGTGCCGATGATCTTGGCAAGCGCTTTCGGAATGCTTATCGCTAAAGTGGGATCGCTTTTTAAACACAAGGTCATCATACAGACGGTCCTTACAGTGATCCTGGTAATGCCTGCGTTCTTTATGAATTATTTTATGAACAGGCTTTTTGCAAACGGTGATGTAAGCGAAGCGGCGATGAAGGTTGCGGGTGTCTCGGGAAAAGTGGGAAGCATGCTTCCCGGCGTGAATGCCTTTACAAAGTCGGTAATCGAGTTAAGCATCCTTCATATGATACTTATCATCGCTGTTTCCGTAGTCTTGTTTGAAGTGTTCTTTTACATAGTGAGCAAGTTTTACAGACAGCTCAACTCAAAACTTTCGGCTAAGACCAAACACACAAAGTATGTTGCGAAGAAGTCTGTTAAAAGGACCGTTGCGGCCAGCGTTGCTTATAAAGAATTTAAAAGATTCACGGGTTCCGCAAACTATATGTCAAACGTTGTGATCGGGATCGCAATGATGTTCCTTGTTTCGATCGGACTTATCATCGTAAACTTTAAGATTCCGATAAAGAGCGTCCTTTATGATGCACCGTTTTCAATGACCATGGTATATTCCGCGATCCCGCTCATCGTGTATTTTATGACGGGAATGGTGGCCACAACTGCCGTAACGCCTTCGCTTGAAGGAAATAATTACTGGATAATGAAAAGCCTTCCAATCGATCCGAAAGACGATGCAAAAGGGAAGATGATCTTCAATATGTGGGTCGAACTTCCGGTTTCGCTTTTCGCGACACTGGTGATCACGTATTTTTCGGGCGCGGGCTTTGTGCAGATATTGTTAAATCTGGTACTGATGACAGCACTTTGTGTTTTTTCGACCGTTTACGGCCTTGTATGCGGCTTAAAACACAGGAAGCTCGACTGGGAAAACGAGATCGAAGTCATAAAACAGGGAATGGCGGTCACCGCATACATAATCCCGCATATGGTCATCACGATGGTAGTGGGAGGTCTGTCTTTTGCGGTATCGTACCTGGTAGATCCGAGGATCGTATCGACAGTATTGATACTCATAATGATATTATTGACTTTTTTGTCATATTTACGGGTTAAAAGCCTCATCAAGAAAGGAGCTTGATCATGAAAGAAAAGATAATCGGCAAAAGAAAAAACGGTATGCCTATGCTGCTGCTCATACTCTCAATCTTAGTGCTTGCGGTATTCGGGCTTATCTACGGAATCAACAATTCAATAGTGATAATGGTCGTATCGCTGATCGTTATGTCGACTGCGTGGATCCTGTTTCTGGGCCTTAAAGTCTTAAAGCCCCAGGAGGCGCTCGTACTTACACTTTTTGGTAAGTATGTGGGTACGCTTAAAGGCGACGGCTTCTATTTTGTAAATCCCTTCTGTATCGGTCTTAATCCCGCATCCACCACAAAGTTATCTCAAAGCGGTGATGTAAGATCGAGCGGTACGATAAGCCAGAACGGGCAGCAGGTAAATATAGAGATGCCCACAAAGAAGCTGTCTCTTAAGATAATGACACTTAACAACACCCGTCAGAAGATAAATGACCGTTTAGGCAACCCTGTCGAGATCGGTATTGCGGTTACATGGAAGATCGTGGATACCGCAAAGGCAGTATTCAATGTTGAAAATTATAAGGAATTCTTATCGCTTCAGTGTGATGCGGCCTTAAGAAACATAGTACGTATCTATCCATACGATGTAGCGGAAAATGTGGATACCACGGGCGACGGCGTGGCTGATGAGGGTTCTCTTCGCGGTTCGAGCGATCTTGTGGCACAGAGGATCAAAGAAGAGATACAAAAGCGTGTTGAAGAAGCCGGTATAGAGATCATTGAGTCCAGGATCACATATCTTGCGTATGCTCCCGAGATCGCTGCGGTAATGCTTCAGAGGCAGCAGGCATCGGCAATAATCGATGCACGTAAGATGATCGTTGACGGTGCTGTCGGTATGGTGGAAATGGCTCTTGAAAGACTTTCCGAAAACGGCGTTGTTGAACTTGACGAAGAGAGAAAGGCGGCTATGGTATCAAACCTCATGGTTGTTCTTTGCGGCAATCACGATGCACAGCCGGTCGTAAACTCGGGTTCATTATATTAAGGTGATCTATGGCAGAGAAGAAACAGGTGCCTTTAAGGCTTAACGAAAAACTGTATGATGCAATCGCCGCCTGGGCCGAGGACGATTTCAGATCCGTAAACGGGCAGATCGAGTATCTTCTCACGGAATGTGTCAAGCAACGCAAAAAGAACGGCAAATACGTCGGTGAGGACATAGATGCGCCGTTGGATATAGATATATAGAGCACAAAGACGCTGCTTTTCGGCAGCGTTTTTTGTATGGAAGGCTTTATAAAAAGAGATCGGTGTTTTTGCGGTGACATTGAAGTTTAACAGAGAATGTGCTATCCTAATGTGTGTTTCGATTATGCGGAATTTCCGAATTTAAAGGGTGATCGATGAGCTTGAGTAATATGGACGGCCAGCTTGATTTTCTGGGGCTGATAAGTGAATATACGGATGATCAGGGTGCAAAGGTTACCGTAAGGGAACCGGGTGTCAGAAGGTCAAAGCCCATCCCTCCGCCCGAACCGGAACAGTTAAGCTTTGATTTTACCGATTTCGACAAGAAGATAGAAGAAGAGGCAAGAGCCAAAGAGCAGGCGCGTAAAGAGGCGGCAAAACAGGCCGAAGAGGCAAAAAAAGCCCGCGCAGACGCCGAGAAGGCCGAGGCGGAAGCAAAAGCAAAAGCTGAGGCAGAGAAGGCCGAGGCGGAAGCAAAAGCAAAAGCCGAAGCCGAAGCAGAAGCCAAGAAGGCAAAGGAAGCGTTAAAGAAGGAAGCCAAACCGTTACCGAAGAAGACTAAGGAAAGCGGGGATACTCCAAAGGATTTGCTTTTTAAGGCCTGCATACGCTGCTGGTGTTTTGATTGTAAGCACAACCTTCGAAACGAAGGTGTACCGAGAGATATCTGCGGTACGATGATGGCATGTCCGGCATGTAAGGGCTGTGAGGAAGAAGATTCGCCCACGATATGCGAGATCGGGAATGCAAAAGAGGGCTGCATGACAAGAGCAATTGAGGAAGGCATTGCGGTCAGGGAAGAATATATCGAATAGAGGATTTATATGAAGATTATTATTATCGGCTGCGGTAATGTCGGTGCGACGATTGCCAGACAGCTGAGTGTTGAGGGACATAATATCACCGTTATAGACAGTAATGAGGCACCGGTACGCAAGATCTGCGACAGCTCGGATGTAATGGGCATAGTGGGAAGCGGTGCTGCTGTAAGCGTATTGAATGATGCGGGTGTCAACGAGGCGGATCTTGTGATATCCGTAACGGATCTTGATGAAAGAAACCTTCTTTGTTGTTTTATGGCCAAGAAGGCAGGTGCAAAGCATACCATAGCCAGAGTCAGAAATCCCGAATACAAGGAAGATGTTAATCTTATAAGAAACGATCTCGGGTTATCGCTTGTGGTCAATCCCGAATTTGCCGCAGCCGACGAGATCGCAAAACTTCTTAAGTTTCCTTCGGCGATCGAAATTGATTCTTTTGCCAGAGGAAGAGTCGAACTTCTTAAATTTGAAGTTTCAAAAGACAATCCTATCTGCGGAATAAAACTTAAAGATATACAGAACAAGGTCGATGCGAAGGTCCTTGTGTGCGTTGTTGAGCGCGGAAGCGATACCTTCATCCCCAAGGGCGAATTTGTGCTCGAAGAGGGTGACAGGATCTCTTTTGTTGCTTCGGCAAAAGAAGCGACCAGGTTCTTTAAGGCTGTCGGCATCAATCAGGGCAAGGCCAGGACCTGTATGATAGTAGGTGCGGGCGATACGGCATTTTATCTTGCCCAGAAGCTTATAGCAACAGGTGTTGAAGTTAAGATCATCGAAAAAGATCCGAAGCGCTGCGGTGAGCTTGCCGATAAACTTCCCGGAGCCATCATCATCCAGGGCGACGGCCAGGAAAAGGCACTTTTAAGCGAGGAAGGGATCGAGCGTACGGAAAGTTTCGTAACGCTTACAAGATCCGACGAATCGAACGTCATGATGTCGATCTATGCAAAGAAAGTAAATCCTAAAGCGAAGCTCATCACAAAGGTCCACAGAAGTACGTACGATGATATCATCGATGACATGAACATCGGAAGTATCATAAATCCGAAACTTCTTGCGGGCGAGTACATAGTCAAGTATGTACGTGCAATGCAGAACACGCTAGATAATAATATAGAGACGCTTTACAAACTCAATGCGGGAAAAGTTGAGGCTTTGGAGTTTAAGGTGGGCGAGATCTACGGCATCGTGGATATTCCTCTCATGGAGCTTAATCTTAAGCCGAACGTTATCATATGCTGTATCATAAGAAACGGCATTATTGAAACTCCCGGCGGTAAATCCTCGATAAGAAAGGGAGACACCGTAATCGTAGTTACGACGGAATCCGGTTTTTCGGATATTACGGATATCTTACAGAAGTAGCATGAATAAATCCATCATAAGATTCATACTCTGCAGGGTCCTTCAGTTTGAAGGAGCATTTATGCTGTTGCCCTGCATAGTGTCAGTTATATACGGTGAAAAACAGGGTCTTGTATTTGCCTGTACCGCGGCTTTAACTTTTGCCTTAGGTACCATAGGAGCAAGGTTTAAGCCCAAAAGCAATATCTTTTATGCAAGGGAAGGCTTTGTGACGGTTTCGCTTTCCTGGATATTAATGGCTATGGTGGGCGGACTTCCGTTTGTTCTAACGGGCGAGATCCCAAGTTACGTGGATGCCGTATTTGAAACGGTATCGGGTTACACCACGACCGGTGCGACCATTCTTACAAATGTAGAATGCTTAAGCATGACTTCGCAGTTCTGGAGATGCTTTGTAATCTGGATCGGCGGTATGGGCGTGCTTGTCTTTATCATGTCGATCCTGCCGCTTTCCGGAAATTACAACATGCATCTTATGCGTGCCGAGAGTACCGGTGCGGAAGTCGGAAAACTTGTCCCGAAGGTAAAGAACACGGCAAAGATCCTCTACAGTATATATATCTTCCTTTCGGTTTCCATGGTGATCGCACTCATGATAGCCGGGCTTGATCTTTATAACGCCCTTTTGCTCATGTTCTCAGCAATGGGAACCGGCGGTTTTGCAAACAGAAATGCAAGTCTCGGCGGCTTTTCCCATACGGTGCAGATCATAACAGAAGTGTTCATGCTTCTTTGCGGTATCAACTTTAACGCATATTTTCTGATCCTAATGAGGAAGCCGAAGGAAGTCTTTAAACTTGAGGAAGTCAGGGCATATCTTATCCTTCTTTTCTCGAGTATCATATGTATAACGATATCGATCAAAGACCTGTTCCCGACACTTTACGATGCATTCCATAATGCGGCATTCCATGCGATATCCATAATGACCACAACAGGTTTTGTGCTTATGGATTACGAAGTATGGCCTTCAATTTCCAAGGCGATCCTTGTGGTGCTCACGTTTATCGGTGCATGCGCGGGTTCAACGGCCGGCGGTATCAAGATATCAAGATTCCTTATTCTTTTTAAAGATTTCAGAAGAGAATTGTTAAAGCTTACCCATCCCAGAAGTGTCAAGAAAGTCCGTTTCAACGGACAGACGGTTTCCGAGGAAACGGTGCATACAATTCAGGCTTTCCTGATCATATATATTGTTGTTGTGGGAATTTCATTTTTGATCGTATCGCTTGACGGATTTGATTTTACTTCATCGTTTACCGCGGTACTTACCACGATATCGAACGTGGGACCCGGTCTTGGCAAGGTCGGCCCCGCAGGAAACTTTGCATCGTTCAGCCCGCTTTCAAAGATAGTCCTTATCTTCGATATGCTTGCGGGACGACTTGAGATATTCCCGCTCATAGTACTTATCTATGCGGGCACCTGGAAAAGAAATTGATAAAGGCAGATCGTTAAAATGGCTTTGGTAAAAGAAGAGATTAATTTAAGAAAAGTAATACTTCATGTACTTGATTCGACCGCGGGACAGCCGGTTCTTTCCGATAAACCGCTTGAATACGGTTCGGAGTTTTCGGATTTTATAAAAGAACATATCGCCAATATATTTGGCGGTGATGACAGCAAAAGATGCGAATTCCATAAAAAAGAATCCGAAGTGTATGAGGTATTGAACGCATACGACGATGAAAGATTTGTGGAGATATCAAAAGATATAGCCAATATCCTCTACGGGATCATGAATGCCAACATAGATATTCCGTCCGCCGATCTTTTTGTGGTGAGATTTTCAAGCAATTCTCTTGAGTATCTCGGAATACTTAAGATGAATTATAAGCCCAAATACACACACAGATGCGTCCCCGAAGAGGACGGTCTTGTAAATGAGATATTCAGTTATAAAGAGATACTTCCCGCAGGCTCTCAGAAACTTGCCGAGGCGGCGGTGATAAGGCTTAACGATCTTGCTGTTTGGCTTGTTGAAAAGAAGGCTGAGATAAACGGCAAGAAAGAAGATTATTTCAGCGAATATTTCTTAAAATGTTCGGCCAAGATGAGCGATAAAAAGAAGCTTGCCGTTGTGACCAAGGCGATTGAGACCGTCAATAACAGCGCCTACGAAGAAATGTATCGCTACGAGCCTCAGATGAAGGCAAAAGCACTTATCAATACGGAACTTGAAAAGAACGGCGGATTTACCGTTGAGAGGATCGCGGATGTCGTATATGCCGACAGGCCGGATCTTAAGACCGAATTTCAGGATAAGATGGAGCAGTACAACCTTATCCATGAAGAGGTCGCCCCCGTAAGCGAAAATACCACCAAGAAATATCAGAAACAGTGCCTTATAACCGACACGGGTATTGAGATCAAGATCCCGATGCTCCAATACGAAGAAGATAATGTCGAATTCATCACAAATCCCGACGGCACGGTTTCATTGCACATAAAGAACATTGGAAATATCAGTGCAAAATTTTAAGACGATTCGGAAAAGAGGACTTGCAACCGAAGTCTTCTTTTTCTATAATGTGTAGGAAAGCGCTTACATTATTGTAAAAACAATATTTTTCATAAAAACGGAGGTTTAGATATGAACGGGGTTCTTGAGAAAATAGAAAAGATCGGAATAGTTCCCGTAGTGGTCTTAGACGACCCTAAGGACGCAAAGCCTTTGGCACAGGCCTTGATAAAGGGCGGTCTTCCCTGTGCGGAAGTAACTTTCAGGACGGCTGCGGCCGAAGAATCCATTAAGATAATGACCGAAAGCTTTCCCGAAATGCTGGTCGGTGCGGGAACGGTCCTTACCACCGAGCAGGCAGACAGAGCGATAAATGCCGGAGCCAAATTTATCGTGGCACCGGGGCTTAATCCCACGGTGGTAAAGCATTGTCTGGAGAAGGGAATTCCCATGGTTCCCGGAGTCAACAATCCTTCGGATATAGAGGCGGCTTTGGAACTTGGACTTGATGTGGTCAAGTTCTTTCCGGCCGAGCAAAGCGGCGGGCTTGCAATGATCAAGGCCATGTCGGCTCCGTATGTAAATGTTAAGTTTATGCCGACAGGAGGTATAAATGCCGGAAACATCTGCGATTATCTTGCGTTTGACAAGATCATTGCCTGCGGCGGATCATGGATGGTCAAAAAAGATCTTGTGGCAGCGGGAAAGTTTGATGAGATACAAAAACTTACCGAACAGGCCGTACAGACCATGCTCGGCTTTTCGTTAAAGCATCTGGGCATCAATTTCGATAACGGCGAAAAGGCGGTATCCGTATGTGAATCATTTGCCGATCTTTTCGGTTTTGAAGTCAATAAAAATACCGATATATCGGCATTTGCGGGACAGTGGATCGAAGCGATGAAATCGGTCGGACGCGGAACGCTCGGACATCTCGGTATTTCCACCAATTCCGTTTTAAGAGCCAAGAATTATCTTGAAACCGTTAAGGGTGTAAAATTTGCGGAAGATACCGCAAAATATGTTAACGGCAAGCTGAATTTCATTTATCTTGAAGATGAGATAGGCGGTTTTGCCGTACATTTGGTGCAGTAAAACGCACCAAATGTACGCTTCGCAAAAAATGCGCACAAAAAGATTTTTGTTTTTGAAGGGAGATTTATATGGCTAAAGTCATTACAATGGGCGAGATCATGTTAAGGCTTTCGACACCCAACTATGAAAAGTTTATACAGGCAGATGAGTTTGATATCAATTACGGCGGCGGTGAGGCCAATGTAGCCGTATCTCTTGCCAATTACGGTCACGATGCCGAATTTGTGACCGCTGTTCCGGCCAATGAACTGGGCGACTGTGCGGTTGCGGCATTAAGAAAATACAATGTCGGCACAAAGAACATAGCACGCTGCGGTGAAAGACTCGGTATCTATTATCTTGAGAGCGGTTCATCCGTCAGACCTTCAAAGGTCGTATACGACAGAGCACATTCTTCGATCTCGACAGCCACAAAAGCCGATTTTGATTTCGATGCGATATTTAAAGATGCGGACTGGTTTCATTTTACCGGCATCACTCCCGCACTTTCCGATTCGGCCGCAGAACTGACGGAAGAAGCACTTAAAGCTGCCAAGGCGCACGGAGTTAAGGTCTCTGTCGACTTAAACTTCAGAAAGAAGCTCTGGTCTTCCGAGAAGGCACAGAAGGTTATGAAGAACCTCATGAAATATGTCGATGTCTGCATAGGCAACGAAGAGGATGCCGAACTTGTATTGGGATACAAACCCGGAAAGACCGACGTTACGAGCGGTGAGCTTGAACTTGCGGGATATAAGTCAATATTTGAACAGATGGTTGCAGATTACGGTTTTGAATACTGTGTATCTTCTCTTCGTGAGAGTCATTCGGCTTCCGATAACGGCTGGTCGGCATGTATCTATAACAGCAGGACAAAAGAATTTTATCATTCAAAGACATACAGACTTCACCCGATCGTCGATCGTGTGGGCGGTGGTGATTCTTTTGCCGGCGGAGTGATCTGCGGACTTTTGGACGGTAAGGATTTTAAAGATGCACTTGAGTTCGGCGTTGCTGCTTCGGCGCTTAAGCACACGATCCCCGGCGACTTTAACTTCGCTTCACGAAAGGAAGTGGACACTTTGGCGGGCGGAGATGCATCCGGAAGAGTACAGAGATAACCGGTAAAGATCATCCCGATATTTGGCTGGACTTTCGAACAAACATTTGGTAATATAGAGGGCGGACATCGAAAAGATGTCCGCTTTTTGAGGTATTTATGAAGTGGATCATACTTGTACTTATTTACGGGATCCTTAAGGGCATTCGTGATGTTTCAAAGAAAAAGGCCCTTGAGAAGAACGGTGTGACAGAGGTCCTGTTTGTCTATACGTTGATAGCGTTCTGTCTGGTACTGCCTGACGTAAGGAACGCCGGAGGCGTGGCGACAAGAGACCTTCTTCTTACGGCTTTTAAGTCTTTTGTCATATTTATAGCTTTCTTGTGCGGATTTATCGCCATCGATAAGATGCCCATAGGTATATACGGTATTGTGGATCTGTCCAGAATGGTCTTTTCGCTCATACTCGGTGTCATAATACTTAAAGAGACCATGGGCTTTAACCAGTATCTCGGTATGGCGCTTGTGATCATAGGTCTGCTGTTGCTTAAATACATCCCGGTTTTTATGAACGGCAAGGGCAATTTTAAAAAGCAGGACAAAGAAAAAACGGTCCTGTCCGCATGGATCCTCATTGTGGCATTTATATCCACATTTTTAAATGCCGTATCGGGTATAATGGATAAGATCCTTATGCGCACCATGACAAGCTCACAGCTGCAGTTCTGGTATATGCTGTTCATGCTTGTCTATTACGGCTTGTACGTGCTGATATCGCGCACAAAGATCAACTGGAAGAGCGTGCTTAAAAACCCTCATGTATGGCTTATAGCCATACTGTTTATCATAGCCGACCGCTGTCTTTTTCTGGCAAACGGAGACCCTGCTTCCAAGGTCACGGTAATGACCATACTTAAGCAGATCTGTGTTATCGTTACGATCGTGGGCGGGCGGATAGTATTTAAAGAAAAGAACATGGGATACAAGATATTCTGTGCGCTTGTGGTATCGGCCGGCGTAGTCATATCGGCATTATAAGATCATTACGGAGAAATTATGAGTATATACGACAGACTTAACGAACAGCAGAAAGAAGCGACATTTACGGTAGACGGTCCCTTGCTTATCCTGGCAGGCGCAGGATCTGGCAAGACAAGTGTCATTACACACAGGATTGCCTATCTTATCGATGAAGCGGGAGTCAACCCTTACAATATCCTTGCCATAACCTTTACCAACAAGGCTGCGGGCGAGATGCGCGAAAGAGTGGACAAACTTGTGGGTTTCGGCTCCGAACAGATACATGTTTCGACCTTTCACTCAATGTGCGTAAGGATATTAAGGCGATTTGCGGATTGTATAGGGTTCGATCAGAATTTTACGATCTACGATACCGACGATCAGAAGCATCTTATCAAGGATGTGGTCAAAAAACTTGAGATAGATACAAAGCAGTACAAAGAACGCGAGATCATGAACGCTATCTCACATTGTAAGGATGAGCTTATCACTCCCGATGAATACTATATGTCCGCAATGGGTGATTTCAGGAAAAGAAAGATCGCCGATTGCTACAGGGAGTATCAGCAGGCGCTTAAGAAAAACAACGCATTTGACTTTGACGATCTTTTGATGAAGACCGTGGAGCTTTTTAAATCTAACCCCGATGTACTTTCAAACTATCAAAACCGCTGGCAGTATATCCTGGTCGATGAGTATCAGGACACAAATACCGCACAGTTTGAACTCATAAGACTGCTTGCGGGTTCAAGGCACAATCTCTGTGTGGTCGGTGACGACGATCAGTCCATATACCGCTTCAGGGGAGCCAACATCCGAAATATCCTTGATTTTGAACATTTCTATCCGGAGGCAAAGGTCGTAAAGCTTGAGCAGAATTACCGTTCCTGCCAGAACATCCTTGATGCCGCAAATGCCGTTATCAGAAACAACGCATCCCGTAAAGACAAAGCGCTCTGGTCCAAAAAGGACAGGGGCAGCAGCATACATTTCAGACAGTTTGATAACGGGTTTGAAGAAGCGGAATATGTTTCTTTGGAGATAAAAAGAAATGTCCGCGAGGGCAGCAGCGAGTATCATGAAAACGCGGTTCTGTACAGGACAAATGCACAGTCGCGTTCTTTTGAAGAAAGACTTATAAACGACAATGTACCGTACAGGATAGTGGGCGGCGTAAACTTCTATTCGCGGCGCGAGATCAAAGACCTTATCGCTTATCTTAAGACGATAGATAACGGAAGGGACGATATAGCCGTGCGAAGGATCATCAATATCCCCAAGCGCGGTATCGGCGCCACCACCATCAACAAGGTTCAGGATGTGGCCGATTCACACGGGATATCGTTCTTCGACGCACTCGAAAGACCGGACCTTACCGGTGTTCGCGGTGCAAGTTACGATAAGCTCCACAATTTTGTGAATATGATACTTATGTTTCGTGCAAGGCTCGAAGAAGAGGGTGTTTCAAAGATCCTTGATACGGTTCTGGACGTTACGGATTATATCAACAACATGGATGTCGAATCTGAGGAGGAGGCAGAGGACAGGATAGAAAACATCGAAGAACTTCGTTCAAAGATCGCCACCTACTGTCAGGAAAGTGAGCATCCGATGCTGTCCGAACTTCTTGAAGAGATCGCACTCATTGCCGATATCGATTCCGTCGATGAAAACGAAGACAGGGTCCTTCTTATGACCATTCATTCGGCAAAAGGTCTTGAGTTTAAGAACGTATATCTGGTGGGTATGGAAGACGGTCTGTTTCCGAGTTATATGTCGGTATCGGCGGGTGATGTCGAGATCGAGGAGGAGAGAAGGCTTGCTTACGTAGCCATTACAAGAGCCAAGGAAGAACTTACCATAACGGCCGCAAGGGCGAGAATGAACCGCGGAGAGACACAGTACAACCCGATAAGCAGGTTTGTGCGTGAGATTCCAAACGATCTTTTCGATATAGCTCCGATGACTTCAAAACGCTCCTATGATCACGATGAAGACGATCATTCGGAGAGCTTTTCAAGGAAGCCTTATTCCGTTACCGGATTTTCGGGTTTTAAGCGCGAAGCGGATACAGGCGAGAGTTCTTTTACCGGATTTAAAAGAGCTCCCGAAAACACATACAAAAAGCAAGAAGGATTATATATACCGAAGAAAACGCCCGAGGCAGACAAGCCGTTTATATCAAAGATGTCCGGTATAAAGAAAGGCTCGGATCTTGGCGGAAACGGAACGCTTGATTACGGAGTCGGCGACCGTGTAAGACATGTCAAATTCGGCGAAGGTACGGTCTTTAAGATAGAAGATACAGGTACCGACAAAAAGGTTTCCGTACAGTTCGATACCGCAGGCACAAGGATAATGTATGCTTCTTTTGCGAGGCTTGTGAAGCTATAAAAAAGTGGTAAAGATTTAAAAAAGGTGATATTATGAAGATATCAAAAGAATTGTTAAAAATTATACTCAGAAAATACAGGAAACGGAGGAGAACGCATATGGGTGCAAAGATTGATGAATTAAAGGAACTTATAAAGGAGAACAGCTTTTATCCCAAGAAAGTTGAGAAGACAGTTAAGCCGATAATTATCGTGTTATCGATCCTGGGAGCAATTGCGGCAATTGCAGCGATCGCGTATGCGGTTTACTACTTCCTTATTCCGGAAGATTCGGAAGACTTTGAGGATTTTGAAGATTTTGAAGATTTCGAAGACGAAGATGACGACGATGAACCCGATGACGGTGAAGATTTAGAGGGCGACGAATAAATAGAAAGGTTTGGGAGTGCCTTGACCGGCACTCCCTTTTTTTACATGAAAAAAGGACAGGAACTTGAAGGGATCGTAAGGGAGATCAACTTTCCCAACAAAGCGGTAATAGATACCGAAGAAGGACCGGTTTCGGCCAAGAATGCGCTTCCGGGCGACAAGGTTAAGGTCAGGATATCCAAGTTAAGGAAGGGAAAGCCTGAGGCCAACGTTTTGGATGTAATCGAAAGATCTAAAGAAGCCATTCCGGCGCAGTGTCCGCATTTTAACATATGCGGGGGCTGTGTTTTTCTTACAAGAAAATACGAAGATGAGCTTAAACTTAAGGAGCGGATGGTAAAAAAACTCCTCGATACCGTGCTTGAAGACGGGACTTACAGATGGGACGGCATAAAGGCAAGTCCCGTATATGAAGGCTATCGCAACAAGATGGAGTTTTCTTTCGGCGACGAGTATAAGGACGGACCGTTAAGCCTTGGTATGCACAGGCGCGGGAGTTTTTACGATGTGGTCCTTACGGATAATTGCTATATCTGCGATGAGGATTATCGCACGATCCTAAAGGCTGTCAATGACTATTGGAAAGATTCGGGATATAAGTTTCATCATAAGATGATGCATACGGGATATTTAAGGCATCTTCTTGTGAGAAAAGCCGCATTTACCGGCGAGATAATGGTGGCCCTTGTGACTTCAAGCGAAGCTGAGCCGGATCTTAAGCCTTTTACCGATATGCTCTTAAACCTTAGCCTTAAAGGAAAGATCGTGAGCATCCTTCATACGGTAAACGATTCGCTTTCCGATGTTGTAAAAAGTGACAGAACCGACATTTTATACGGCCGCGACTATATAAACGAAAAGCTTCTGGGTCTTGATTTTAAGATAAGTGAATTTTCTTTTTTCCAGACCAATTCAAAAAGCGCTGAGGTCTTATATTCGACTGTCCGTGAGTTTATAGGAAATCTGGCCGAAGGCGGAAAGCCCGATAAAGTGGTATTCGATCTTTATTCGGGAACCGGCACAATTACCCAGCTTTTAAGCCCTGTTGCCAAAAAGGTATACGGTGTCGAGATCGTGGAAGAAGCGGTAGAAGCCGCAAAAGACAATGCAAAGCTGAACGGCATCGATAATTGCGAATTTATTGCGGGCGATGTATTAAAAGTTCTGGACACCATACCCGAAAAGCCCGATTTTATAGTGCTGGATCCGCCTCGTGACGGTATCCATCCCAAGGCGCTTCCAAAGATATTGGATTACGGTGTGGACCGTATCATCTATATATCCTGTAAGCCCACAAGTTTTGTGCGCGACCTTGAAGTCATCAGGTCATACGGTTACGAGGTCACCCGTGCGGTCGCGGTCGACCAGTTCCCATGGACCGCAAATGCAGAGACGGTAGTTTTGTTGAGCAAAAATTTTCGAAGCCGAAAGAATACGTGCAAATAGGGATAGATGCTGAAGATTACTATAGGATCAAGGATTCTGAGAAAGGGGTTGAGGAAAATGAGTAACTATGTGCGAAGAATAATTGATGATTATTGCGTACTAGATACTGAGACTACAGGATTATCTGCTTACTATGATGAGATTATAGAAGTCGGAATCATTCGGGTGAGAAACAATGTCATAGTTGATCAGTATTCTCAACTCATTCATCCGGAGAATCCTATCGATGGGTTTATAACAAGCTTAACCGGTATAACAAATGAAATGGTCTCTAACATGCCAAGAATTGAAGAGGTTAAAGCCGATATCCTGTCTTTTATAGGCGAAGATATAATCATCGGTCATAACACTTCTTTTGACATGAGATTTTTAGAGGAGTCATTTGGTGAGCCGTTGCCGAATATGTATATGGATACTATGCAATTCGCTAGGAAGGTCTATCCAGAGTTAAAGCATCATAGACTCAGTGATTTGTGCGACTATTTAAGCCTGACAACTAATTCTCACAGATCTTTGGCGGATTGTATTACAACTAAGGAGTTATATGATGCCATAAAGGCAAAAATGGAGTCCGATAACTTAAGAATTGAAGACCTATGGGTAAAGGAAAAGCGTTCACACAAGGGAATCGATATCTCTTCGATCGTACCTACAGAGTTTGAGATAGATGAAGATGGATTCTTTTATGGCAAGCACGTTGTATTCACTGGCAAACTGGAGAGGATGCTAAGAAAGGATGCAATGCAAATTATCGTTAATTTGGGTGGAATCCTCGATAATAGTGTCACCAAGGAGACGAATTATTTGATCCTGGGGGACAATGATTATAACGTGATATTAAAAGGTGAAAAATCATCTAAGCATAAAAAGGCCGAAGAATTAAAACTGAAAGGTCAAGATATAGAGATTTTAGATGAAAACACCTTCTATGATCTTTTGGAAGGGTAAACTTGTATAACAATCATTAATGCATAGTTATCATTAAAAAATATGCAGATAACGGTTGAGTATCTGCATATTTTTTGCTATTATATATGCAGTAAATGGAGGCGTGCATATGCATATATTTGATTATTCATTTCTGTATGAAGGTGTATTATCGGCAGAGT